>Ga0105047_10020440_pt1 | contig 10173 bp, 9 predicted proteins | sample MAT04_FD_78384 | JGI IMG/M metagenome (GOLD analysis project Ga0105047, IMG submission 78384) | Freshwater microbial communities from Lake Fryxell liftoff mats and glacier meltwater in Antarctica - MAT-04 (megahit assembly) | ecosystem: Environmental > Aquatic > Freshwater > Ice > Liftoff... | reverse complement strand
CGCGCCGGCGCGGGTGTCTTCGCCCAGCTTCGTGCGTTCGGCCACGGCGAGTACCGCCTGGCCGGCTTTGGCTCCGCCGTCGATGCCGTTGAGCTCCGAAGTCTCTTGGAGAGTGCGGGCGTTCAGTTTGGCGAGTTTCACCGGGCCGGGCGAAGTGACGACGCGATCCGATTTCGTATCGACGCGCAAGATCAACAGGGCCGCGCCGAGGCCGATGCCCAACAGTGCGAGGAAGCGCAGATTCTTACTCCGGCTCGATTTTTCGGGCGGGCGGCGTTGGTCTCGTTCGCGGCGGTCGTGGCGGTTCATGGTTCTTTCCCCCATCGGGATGAATGCGGTCGATCAGGCGCGGCCCAAACGGAGTTTCTTCGCCGATTGCACTTTGGCGGAGGGCGTCCAGGGGCTGACGGCTTGCACGGCGACGATCGCGAGCATGATCGGCACGATACCCCCGGCGGGGGAGCCGGCTTCCCACGGCCAAAGGAACAACAGCGCCGCGGACCAAAAGCCGGCCGCGAGCAACGGAAACAGGCTGAATCGCTCTTTGCGATCCCGGGCCGTAGCACGCCACCAGCGGCCGGCCGCCATGACACCGCCAAAGTAGAGCAAGTAGCGGATTCCTGTCGAAAAGACGTCGGCTGGCATCGTCACCGTACCGAAGAAGTAGGAGTCGGCATTCGATAATCCCTGCGAACCGGCGCCGCGCGGCATGGTCCAGCCGTCGAGCCAAAAGGCGAACGCCCCGATGCCGAGGCCGAGGATACCGAGGCGGAGTCGGCGCGACCAGCCGTCGGTGCTGCGGAAAGCCGCTTGTCCGGAGCCGAGGAGCACAGCCCAAGCCAGCGCCGTGCTGACGAGGAACAGTTTCATCAAACCGGTCCAATCGGACGGGTTCGACAAGAGCCCGTAGGGGACGAGCCCGAGCGCGGCGATGACCGGTGCCGCGAGCATGCCGCCCAACAGGCCGGTGAGGCGGTCGCGGATCGTCGGCGGTGGCACCGGCCGGGCCACGGGCAAAAGCGTTTTGTCCGGGATCTTCGCCGGGATCGGCGGGGCGTTCAACCGCTCCGGAGCCGGGATCGATTTCGGCATTTCCGGGTCGGGCGTCAGGATCAATCCCGGCGGGGCCGCGACGGGGCCAATGGCGCTGGACCGCACACCGATGGGGACCGCCTGCGGCAGTTGGATGGGTTCCACGGCTTTGGCCATCTCGGCCATGCTGGCGTAGCGTTTGTTCGGATTCTTATCCAATGCTTTTGCAAGGATCGGCCGGAAGGGTTCGGGCACACCGGAAAGGTCGGGCGTCGCCGTCAGGTGCTTCATGAGGATTTCCCCGTCGGACTCCCCGTCGAAGGGGATCTTGCCGGTCAGCATTTCGTGGAGGATCACGGCGCAGGCATATTGGTCGATCTTCTGGCTGTAGTTGCCGGTGCTCACTTCCGGGGCCATGTAGTGAACCGTACCGACTGTCCGCGTCTGGCGCTGGCTCGTGCTGATGGTTTTGCAGAGGCCGTAGTCGCCGACTTTGAGGGTGCCGGCTTCGACGAAAATGTTCGCCGGTTTGAGGTCGCGGTGGACGACACCGCGGTCGTGCAAGTGACCGACGGCGCGGGCGAGCGCGGCGAACCATTCTTTCGTCAGGCTCAGCGGCAATCCGTTGGGGTGGCGGTTCAACACGGCCGACATCGTTTCGCCGAGGACGTATTCCATCACGAGCCACTGTTGGCCTTCGGAATCTTCGCGGAGGTCGTAGACGTGCACCAAATTCGGGTGCTTCATATTCAAGCAGTTGGCGATCCCGCGCAGCTCGACCTCGGAGTGACCGAGCAGCAATTTGAGGGCGACTTCTTTGCCGCCGTCGCTGACAGCGAAGTAGACTTCGCCGAAGCCGCCCTGGCCGACGCCGCGCTTCAGCGTGAAGCCGTCGAGCGGTTGCTGACCGGATCGGTACTTGAACTTCATCGCAATCCCCTAGGGACCGGGCGCCGGGCGAACGAACGCCTCGGAACTCGGTCTCCGTATCCGACGGGTTATTCGCCGAGCCGGGCCGTGCATTTTGTAACGGGCCGATTTTGCGAGCAGGATTCCCCCTAGGTTATTCTACCCGGCGGAACGGAAGGGCTTGAAACTCGGTTGCAGAAGAGTGCAAGACTGAGTGAGGTGCAGGCTCGCTTTGGTTCATTGAGGCATCCTGTTCGCTGTGCAGACACTGTTCCCTGCGCTTCGCTTCCTCGGAGGGCTCACGTCCACCGCTCGGGTTGGAACCATTCTCCCCCGAATTTCTTGACTGTACGCATTTCACAACTCCACCGTGAGGATCCCCCCAATACGTATGGCCAAGACGTTTGACTTTTGTCCATAAGCTCGTTAAGTTCACATCTGAACTCAACGTGTGACGGGACGCCCATGCCACTGCGCTACCTCTTCGTCGATATGAACGCTTACTTCGCCTCCGTGGAGCAGCAGGACTTCCCGCACCTGCGCGGCCGGCCCGTCGGCGTCGTGCCCGTTGTCGCCGAAACGAGCTGCTGCATCGCCGCGAGTTACGAGGCCAAGGCGATGGGCGTCCGCACCGGCACGCCGGTCTGGGAAGCCCGCAAGCTCTGCCCTGGCATCGTTCTCAGCTTGGCCCGGCCCGAGCGCTACTGCCAAGTGCACACGAAGATCGTGAAGGCCGTCGGCCGCTGCGTCCCCGTTACCAAGGTGATGTCGGTCGACGAAATGGCCTGCCAGCTCATCGGCGACGAGCGCAAGCCGGAGAACGCGACCCGCATCGCCCACGCCATCAAGCGCGAAATCAAGGCCACCGCCGGCGATACCTTGCGATGCTCCATCGGCGTGGGGCCGAACATCATGCTGGCCAAGGTCGCCGGGGACATGAAGAAGCCCGACGGCCTGACCTTCCTGTATCCGGAGGATCTGCCGGGGAATTTGCACGCGCTGAAGCTCGACGACTTTCCCGGCATCGGTTCGCAGATGCTGAAGCGCTTCCAGCGCTACGGCATCACCAAAACCGAACAACTGACGGAACTGTCGATGCGCTCCTTGGCTGTGGTCTGGGGGAGTAAGGTGCACGCCGAGCGCTGGCACGGGTTGCTGAAAGGCGAGGACATCCCGGACGCGCCGACGCGCCGGCGCACCGTGAGCCACTCGCACATCTTGGCCCCGGAGCTGCGCACCGACCTCGGCGCCCGCGGGGTGATCGTGCGGTTGATCCACAAAGCCGCCGCGCGGCTGCGCACCATCGAGCATTGGACCGACGCCTTCAGCGTGAGCGTCAGCTACCTCGACGGCCCCGGCTGGAGCGCCGCCGTGCGGATGCCGGCTTGCCAAGACACGCTGAACTTGCTGATGATCTTCTCGAAACTCTGGGATGAAAAAGAAGTGCGCGGCCGGACGCCGTTGAAGGTGGGGATGTGCCTGGCCGGCCTGACGCCGAGCCGCTGCGCGACGCCGTCGCTCTTCGAGCAGGATCGGCAACTGACGGTACTGTCGCACGTGATGGATCAAGTGAACCGCAAGTTCGGCAAGAACGCGATCCACTTCGGCACCCTCTTCGGCGCCGAAGATTCCGCGCCGGTCCGGGTGAGCTTCAACAACATTCCGAAGTTCAACCCGGCGTTCACGTAGATGGGGCTGAAAGCGCGCCGTGGTTTCGAAGCGGGACACGGCACGCTCGTGTCGTCGCGCGGCACCCCCGTGCCATCACCGTGCCTGTCCACGATCAACGAACCCCGCGAACCCCGACCGCACCCGCCGGCCCAATACAATGTGTCGATGATCTCCGTCTCCATCAAAAACCAGCAGGAGCTGGTCGAACTCGACATCGCCGCGCTCAAGTCGGCGGCGAAGACTGTCCTCGAAGGCGAGGGGGTTCCGTCGGCGAAGATCACCTTCGCGTTCTTCGACGACGCCACGATCCACGCGATGAACAAGCGGCACCTGAACCACGACGAGCCGACCGACGTGTTGACCTTCCCGTACAGCATCCGCGGGGCGGCGAAGCTCGAAGGGGACGTCGCCATCGGCGCCGGCGTCGGCCGAGCCGCGGCCGCGGAACGGGGGCACTCGGTCAACCACGAACTCTGCCTGTACGTGATCCACGCCTGCTTGCACCTGTGCGGCTACAACGACAAACGCGACGGCGACATCGCCGAAATGCGGGCGAAGGAACGGCACTACCTCGCCGCGCTCGACCTCCCCGACATCGCCGGAGAATGACCATCCGCCAGATTTCTCCCCGCGATGTCAAAGCCCTGCTCGACGCCGGTTCGCCGGTGCTATTGCTCGATGTCCGGCAGCCGGACGAATACGCCGTTTGCCATCTCCCCGGCAGTGTGTTGATCCCCCTCGGCGAGCTGCCGACGCGCTGGGAAGAATTGGATATCCCCGAAGGAACGCGCGTGGTCGTCTACTGCCACCACGGCATCCGCAGCCTGCGCGGCGCCGGGTTCTTGGAACACGTCGGCATCGCGGATGTGGCTTCGATGAGCGGTGGAATCGAAGAATGGAGCACGGCGGTCGATGCGGCGATGCCGCGGTATTGATGGGGTGGACGACACCGGTCGCGATCTTCGCCATCCGCTCGTCACGTGGCGATCAGCATGGCCCCGGCCATGGCGATCATCAACAAATCCTCGATCAGCGTCACGGAACTCATCGGCAAGTTGAAGACGGTGCCGAGGCAGGCACATTGGATTTTTCGGCGCGCGAGCAGGGCCTGCACGACCCCGACCGTACTCACGCCCATCACGGCGAGCGTGGCAAGATTTGAGATCATCGGCCAGAGATTCGCCAGATAAGCTGCGCCGAGGGCCAGTTCGAGAAACGGGTAGAGGAACCCGTAACCGGGCCAGCGGCGGGCGACGATGTCGTAGCCGCTGTACGACACGGCGAAGCTGCGGACGTCGAGCAATTTGAAGAAGCTGAAGACCAGAAAAAACCCGGCCATGAAGTGCCGCATCGCCCGCATGCCATCGAACGGGGCGAGTGCCACTTCGAGCAGAGCGGTCGCACCGAGGAGGTAAAACAGGATCAGAATCAGGGGGAAGTAGCTCGATGCCTTTTCCGGCGTCGGGGCATCCGCCGGCATCGGCCCGACGACTTGATAGCCTTTAGCCCGCAGCAAACGATCGACCGTCGCCGCAGTGGCGCCGACGCCTTCGACCGTGAGCCATTTCTCCGGTGTCGAAACGTCCGCGCTCCAACGGTCGATACCCGGCTCGGCGTTGAACAACGGGGTGATCGATTGGACGCAGGCCGCGCAGCGCAGGTTCGTTTTCAGTTTGAGGACGGTCATCGATTGCCAACCCGCTCGAGGAGGAAATAGCGGTAGCCTTCGCCGGGTGGCACCACTGCCGCCAGCGCGAAGAAGGTGAAAGCGATTCTCAGGGCGACTCCCAATCGGTTACTGCTTCAACTTTGCGGCTTTCGTTTTCAACTCCGCGACTTTGGCGAGCGTCGCCTCCGGATTGGCTTCGGCTTTGCGTTTGCAGCCGGCGCAACAGATGAACACCGGTTGGCCGCCGATGTCGAGCTTGATCGGCGCCTTCATCGCTCCGAGTTCTTGCTCGTCGGAAATCACGCACCACTCTTGGGCATCGACCAGCGCCCGGTCGGCGGGGGAAAGCTTGTTCCGTTCCGCCGTGACTTCGTCGCTGTGCGAGATCGGCTTGTCCGTTGCCGGAAACGTGGAGGCGGTGGCCGTCGTTGGGGTCGTTTGAACCACGGGGTTCGAACACCCGGCCACGGCCAATACGGCGAACCCGAACAGCGACCAGAATTTGCGAATCATTTCGGTATGCCCCATGGAATGAGGCGCCCGGAATCACTCGACCGAGACGCCCACAAGGATATTGTATCCCGCATGGGCCCCCGCCGCGATGCCGAGGCCGCGCGTGAGGTAAATCGCGGTGAACAGGAGGCCGGCGGCGGTGCGGAACAAAAACCTCGTGGTTTCCATCGGTTCCCCCGCACTGCCAAGATGGTGCGCGGCCGAGAAGAAGATCGCCGAGGCGAGCGCCGCGAGAATCACCGCGACGAATTTGGGAAGCAGCATCACGCGTAAGATGTAAAACAGCAGGCTGAAGAGCCCGAGGCGGAAGAGCACTTCTTCGTAGATCCCCGCCCCGATGAAATTGACCACCTGCCCCTCGGCGACGCGGTGGAACTGGACGCTGTTGAAGGGGATTCCCGTTTGGGCCAACAGCGTGTGGAAGTTGCGACTGAAGGCCCAGAGCGCCGCGGCGAAAAGGGCGCTTTCGACCGTCATCCCGAAAACGGCGGCGATCGGTTCGCGCGGACGGTCGGACCAATTCCACCAACTCAACAGGAACAGCATGAGCGCCAGCAGAATCGGCGCTGCCCAAGCGAATGCGATACCGTAATCGGCGAGTCGGTCGCGCAGCCAGACATCGGCCCCGTTGCGCAGGGTGTCCGGTTGGCTCCCGCCCAACGCGAAGACGCCGACTTCGTACGCGATCAGCAGCGGAAGCAAGAACAGGAAGCTCGCCCACGGGTGTCGTGTGGCCGAGAGGTAGCCGGGCATAGCGGGAACTCGTTCGGAATCGGAACGGTGCGTCCCCGGTTATTCGTTCGTCGGCGGCGGATCTTCAACACAAATCCGGATGGGCCCCGGCCAGTTTCCCGATTCGCTCCGCGGTAGGCAGCGTCCGCAGAATGCCGCCGAACTCTGAACCGGCCAAATCGACGACTTCCGGTTTCGGCAGAAGGTCTCCCGAAGTATCGCTGAGAATCGCAACGACTGGCCGCGTCGTCGCCCGCAGGTTGATCCGGCTCGGGTGGCTGCCGACCACGACCGCGATCCGGCCGTCGGTCAGTTCGACAACACTGCCGACCGGATAAAACGACAGCTGGAGCAAATATTCGGCGAAATCGCCGTCGAGCTTGCCCGACTCGGCCGCGACGAGGGTCTCGGTGAGGGCGGCGCGGGTGTCGTGGGCCGGGCGATGCGGGCGATCCGCGGCCATGCCGGCGTAGTGATCGGCCGCAGCGAGCATCTTCGCGAGCGCCGGGATTTTGTCGAGCCCGAGTCCATTCGGGTAACCGGTGCCGTCGAGGCGCTCGTGGTGCGCGGCGATCACCCCGGCCAGCTCGCCGAGGTCGGGGAACGTTTCCGCGAGCAACGCCGCGCCGACCCGTGGGTGGACTTCGATCCGGCGGCGTTCCTCGACCGTCAGCGGTTCCGCCTTGTTGAAGATCGCGGCGGGGACGCCGAGCATGCCGATGTCCATGATCAGCGCCATGGCCACTGGGACGACCGGTTGCGAGGCCCATTCGTAATCGTGCGGAACCATTCGGGCGATCACCGAGGCGACCGTCAGCGAATGCGCCGCGACCTGCCGGGCGACGGTTTCATGCGGGAAGGCTGCGAATCGCAGGGGAACGCCCCGGCGGGTGTCGGCGAGGATTTCTTCCGCGAGTTCGGAGAAGGCGTCGAACGAGATCAGCCGGCGCGACTGTACATCCACCAAGCAGCGGGCCAATTTTTCGACGCGGCCCCACTCGGTGCGGCGTTTGTCGAGGGTCTGCCGGCCCACGTCCAACCGTGTGCGGATCGAACCGAGGACGGGTTCGAGCCCTTCGCACAAACGGGTTTGGAACTCCGCCGAATCCGGCATCGCTTGGATCAACCGTAGTGCCGCTTCGGTGGCCGCGACGGTCGCGCGGTGATACCCGGCCAGCGGGTCGACTGGCAGGGCGGCGATGCGTTGGTAAAAGACGTCGTCCGAAATCGCGCGCTGTTCCAGCACGAGTTCGCGGGCCATCTCCAAGATGCGGCGAGCGCGCGACGTCAACTCCCGCGGCATCGGGCCGGGCTGCGGTTCCGATCCCGTCAATTGGCGGAGCGTCTGCGATAGCCATGCCGGCGAAGGGCCCCCGGCGAGCTGCAACGCCCCCGGGATTTCGGTGAGCGAGGGCGTGCGCTCCAGCCGTTCGCGGAACTCGGAAATGCGATTCAACAACGATTTCGTATCGCTCATCTCGATCCCCCGCACGGCGTATCCCAATGATCGACCGCGCGGGGCAGGGGACTTGAGGGGATTTTCCGGATGTGCCGATTGGGGGCTCTAAGTACCCAGATTAACGCCACGAGCCTACCCCCGCAGCTTCGCCGGGTCGATGGACTCGTGCTTGATGTGCTTGCGGTTGAAGGTGTACGTGATTTCGAGCATTCCCGCTTCAGAAGCGATCATCGCCGGGTAGCTGAACTCGCCGACTTCGGTTTCGAGATCGCGGACTTTTTTCCACGTCTTACCATTGTCGGCGGAGCGGGCGAGGCTGATCGGCGTGCGGAGCAGCGTGCTCGGGTTGTAGATCAAGAACAATTCACCTGGACCGGTGCGGGCCACGTCGATCCCCGAACTCGGGTTGAGCAACTCCGTCGGCTCCGCGGCGGTCCAGGTCTTGCCGCCATCTTGGCTCTCGGCTTTGCAAATCCGGCGCGGATCGCGAGAACGCATCAACGCGACGACCGTCGTAGTCGTGTCCTGCTCGCCGCGGATCGCGTAGAGCGTCGGTTGAATTTGGGCGAACTTCCCGGCGACGCCGAACGGAGCCGAGCGCGTCCACGTTTTACCATCGTCGTTGGAAATATCGACGTAGGGCGTCCAGCAGTTGTGACTCTCGAGCGATGTGCCCGCGAGGATCGCATCGCCGATTTGAATCGGCTTCGCCCGCACCGGTCCGTAGAAACCCGCCGGCATCATCGCCGGTTTGCTCCAAGTTTTGCCACCGTCGGTGGAACTCCGCACGTACCCCGTCCAACTTTCCGGCTTCGGCCCGGCCTTGTACCACAGGTACAAAGTGCCCTTCGCGGTTTTGAACAGGATGGGGTTCCACGTCGGCTGCCCCGGCTCGGTACCGACGACCTCGGGCGCGCTCCACGCCGTCCCATCGAATCGGCTCAGGTAAATTTGGACGTCTTTGGCCCCTTCGTCCTTGCCGCCGAACCAGGCGGCGAGCAGCTTCCCTTTCTCAACCTCCACGATGGTGGAAGCGTGACAGGACGGCGTCGGGGGCTTTTCGAAGATCAATCCCATAGATTCTCTCCTGGATTCCACACTCCGCATTCCGCACTTCCCGTCAGCCCCCGATGACTTCCTGCCGGTCGCTGTCCCAATAGACGCGCTTCCCGGTGCGGTACGACAGGTTCGCCAAGTGCGCCGCGATGATCACCCTGTGCCCGAGTTCGACCGGCGAGTTCGGTTCCTTGCGGCTCTTGCAGCACTCGAGCCAGTTCTTCACGTGCAGCGGCGTCTCGGCCTCGATCTTCCACACTTCCTTCGGCTCGGTGTCCGGCGTGATTTTCTCAGTCGTATTGTAGAGACGGATCTCTTTGTCCGCGTCGGCGATGAGCGTCTGCTTCGTGCCGTAGAAAGCCGCGCCGGCGCCGTCGGACCCGTTGATGAACTCGACGTGGAAGGTCGCCGCGAACGCACCGTAATCCCAAGTCCCGCTCAGCACGTCGGGCGTTTCCCAGTGTTTGAAGTGGTACCGCCCGCCGTGGGCCATGACGCTCTTCGGGGCGTCGATGCCGCCGAGCCATTGCACCACGTCGAGTTGGTGGGCGCCGATGTCGGTCATGAGGCCGCCGGCATAATCCCAGTACCAGCGCCACGCCCAATAGCGGTTCGCGTTGAACTCGCGCTTCGGCGCTTTGCCGAGGAACGCCGCCCAATCGATTTGCTTCACCCGATCTTTGGTGAAGGTCTCCGGCACGGCGAACGGGTCGTGTTTGACCCAGTTGCGCGTGTCCCAAAGTTTGGCGAAGACGAGGTTGCCGAAATCGTTGCTCTCGATGGCATCCCGGCCGCGCCGCCAATGCGGCCCGCTGTGGCGCTGGTTGCCGACCTGGACGATGCGCTTCGCTTTCCGCACCGCCTCGATCATCTCGCGGCCCTCTTCGATCGACTTCGACAGCGGCTTTTCGAGGTAGACGTCCTTCCCCGCGTCGACGGCTGCGATGAGCATATCGCGGTGGTGGTGGTCCGGCGTCGCGATCACGACCGCGTCCAAGCCTTCGCATTCGAGTAATTTGCGGAAGTCGGCGGACTCTTTGGGCGCTTCTTTCGGGTCGGTCAACGCGACGATCTTGGCGGTGTCGTTCAAACGAAACTCGGCGATGTCGCAGATCGCGACGACGTTGTGTTT
>Ga0105047_10020437_pt1 | contig 10174 bp, 9 predicted proteins | sample MAT04_FD_78384 | JGI IMG/M metagenome (GOLD analysis project Ga0105047, IMG submission 78384) | Freshwater microbial communities from Lake Fryxell liftoff mats and glacier meltwater in Antarctica - MAT-04 (megahit assembly) | ecosystem: Environmental > Aquatic > Freshwater > Ice > Liftoff... | reverse complement strand
CGCCCGATGGCGATGTGCAAAACCGCGTCATCTTCACCGCCCAGGATCTGAGCCAGAGCGAGTTGGCCGAAGCCAGCAACCGGCTCAATGCCAACTATGCCGGCCTGACCTTGGAGGCGGTGCGGGAACGGCTCAAACGCGAGGTCGATTCCTTGCGTGACGAGATCTCCAGCCTGATGAACGCGGCCGTGCTGGCCGGGACCGAGGCCATGGTGGACGAGCAGGAGCGCGTCGTCATCAGCGGCGAGCGCAATCTGCTGATGGTGCAGGACTTCAACAACGACATGGGCAGCCTGCGCCGCCTGTTCGACATGTTCGAGCAGAAGACGCAACTGATGCGCCTGCTCGATGTGTCGAGCCGCGCCGAGGGTGTGCGCATCTACATCGGCGGCGAGAGCAAGGTCGTGCCGTTCGAGGAGCTGTCCATCGTCAGCGCGCCGTACGAGGTGGATGGCCAAGTCGTCGGCACACTCGGCGTCATTGGCCCGACGCGGATGCCTTATGACCGGATGATTCAGATCGTGGACATCACCTCGCGGATGATCAGCCAGGCGCTTTCGCAAAAGTAGGGGCCAGTCCTTCGTCGATAGAATGCGCGGTTGTTTTGCCGGGGGCCGCTAGCTCATGATGGTTAGAGCAGCAGACTCATAATCTGTTGGTGCCGTGTTCGACTCACGGGCGGCCTACCAAAACTCCAGCTCACCGCGCTGTTTACTGCGCCCGTGCTGCGATGGCCGTTGCAGCCGAACACGTCAGGCTGCGCAACAAACGAAACGCGCCCCCGGTCGGCCCGAAACCACACTGATACCCGCGCCGCGCACAGTCAGGCATTCCATTCACGGAGCTTGCCGATCATGACTGCTGACACCGCCATCACCCTGCATCAACTGCTTTGGGCCAGTCCGGCCTTTTTGATCTGCAACACCCGCCCGGCGCAGCCGGGTGCTGACGACGAGCCGGTCTTTCTGTTTCGCAGCGAGGGCTTTGCGGAAGACCTCGGCGACACGTATTCGTCCAACAACAACAATTGAAACAAAGCGGCGGCGGCCTGAAGTGCTTGCGAAACGGGCGCTGGCGACATTGAAGGCCTCGCGGGCAAATCGCCACGCTGTTTCAAGGTTGCCATGATGATGAACTGCTCCGACTTCACGCCCTTCGTCCAGCGCGGCCCGCTGGGCTTGTCTGCCCGCACGCAAGGTGCGGGAGACACGGTGATCTGCCTGCATTCAAGCACCGGCAGCCATGCGCAGTGGCGTGGCCTGGCCGAAGCGCTGCTTGATCGTTGCACGCTGATCACGCCCAATCTGCATGGTCATGGCGTCAGCCCGGCATGGCCGACCGATGCGGCCAGCAAGCTGCACGTCGATGCGCATGCCGTCTGCGAACTGCTGCCCCGAACGCTGAATGGCGGGCTGCGCTCGGGCATTCATCTGATCGGGCATTCCTACGGTGGCGCGGTGGCGCTGCAAATCGCCTTGCGCCACCCGCGCTGGGTCAGGTCGCTGACCTTGTACGAACCGGTGCCCTTTGGCGTCATGCGTCGGCAGTCACCCGGCGACGTGGCCCTGGGCGAGATCGAACATATCGCCCAGTCGGTTGAGGGCCTGGTGAGGCTCGGTGATCTGGCGGGCGCGGCGCGTGTCTTCGTGGCCTATTGGGGCGGCGCGGCGGCCTGGGAGGCGATGACTGCGGCGCAGCGGGTGGCCGTGGCGGCGCGGATCAGCACGGTGCCGCGTCACTTCGAAGCCTTGCTGAACGCGACTTGGAGTCCGGCCCTGCTGGCCTGTCTGACGATGCCGGTGTTGTTGATCCAGGGCTCAAGCACGCGAGCTCCGGCGCGGCGGGTGGCCGAGCTGTTGGCCGGGTCGCTGCCGCAGCTGCAGCGCATCGAACTGGCGGGCGCGGGTCACCTCGGGCCGATGACGCATGAGCCGCTGGTGACCGCGGCGATGCTGCGCCATCTGACGGCCCACGGCCTGCGCCGCCAAGCCCAACCGAGTTGCGCCTGATGGCCTCGATAAACTGTGCCACTCGATACATGTTTGCAGGAGCGCCCGCGATGATTCCCACTGAAGCGAGCAGCCGCCCCGCGCTGCTGGTCGTTGATGACGAGCCCGAACTGCGTTCTCTGCTGGCCGAGTATTTCGGCCGCCACGGTTTTGCGGTGCGCACGGTGGCCGATGCCGCCGCAGCGCGTGTGGCGGTGGCCGAACATGTTCCCGCGCTGGCGATCCTGGACATCAATATGCCGGGCGAAAACGGCCTGTCGCTGGCGCGCTGGATGCGTGAGGCCCACCCGCTGACCGGCCTGATGATGCTGACGACGGCGGGTGAGTCGGTGGACCGGATCGTCGGCCTGGAGTTGGGGGCGGACGATTACCTGCCCAAACCGTTCGAGATGCGCGAACTGCTGGCCCGCGTGCGTGCGGTGCTGCGCCGCAGCGAGGTGACTGCAACGGCAGCGGCAGCGGCTTCGGCGCCCCTGGGCAGGCCGGCGGCTTCGGCACCCGCCAACTCGCGGCGCGTGGCTTTCGGTGCCTGCCGGCTTGATCTCGATGAGCGTCGCCTGCTGGCCGCGGATGGGGCCGACATTGAAATCAGTGCTGCGGAATTTGACCTGCTGGCCCTGTTCGCCCGCCATCCGAATCGGCCGCTCAACCGCGACCAGATCATGGAGCAGGCGCACAACCGGGGCTGGGATGTGTTCGACCGTTCGATCGACCTGCGCATCATGCGGCTTCGCCGCAAGATCGAGCGCAACCCTGACAAGCCCGAGCTGTTGAAGACGGTGCGCAATGTTGGCTACGTGTTTGTGCCGAGCCCATGAATCCACCGGGCATAGGGGCAGCCCCCTTGCTGCCGCCACCCGACCTGGATGTGCTGCACGCCTTGCTCGATCACATCCCCGGCCGGGTGATCGTGATCGGGCCCGATCACCGCTATCTCTACGTCAACCGCGAATTCCTTGATTTCATGGGCCTGACGCCCGATCAGGCATTGGGGCGCCACGTGTCCGAGCTGCTCGGCGAGTCGATCTACGAGAGCTTTCTGCCGGTGGCCGAGCAATTGTTTCGCGGCGAATCGGTGCGCTGGGAGGGCTGGGTGGACTACCCCAAGCAGGGCAGACGCTATATGCAGGAACATCTGCTGCCCTACGCGCCGGGCGGCGGCGCGGTGCGCGCGGTGATGGCCTTTGGCCGCGAGTTCACCGAGCTGAAGCAGCGCGAGGTCGAGCTGGCTGCCCAATTGCAAAAGTTGCAGGAGAGCGAGGCCTTGAAGTCGGCCATCGTCGACAACGCGCTGGCCGCCTTCATCAGCATCGACGAGGCCAGCTGCATTGTGGAATTCAACGCCGCTGCGGAGGCCATGTTCCAGCGTCAGCGGGACGACGTTCTGGGCTTGCCGGTCAGCGAGATCGTGATGCCGCAACGCTTTCGGGCCATGCACGAGGCCGGCATGCGGCGCATGCAGTCGGGCGGCGATCCCCGTGTGCTGGGCAAGCGCATGCAGTTGCATGCCTTGCGCGCCGATGGCAGCGAGTTTCCCATCGAGATGGTGCTGTGGCGCACGGCCGTTGGCGGCACGACTTTCTACACCGCCTCGATGGTCGACGTGACCGAGGCGCACGCCGCCACCCGCGAGATCGAGCGCCAGCGCGAGGCCCTTCGGCAAAGCGACAAGCTCACCGCGATGGGCAGCTTATTGGCTGGTGTCGCCCATGAGCTGAACAATCCGTTAGCCATCGTGATGGGCCGTGCCAGCCTGCTGGAAGACAAGTGCCAGGCACTGGTGGCGTTGAGTGAAAGCGAAGTGCCCGAGCTGCCCGAGCTGCAATTGGATGCGCAGCGCATCCGCGAGGCGGCCGAGCGCTGCGGCCGCATCGTCCGCACCTTCCTCAACATGGCGCGCAGCCGACCAGCGCGGCGCAGCCCGGTGGGGCTCAACGAGATGGTGCGCGCGGCGGCCGAGATGCTGCACTACGGCTACCGAACCCACGGCATCGAGCTGGATCTGGCGCTGACCGACGACCTGCCCACCGTGCTCGCCGACAGCGACCAGATCGGCCAGGTGGTGATGAATCTGCTGGTCAACGCGCAGCAGGCATTGGCCAGCGTGCAGAGCAGGCGTTGCGTGCGGGTGCAAACCGGGCTGGAGCCCCGTCGCGCCAACCGCGAGCAGCGCGTCTGGCTGCGCGTGTCGGACAACGGGCCTGGGGTACCCGATCAGCCCGGCGCATCGCGCGATCAGGTGTTCGACCCCTTCTTCACCACCAAGCCCGAGGGCGTGGGCACCGGCCTGGGGCTGGCCGTCTCTCAGTCGCTGGCGCGCGACCATGGCGGCGATCTGATGCTGGAGCCGGTGTCGCCACAAGGTGGCGCGAGCTTTCGGCTCACGCTGCCGATGAGCGGCGTGGCCGAACTCGACACCAAGCCAGCGCTGTTGCCCGAGCCCGCCACCGTACTGCAGGCGCGGGTGTTGGTGGTGGACGACGAGCCCGAGCTGGCCGAACTGATGCGCGAGATGCTGGAAAGCGCCGGTCACGAGGTTGCCACGGCCGAGTCCGGCGCGCTCGCCCTGGCCTTGCTGGCGGAGGCGCGTTTTGATGCCATCGTGTCCGATCTGCGCATGCCGGACATGGACGGCGCTGGCCTGTGGCGCGAGGTTTCAGCCCGGCATCCGTCGCTGGCGCGCAGCATGTTGTTCGTCACCGGCGACACCTTGTCGCCCGACGCGCGCGAGTTTTTGCGCCGTTCAAGTTGCGCCTCGCTGGACAAGCCGTTTTCCAAGGCCGACCTGCTGGCGCGGGTGGCCGCGATGCTCAGCTGAAGGCGGGTTCTTGTGCTGCCGCCGCTGCTGCCTGCATCGTCTGGCTGATCACGCCGTAAAGCGTCACCCAGGCCGCACGCACCTCGGGCGTGAAGGACTCGCCCAGCCCCTGCTCCAGGGTGCCAAGCAGCGCGCCACCGACGGTGTCGTAGTGCTGGGCCTGGACGCCATAGCCCGCATGTCGTGCGCCCAGTGACCTCAGCACCGGCATCAGCGCATCGGGCCGCTCCAGCAGAACCAAGGCGCTGCCGATCATGCTCATCAGCCGCTCGCCCTGGTGGGCCATATCGCCTTTGAACAACTGGCGCAGCGACGGGTCGGCAGCAAACAGCCGGTCATAAAAGATCACGGCAGCCTGGGGCGCGATGGGCTGGACGAGGGCAAAGCTGTTGCGGACGAGGTCGATCTGGCTGCGATTCATGGTGAAGAGTTCTCCTGTTGAAGCCTTCAGCATCGCGGCCCTGTGTTGCAGGGCGCTTTCGCGCCGTGTTTCATTGGTTGCGGCCTTTGGGGTGGCATCAATTCAACAGTGTCTGCACCGCCTCGCACAGCAGGAACTCGTCCATGTCGATGTCCTCGACCACGGTGATGCCGCGCCTCAGTTCGTAGCTGGAGTCGAACCAGCCGCAGCCTTGGCGCTCGGCCCGCAGCCCGTCCAGCGGCAGTTGAATATCGATGCGGGCGATGGGGGCTGATTGCATCTGCATGATGGCGGCTCCGGGGCTGGGTTGGCGATGAATCAATCGTCGGCGACACGCCCGTCGGCGGCCATCGCCTCAAAGGCGGAGCCGATGGGGGAGGCGAGATTGATCCGCCCGCCGGCACTCCTACTTTTGGGGGAGGCCGGGGTCGATCCGCCACCAGCTTGGCAGCAGGCGCTGCACGGCGCGCTGGGCGTAGCGGTCGTCCATCAGGTGGACGACGCCGCAGTCGTCCAGCGTGCGTATCACCCGGCCGGCGGCCTGCACGACTTTTTGCAGGCCGGGGAAGGTGTAGGTGTAGTCATGACCTGTGCCGTTCCCATTGCCCATCAGCGTGTCGATGCGCCGCGCGATCTGCTCGTTGACCGGATTGACTTGCGGCAGGCCCAGGGTGGCAATGAAGGCCCCGATCAGGCGGCGGCCGGGCAGGTCGATGCCTTCGGCGAACGAGCCGCCCAACACGGCAAAGGCAATGCCCTGGCCGCCGTCGTTGAGACGCGCCAAAAAGCCTTGCTGATCTGCCTCGCTCATGCGGCGCGACTGCGTCCACATCGGGATCAGCGGGTGGCGCGCCTGAAGCTCGGCGGCCACATCCTGCAGGTAGTCGTGGCTGCTGAAAAACGCCAGGTAGTTGCCGGGCTGGGCGGCGAACTGCCGGGCCATCACCTCGATGATGGCCTGGGCGGATTCGCGGCGATGGCGGTAGCGGGTGGAAATGTGGCGGGCCACGCGCACTTGCAGCTGCTCGGGCTGAAACGGCGATGCCACATCGAGCGCCACCGTGTCGTCCGGCAGACCCAGCAGGTCGGCATAGAACGGCGTGGGCTGCAGGGTGGCCGAGAACAAGGTCGTGGTGTGGGCGGCTTGCCAGCGCGGCTTCAAGAACGGCGCGGGCACGACGTTGCGCAAGCACCAGGTGGCGCCTGTTTTGCTTAAGGCCGTGGCGGTTTTGCTGAGGTCGCAGAGCGAATGCGCGTCGAACGATTCGGCCAGCTTGGCGAAGTGCAGCGCCTCGAAATAAAACGCCTGCAGCGCGGCGTCCACATGGGTCGGATGCTCGGTCAGGAACTCGCTGATGGCACTGCTGGCTTGCTGCAGGGCAGTCAGCAAGGGGGGCGGAATGGCCTCGTACACCTGGTAAGGCTCGGCCTGTGTTTTGCTCAAGGCGTTGAAGCAGCGGTGCAGCTTATCGAGCGGCTTCTTCAGCGCTGCCGGGGCACTGTGACGGGCGGCATTCAGAGTGCCTTGCTGCAGGTCGGCCGAATACATTTTTCGCCCGCGTTCGACCGGGTTGTGGGCCTCGTCCACCAGCACCGCCACCCGCCATTGTTGCGCTTTCGTCAGCCCGTGCAGCAAGGCCGAGCCGTCGAAAAAATAGTTGTAGTCGCCGATGACGACATCGCTCCAGCGCGCCAGTTCCTGGCTCAGGTAGTAGGGGCAGACCTGATGGGCCAAGGCCAGCGTGCGGACGTTGGCGCGGTCCAGATTGGGCTGCGCCATGGCGGCGCTGCGGGCGGCGGGCAGGCGGTCATAAAAGCCGTCGGCCAGCGGGCATGAGTCGCCGTGGCAGGCCAGCTCGGGGTGCTCGCAGGCCTTGTCGCGCGCCACCAGCTCGAGCCGGCGCAGCGGCAGCTCGGGCGAGTGCTGATGCAGCACCGCAAACGCATCGAGCGCCATCGCCCGGCCCGAGGTTTTGGCGGTCAGGAAAAACAGCTTGTCCAGCGCCTGACCCGGCAGCGCCTTGAGCAGCGGGAAGATCGTCGCGATGGTCTTGCCGATGCCGGTGGGCGCTTGTGCCAGCAGGCAGCGGCCGGCCACCGCCGCCTTGTAGGCAGCCTCGGCCAGCGGGCGTTGGCCGGTGCGGAAATCGGCATGCGGAAAAGTCAGCGCCGACAGGGCCGCGTCGCGGGTGGTGCGGTGCGCCATCTCCTGCGTGGCCCAGGCGATGAAGCGCTGGCACTGCACCTCGAAAAACTCATTCAGCGCGGCGGCGCTGTGGCGTTCGGTCAGCACCGTCTCAGCCTGCGTGCCGATGTCGAAGTACACCAGCGCCACTTCGATCTCGGGCAGTTGCCGTGCGGCGCACAGCAGGGCGCCGTAGACCTTGACCTGCGCCCAATGGAGGGCGCGATGGTTGGCGGGCATCAGGGCGAGCCGACCCTTGAAGGTCTTGATTTCTTCCAGCCGGTTCAGCGCGGGGTCGTAGCCATCGGCCCGGCCGCGCACGGTCAGCGGGCCGAAGCTGCCGGTCAGCGGCAACTCGGCTTCGTAGCTCGCGCCGCGCCGCCCGGCCACCAGCAGATGGCCGGCGATGCCTTCTTGTGCGGTGGGCGCCGGCGTGAAGCGCAGATCCAGATCGCCCGCCTTGGCGGTGAACTCGCACAGCGCCCGCACGGCCACCGTGTAGTTGCGCATCAACACAGGGGTTCACCGAGGTGGAGCTGCGCACCATCCGCCTCGTTGCGCAGCGGCGTGGCCTTGGCCAGCGCCAGCCAGACGGCAAAGGGCAGGGTGCAAGTGGCGTGGCGGGCCGGACGCAGCAGCTCCAGCGCGCCGGTGTCGATATTGCCGTGGACGACCATCACGCCGAAGGCTTCTGGGATCTCCTGCGGCTGGGCTACCCCGGCCGGAAAGACGTAAAAACACTCGCTGCACAGCCACTGGTACGACGCCCGTTTGGCCGCATGCCGCAGGTCGGACAGCAGATCGGCGCGGTTGGCCTTCACCTCGTGCACAACGGGCTGCAAATACGCCTCGACCGAGGTGTTGCGCACCGAAAAAACATCGGGCCGGGCGATCCGCCAACTGCTGATGGGCCGCTCTTCCGCCGTGCTGACCTGCGCCCGCAGCGACAACTCCCGCCAGACGATGCGCCCGCCGTCCATCAGCTGCTGCGCCACCCGCGCCGCCAGCCGGTCATGGGCGCTGGCGGCGCGTTGATTGCGCTGTCGCGAGGCGGCCAAAAGTTGGATGCCTGCTTCGGTCAGCTTGAGGGTTTCATGGCCGGAATCGGCCGTCGACACGCTGACCCAGGCCGACGCGATCAGGTCGATCTCTATCGCGTCCCGGCAGGGCCAGCCGCCGGATCGCCAGACTTGCATCAGCCGCGCCAGATGGGCGCGGCTGGGGGGCGGGGTTGGCGTTGGTGAGGGCGAACTGAAGGCGGGGTCAATCACTGTACAAGTTTACAGTGATGCGCTGCCCCAGCTTGGCCTACATCACGCTGCGCAGCGCGAACGTCGCCGCGCCACGCCCACCCCCACCAGCCCCGCCAAGATCAGCGCGTTCACCACAGGCATGCCCAGGCGAGAGACCTGCGTCCAGTTGCCGCCCACCGTCACCGTCGTGCCGTGGCCCTTGCCGGAGCTGGGTGACCGGTATTGGCCCTGGCGCATGCTGGCCGTCGTCCAGCCGCCGATGACGGGGCGAGCCGCGTCGGGGTGGGGTCGGTGATGACGCCGAGCGGCGCGTTGACCAGGTCAAAGATCACGCCCAAATTCACCGCAAACGGGCCCCTGCGTTGGCCGACGAAGACCTTGCCCGGCGTGGCGCATCCCGGGATGTTGACGGCATGTCGGGGATGGTCTTGGTGTCGCTGCGCTAGTTCAGGTCCAAAACGAAGTTCATCTCGCCGCCGCCTTGCTCGGTCAAGGTCAGCCCGAGGCCATCGGCCAGCTCGCGCATGTCGCGGTTCTCGCGCAGCACATGGCCCAGCATGCGCTGTGTGCCGTGGCCCCGCAGATAACGGATCAACTTGTCCATCAGCAAATGGCCCAGGCCCAGGCCATGCAGGTCGGAGCGCACGACGACGGCGAACTCGGCTTCGATGTTGTCGGGGTCGCTGACGGCGCGTGCCACACCCAAGGTCTGCGCCGAGCCGTCAGCCAACCGGCGCACGGCGATGAAGGCCATCTCACGCGCGTAGTCAATCTGCGTCAGCCGGGCCAGCTCGCTGCGCGGCAGTTCACGCCGGGCGCTGAAGAATCGAAGGCGCAAATCCTCGTCCGACAACTGGTCGACAAAGGCGCGGTGCAGGGACTCGTCCTCTGGCCGTATCGGTCTCAGCAGCAAAGTCTCGCCGTGCCACATCACCGTCTCCTCCAGCGCCTGCGGGTACGGCGTGATGGCGAAATGCGCCGCGCCGCCGGGCAGGGTGGCGCTCAGACGAATGCGGGCATCGAGCGCCAGCACGCCGTCCGCGTCGGCATAGAGCGGGTTGATGTCCAGCTCGGCCAGCTCGGGCAGGTCGACCAGCATCTGCGACAGCGCGATCAAGGTGTCGCAGATCGCATCGAGCTGGGCGGGCGCGTGGTCGCGGTAGCCGGCCAGCAGCCGCGCCACGCGGGTGCGCGAAATCAACTCGCGCGCCAGCACCCGGTTCAGCGGCGGCAGCGCGATGGCGCGGTCGGCCAGCACTTCGACGGCCGTGCCGCCCTGTCCGAACAAAAGCACCGGGCCGAAGAGCGGATCGACGCTGGTGCCGACGATCAACTCCACGGCATGGGGCCGTTTGACCATGGTCTGCACGGTGAAGCCAGTCAGCTTGGCATCGGGTCGCTTCTCGCGCAGTTGCGCCAGCATGAGCTCGGCGGCCCGGCCCAATTCGGCCGCATCGCGCAGGTCGAGGCGGACACCGCCGACATCGG
>Ga0105047_10020436_pt1 | contig 10175 bp, 7 predicted proteins | sample MAT04_FD_78384 | JGI IMG/M metagenome (GOLD analysis project Ga0105047, IMG submission 78384) | Freshwater microbial communities from Lake Fryxell liftoff mats and glacier meltwater in Antarctica - MAT-04 (megahit assembly) | ecosystem: Environmental > Aquatic > Freshwater > Ice > Liftoff... | reverse complement strand
TGCTGGGTGATCGCACGGCCTCGGGTCTGTGGTGGCGGCTGATGTTGAACCGCCAAGACGCCACCAGCCAGCCGCAGCAGTACTACACCGTTGACGCGAATGCCGCCGGGGTGTTCACACCACCGAGTGGCGCGGGCACCGCAGTGCCGGTCACCGGTGTGCAGTACGACACCGGCGCGCGCGGCCAGCGGCGCGCTGTTTTCGGCGCCAACGGCGGCGCCATCGACCACACCGTGCAGCACACCGGCAAGGCGAGTTTCGGCCTCGACCTCGACCGCACGCTGTCGGCCGATGGCTTCATCGCCGGCTGGCGCAACGACACCAGCACGCGCAACATCAGCTTCCTGAAAGACCCGGCCGGCAACACCGTGTCGCAGGGCCGCGTTGCCAACAATGGCAATGTCTTCGTCATCCCCGCGACCGCCTTCGCGCCATCGACGCGTGACGAATCGCATCTGCAGATCGGCGGCACGCTGAAAACGCGCCACGCCACCGGCTGGAACGGCTCTCTGGTCGCGAGCGCCTATCGCGTGATCGATGACGAGCAGCGCACTGCCGGCAGCCCCGAACCGCTGGCCGCCGGGGGTGGCAGCGGCGTCGGCGTGCGGCGCGACGGCACCGGCTTTCGCACGTTTGAGGCGCAGGGCGCCTACACCCCGGTGGCGGGCGACTGGACCGGCGGCAGCCACAGCCTCACCGTCGGTGCGCACGCCAACGACTACACACTCGCGCAAACCACCGAGGCCCTGGCCGACTGGCGCGGCGGCGCCGCGGTCGAGACCCAGTTCGTCGGCGGCCGGACGCGGCTGCTGGCGCTGTACGCACAAGACGCCTGGCGCTTCGCCGACGCCTGGAAGGCGACGCTCGGCCTGCGCTGGGAGTCATGGAAATCGTCCGACGGCAAGCAGGTGTTCACGCCCGCGCCGCCTGCAGCCACTGCGTACGCCTCACGCACCGCCAGCGCGACCTCGCCCAAGCTCAGCATCGCCTGGGACCCGGCCGCCGACCTCACCTTGCGCGCTTCGGCCGGCCGCGGCGTGCGCTTCCCGACCGTCTCGGAGTTGTTCCAGGGCACGCGCACCGGCAGCGTGTTGGTGGTCAACGACCCCAACCTCAAGCCCGAGGTGTCGAACGCGCTCGAGCTGTTCGCGGAGAAGCGCTTCGCCACCGCTGCATTGCGCGCCTCGGTGTTCCAGGACGATGTGCGCGACTCGATCTACCGCCAGACCAACACGGCGGTGTTTCCGAGCGTCACCAACACCCAGAACGTCGGTCGGGTTCGCACGCGCGGGCTCGAGCTGGCGGCGCAGGTCGACGAGCTCGGCCTGCGCGGCCTGGCGCTCGACGCCAACATCGCGTTCACGCGCTCGCGCATTCTCGAAAGCAACTTCCTCGCCTCGGTCGGCAAGAACTGGCTGCGCATCCCGAAGGTGCGCGGCGCCGTCACCCTGACCTATGCGCCGGTCAAGATGTGGAGCCTCTCGACCACCTACCGCTTCGCCGGCCGACAGCACAACGAGCTCGACAACAGCGACATCAACCCCGATGTCTACGGCGGCACGTCGCGCGTCAAGCAGTTCAACCTGCGCGCGACCTACAAACCGCTGCCGGGCCTTGAGCTCGCGGCCGGTGTCGACAACGCGAACGACTACCGCGCCTACCAGTCGCACCCGTTCCCCGCGCGCACCTACTTCACGGAGGCACGTTATGCATTCTGATGCCGGTATCGAGGTGCGCGGGCTGGTCAAGCACTACGCCGGTCGCGCCGCCGTGCAAGGGCTCGATCTGAGCGTCGCGCCCGGCGAGGTCTACGCACTGCTCGGCCCGAACGGGGCCGGCAAATCGACCACCATCGCCTGCCTGCTCGGCTTCGTGCAGGCCGACGCCGGCAGCATCCGGCTCGCCGGTTCGGATCTGCCACCGGCGCAAGCGGCGGTGGCGCACGCCGCCTACATCGCCGAGAACGTGGCGCTGTACGACCGCCTGACCGGCATCGAGAACGTCGAGTTCTTTCTGCGTCTGCAGGGTCGACCGGTGCGGCGTGATCGCATCGAGGCGCTGCTCGCGCGCGCCGGGCTTGCGCCGGAGGCCTTCGGTCGCCAGGCACACACCTACAGCAAGGGCATGCGGCAGAAGGTCGGCATCGTGATGGCCCTTGCGAAAGGCGCGCAGGTGCTGGTGCTCGATGAGCCGACCTCGGGCCTCGACCCGCAGGCCAGCAAGGCCTTCGGCGAGCTGCTGCGCGAGCTCGCGGCCGATGGCGTGGCGGTGCTGATGGCGACGCACGACCTGTTCCGCGCGCAGGAAACGGCACACCGCTGCGGCATGTTGGTCGGTGGGCGGCAAGTGGGTGAATGGACTTTGGGAGATCTCGGTGCAGGCGAACTTGAACAACACTACCTCTCCACCCTTGTCGGCCAGGCCTGAGCCGACGGCGGGCCGCGGTGCGGCAGCGCCCGTCAGCCGCACGGCCCATTGGTGGCGCGCCTTCGCGGGTGCGTGGCAGGCCGACTGGCGTGAACGCCGCCGCGACTGGCGGGTCGGCCTCGTGCTCGCGCTGGCCTTGGCGCTGGCCTTGACGGCGGCCGTCGTCAGCGCGCTGGCGCTGGTGGAGACCTTGCAAGCGCGCGAGCAGGCCCAGCAGGCCGAGCGCGCGCGTTGGCTGAACCAGGGCCAGAAGTACCCGCATTCCGCCGCGCACTACGGCGTCTATGTCTTCAAGCCGCTGGCAGCGCTTTCCGCGCTCGATCCGGGAGTCGAGCGCTACGTCGGCAGCAGCGTCTGGCTCGAGGCGCACAAGCAGAACGATTTCGTCCACCGGCCTGCCGCCGACCAGGCCGGCATCAGCCGCCAGTTCGCGCTCAGCCCGGCCTTCGTGCTGCAGGTGCTGGCGCCGCTGGCGATCGTTTTTCTGGGCTTCGGTGCATTTGCCCGTGAGCGCGAGCAGGGGCTGATGGGCACCCTGCGCCTGAGCGGCGCGCCGCTCTCGGCGGTTGCGAGCGCGCGCGGCGCGGTGCTGATGGTGCTGAGCGCGCTGCTGGCGCTGCCGGCAGTTGCGGCGGTGCTGGCGGTGCAGGCGATGCAAGCTGGCGCAGCGGGCAGCGGGCCCTTCGTCGATGGTGCCGCACGCGCTGTCCTGATGGCCGCCGGCACTGCGGCGTACCTCGCGGTGTGGAGCGCGCTGACGATTGGCGTCTCGGCCGCAAGCGCCTCGATGCGCGGCAGCCTCGCGGCGCTGCTGGCCCTGTGGGCGGCCACCGCCCTGGTGCTGCCACGGCTGGCCACCGAGCTCGCTCAGGCGGCCGCCCCGCTGCCGAGCATGCAGGCGTTTCGCGAAGACCTGGACCGTGCCCTCGGCGAGCCGCACGACACGGCTGAAGAAGCACGGCTGAAACAGGCCCTGCTGACGCAGTACGGCGTCGACGACGTGAGCAAGCTGCCGGTCAACTGGGCCGGCATCAGCCTGCAGCGCAGCGAGGAACATGGTGACGAGATCTTCGATGCCCACTACGGCCGGCTGTTCGCGGCGATGCAGCGCCAGAGCGATGCCACGGCCTGGGCCGGGCTGCTGTCGCCGACCGTCGCGATGGCGGGACTTTCCGCCGCCACCGCGGCGAGCGACACCGCGCAGCACCTGCAGTTCGTCAATGCCGCCGAGCGCCAGCGCCGCCTGATCCAGAAGACCATGAACGACGCCATCGCCGTGACGAAGGGCGGCTCGCGCATCGACGCCGACGAACGCCTGTGGCAGAAAGTGCCACCGTTCGACTTCCGCTTCGCGCCGCTCGGGACCACCGAGGTGTTGCGCCATGCCGCGCCGCTGCTCTGGGCCTTGTTTGCGAGCGTCGTGTTCTGCGCCGTCGCCTTGCGCCGACTCGGGCGGGGAGCGTTGCGATGAGCCGCACGGCAGTCAAGCAAATCGGCTGGCTGGTGGCCTACGACCTGCGCCAGCAACTGCGCGAGCGTGGCAGCGTGCTGCTGCTCGTGGTCGCGCTGGTGCTGGCGCTGGTGGCGCTCGCCCAGGGCGAGGCATTCAGCCGCGCGACCAGCGCAGCAGCCGAGCGCGCGCAGGCGCAGCAGGCGAAAGCGCAAATGCAGGCGCAGAGCGCCGCAGCGCGCTACTTCGCGAGCCCGGACGACCCGGCGAACGCCAGCGTGCAGTTTTGGCGCAGCGCGTTCGACCTGCGCGGCTACGCCTTTCGCGAGCATGTCGGTTTCGCCGTCAAGCCCGGTCTGCCTGGCGCGGCGCTTTCGATCGGGCAGGGCGACGTGCTGCCCGCCGTGGTGCGGGTGAAGGCCGAGTCGATGGACTCGGTGCGCCTGGCCGCCGACATCGAGCACCCGCAGCGCCTCGCCGCCGGGCGCTTCGACCTGCAGTTCTTCATCGTTTGTCTGTGGCCACTGGTGCTGCTGGCGGCCACGCTCTCGGTGCTGACGCAAGACCGCGAAAGCCAGCGCTTGCCGGCGCTCGCGCTGCTCGGCGTCACGCCACGCCGCGTGCTGCTGGCGCAGGCGATCGCGCGGGCGCTTGCGGCGACCTTGCTGCTGATCGCTGTCGTGGGTGCTGCAGCCTTGCTGGCGGGCGCCCTGCCAATGACGCTGGCCGGCCTCGGCGCGGGGGCTGCGTGGGCGGCCACGGTGCTGGCGTATTCGCTGTTCTGGGCCGGCGTGGCTGCGCTGGTGTGCGCACGGGCCGGCAGCCGCAGCACTGCGGCGTTTGCGGGCTTCGGTGCCTGGGTCGGCCTCGTCGTGCTGCTGCCGGCCGCGATCAGCGCCGGTGTCTCGCTGGCTGCGCCGCTGCCGCCGCGCGAGGGCTACATCGTTGCCATGCGCGATGCGGCCGACCAGGTGCAGGCGAACCGTGTCACGGTGATGCAGGCCTTCTACGACCAGCACCCCGAATGGGCTCCGCAACGCACCGCGATTGAAAAACTGCCTGCCGCCGTGACGCGGCTGGCGCGCGCCAGCGAGCTCGAGCGCGCACTCGGTGCCGTGCAGGCCCGATTCGACCAGGCGCGCGACCGGCAGGCCGAGCTGCTGCGCAGGTGGAGCGCATTCAGCCCGGTTTCGCTCAGCCACGACGCGCTCTCGGTGCTGGGCGGGCACGACGCGGCGCGGCATGCGCGCTTCGTCGCCGAGGTTCAGGTGCATCAACGTGCCTTGCACGGCTTCTTCCAGGCCCGCATCCAGCAAGCCGCGTTGAGCGACGAGCGCGAGCCGTGCCCCGTTGGCACCGCGACTTGCGCCGGCGGCTACGGCTTCACCGAATTCGCGGCCGTGCCGCGTTTCACGGCCAGCGCCGGGCTGGCCGCCGCACCGGGGCTGCCGCACGCGGCCCTGGGGTTGCTGGTGTGGGCAGCGCTGCTGCTGGCGGTGGCGGCGTGGTGGGTGCGGACCCAGGTCCGGCTGTCATGAGCCTGAGCCTGAGCACGAGCTATTGATGCGGCAGTCACCCAAAACCAGCTTGTTGATGAGCGGCGTGCTGCGCCGCTTGATTGCCGCCGTGGCCGTCATCGCCGTGCTTTGGCTGGCGGTCGCCTGGGCGGTGCGCGATGCAGCCTGAGAACCCGACATGAACGCCGCAATCCAGATCGACGACCTCACCCTCGCCTACCAGGGCCACCCCGCCGTGCACCATTTGTCGGGTGCGTTCGAAGCCGGCTCGCTGACCGCCGTGGTGGGGCCCAACGGTGCCGGCAAGAGCAGCCTGTTGGCCGCGCTGATCGGCCGACTGCGGCCGACCGGGGGCAGCATCGCCATGGCCGAAACGATGCGGGCCCGCATCGCCTACCTGCCGCAGCAGGCGGAGATCGACCGCAGTTTTCCGATCCGGGTGCTGGACGTGGTGATGCTCGGGCATTGGGGCACGCTGGGCCCCTGGCGGCGCGCCAGCGATCCACATCACGAGCAGGCACGCGCGGCGCTCGGCGCGGTGGGCCTGGCGGGCTTCGAGCGGCGCGCCATCGGCGAGCTGTCGGTGGGCCAGTTCCAGCGCGTGCTGTTCGCGCGCGTGCTGTTGCAGGACGCGCCGGTGATCTTGCTCGACGAGCCGTTCAACGCCATCGACGCCCGCACCACGGCCGACCTGCTGGCCGTCGTGCGGCGCTGGCATGGCGAGGCGCGCACGGTGGTGGCGGTGCTGCACGACATGGAGCAGGTGCGTGCGCATTTCCCGCGCACCCTGCTGATGGCGCGCGAGCTGGTCGCCTGGGGCCCGACGGCCGACGCACTGTCGGCCGAGAACCTGCTGCGCGCCCGGCAGATGGCCGAGCGCTGGGACGATGACGCCGCCTGGTGTGCCGGGGCTGACAAGGTTGCCGCATGAGCCTGGCCCTGACCTTGCACGCCACGCTGCTGCAACCCTTTGTTGAATTCGGCTTCATGCGGCGCGCACTGGTGGCCTGCGTGGCATTGGGCTTGAGCGGTGGCCCGCTCGGCACGCTGCTGGTGGTGCGCCGCATGAGCCTGGTCGGCGACGCGATGGCGCATGCGCTGCTGCCCGGCGCGGCCATCGGCTTCATCCTGGCCGGAATGTCGCTCACGGCGATGAGCGTGGGCGGCTTCATCGCCGCGATGGCGGTGGCCGCATTGGCCGGTGGCGTCACGCGCTGGACCTCGCAGAAAGAGGACGCGAGCTTTGCCGCCTTTTACCTGATCGCGCTGGCCGGGGGCGTGATGCTGATCTCCACCCGTGGCACCAGCGTCGATCTGATGCATGTGCTGTTCGGCAGCATCCTGGCGGTCGACGACGCGTCGCTGTTCTTGATCGCCGGTGTGGCCAGTGTGTCGCTGCTGGTGCTGGCGGTGGTGGCCCGGCCGCTGATCGTCGAGTGCTTCGACCCCGGCTTTCTGCGTGCCGTCGGTGGGCGGGGCGGCTGGCACCACCAGGTTTTTCTGATGCTGCTGGTGGCCAACCTGGTGGGCGGCTTCCAGGCGCTGGGCACCTTGATGGCGGTGGGCCTGCTGATGCTGCCCGCCGTGGCCGCACGCTTCTGGGCACACGACATCGGGCGGCTGTCGGCCATCGCTGCCGGCATGGCGGCCTTCAGCGGCTATGCCGGGCTGCTGCTGTCGTATCACTCGCAACTGCCGTCCGGGCCTTCCATCGTGTTGGTCGCCGGTGGAATTTTTCTGCTGTCGCTGGGCCTTGGCACCCGCGACAGTCTGCGCAGCCGCTGGTGGCGTGCGCGTCAACACAGGGTCGCATGATGAGGCGTGGGCAATGGATTGTTATGTCGGCCGTGGGGGCCGCGGGGGCCGTGGCCAGCTTGTTCAGCGGCGCGGCGCAAGCGCAGGCCGCGCCGCGCAAGCTGCGCGTCGTTGCCAGCTTTTCGATATTGGCCGACATGGTGCGCGAGGTGGGTGGCGGCGCGGTTGAAGTCTCGGGGCTGGTCGGCCCGAACGCCGACGCGCACGTCTTCGAGCCCAGCCCGCGCGATGCGAAACGCTTGGCCGATGCCGACCTCGTGGTCATCAACGGGCTGCGCTTCGAGGGCTGGATCGAGCGCCTGATCAAGGCCTCCGGCTATCGCGGCCCGGTGCTTGTCGCGACCCAGGGCATCACGCCGCGCCTGCTCGGCCGCGAGCCCGACCCCCACGCCTGGCAGAGCCTGGTGAATGCCCGGCGCTATGTCGAGAACATCCGCGCCGCGCTGGTGGCGGCGCGCCCTGCCCTGGCCGCCGAGATCAACCTGCGCAGTGCCGATTACCTGCGCCGCATCGACACCCTCGACGCCTCGGCCCGCGCGCGCCTGCGACAGATCGACGCGGCCGACCGGCGCGTGGTGACCTCGCACGACGCCTTCGGCTACCTCGCCGAAAGCTACGGCGTGACCTTCGTCTCGGCCCAGGGCTGGAACACCGGCACCGAGGCATCGGCCGCCGATGTGGCACGCATCGTCAGGCAACTGAAAGGCCAAAAAGTGCGGGCGATCTTCGTCGAGAACATCTCCGACCCGCGCCTGGTCCAGCGCATCGCACATGAAGTCGGCGCGCAAGTCGGCGGCACGCTTTATTCCGACGCCCTGTCGCCACCCGGCACCGCCGCTGACACCTACCTGCGGATGTTCGAGCACAACGTGAGCACGCTGCTGGCGGCGCTCACCACCGTCAGACGCTGAACGACCTACTTTCGAACTCAACTCAACCCACTCGCCTCACCATGAAAAAGAACGTCAGCGCGGCAGCCGTCCCTCGGTTGCCAATCTCCCGTGTCATTGCGGCCGTCTCCACGCTGTGGCCATTGCTTGGCGCGCACGCGCAGAGCTCGTCGCCCCAGACCTTGGATGCCGTCACGATCCAAGGCCAGGCCGACCGAACGCCCAATCTTGACGTCACCACGCAGACCGGTTCCCGAATGGGTCTGAGTGCGCGTGAAACACCGGCCTCGGTCGAGGTGATCTCGCAAGAAGCGATGCAGACCCGTGGTGCTCGCACATTGGAAGAAGCGCTGCGCGGCGCCGTCGGCGTCACGGTGGGCGGCAACCCCGGCTCGCCCGGCATGGCCTCGACCCGTGGTTTCACCAGCGGCTTCATCACCTACCTGTTCGATGGCGCGCGGGTGTCGACGCCCACCATGTCGAACCGGCCACAGGACAGCTGGAACTACGAGCGCATCGAGGTGCTCAAGGGGCCGAGTTCGGTGCTGTTCGGTGAAGGTGGCATCGGCGGCGCGGTGAACTTCGTGCCCAAGCAGCCCAACCGCAAGGCGCCGGGTGCCGAGGCCTTGTTGTCTTACGGCAGCTTTGGCACGGTGCGCGCGGGCTTGGGGCTGGGCGGCGCCGTCGGCGACACCGGCGCCTACCGCCTCGACCTGAGCCACAACCAGAGCAATGGCTGGATCGACCGCACCAAGCAAAAGCTCGACCACCTGACCGGCGGCGTCAATTTCATCCTGATGCCCGGCTTGAAACTGGATCTTTCAATCGACGCCATGAAAGACGACATCCACAACTACCAGGGCACGCCCTTGGTACCGGCCGCGTTCGCCGTCGAGCCCACGCAGGTGGTGAGCGACGCTGCCGGCCGCGTGATCGACAAGCGCCTGGCCCGCAGCAACTACAACGTGGCCGACAGCTTGATGACCTCGGAGAGCCTGTGGACCCGCGCCAAGCTGAGCTGGCAGCTGACGCCCGAATGGCGGCTGCGCAATGAACTGAGCGTCTACAGCGCAGATCGCCACTGGCGCAATGCCGAGAGCCTGAGCTTCGTCGCGCCCGACCGCATGAACCGCGATCAGGTCGACATCGCGCACGACCACAAGGTCTGGAGCGAGCGGCTCGATGCCAGCCACCAGGGACGCATCGGCGGCCTGTCGAACCGCTTCATCGCGGGCCTGGACTACGCCAAGACCGACTTCGCCAGCCAGCGGCGCTTTTCGGACGGCTCGGCCAGCACCCATGCAGCGCTGCGGGTTGCTGCGGTGAATCCGTCGGTCGGCTTCTTCAATGACAGCCCGGCGCTCGCCACCGGCGCGGGCAACCGCACCAACATCACCGCCGACATCACGACCACCTCGGTGTTCGCCGAAAACGCACTCAAGCTCAACGACGCGCTCACCGTCGTGGCCGGCCTGCGAAAGGACCGCATCAAGCTGGCGCGCTCCATTGCCGACCTGAACACGGGCACGTTCACCGCCTTCGACCAGAAGTACGCGCCGAGTTCGTTGCGCCTGGGTGCCGTGTTCGACCTGTCCAAGACCACCGCCTTTTATGCCCAGTACGCCAAGGCTGCGGCAGCCGTGGGCAGCTCGAATTTGCTGCTGCAGTCGTCGGCAAACTCGAAGTTCCCGCTGACGGTGGGCAAGCAGATCGAAGTCGGGCTGAAGCAGACGCTGGCCGAACAGCGCCTGGACTGGACGCTGGCGGTCTACAAGATCGAGCAGAGCAATGTGCTCTCCCGCGACCCCGCCAACCCGGCGGTCACGGTCAACAGCGGGCAGATTTCGTCCGAGGGCATCGAGCTGGCCCTCGCCTGGCGGGCACTGCAGGGACTGACCGTGTCGGCCAATGTGGCCGCGCTGCGCGCGCAGTTCGACTCACTGGTGGAAGCCGGTGGCGTCTCGCGGGTGGGCAACACGCCGCCGAACGTGCCCCGGCGTACCGGCAATCTGTGGGCCGACTACCGTTTCGACGGCCTGCCGCTGTCGGTGGGTGCCGGCATCAGCGCGGTCGGCG
>Ga0105047_10020435_pt1 | contig 10175 bp, 7 predicted proteins | sample MAT04_FD_78384 | JGI IMG/M metagenome (GOLD analysis project Ga0105047, IMG submission 78384) | Freshwater microbial communities from Lake Fryxell liftoff mats and glacier meltwater in Antarctica - MAT-04 (megahit assembly) | ecosystem: Environmental > Aquatic > Freshwater > Ice > Liftoff... | reverse complement strand
GGAAAGCGGATAAGGTAATCAGCAATATCCAATCCTGCGGCTCTTTCCGTTTCGCTGGCTTTCCTTTCCAGTAAATCAGAAATTCCAACCTGTAAACCGTATTGTTTTAATTGTTCCGCTTTCCTTTGCCATTCATCATAGGCCTTAATGTCAGGCCACAATACTATTTTTCGTTCTTTTAAAACCTTACATACATCCCAGGTAGTCCATTTACATCCGAATTTCCCTCCTGTTGCAATCCACACGAATTTTGGGAAGTAAACACTGGCAATGATGGCTGTTTTTTCAGATTCAACAACTTGAACAGGTAAGTCAGGATTCAGCGCAAGGAGGTGTTCCCCGAAAAAGCATTGTTGAAGATTGTAATCCTTGTATTTTAAAACTGAATGAACCCAACTGATATGATTGATTGGATATTTGGTTCTATGACCTGTTACAGCATTGTAATGCATTATTTTTCCGGCACGAACTTCTGAATTAGTATTGACTTGCCAGAACACAGTTGACCCAGGCCATTTTTTTGATGTACCAATACAATATTGTTTGATCAAATTTGATAGGGTGGTTTCATCAAAAAGGGATCGCAAATAGGTTATCAGGTTATTCCGTTGATAGGCTCGCATACTTTGATTAAACGAGGTTAATGGTATGAAAGATGCCGGTTTTGATGGTGTAGGGGAGGGGGATGGAAGTATGTGTGCTGATTTGTTGTTTGATTGGTCTGGATTATCATGGAAGTATTGCCTAGGAGAATAGTGATAACCACAGTTATCCTGTCTGTCGCAACGCCCTACATCTCTACTAAGGTGTTGCCCGGTTTCGATATCAATATACCTGCTAAATTTTCTTTTATGCTCACAACGAGGGCAGGTATAACGGCTGGAGGGAGATTTGTAGGGTTCTAATGTGAATCTATTTGTCTTCATTTTTTTTTCTTTTTTAGTGTAACATTTGTAACAGTTGTAACAGGGTGTTACAGTTGTTACACATTGTTACAGGTCTTTAAAACTCTGCTTACTTTCATGTGAGTAATACCTAATTGTGCACCGATTTCACGAAGACTTAACCCTTGCTTATTTAAATCTTCTATTTTTTTGGTTAATGATTCTTTATCTGATTCAGTATGTTGTTTCAGATGGTCCCGTTCAGTTCCGTAACTTAGAAAATCAAATTTTAAAAAGTTAGATGGTTTATCAATTTGACAAACACAAACGTTTTCGGCGTCATAAATGATTTCCGTATTTCTGGATTTTATTTGTTTGAGGTAACGCAGGCTTGTATCAGTATTACTCTCTCCGATTGAAAATGAACTATCACAAAAGTTTATTAGCATTTTACTGCCTTGTAAATCATTTCTGGTTATCGGCTTTGACAGATCCCTTTTAGGTGTATGGGCAAGTGCTAAAATAGATAGGCCATGTTTGCTTTTTAATGCTTTCAGATGCTTCATTAAGGGTAAGGCATCTTTAGCCTTTTCGGTTTCACTTTTCAGATAAGTGAGGTTGTCAATAATCAATATTTTAGCCCCGGTTTTAATTATTTCGTGTTCCAACGAGAGGCTGAGGAAATCTTCAAACGTTTGATTATCGGGAATTACAGCATCCGCGTTTATTTCAACTCGTAAAAAATTATCATTGAAAATGTAATGCTCTTGGAATTCTATTGAATACCGGTTCTCAAATTGCTTATCTGAAAGTTCAAAATCAAAATAGAGTACCAGCTGCCCTAGTGCTTCAAGAATAAAACCAATTATACCTATTCCAAAACTGATACTGTTGCCTATTTGGACGGCTAATATACTTTTCCCTAGATTGGTATCTGCAAATAGAATGCATAGCTCACCTTCAAACCAGAATTCACCGAATAACATTTTGGGGATAGGTCGGGTTTTAGCCTGCTCAATCCAGCGGTTAGCAGTTTTTACTGTAAATAAACCTTTGCTATCATTTGCTTCAGGTTTATTTACCGAAAGTTGCTCAGCTTCAGTTTTGAAATCCTCCGCACTTATACTGACTTGTTCGGAGTTGAGTGGTTGGTTGAGATTTGTTGATTCAATTTCCTGCTGCTGGCTAGTATGTTCATTGTTGAGGTCATCGCCATTTTGGATTGTAGCTACATTATCTTGCAATTCATCCATTATTTCATGCCTCTCTTCCTTAAATAGGCATCCGCTTCAAGGGAACTTTCGTCCAATGTCTTTATCCTGCCTTGTTTTAGCCAGGCATCTACTTCCGCCTTTAGGAATGTTAGCTTTTTACTTTTCTTATGAAAAGGGATAGATTTTCTCGATATGTACCCGTAAAAAGTCGCTTTGGTGCGTTTTTCAGGGTCATATTCAACTAATTGGTTGAGGTCGAACCAAATATCTGGTTCAGGAAAAGGTTCTTTGCTTTTTTCAAGTAAAAGCCGTTTGACGGTTGCCATGTCTTCGCAGAGTTGTCCATGGTCTTTAATTAATTGCTCTAGGTTAATCATACAGAATAAATTTTGAATTATTCTGCAATATTATAGCTGTGTTTTGTGGGGTTACAATAGGTTTATCGTTTTACCCCCAGTATCCCCACAACAATTTTAGTTTTGTTCCCTGTTTTTTATAGGTAGTTGAAATATTTGAAATTTCCCATTGATATTTTGCACATTAATCAATCGATTACCTAAAGCGGCTCTTTCATTACCAGATATTATTTTACTTGCATACTTTGTAGAAAGTTTCCGACTTTCACCACCATCCATGAACTCAAATCGATTTGAAATCCATTCTTCAAGATCTTTTTGGACTCCGATGGTTAAAAATTGACCTTTCATTAATTGTTTGAAAAAATCTAATAATGTTTTCCCGCTTCCCCTGAAAAGTAATTTTGATGTTGGAATCATCGAAGTTTTGGTTAATAACTCTTTTAGTTGTATTTGTTGCTCATCTATAAACCAGCTACCTAGAATATTAAGGATCTCTGGAATATCATCGGCTTTGAAAGTTGGACTTTTAACTTTTTCCAAATCTTGATTTAGAATTTTTATGGGCTCAGCTTTTATTTGAAACTTTTCAATATCTTCTGGTTCATTTGATTCAAAATCATCATCATCATCTTCCTCTGACCATACCTCATATTTTAGAATTGGAATTTCTAAAAGCTGGGTTAATTTGTTTTCACCTATATCAAAACGATATGTATTAACAAAATTCAGAATTTCACTGATAGTATTCTCAATTAATCCATTAAAGCGAATTACAAGATTTTGTAAATCATCCGATTCAAACAAAAAAACAGAATGTTTAGACTTTCTATATGTATTCTTATTATAATTGATTTTCCATAATTGTACATCTATTATAAAGTTATTCAGTATCCTTTCAATAATCCCTTTTGTTAGCAATTCGCCTTTCTCAAATAGAATGCTTTCAAGACTTTTGAAGATGTTTATTTGCTTAGCTTCCTTATATAAGACCAATCCTTCATTAATGTTAGCTTCTATATAAGCTATATCCTTTGGGGTACTATTTGGTGTTAAAAATCTAATAAGTTTAATCAGAGTTTCTATCTGGGAATTTAGTCGTTGATATTCGCTCATTTTAATATTTTATTGGAAATAATTATTACTCAAATTTCAACCAAATTAACAAATTTAACTTAATAAATAAAGTTGGGTGAATTCTATTGATTTAGTATTTTACTTTTTCAAATTTATAAATTCAGTTTTACCCTTTCAGCGGCCTCTTTTTTCCTTCTATCGCTCTGATGTGCATATTGTTGTGTGAACCGCACATTGCTATGCGCCATATTCCCCATCAAAACATAGATATCCGTACCGGCATCTATCTGGAGGGTTCCGTATGTATGTCTCAGATCATGAAAGGTAAGTTTTTTGGTAATACCAGCCCTTGCTAACCAAAGTTGGAAAAGTTCATACCTATCTTTATCGTTTAATCCCGGAAATACTTTGTCGGTTGGGTGCTGAGGTTCGCCGATTAATACATATGCCTGCTCGCCAATGTTTGCATTATAGGGTTTGGTGGTTTTTTGGCGGGTTGTTTTAATAGCAATGCCATTTTGTTCCGAAACTACAATATTATGCCATTCGAGGTTCTGCATTTCCTTGAATGGAACTCCTGTTAATGCTGAAAAGAAAGCAGCTTTTTTTAATATATCATTGGGACAATCCGTTTTTGCAAGCGTGTTCAATTCGTCAATTGTTAATGTATTTTTATCAATATCGACGGTTTTTATGGGTTCAATTTTTTCGTTCAGAGAAACCTGTAAATATCCATCCTTAAAGGCTTGTTTTAACGCAGCCTTTAGCTTGTTGAAATAAGACACACAAGTATTCTGGGATAACTTTTTTTTACTGCTTTTCGAGCTTTTCACATTGAGCAGGTATTCCTTAAAATCTTCACAAAACCTTTCATTCAGGTCAGCAAACTTTAATTTTCCATTGGTGAATGTATTCAGATAACTATAGGCCGAAAGCCAGTTATCATGATTTGAGGTTTTTCGCTTATCGGTTAGTTGCTTAAAGTAATCAATAAAGGAACGGTCGCCAATTTCCTTGATTCGTAATTGTTCCTTTTCAAATGGATCATAAATCTCCGGCTTATTAACCCGGTTTTCCATTTTTTGCCTTATCTGTTCTGCTAACTGTAATGTGTCATGGTTATGCTGTTTATCCAGCGGATTCAACTTTATTTTTTTTGGATGGCCTTTCTTATCCAATACTTGAACAAACCTTTTCTGTTCTTTACCGTTAGCATCGAAATACTTTTGCTCCTCAATTTCAATTTCATTGGTTAGGAACATATTTAAAAATTCTCTTCGGGTAAGTTCTCCGGTTTTAGGATCAGGAATAGCAGGATAGAAGTCCAGGTATAGACTTTGCCGGTTGTTTGAAATGCTTTTTTGCCTTAGCTTAACCTTGATAGCCATATTATGAATAGATTTTATTTGAACTCAATAGTTCATCGATCATAGTTTTTGGAACGGATACAAACCTACCACTTTTTGTTTTTGGTATTGCATTTCGTTTGATCAATTCGTACAGAGCTTTTTCGGAAATACCATATGTGTTTTGTGCTTCTTGCATGGTGTAATAGTCTTCATGATCTGGCTGCATAGGTTCAGGTTCTGCTTCAAGTTCTGTTTGCTGCATTTTATCAAATAGTTTATCAATGTCCAAACGTCTGATCAGGGTTCTGCGCCCGATTTTAGCGGCATTCAATTCGCCCTTTTTAATTATCCTCCAAATTGTCCACCGACTGATTGATAAAAGAGAACAGGCCTCAGTGATGGTTAGAAACTCTTTTGCCTTCAAATCTTCTACCGGCCTATTTTTGATTCGTTGGGTCTCGGTATCACTTTCCGAAATTTTGACTGCTCGCTGCATTTTCTTGTAAAGCCGTTTAGCACATAAATCGGAGCAAGTCTTGGTAACAGTTGTTCTTGCTGTAAACTCTTTGTTACAAAACTGGCAAATTCGTTGTACCTTAATGTTTGAACTCATACCCTGTTGCTTAATGTTGTTTTATGTTTCACAGCGGTGCAATATGTTGCAATATGTTGCAAGTTTATGTAAATTTAGGCTGAATATTTGTACCTCATTATTTGAGGTACAACAAAGGTACAAATGTTTACGAAAAATACTACTAACAAACCAAAATAAATATTATGACCATAGCATTAAAAAAGCCCCGTAAACAGGGCTTAGTAATGGTTTGTTCATTGTTTACTATTTGGTTGTTTTGTAGGGATTATTTTCCGATACAAAACTTCCCGAAAATATTACCCAAAATATCCTCGGTGGTAACTTCACCTGTGATTTCGCCTAAGTGATGAAGGGCGGACCGGATATCAGTGGCTATGAGATCGGTAGGGATATTTTCGTCGAGGCCTGTGGCGGCATCTTCCAACGAATTAAGTGTACTCATAATGGAATCGTAATGCCGCGCATTGCTTACAATGGCTCTGTCGCCGATATTGGCCGCTTTCACCGTGCTTACCAAACGATCAACTATAAGGTTGATGTTCTCTTTCCTCTTGGCTGATATGAAAATGGTTTCCAGATCGAATAGCGCTGTAATATGTGGAGGATTCTCCATCATCAGGTCCGTTTTATTGCCGATAAGCATAAAGTGCTTTCCAGGATCATCAATATGATCGCGGAATTCTTCGCGTAGTTCTTCAATTTCTTCGGCTGTTATAGTGCTGATATCGAAAAGATACAAGATAGCCGATGCTTCCTTTATTTTATCGTAGGTCCGGCTGATACCAATAGTTTCGATGGTATCGGTGGTATGCGAGCGCAGACCAGCGGTATCAATAAAACGGAATGTTACTCCATTTGTGGTTATCATATCCTCGATAGTGTCGCGTGTAGTGCCAGGGATATCGCTTACAATAGCTCTTTCCTCGTTCAGCAGTGCATTCAGTAATGTCGATTTTCCAACATTCGGTTTGCCGATAATGGCTACCGGAATACCTTTCTTTATAACATTTCCCAGCGAAAAGGAAGAAGCCAGTGCGTTCATTTCGCTTATAATACCTGCAATAAGTGCTTTCAGTTTACTCCGGTCGGCAAATTCAACATCTTCTTCGCTGAAGTCGAGTTCCAGTTCGAGCAACGAGGCAAGGTCGAGAAGCTGGGTACGCATATCCTTGATTTTCTGCGAAAAACCACCCCGCATCTGCATCAATGCAAGGTCGTGGGCCACTTTTGAATGCGACGAAATAAGATCAGCTACCGCTTCGGCCTGGGAAAGGTCCACCTTCCCATTTAGGAAAGCCCTCAGCGTGAATTCCCCTTCACGTGCCATTCGGGCTCCATTATCAATCGCCACTTCCAATATACGTTGCTGCACGTACTCTGATCCATGGCACGATATTTCCACAATATCATCACCTGTATAGGAATGAGGTTTTCTGAAAACAGTAAGTACTACTTCATCAATCAATTCATTATCAGTAGCTATGGTGCCAAAATGTGCAGTGTGCGTTTCGAATTGTTCAACAAAATAGTTCGTTTTGCGCGAATGAAATAACAAATTACTGATTGAAACAGCCTTCGGACCCGATAGCCTTATTACCGCTATGGCACCAATTCCCGGAGGAGTTGACAAGGCACATATCGTATCGTTTTTCGATATTGTTGTGTAAGGATTCATATTCTGTGCGGGTTAGTTAAGCAAAGATAGCTAAAAGGCACACTTTTTCAGAATTCATCGGTGCTTTTCTTTTTGAAGGGCGTTACATAAGAATGAGAAATATGCTCCGGTAGCTTCGTATTCAACGCAATAAATACTATGCGCTCTTTGGTTCAATGTTTCATAATTCAAAGATTCAATTGCCCCGGCCTCCTCTCCATATCGCCCCTCTCCATATCGCCCTTTCCACTCCCTGTCTCCTTGTCTCCTTGTCTCCTTGTCTCACTACTTCCCGCCTTCTCCCGTCACTTGCTGCAAATCAACATCCGTGTTTTCTTCAAGTATTGCCAGCACTGATTTAATATCGTAAACACTATTATTTTTGCGGTTACCTAATACAATTATCACAATATCTGCTTCCATATCCATCCAAAACATAGTGCTGAAGCCGGCCCACCATCCTCCGTGGTACACATAATGTACCTTTTTCATATCCTCAGGATCAGTCATCAGCCTGAAGCCCAGACCATAATTATGCCTGCTTTTACGTTCAAAACTTCGTGGCGTAAATGCTTCTTTTAACCAATGTTTGTTCAACAGGCATCCTGAATGCAATGCAAAATACCATCGATCCATATCTCCAACTGAAGAGTAAATTCCTTTGTCACCATAAATACCATCGAAAAATTCTCTTGCCCGTAGTTTGTTGCCCTGGTGTCCGGAAGTCCTGTAACGTAATACGATTTCAGGAGCTATAGTATCAACAAAGGTATTTGTCATTCCCAGTGGTTCAAATATCCGTGTGCGAAGGAATTCGGGATAACTCATTTCACTTACTTTCTCAATAATTGAAGCCAGCAGAATAAAATTGGTATTGTTATAACTAAAATTCTTTCCCGGTTTATTATAAGGAGCCGGTAACGGATTTGCTTCATCGAACCACTTAAGAATTGTATCATTGGTAGGAGCTGCTCCGTTGCATTTCCTTTTATCTTCAAAGCAATACAAATAATTTGGTAATCCACTGCGGTGACTTAACAGATGTTCAACAGTAATTCCATGATAAGGAAACGAAGGGATAAACTGTTGAATTGTATCGCTCAGCTTAATTTTACCATCCTGAGCCAGAAGTAATGTAGCTGCTCCTGTAAAGGTTTTACTTACCGATGCGAGCTGAAAAGAAGAATTTATGGATAACGAATCTTTATGATTCAGATTGGCATAGCCGAATATCCCCTGATAAAGAATTACTCCTTTTTGTGCAACTAAAACAACACCGTTAAATCCTTGTATTTTTGCCTTTTTAACAAATAGTGAATCCAGTGAAAGTCCTTTTTTACTTGCGTGGATTTGCTTTCTGATTTTAGCTTCTTGTTCGTGCGAAAGCTCTTCCCTCTGCATACAGTCCGAAATTTGTTGAGGTTCATGCTTTGGTTTATGCGAACAGCCGGATATTGTAACAATAAGAGTAACAGCAAATAAGAGCGGGAGGATATAATATGGGATTAGTCTCACAGGCGTAGGATTTAGATTTTACAAAAAAAACGAAACCATCACTGCAACCGACACAAAGCATGAGGAGGTTGTTAACAAAAGAGTGTTGATTAACCAAGAAATCCGCATTTAAATGGTATTAAAGAGCTTTGGAAGATTGAGTAGCAAAAATTCGGGTTAGTTGGTAAGAGTGCAGTTGGTAAGTGATTTTAATTGAGTTCAGAAGTGTAGCAAACGGTTTCTTCCTTTCAAATGCATTCTTCTTTAATCCTAATCCCTCTAAACCCGAAAAATTTAAAATCTCTTAGACTGCCTCCTTGTCAGGCTGAGCGGAGTCGAAGCCAGGTAAGGCTGGGAAGTGTACTTTAAACAAAATTTAGACATTCTCTCATACTTGTCAGGCTGAGCGGAGTCGAAGCCAGGTAAGGCTGGGAAGTGTACTTTAAACAAAATTTAGACATTCTCTTACTATTATAACTTTAATTCTGAATTTTAAATCATACACTAAATGAGTTGAGGCTGTTTTATAACTAACACTCATTTTCCGGATAAATTTCAAATCGTTTTACTTACTCTTTTGGAAATGTTGGCAACTAAAAGAATTCCTTCTTTTGAGTTACCTCTTTTATTTTCCTGCGTTTATCTGAATTTTGATCATTTTATCAAATAATTTTTACCTTTGAACGCATAAATCAATTTCTGCTATGAGCATACTTGTTAATAAAGATTCCAGAATAATAGTTCAGGGTTTTACCGGTAGCGAAGGTACTTTCCACGCTACCCAGATGATAGATTACGGAACCAATGTGGTAGGCGGTGTTACACCTGGTAAAGGTGGCAACGAGCATATCGGACGTCCTGTTTTTAACACAGTTAAGGATGCTGTAAAAGCTACCAAGGCTAATGTTTCTTTAATTTTTGTTCCACCGGCATTTGCAGCTGATGCAATTATGGAAGCTGCCGAAGCCGGTATAAAAGTTATTGTTTGTATTACCGAAGGCATTCCCGTTAAGGATATGATGGCCGCCAAGGAATATGTCGATGCCCTCGATTGCCGGCTTATAGGGCCTAATTGTCCGGGTGTTATTACTCCGGGTGAAGCTAAAGTGGGTATCATGCCCGGATTTATCCATCAAAAAGGCATTATCGGTATTGTGTCGCGTTCAGGAACCTTAACATACGAAGCTGTTGACCAGCTTACAAAAGCAGGCTTGGGCCAGACTACTGCTTTAGGTATTGGCGGCGATCCGATTATAGGAACAACTACCCGCGACGCAATCGAACTTTTTATGGCCGATCCCGAAACAAAAGGTATTGTTATGATTGGCGAAATTGGCGGAAACATGGAAGCTGATGCGGCTTATTATGTGCGCGACCACGGAACAAAACCTGTTGTTGGATTTATTGCAGGCGCTACAGCTCCGGCAGGCCGCACAATGGGACATGCTGGTGCAATAGTGGGAGGGAAGTCCGACACAGCCGAAGCTAAAAAAGCCATTATGCGCGAGTGCGGAATTACTGTAGTTGATTCCCCCGCCGAAATCGGCGCTGC
>Ga0105047_10020433_pt1 | contig 10176 bp, 5 predicted proteins | sample MAT04_FD_78384 | JGI IMG/M metagenome (GOLD analysis project Ga0105047, IMG submission 78384) | Freshwater microbial communities from Lake Fryxell liftoff mats and glacier meltwater in Antarctica - MAT-04 (megahit assembly) | ecosystem: Environmental > Aquatic > Freshwater > Ice > Liftoff... | reverse complement strand
CCACGCCCCAAAAACAACCGCCGGCAAGAATAGCTTTTTCAGTATTCATATAAATTTTCTTTTAAAAATATGTTGCAAAATTAAACTTATTTGTAAACATGCAATTGGCGGGCCACGTGAAAGCAAGCAGAAAAATTAAATGGCGATTACTTCTTTTTAATAGTTGTATCAAAAAATTCAAGTTCCTTTTTACTTACCCATTTAATAAATTTCGCAATGTCATCATGTTCTTTCAGCCGATCTACGGTATGGTAGTAAGTTTTTAGTTCCGTTTCCGTAAAAACGGCGTGTACCTTGGCCTGACAAATTTTGTGCATTGGTACTGTAGGTGAATCCCTGCCGCCTTTACTCGGCGGTATTAAATGATGGCGCACAATAGGTTCAGCCAATTCACGGTTACAAAGTGGGCATTTATCGGTATCGGGCATTGTTGGTTTTCGGTGGTTAGTAAATAAATTTAATTCTTTCAAGTCTCGTTTCCACTGTTGGTTCTGCAACATTTAATACCCTGTTGTGTTGTTTGCTGTAATGCTCCATTTTTAAAACGTAGCTTATTAGAACGTTAACGTCAATCGTACAAATTCGTTTATTATATCGGGTTATGCATCCACATTAAATTTAATGCTTTAAAACTGTCCCTTATAATTTCGGTCAAAATCTACCATCCATTCAATCCCGAATTTGTTTATTTGCTTGCTCATTTTAATAGGCTTTAATAAACTTTTTAAATATTGAAATCAAAAGAGGCTGCCTCCTTTTTGTATGGAGACAACCTTAAGTAGAAGAAATTATTGAACTGCAATTTTTTTCACATAAGTAATATTGTTGGTTACAATTTTTAGTTGATAAATGCCCTTAGAAACGCCATCAAGATTTAGGCTGATATTGTTGCCTTGCACTGCAAATGATTTTATTAGTTTACCCGCAGCATCATACAGTAATTCACTTAGGCAGTAATCGGGGCTGCTTACATATAGCGTACCATTCACTACAGGATTTGGATATACACTAATATCTTCAACAGCTAAAGAAAAATTTACCTTTCGGATAAGTGAATATTTTACCTGTCCATTTTTATCTATACATTTTAATCTGTAAAAATTATTGGCAGGCAAAGGTGCCGCATCCACAAAACTGTAGGTGTGTGTGCCTGCAGTATTTAATGCTGCTTTTTCACCTATTGATATAAAATTTATTCCATCATTGCTTCTTTCTATTATATACTTTTGTAAGTCTACTTCGTTGGTGCTTTTCCAATATAATAATGATGTTTTGTTTTGCTTAATAGCGTCGAACGAAAGTAAGTTTAAGGGCAGCGGCTGGTTGGCATTAATACCACCATTATTAAACCAAAACTCACTAAAACTGTTTACTGTAATCTCAGCATAATACCCATTGTCGTAAGGTATAATTTCAGTATTGATGGGTAAAATAAATTGATTTACAAGTCCAATATTGTCGTCCAATGTACCATTTTCTTGAGCCGAGTTTCCACTGTATTTTGTTACACCTAATTCATAAGGGTCGCCTGGTTTGCTACAAGATCCGCAACCTGTGGCGGCTATTAGGCTTTTAGCTTCTGCGTCAGTAAAATATAACCGTACAGTTATATCTGTCGTAGGCTGCGTTGTTGGGCTCACCACTAAGTTTCTATTAAGATAATATTGGTTGTTATTTGTTCTCACAGTACCTACAAAAGGATATACATCTACGGTAGTATTTCCTAAATTTTGTCCATTAGCATTAATAGATGCTGTGCGAGTACTACCATTTGTAAAATGAACCCAATTGCTGCCGTTCACTGTTTGCGTAGAACTTGCATTAATTGTATTTGCATAAATGGAGGCTTTGTCAAACACATGAATGTCATCAATACCAACACCTTCGGCAGATACACCGTCATCGCTGGATAATACAAAACGAAAACGTACAACGTTACTTGTTGTGGGAACGTTCAAGCTGGCAACATGCCATTTTGGAAAAGAAGTTCGCCATTGATGTAAAGAAGTTGGGTCATTGTACCAATTTACGCCACTACCATTTGTGCCTAATTTTAACCAGGTTACACCGCCATTAGTTGAGTATTCTACCCATGTATAATCGCAAGGGCAATCATCTTCCAACGCAAAAATGTGACTAAACGATAGTACAGGCTGTGTAAGCGTACTTAAATTAAAACATGGAGAATATAAATACGATAATTCCTTATCGTTATAATTGGCGGTAAGTGAAGTAGCCCATGCTTTACTGCCATTTGCAGCTTTATTAATATTTGTTTTGGTGGGTGAGCCCCAAGCCCAGCTTGTATTTGTGCCTTTGGTAAACCAATTTCCATTATCGGTTTCAAAACCTTCTAGATATGGAAAAGTATTTATTATTGAACTTGTGTGAAAAATATATTTTTTAATACTATCGTTGCTTGCATAGTTATCTGTGGGCGCTTTTACCCAAAATGAAAAATCATAACCTGTATTATTTGTAAGGTTAGCAGCAGTAGCAAAAGTAAATGTTTGTGTAGTATTAGCAGCAATAGATGCCATGGTTTCTGTTACTGCTGTGCCACCATTAATGCTGTAGCTTACTGGTACATTGGTAAGTACTGTAGAACTGGTATTTTTAATATTTAAAGATACAATTTGTGCTCCAGCACTATTGCAGCCAGATGGAGATGGTGATAAAACAGCAGACATGCTTAAATCATTGAATGCTTCGCTTAGCAATATATCATCAAAAGTATAACCATCATCTTGGTCTAATATTGGGTTTGGATTATTGGCAGAAGTATTACCTTGTTGTCCAAATTTTACTTGAAAGCTCGAACTAACATTTTGAATTGGTGCTGCGGAGCTTAAAAATTCATTTACATTAATGATAGCTTTTTTCCACTCTCCCAGTCCAGCTTGGTTGGCTATTAAATCGTATGCTTCTATCCAATTATCGTTATCGTTACCTCTTATCCATACTTTGTTATTGGGGTTATTTGCCTGGCCATGGTTTTTATAAGAAAAATCTAACCGTAATTGATTTACACTATTGTAATTGATAGCATTGTAGGTCAATAACAAACTATCGGTAACCAATGCTCCAGCAGGAAATTGATCCATCGTTATTGCTCTGTTTCCATTTAAGGCAAAGCCTGTATTTACAAACGTTCTCAATCTTCCTCGTGAAGCATTTGTTTTAAAATCGGCACGATCTACGCCATTTAGACCAATGGTATTGCTAGTATAATCATTTACAAGTGCGGTTTCAAAACCTTCCGTATTTGGCAAAATTATTGGAGCATTGGCTAAGTTTTTTAGAGAAGTTGCAACTGTATCGTCGAGTACTTGCACATCTCCAGGGTATTTTATCCATGCTTTTATGGAATAAATACCCGTTACAGAAAAGTCTGCTGTTTGCACAAAACTGTATTGATAAGTTGCTAACGAATTTAAAGAAATAGCTACAGTTTCCATTACTGGCGCATTTCCATTTATTTGATAATAGAGATTGTAATTTCCAGAAGAGGAAACATCGTCTAAATTTTTTATTGTAAACTTAATGGTTTCGGTTGCAGTTAATGCACCGGTTGTAAATTGCCTTCCCGTTATAGGTGCATCTATAGAAACAGCTTTAAAATTATTATCGAAATCGGCTAAAGTGCAAGTGCCTGTTGCAGGCGTTACATTTTTAGAAATAGATCTTCTACCACTAAGTGTACTATTTTTTGCGGCTACGCCAAACCAGTAGGATGTATTAGCATTTAGCCCACTTACTAGATAACTAAGGCTTGTGGTATTGCCAACAACTGTCATGGTATCTCCCATTAGTTGCAGTATATCGTAAGATGTGGCAGATGGTATTGCTGCCCAATTTAATTGTGTATATCCTTCGCAAGGCACGGTGGTTGTTACTACTGTTTGCCCCGATATAGAAAAAGTAAAATCACTTTGATCTGTATATGAAGAACCGTTTCTGCTAACTCTTACTAATGCAGTATTCGTTACATTGGTAGGCACTACCCAGTTTAGGGAGCGGCTTGTAGCTGGTACGGCATTGTTTAAAGTGCCCCATGTAGCACCATTATTAAAAGAAGTATCTATGCTAAATGTATTTGCATCATCTCCAAAAGCATTCCAACGAATAGTTTCTATTTCGCCCGGCACCAATGTTTCTCCACCAAAAGGATATTCTACTGTAACGCCATTCATATCTAATTGGTAGGTTATAATATATTCTTGCGGGCCTTGTGGTATATTAAATGCACTTACATTTAAGGAGTATAAACCTGCCGCGGGGTTTTCTATAACAACTTGCTCTATGTTATTTATATGGTCTGCACCTTGTAGTGCCGTAGCAGTAACATTTAATGGGTTAAGAATTAATGGAAGACTATTTACAGCAAATGGATCAGTAACCGATAAGTCAAAATCATTCACTAAAGTTGTAAGTGCATTGGGTGCTGCAGCCGCATCTGCCCAATACAACATTACTTTTAAACGCCGCACGCCGGTTGGTAAGGTTATTGTGTAAGTTGCACCAGTGCCAGCGTTTATAAAATATTTATTTCCTTCTAATGCTTCTACTGCACGCCTTGCATTTAACATTCCAAACCCAAATGTATAATCTGGGCCGGCATTTCCTAAATCTTCGGCAGTATTACACAGTAAAGCCTTTATTAATGCGGCTTTCGGGTTTGCACCGCCGTTTAATGTTCGGTATCTTTCATTAAGTAATGTACTAGCACCTGCAACTACAGGGGCAGCCATACTTGTGCCACTATTACCGCCATACCCATTACCTGTAATAGTAGATATGGTATTAATACCATTGGCAACAATCTCGGGCTTTATGCGACCATCTTTTACCGGGCCACGGCTGCTTGAAGGTGAAATTGTATAAGTTGCTTGGTTCATAGACCCAACGGAAATTACATTTTTTGCACAATGCCATCCCGATTTTATGGTGCCGTACGAAGCAGGGAAGGGCGAGCAGGTAAAACCACCATCATTGCCTGCAGCAAAAACATGCAGTACATTTTCGTAGTTTTTCATTTGCACATCTGCATAATTGCTCAGCGCATCATATACACCATTCCCTGCACACCCCAATGCAGAAGCAGTGTAAGAGTTATTGGTTGCAACCATGTTATAGTCGGTTATATAAGTTGGGGTATTGGTAATAACATCACTAAACCATTGGCTTATTAGCGTTGCCTTGGGTGCCATGCCCATGTTTTTTGGGTTTATGATACCGCCACCACCTACCGTGCCAGATGTGTGTGTGCCATGAATAGCAGGTGGAGCAAATACCCTGTTAATTAGCCGTGCTGAAAAATCTGTGTGGCCAGATATTTCAGCATTATCACCAATGCCAACAGTAACCCCTTTTCCTAATAAATTTCGCCCCACAGAGGAGGATAATGCATTAAAACCGTGAGTGGCTTTATTATTGTAGTTTAACGGTTTATCAATGATAGATTGTAGGTGAATGTAGCTTACAAAAGGCAAACTTGCAATAGCATCTATAAGCGATTTATTAAATTGTATAAAAACTACATCAGCATTATCAAATTTGGTGGTTATAATATTTGCGCCCAATTTTTGTAATTCGTCTTTTACAGTTGTCTTATTAATGCCAGCAAAATATTCTATTGCTAAAAGTGTAAAATCTTCTTTTTTATTGGATGATGATGCAATATTTTTATCGATTTTATATTCTTTGGGGATAGTATTGACAGATACAAGATTAAATTTACCCAATGTTGAAAAATCAACATCACTTTTGCAAGTAGCTAAATAAGCATTGTTTGGTATATAGTTACCCAACTGTATCCCGCTATTTTTTAAAAATTCCTTGTCTGCTTTACTGGGCAAATTAGAAAACTGTACTACTAAGTAATAAGAGTTTGCAAACAATGAACTTGCTATGTCGGCATTTTTAAAGTTTTTATTTGCTATATTATTTTTAGGTACAAAAGTACCGGTAATAAATTGGATAGGCTGCTGGGCCTGTATATTTAAGCTTAAAAAGAAAACTATTGTACACGACAATATAATATACCTCTTTTTCATAGTTGGATTTTAAATAATCAAATCTGCTTGTTTCACTAACAAATTTAAGAATAAACTGTTATCAGCAGCTTACCTTACTTGGCAATGTTTTAAAGAATGAAAATGTAGGAATTACTATTTTGCTTTAGTTTGTAGATTACGGAACCCTAAATAAACTTTGAAAGACAGCAACCTACATTAAGCATAGAGATTAAAGAAATTCTTCAGATTGTAGTGCACTCTAACTTTCCACTTATTTACCAAAGGGCTTTTAAAAACTCATCTTAGGCTAAGGCTCCATAAGTAGCAGCATACTAGTAACTGAATATTTGATAGTGTAGATTAGAGCTTTAGAGGAGCGGCATGTAAACAACCTGCATAATCTACCACCAGGTTGGGGCGAGGATATAAACTAATTGATAATAGGAGAACACAGTCATTATTTCAAATTGAACCCACCTAATGTTAAAACTATAACAATCCTACACAAAAATGTATTGCGTATATTTTAAAAATTATATTTGTGAATAAGGTTTTTATGATACCCATTGGTAAAAGTTGAAAAAATATAAACGGATGAAGGGCTGCGGGATAGAAATGGATATCCTTTTTTGTGCCTTTGACAAAAAAGATAGGAATGGATAGCCCGATTAAATGATGAATTATTTTCTAATGCCGAAAGCCCCAAAATTTAAAAATTAAAATTAGAATATGAACGTAGCAAAAATACTTTGGGTAGATGATGAGATTGACAGTTTAAAATCTCAGATAATGTTTTTAGAAAATAAAGGCTACGAAATAGCTACCAAAACAAATGGGTTTGATGCGGTAGAATATGTGAAGGAAAATATTGTAGATGTAGTGTTGATGGATGAGAGTATGCCGGGCATTACCGGCCTACAAACCCTGCAGCAGATAAAGGAAGTAAACAGTACTATTCCTGTAGTACTCATTACAAAAAATGAAGCGGAAAACATAATGGACGAAGCCATTGGCAGCCAGATAAGTGATTACCTTATAAAGCCTGTAAACCCAAATCAGGTATGGCTTTCCTTAAAAAAATTAATAGACAATAAAAGGTTGGTTGCCGAAAAAACCACCTCTGCTTACCAACAGGAATTTAGGAGTTTGTTTATGGCTTTAAATGATAATCCGAATTATACCGAGTGGATGGACCTGTACAAAAAATTAGTGTATTGGGAGCTGGAAATGAAGAAGAGCGACAGCCCGGAAATGCAGGAAGTTTTTGCTACACAAAAGCAGGAAGCAAATACAGAATTTTTTAAATTCATCAGCAAAAACTACAGCAGTTGGGTAGGTCCAAAAGCGGTGGAGGCACCGATAATGAGTCACACACTTTTAAAGTTTAAAGTGCTGCCTCATTTAGAAAAAGGAACACCGCTGTTTTTTATTTTGATAGATAATTTACGCTTTGATCAATGGAAAACAATTCAACCCATTTTTGCAGAAAGTTTTAGAATACACGAAGAAGAAACCTTTTACGCTATTTTACCCACCGCTACTCAATACGCACGTAATGCCATTTTTGCGGGTATGTTGCCTATAGATATTGATAAGAATTTTCCTGATCAATGGAAAAATGATGATGAAGAAGGTGGCAAAAATATGTTTGAAGAAGATTTTTTACGAGCACATTTAAAAAGAATGGGCAAGGGCGATTTAAAAATATCGTACACCAAAATTACCAACAACCACGATGGGCAAAAAATGGTGGATAATATGCACAACATGTTGCAGAACGATTTAAATGTAATAGTGTACAATTTTGTTGATATGCTGAGCCATGCACGTACAGAGATGGAAGTATTGAAAGAACTGGCAAGCGATGAAACAAGTTACCGAAGCATTACCCTTAGCTGGTTTGAGCACAGCCCATTAAACCAGGCGCTTAAAAAAATAGCTGATAAAAAATTAAACATGGTAGTGGCTACAGACCATGGAAGTACAAGAGTAAAAACACCTGCAAAAATTATTGGCGATAAACAAACTACCGCAAACCTTCGTTATAAACATGGACGCAATTTAAACTACGAACCAAAAGATGTGTTGGCTTTTAGAGATCCGAAGGAAGCTGGCTTACCGGTACCAAACGTAAACTCAACATTTGTGTTTGCAAAGGGAGATATTTTCCTTTGCTATCCAAACAACTACAATCATTTTGTAAATTATTATAAAAATACTTTTCAGCATGGCGGGGTAAGTTTGGAGGAAATGATAGTGCCGGTAATAAGGATGACGAATAAGTAGAACGGCCCCCTCGGTCCCCCGAAGGGGGAAGAGGAGTCCTTGATAAAGTAAAGTTCTTTTAAAGTTTTGTAGTCTGGCCCCTTTCCTTTGGAGAACTTGTCCCGCCTTCGGGAGGCGGGGGTGAGGTTCTTAACAAACATAGAAGAAGTCCCGAAAAGATCGGGATGGATCTAATGTAGCGACAGTTTACCCCCTATGCTTGTGTACGGGCTCCAGTCATCAGAATATCTTTTGGCAACTTTAATTATGCAACTTAGACACCTCCCTAAATCCTTCCGAAGGAAGGACTTTAGTACGTGAAAATGGAAAGAACTTTTAAAATATTAGGGTCTAGCTCCTCTCCTTCGGAGAGGCGGGGGTGAGGTTTTTTAAGGCGGGAGTGAGGGTTCTTAAAAAATCTTATCAACTTTTGTTGAAAAAGTTTTTTTAAGAAATGGCCTAATTAAAGCAAGTTGCATCTTTTACGATAATTTTAAACATAGCAACGAGGAAAAAGCCATATGAAATTCACACAAAATACTCTTGATAAAGTAGAAAAAATAGCACAGGAAAGCGGATATGTAATGCGTTATGAAAGAGGATCTTTTCAAAGCGGTTACTGCATTTTGCAGGAAAAAAAAGTGGTGGTGCTGAATAAGTTTTTACCTACAGAAGGAAGAATAAATACATTGATAGATTTACTACCTCAACTTAATATTCATTTTGATTCTCTTACGCACGAAAGCCAGAAATTATATACAGAAATAACTTCAATGGCTTCTTAGAGTCTTTAAGATATTTCCATTATAATAACATCAAATAAAACCTATAACGGCAAATTGTATGTTAACGCTTCTATATTTGCACAATGGTTTTCCCTTCTTTAAAAATTACTTTTTTAGGTACTGGTACAAGCAGCGGCGTGCCAATGATAGCATGCGGTTGCAAAGTTTGTACATCTGCTAATGTAAAAGATAATAGGCTTAGGAGCAGTATTATGGTGCAAAGCGAAACCACTACTATCGTTGTAGATACCACACCGGATTTCAGGTTGCAAATGCTGAGAGAAAAAGTGAAAAACGTTGATGCAATACTTTTTACTCATCCGCATAAAGATCATGTAGCCGGGCTTGATGATGTAAAAGCGTTTAATTATTTTAACGAAAAACCCATTGATGTATATGCAAATGAGCTTACACAAAAGGCATTAAAAAATGAGTTCTATTATATTTTTGCAGATCATAAATATCCCGGTGTGCCGGATATTAATTTACACTTAATAAATGATGAACCATTTTTAGTGGGCGATATTTTGGTCACTCCAATAAAAGTGTGGCACCTACATATGCCTGTGCTAGGTTTTAGGTTTGCAAATTTTACCTATATAACCGATGCAAACAGAATAGAGGAACAAGAACTCGAAAAAATAAAAGGCAGCGAAATACTTGTTTTAAATGCCCTGAGACACAATGCACATATATCTCATTTTACGCTACAAGAAGCAGTTGACCTTTCCACATCTTTACAAATACCTAAAAGTTATTTTACGCATATAAGCCACCAACTTGGGTTACACGAAGAAGTTATGAAAGAACTCCCCTTAAATTGTTCATTGGCTTATGATGGATTGCAGATTGAAGTGTAGACCTCTTTTGCCACGAAGGCACTTAGTAAATATTTATACAATTTGAAAGGAGTATTTACTTTGCAAGCTTTCCTTATTGATTGTGTGAAAATTTTCATTTCGTAACCACCAAGATCGTATTGCGGATTTATTGACTTTTTGCATTATATATTTAATGCAGTACATTGTTTTATAATTTGTACTGCTCATGCAAACTAATACTGATAAAACTTTTCTTTCCTATACTAAAAAAGAAACAAGAGGAATAAT
>Ga0105047_10020432_pt1 | contig 10176 bp, 10 predicted proteins | sample MAT04_FD_78384 | JGI IMG/M metagenome (GOLD analysis project Ga0105047, IMG submission 78384) | Freshwater microbial communities from Lake Fryxell liftoff mats and glacier meltwater in Antarctica - MAT-04 (megahit assembly) | ecosystem: Environmental > Aquatic > Freshwater > Ice > Liftoff... | reverse complement strand
TCCGTCTTCTCCGTGGTCGACCACTTCTGCCAGGCCTTGCCGTCATCACGTGTCACCCACACTTCGGCTTTGCTGACGCCGGAAGGACCCTTCTGCTCCACGTCGTAGGCCACGTCGAAGCGGGCGACGTTAATCACCTGAGCGTTCGGCAGCGGCAGCCCCGTGGAGTTGTGCGTGGCGGGGCCGCTGACCGCCAAGGGCGAGACTTGCTCGACCGGGGCGGGCTGTTGGATAGGCGGCTGTACCGGCGGTTGAACGGGCGGCTGCCTCTCGGGAAGCTTCACCACAGGTTGCTCAATCGGCGGCAGGATCGGCGCGGCGACCGGGTCGATCGTCGTCATGCCTCCGTTCGGAGGCGGAATGTCCAGTGGTTCTGTTAATCGCAGCGAGGATTGCTGAATATCCTTGGGAGGATTCTGGGCAATCGCGTTGATCGGGGCGCTCAGATCTCGGGTCATTTCCGAACGATTGCCGGCCAGATCATAAGCCTGAACGCGAACCGAGAGGAGGCCGGTCTGGCTGACGCGAAAGCGAGCCATTCCCGTGGCGGAGCCCTTGGCATCGAGCGGAATCCACGAGCCATCGCCGACGCGGTATTCCGCCTGGAACTTGGCGAAGTCGGGGTGGGTTTCTTGAATGTCCCAGGACATGGACGCCTCGTCGCCCACGCGATCGAGCGACCTGATCGCGATCACGGGTGATTTGGTGTCGATAAGCACCTTGAGGGCCGCCGGGACCTTTTTTAGGTCGGCAGGGTCACGCCGGCCTTGCTTGTCGACAATGACCATGTGGAACCAGTAAGTGCCGTCAGCAGGCGCGGTAAACGCGAAGAACGTATCGCGGTCCGGACTAGCCACGGCATACTGTTCCCAAGTTTCGCCCTGATTCTTGGAGACGAACAGGAGCAGATCGCGGATCTCGCTCTTCTTAGCGGGGTCGTAGCGAATCGGAATGTCCATCTTGGACTGATTGAAGGGATACAGGTCTGCCGGAAGCGTCTGGCCCGGCGCCCACATCGTTCCCAGCAACATCAACGTGCCTAGGCCCATTCTAAGTCCCCCTTCAATCGTGGCGAGTCAAACGAACCGACCGCGTTCCCCCGCGGTGGATCGGTTCTATCGGCTGTATCGGTCGATTCGATTCCGCACTTGAGGAAGTGGACGAAAAAAAGTGGATTTACTCAAGTTTTCGATCGTGACTTGTTACAATCGCTTTCCCAATCTATCAATATGGAAGGATCGCTCCTTGGCACAAGGCCGGTAAGCATGAACGAGCAGACAATCCGCGAGCTTCTGGAAAAAGTACGTTCCGGTCAACTTGACCCGGCCCACGTGGCTCGGCAGTTGGCCGAGCCTGCGGTCGCTGATCTGGGTTTCGCCCAGGTTGATCTCGATCGCCAGAAACGTTGCGGCTATCCCGAGGTGGTGTTCGGGGAAGGTAAAACCCCCGCATGGATTGAAGGCGTCCTCCGCCGTTTGATTCAGGAAGGGCAGGATTGCCTAGTCACCCGTCTCGACGCGAATCAGGCGGAATACCTGAAGGGCATCTTTCCGGAAGCGGAGCAAGACAGCCTGGCCCGTACCTTCTGGTTGCCGGTCCCGGGAAAAAAGCTCGAGACCAAGGGCCTAGTCGTGGTGGCAACGGCCGGCACGAGCGATCTGCCCGTGGCCCAGGAGGCACTGGTGACGGCTCGGGCACTCGGGGCGCAAGTGGACCTGATTGCCGACGTGGGCGTCGCCGGCATCCACCGCATCTTGCGACAACGGGATCGATTAGCCAAAGCGGATGTGATTATCGTCGTCGCCGGAATGGACGGCGCGTTACCAAGCGTCGTCGGCGGCCTGGTAGACTGCCCGGTCATCGCGGTGCCGACCAGCATCGGCTATGGAGCAGCGTTCAACGGCGTCGCCCCGCTATTGACGATGCTAAACTCATGCTCCGCGAACGTCGTCGTCGTGAATATTGACAGCGGCTTCAAAGCGGGATATGTGGCGGCGCTGATGGCGCGGCGGGCGCAGAAGTAAGCATCCTGTGGATCCGCGTCACGGATCAAGGCAAAATCGTTGCCGATAAAGCGTGCATCCTCACCCAAACTTCTTATGGCACTCGCTCGAAGTCATCTTGCGGGCCTTGATGAGGCCGTCGCCGAGTTTCTCGCCATCGGGGTCGACGTAGAGCCGGCCGCTGGGGCTCTTGATCGTCGGGTCATAACCGATGAGGTGGGCGTTGAAGATGAAGCCCGTATCGGAGTTGCAGGTGAACCAGTGGATGTTGTCTTTGTGGTCGGAGATGGTCGAGACGCCGCCCGCCTTGAATTCCTGATCGATCGTCGGCTTGATGATGTAATGGTCGGCCTTGGTTTCGAGACGGTCGTAATGCCGGCCGCGGAATTCGCCCTTAAGGACGATAAAGCCGGTGCACATGTTCTCATGCCCGTGCGGCACCACCGCCCGGCCTTTTTTCATGCAGAAGATCTGCTTGCCGAAAACGACCTTGTTCAGTCCTTCGACCTTGCTCAGGTCGAACGAGGCGCTGAAGGCGCCGCTGTCCGGCAACTTCGTGCGCTCGGCGATCTTGTCGAGTTGCACGAATTCAAGGAGGGCGGAGAGATCGACCTTCTTGTAAAGCTCTTCCATTTTCTTCTGGAAGTCGAGATCTTTGAGCTTCTGCCCCTTGAGGTCCTGACCGAGCGTGTTGAGGTCGCGGAACCACTGGCCGACATCGGTCTTCACGTCCGCAGCGAAGAGATCACGCTGCCAGAGCAGGTCGATCAGGCTGAACGTCAGGGCGGAACCGATCAAGCGGCTGCCCAATTCACGACGCGACAGATTCGACATGGCACAACCTCGTCTGAATGGAATGAATCAAATCACGCCTGGGACCTTATCGATCGCATTGAGCATCTGGATCACCTCGGCCGTCATGCCGGGGGCGATGCGTGCCTTGCCAACATCGAGCAGCGTGTGAGCAATGGTAGCGAGTAGGTGTTTCGGTTCAAGTTGAGTCGTCGCCGGCTCGCCGCCGTCTTTCGTCGACTTGCCGACAACTTGGCCGTGCGTCATCCCGCCGCCGTAAAGGAAGAGCGGAGCTAGTTTTGGCCAGTGATCGCGGCCACCGTTCTTGTTCAGTTTCGGAGTACGGCCCATTTCGCCGCAGCAGACGAGGAGAACCTTCTCGCTCAGCCCACGGGCTTCCAGGTCATCAATAAAGGCCGAGACGGCGTGATCGAAGGGAGCGCCGACGAGTTTCGAGCCATCCGCGACACCGACGTTGTTGCCGTCAGCGTGGAAGTCCCAGACGAAATCGGTGTTGATGGTGATGAAGCCGCAACCAGCCTCGGCCAGACGGCGTGAGAGCAGGAGCAACTTGCCGAGCGTGTTGCAATTGACCGTGTAATTCGGGCCGTTCTTCCGCGTGCCCCACAGGGCGGGATTGACGAACTTCGCGGTGTCATAGCGGTCGATCGTCCGTTGTGATTCTCGGGTGAGGTCGAACGCGGCCGCGGCGCCTTTGAGGAGCATCTCGGCCGATTGCTGCCGTTGGCCGTCGATTCCGTCAAAGGTAGTCGAATCGATATTGCGTTGCAGCGAATCGATCTGCCCGAGGAGGGTGCGCCGATCTTGGAGCCGGGTCGGGTCGAGACGCAGCTTCATGTTCTCTTGGAAGGTGCCGCCTCCGCCGGGCAAGAACGGGGCGTAAGCAGTCCCGACGGGTCCGGTCGCGTCGAAGCGGCCGAACCGATCCCGCGGCAGAGCTTCTTTCTGATTCACCGAGACCGGGAAAAGGCATGCTGCGTTCGGCAGGCCGGTTTTCGCGTTCACGGCGCCGACAATCCGGGAATAGACCGCCCCGAGACTCGCCCCTTGCGTCATCTCGCTGACGATCGGCTTCAGACCGCCATGCTGCGTGCCGGTGACGAACGAACGGACGAGAGCCAGCTTGTTCGCCAGAGCCGCCAGCTTGGGGAACGCCTCGCCAAAATGGACGCCGGGTATCGAAGTCGGAATGACATCGCCCACGGTTCGAACGCCATCGGGAGCATCCGGCTTGGGGTCAAAAGTTTCGAATTGAGTCGGGCCGCCCTGCATGAACAGGAAGATGACCGTTTTGTCGGTAGTCAGCGACCCGCCAGCCGAACCCGATGCGAATGAACTTGCGCCGCCGAACGGGTTCATGGCCATGCCGCCGAGCGACAGGCCGCCGAAGCGGAGGAAAGATCGGCGGCTGAGGGACAGAGTGGCGTCCATGGCAGGATCCTTGGCAGGAAGGACGAAATTCGACTTCAGGTAGGTTGAGCGCGATTCTTGGCAGGTAGTGTATTGTTGATGAGTCTAGTGAAGAATGCAATCTTTTTTTCGCGACATCCGTCAAACGGCGGCCACGACTCGATCTCGCCATCCTCCCCCATCTTGTTGATTGACAAGGTCAGCCCAAACCTTCAAGGACGAAGCGGACTCGTATGGCACGCTTCCATTCACTTCGCTATAGGAACGTGCAACGCTCGGGGGATGGAGAAAGAATCATGAAGCCTGTTCACTCATTATTTATCGTCTGTTTCGCTCTGTTCCATGCACACGCAATTGCAACGGCCCAGCCGGCCAAGCCCGGTCCTGATTCCCGCGTCGCTCAAGTAAACGGCGAGGCGATCAGCCTAGGCGAGGTCGATGCCGTGCTGAACCAACGTGCGACATCCTTGACGCCGCCAACCGCGGGCCAGGTACGCCAGCTCCGTTACGAAGCACTAACGACCATGATCGACGACCTGTTGCTGCGCCAGTTCCTGAAAGAATACGGCCCGAAGGTCGACCCGGCCGAGATCACCCAGCGTTATGCCGCACTTGAGTCGAGTTTGAAGACGCAGAACAAATCGCTCGCGGATTATCTGAAGGAACTGAACCAAACCGAGGCTCAGGTGAAGGCGAGCATGTTGCTTTTATTGCAACTGGATCGCTACGTGAAGGAACACACGACGGAAGTGGACCTGAAGAAGTATTTCGAAGTGAATAAGGATTACTTCGACAAGGTTACGGTTCGCACCAGCCACATCGTGGTGCGCCTCAGCAGCGACGCGCCGCCGGCCGAGCGCGAGAAGGCCAAGTCAAAACTGTCAACATTGCGAGCCGATCTCCTTGCGGGGAAGATCGATTTCTCGAAGGCCGCCCGTGAAAATTCAGATTGCCCGAGTGCCCCGAAGGGTGGCGACATCGGCTTCATGTTCCGCAAGTTTCAGAACATTGATGATCGCTACGCCAAGGAAGCCTTCGTGATGAAAGTGGGCGACCTCAGCGACGTCGTCGAGACCGATTTCGGTTATCACCTGATCAAGGTGACCGAACGAACCGATGGCAAACCGGCCACGTATGAACAGAGTGCGGAAGATGTTCGCGACTGTTATGCTGAGGAACTTCGTGTCGCTTTGCTCAATCAGCTTCGAAAAAAATCAAAAGTACAGGTGTCTTTGCCGTGAAACATTTGGGCATGACAATCAGGCGATCGTCATGCCGACGGCGGTCCAATCTCATTTTCTTCTCGCCCTTTTCAGGGGCAAACGTAAGATTTCGCATGGTTCCAGCGATGCTGATTGTGAGGGTGTGTTCGCCATTACCTCATGGGAAGAGGCGAATGCTCCTTTTTGATCAGAAAATAAGCGATGGGAATGGTTCGCGCGAGCGCGCCGACCAGCGATGTCCGATGTATAATGGAAATGAATGTTGATGACGTACGCTTCGCGTCGACGTGGTGGGGTGGTCTCTATTTCGCGTCTCCCGCACCCATTGCCACGCTCGACCGTCCGGTTTTCAGGCGATCCCTGCCGTTTTTCGACGGCTCCCGGTTGGAGGGCCTGACGTGCCAGCATCTTTCTCGGAATACGACTCAGACGAAGAAACAATAAGCCGGGGCGGCTCCGCTGTCCTGGCTCGACGGCAGGTGCATAGCGGACCGGAATCGCTGCCCGGCGAACGTGCCCTGGAAGTCTTCCGCCTGATGGCCCGGACTCGAGCTCTCGAAGAACGCACCATTAAGATGAGCAAGTCGGGCGAAGGTTACTTCTGGGTCGGCGGACCCGGCGAAGAAGCGTTCAACGTCTGTCTCGGGCTGCAAGTCCTCAAAGGCCAAGGTCCCGCTTTCGACTTCCTGCATCTCCACTATCGCAATGCCGGCGTGCTGATGGCGATGGGCATGCCGATGCTCGATCACATGCGGCAGATGGCGATGACCTCGACTGATCGCCACTCAATGGGCCGCAATTTCGTCGGCCATTACGCCGTCCCGGAATGGAACGTCGTACCGGTCACCTCGGTGATCGAAGTTCAGTTTTCGATGGCTCCGGGCACCGCTCTTGTCCAGAAACGACAGGGCGGCGAGGGCGTATCGCTTGTCGTGGGCGGCGACGCCGGCACGGCGGAAGGCGAATTCACCTCGTGCATGACCTGGAGCACCCGGCCGGGCAATGAACTTCCCGTGCTGATGCTCGTCACCAATAACGGCTACGGCATCTCGACGCCGGCCCGCACGCAGCATGGCGAACTCCGGATTGCCGACCGGGGCGAAGCGTTTGGCATCCTATCCGAAACGGTGGACGGCAATGATGTCGTCGCCACCTGGCATGCCTTGGAACGAGCTTTTGAATACTGCCGCACCCGGCGACGCCCCTACTTGCTGGAAGCCCGGGTCTCGCGATTGCATGGCCACTCCTCATCAAGCGGCGCCGCCCGCGTGAGCGGCGAGACCGATTGTCTCAAGGTTTTTGAAGACAAACTCGTGACTGCGGGGTTGATCCATCGCGAACTGGTCGAGATGGTCCACCAGGCCGCTCACGAAGAGGCCGACCAGGCCGTCGAACAGGCGATGAACGAACCCCGGCCGACGCCTGCCGACGTCGAGCGCCATACATTCGCCCCGAGCCCTGTTGACGTCGTCTACCCCAACGATTACACCGGACTACCGCGGTGAGGTTCAAAGAGGACGAGCACCATGACCGCCAGAGAAGAACTGACCGCGACGATCGAGCATGTATTGACCCGCTTGCCTGCTGAAGCCAATTTGAGCGATCTGATCGAAGAACTCGAGGTCATGCGGACGATCGAAGAAGGTCTCAGCGACGTTCAGGCGGGACGCCTGGTCAGCTTCGAGGAGATGCTGAAGCGGACTGAAGTGTACGCTTAGAAATAATTTGACCTAAGGACGAGCACCATGACCGCCAAAGAAATGGTTTACGATCGACTTGGGCGTATCCCGGATCACGTATCGCTGGAAGACATTCGAGATGAGCTTGAAACGATGATCGCCATCCAAGAGGGCCTTGACGACGTGCGCGCCGGTCGAGTTTACACTCAGCAACAAGTTGAAGAGATGTCCAAGTCATGGATTATCGAAGCGAGTGGTCAACCCGTGCATTGAGTAAGCTGCGTTCGATTATCGCCCGTCTATCGGAGCGAGATCCCGATGCGGCTCAACGGCTTCAAGTTTCTATTTACGAGAAGATCGCTTTTCTTCGATCGTTCCCGTTTCTCGCGGAAGTTTATCAGCGAGTCGCCGAAGGGGAAATCAGAGAGACACAGGTCGGAAGTTATCGAATCTTCTATCTCGTCTCCGCCAGTGAACCGATTATCCGCATCCTCAGAATTCAACACGTACGCATGAACGATCCCGATTGGGGGGAATAGCCGATGGCCACCCTCGTTCAAGCCGTTCGCATGGCCCTTCATTACGGGGAAACGCGCCTCGGCGTGACCGACATCTTCGGTGAGGACGTCGGCCCGCCGCTCGGTGGTGTCTTCACCGCGACGCAGGGGTTGCGCACCGCCTGGAACACGCCGCTCGATGAACGGGGCATTGTCGGGACGGCCATGGGCATTGCCTATGCCGGCGGCAGACCTGTCTTCGAAATTCAATTCTGCGATTACGCCTTCAACATGATCGATCTGCTGAAAGTCGCCGGCAACCAGCGCTGGGCATCTGCTGGCGCGTTCGACATGCCGATCGTCATGATGACGCCCACCGGCAGCGGTATCCGCGGGAGCATGTATCACTCGCATTCCTATGAAAGTTGGGCGACGCGCCTAGCCGGCTGGAAGGTGGTGATGCCGAGCAACGCGCTCGATGCGTACGGGCTGATGCTCTCCGCGATTGCCGACCCCAATCCCGTCATGGTGCTGCTGCCGAAGGCGCTCTTGCGTGTGCGTGGCGATCGGCTCATCCCCGGTGAACCGACCGATGAAGAGGAACTGAAGAAACGGATTGACGCACCGCTGGGCGATCGCAGTTCTTGGGAGCCCGATTGGCCGGAGCTCGGCGAGTATTTTGTGCCGATCGGCAAGGCGGAATTGGTCCGAGAGGGGACTTCCGCGACTGTGATCAGTTACGGTCGCACGTTGCCGCTCTGCGTGCAGGCGGCCGATGAAATTCAGCGTACAAGCGGTTTCACCTGCGACGTGCTTGATCTGCGTAGTCTCTTCCCATACGATTGGCCTGCGATCCGCCAAAGCCTGCTGAAGACCGGCCGGGTGCTGATCGTGAACGAGGACACCGAGGTGACGAACTTCGGCGAGCATCTATTGCGCCGAATCGTCGAGGAGCATTTTTACGATCTGCTCGTCAAGCCGCGGATTCTGCAAGGGAAGCATCTCCCGGGCATCGGCCTGAACCAGGTGTACGAAACCAACACGGTCCCCCAGGCGCCGGACGTGCGGCGGGCGTTGAATGAACTCTTGAGCGACCCCGCTTGAATGAAAGAAAGTTCAATGGATTATCCTCTCCCCGAACTTGGCGAAGGCGTCTACGAGGCCGAACTCGTGCGCTGGCTGGTGAAGCCCGGCGATGCCGTCAAGCGCGGTCAGGCCCTGCTGGAAGTGATGACCGACAAGGCAACCATGGAGGTTCCGGCTCCCTTCTCCGGCACGATCAACTCGATCGCCGGCGAGATAGGCCAACGGCTCAAAGTCGGCGACGTGGTGCTCGTCTATAGTCCGACCGGGTCGAGCGAGATGATCCCGACCTCGTCGGCTTCTCGAAAAGTCGAGGCCGTCGCCGTGGCAACGACATCCGCGCCTTCCGCTGCGACACCGAACACCAACGGCCGACACGCGACACCGATTGCTTCTCCGTCCGTGCGGCATCTGGCTCGTAAACTGGGCGTGAACCTGGCCGATCTCCACGGCAGCGGCCCCGCCGGTCGGATCCTACTGGACGATTTGACCACCTTTCTCAAAGCACCGACCGAAAAGCCCGTGAAGAAAGAGAAGGAGGCCTTCCAGTTCGACGTCGGCGTCCCCGGCACGCGTGTCCGTCTGCAAGGACTGCGCCGCCGCATTGGCGAGCACCTGGTCGAGGCCAAGAAACGCATCCCGCATTACTCCTACATCGACGAATGCGACATCACGGAAATGGTGAAGCTACGTTCGGCCCTGCGCGACCCCTGTGCCGCCCGGGGCCTGAAACTCACCTACCTCTCGTTCTTCATCAAAGCGGCATCCATGGCGCTCAAGGAAGTGCCAATCGTCAACAGTTCGCTGGATGAAAGCACACAGGAAATCGTCTTCCACGATCATTACAACATCGGCATCGCCGTGGCGACGCCAGCCGGTCTGGTCGTTCCCGTGGTACACGACGCGGACAAGAAAGACATCTATTCAATCGCCACCGAAGTCGAACGGCTCGGCAATGACGCTAAGGCCGGGCGGGTCAAGCTCGACGATCTCCGCGGCGGAACCTTCACAGTCACGTCGATCGGCAACATCGGCGGCCTGATCTCGACGCCCATCATCAACCATCCGGAAGTCGGCATCATGGGCGTCGGCAAGGTGGTGAAGCGGCCGGTCTACGACGCCAACGGCGACATTCGACCCGCGGACATCGTCTACCTGTCGTTCTCGTTCGATCATCGTGTCGTCGATGGCGCAGTCGGCGCCCTCTTCGGCAACGCGGTCACGAAGCATCTGCAAAATCCCGCCGCTCTCCTGCTGCCGGAGAAACTGAAATAGCCTCCATGCCTTCTGACGACTCGGCCCGAACCCGCCTTCGGCTTCTAGCGCTGGGCCTGTTCGCCTATGTCGTCATCATGACGCTTTCGCTGATGAAGAATGATCAACTCGATTTCTACATCTATCGTCTCGGGGCCGTGATCGCCCTGGAAGGCCGCTCGCCTTACGACACGGAATTGATCCACTCGATCGT
>Ga0105047_10020428_pt1 | contig 10178 bp, 6 predicted proteins | sample MAT04_FD_78384 | JGI IMG/M metagenome (GOLD analysis project Ga0105047, IMG submission 78384) | Freshwater microbial communities from Lake Fryxell liftoff mats and glacier meltwater in Antarctica - MAT-04 (megahit assembly) | ecosystem: Environmental > Aquatic > Freshwater > Ice > Liftoff... | reverse complement strand
GACGAGCAGTGCGATGGGAATCGTGCAGGCGATGGTGAAGGTTCCCCAACTGCTGCCGGGGACGAGACGGCTCATTCCTGCAGTTGGAAACGAAGACACCCATTGATTAAGAAAATCTGGATGTCCACCTCCCATGGAAAAAACCCTGAAAGGCAGTTCCACATGGAATCCGTCTCTAAGCCACATCTTTGACTTGCCGTTATTCCATTCCAGCAATGTTCCTGCCGGCACCCAACGATCATGCAGCAGGGTCGAATTTTCCTGAGGGATTATCAGTCGGCTTTCTGGAGGAAAGGAAATCTTCTCCCCACCCAGCGCCTTCACCACCACTTTCCCCAGCCCCGCGAGCGCGATGATGATGATGAACAGAATGGCGAACGTCGCCGCCGTCCCCGCGGTTTTGCCGAGGTCGGACAGGGCGATCTGCGCCAGCGACTTCCCGCCCCGCCGGATGGACGCAGCCAGCACCAGGAAATCCTGCACCGCCCCCGCCAGGCAGACACCAATCACAATCCACAACAACCCGGGCAGATACCCAAACTGCGCCGCCAGCACCGGCCCGATCAACGGCCCGGCCCCACTGATCGCCGCAAAGTGATGTCCAAACAGCACCCATTTGTTGGTCGGATGAAAATTCTGCCCATCATTAACCAGGTTTGCCGGCGTGGTGCGCGAATCATCCAGTGTCAAGACTTTCGCCGCGAGGAACGCGGAGTAAAAGCGATAAGCAATCGCCATCAGACACAGAATGACAATCATCACGGGCATCGCGGTCATGCGTTGGTTGCCTCCGGGGATAGTGTAACAAAAGAAGGGTCACCACGAAGCACACAAAGGGCACGAAGCGTTTTCCGCATTCAGAGGATGATTCGCTTGATACCGTTTTGATGAGTTTGGTGTTGAAGTTCACTCGACACCTGTGGCGCGTCCCCTGATACCTTCAAATATCTGCAGTAGAAAAGAGTGGCACGGGCGTCCCGCACGTATTTTTCGCCTTCGCGATTCGGAAGAGCGGCAATAGCCGCGAATCACGTGCGGGACACCCGTGCCACGTGGATCCACCACATCTCCAGCATCAGCAGGGCATACAGTCGCTGAGAATGATCAACCCGCTGGGATTCGTGCTCATCGACAAGCCTTTCCACCACTTTCATATTGAAGTGCTGTCGGCAGAACCCATCGGCTGCAAAGAGATGATCCCGCAGCATCGAGCGCAGTTCCCCGCGGAACCATTCGCCGATGGGCACGGCGAAGCCCATTTTCTTCCGCTTGAAAACAAAGTCGGGGAGATCCTTCGCAAACGCCTCCCGCAGCATCCGCTTCTTGCCGCCTTTGAGGAGTAGATCGGTGGTAAGACCGGCGGCAAACTGGACAAGTTCATGATCCATAAACGGACTGCGCACTTCGAGGCCGTGGAGCATGGAGCAGCGATCGACTTTGGTCAGAAGATCATCCGGGAGATACGTCACCCGATCCGTGGCGAGGGCGGCTTCGGCGGGGCGAGAGGTCTTCTTCACCCGTGCATACAGTTCCTCAATCTTATCTACAGGCAATGCGTCAACTGCATTCAATAAATCGCGAATCAACTCATCATCAAATATCCTCAGATAGCTCGCGTACTGCATTGCAAGCGATTGATCCAATTGTTGGGCAAAGCGCCCGAGCCGCGTGAGAATGGACTTGGGGTGTCCCCGCGCCCACGACCTGGCGCTCCTGGATGCGAGATGTCGCAGGGGAAGAGCGGACAGTTGCGATGCAAACTCAATGGCGCGATAACGGTCGTACCCCCCGAATAATTCATCTCCTCCATCGCCGCTGAGCGCAACTTTGACGTGCTTTCGTGTTTCCCGCGCAAGATAGTGTGTCGGCAACGCAGAGGAATCAGCAAAGGGCTCTCCAAATGAACGCGCCAACTTTGGAAGGTCTTCGATGGCGTCCGGGCGGACATGGAATGCGTGATGGGTTGTTCCCAGGTGTTTCGCCACCGCCAGCGCATACTTGGATTCGTCATAGCGCGGTTCGTCGAATCCGATGGAGAATGTGTGAATCTCGCTGCATGTGGATTTCATAGACACTGCAATCACTGAACTGTCGATCCCGCCGGAGAGAAAGCATCCCAGAGGCACATCGCTGACGAGTTGCCGGGTCACCGCTTGCTGCACGAAGTGGCGAGTTGTTCCGGCATCCGCCGTTACCAGATGCTCTTCTGGCGGGACGTGCTTAGAATAGCTGCTGTAGTCCTGCCCCCGCGCGGTGACCAGCATCCCTTCTCCCGGATCCAACTGCGTCAGTCGATTCGTGTCAAGCCAGGAAGACCATCCATAGCGTAGGTAGTGCGTGAGGAAGCAATGGCTCACAGAAAGATCAATCCACCCACACGGCAGCAGCGCCCGAAGTTCGCTTCCAAAAGCGATACACCTGTTATGCGACGCTTCTCCCTGAACAGCGAAATACAACGGCTTCTGCCCCATCCGATCCCGCGCGATATAAAGTGATTTGTCTGCGTGATCCCACACCGCGAACGCAAACATACCGTTGAGATGCTCGACGCACTTCTCCTTCCACACCACATAGCTCATCAGCAGCGTTTCAGTGTCGCCGCTGGTGCGCCATTGATAATCGGGAAGGTGCCTTGAGATCTCCGTTCGCAATTCGCGATAGTTGTAGATCTCTCCGTTGAAGACCATCACATACCGACCATCGCTGGATAAGAATGGTTGGTTCGAACGTTCGTCAAGGTCGATGATCGCGAGGCGGCGAAATGCGAAGCCGACAAGCGGCGACTGCGGCGTGATCTCGTGTTGATCGTCGAGATAGATGCCCTCCCCATCCGGGCCGCGGTGGGCGATCGCGGCGCTCATCCGCTGGAGGGTGGCGCGGTCGATGCGATATTTCTCGTCCCAGGCGATGACACCGGCGAAGCCGCACATGGGGTGGATTGTGGATTGTTGAATGTGGATTGTCGAGGATGCATCGCTTCGACAATCTACATTCAACCATCGACACTCGATTCAGAATACTATTTTCCGCTCAACCCCATCCCCTTCATACCATCGGCCGGGTTTCAGCGTGACTTTTTTTAACCCGATCATCCCGCAGGTCATCTTCAGTTGTTTTTCCATCCCGCTCAGCAGCAGTTGTTTGAGCTGGTAGAGATGGGCGGAATTATCGACGAGGATTTTCAGGCTTCCGCTGGAGAACGATTCGAGGCAGCAATGTTCGCTGAGGTCCGGCGGGATCAACGCATTCCACGCCGCGGCGATCTGTGTGAGCTTGGTCTGCCGCTTCTGCACTTCGCGTTTGAAGAAGCTGACCATCGACACGCCCAGCTTCGGCACCTGGGCGTGCTCGCGGTGCTTGACCTTGGCGAGACGGAGAAGTTGAAGTTCGTCTTCACGCATGTCAAAACGTGGCACGGGCGTCCCGCACGTGATTTCGCGGCCTCAGCCGCTTGTTCGGATCGTCAAGGCGAAAAATCCGATGTGGGATGTCGGTCGCGTTAGTCGCATGTGCGGCACAAGCCGCGAATCACGTGCGGGACGCCCGTCCCATTCTCTCCTACTGCAAATTCACCGGCATAATCACATACTGAAAATTCTGGCCGCCCTTCAGCAATCCCGGGCGGTTCGCTGCCGTCATCTCGAGAATGATTTCATCCGAATCCACCACCCGCAACGCATCGGTCAGGAAGTTCGGATTGAAACCGATCTCGACATCGCCGCCGTCATATTTGCAGGCGAAGTTCACTTCGGCTTCGCCGGCTTCGGGGCTGCGGGAAGTCAGTTTCAGGCCCTTCTTGGTGAACTGCATCCGCACGCCTTTGCTTTCATCCGTCGTCAGTAGCGCCGCCCGACGAATCGCCGACAGAAAGTCCGCCGTCGATGCGGTCATGTGCTTATCGCCTTCCTTCGGGATGACATCCTCATAAGGCGGAAACTCACCTTCCACCAGATTGCTGGTCAGCGTCGCGCTGCTGGTGTGGAAGATGACGCGGTTCTCGCGGATCTGAAATGACACCGCTTCTTCCGGATCGTCGATGAGTTTATCGACGAGTTGCAATGCCTTCGCAGGGATGATCGCCTTCACGCCGTCCTTGTCGAGATGGTCGGCCGAGATCAGTTCACCCTTCGCCATGGCAAGACGTCTTCCATCCGTGGCGACGAAGTGAATCTTTTTCGCCTTCGCATTCATCAGGACGCCATTGAAGGCATATCGTGTGGATTCCTTGGCAACCGCAAACAGGGTCTGGCCAATTAACTGCTTGAGATGGCCTGCGAGTATCTGAAAATCGGGCTCCCCTTCGAAGTCCGGAACGGGCGGAAAATCTGCAACCGACGGCGCGTTGAGCTTGAAATGGGAATCCTGTCCCTTGATCGCCACCTGGTCGCCAGCTTTTTCAATGGAGATGGAATCATCCACGCTTTCGCGCACGATATCCCGGAACTTGTCGGCAGGCAGAAGCAACTCTCCCGGTTCATCGATCTGCACCTGGGTGTCGGCGTAGCGAATGGCGACTTCCAGATCGGTTGCAGCGATGACCAGCTTATCGTCCGCTGCCGTCACCTTCACGCAAAGCAGGATCGGCTTGGGTGTGCGTGCAGCCACCACGTTGCCGGCGACGGTCAGCGCTTCGAGCAAGGCTCCCCGATTACAAATGACTTTCATGTTTTACCCTTCCTTTGGGTCATCCTAAGTTGAGCGACGTACTGTATCACCACTTGTATATTAGTTAAATCTTTAAGATAGCAGTAGTAGTGATCATACTGCGCCGAATGTGGATAACTCCTGCATTCTCCAGATAAGTCTCGTCAGGACAAACACTTTTGACGATTATTCTCGGACCTTGCGTGTGTACAAGCTGTTCGATGCGCTGTTGAACCTGCCAGTGCAACTTCGCAAGAGCGCGACAGGACAGACCCGATCACCGCCCCGCCTGTCGTGAGACCCCAGCGCTGGCGTCAGATTCATTATCAGACCTCGCCAGCTTCTCCACCCCTTCTCCACCGTTGCTGGCGCGAAGCAGTCCACTGGAAGCTAAGATGTGGATGACTTTGTGTATAAGTCCGGCGACGTTCATGTTCTTGATCAAAACTGTCAAATATCTCTGGGCCTCGCCGACCACCTGCATCGGCCTGCTGTTTCTTCTGCCCGCGCTGGTGACGGGAGGGAGAATCGAGTTCATCCAAGGCTGCCTGGAGATCCGCGGCGGCATCGTGGCATTTCTGCTGCGCCGATGCACCTTGCTGCCCCACGGTGCCAGCGCTATGACCCTCGGCCATGTGATCCTGGGGCGGGATGTATTGGCCCTCGACATAGCCCGCGATCATGAGCATGTTCATGTCAGACAGTGCGAACGCTGGGGCCCGCTTTTCATTCCCGCGTACCTTACGGTGTCGATGATCCTCTGGCTTCAGCGGCGGGACCCTTATATGGATAATCCGTTTGAACGCGAGGCGTATGGACGGCCCTGATGAAGTGCGGCTGTGACAAGGGAAACCACTTCGCGCGGATGACCTGCCCATGCGTCCGGCTGCAGTTGACGCAGCTCATCAACATAAAGACTCGCCCACGCGGCGGCGATGGTGAGCATCTTCGCGTTTCTCCCCGCGCCGATGTCCGCAGGTGAATCTCCGACGAAGGCGCAGTGCGAAGCCTCAACCCTTAGCGCGCGAGCCACTTTCAGCGGGCCTTCGGCGTGCGGCTTCTGGTGTTCCACTTCGTCTCCGGTCACCACCGAGGCAAAAATATCTCCCCAACCCAGCGCCCGAAGCGTGATGTCAGCGGTATGACGGCTTTTTCCAGTCATCAAGCCGAGGGCAACCTCCCGCCGTGCAAGTTCCGTCAGCATCGCTTGAACGCCGTCGAATATCTTCACGCGATCGTGATGCTGCTGGTAATACTCGTGGTAAACCTGGATGGCATGCTCGGCGCTTCGCCCGGGAATTTCCCGTCGGATCATCGCGGCGTCGGGGATGCCAAAACGGGCGATGACTTCTGCATCGGTGTAGGTTCGATGGGTGTACATGGGGACCGAAGCGTTCCACGCCGCACAGATCAGCGGGATGGTGTCGGCGAGTGTGCCGTCAAGATCGAAGATAACCCCACGAATCTCGTTCATGCAGGAAGACTCTATACATCAGAACGATCAGTGCCCCAAATCGCACGGATGGATTCCAGTAACGTGAGGGTAGATTAGGATAATCTTATCCAGTTTGTCATCAACAATGGACGCGGAGCGGCCGCCTTTGATAAAGAGGATTTCAAAAAAACTGTGCCAAAACCGGGATTTGCAGTAATACTCTTTTCTGCTTGACCGGCGGTGAGGCGGCGTCGCTGACGCCAGCGTGTACGTCAACTGGCGTATTGTCTCCCCTGGCAACAATCGCATATAAGCAAGGTCAGGAGAGACTTATGAAAATGAATACCCGGCAGAGCATCCGTGTCCTGATGTTGGCGGCTATCTGCAGCGTGGGAACCCGTAGCGTCATGGCGGACGATATCACCTGGGTGGGCGCGCTGCCCGGCGAGGTTCAGCAGAGCGTCAATTGGTCGAATAACTCTATTCCCGGTTCCGGCGACGCAGCAATTTTCAATGGTGCAGGCGGGAGCATCTCTTTGGGAGGCGGGGTGTGGAACGTGGGCCGGGTCGACATTGATTATGGATCCGACAACTGGACCTTCCACAATGGAACCCTGCAGACATCTCAATTTAACAACCGTGGCGGGGACGGTTTCAACAGCTCAAACCGCATCGCTTCAGACGTCACGATCGTGGGAGCGGCGATTTTTTCTGATCAGTTGTATTTCGTCGCCGCGTCGGACTATCAGATGAGCATCGACGGCGCAATCACTGATGGCGAAAGCCCGGTGGAAGCGCACCTTCGTGCCAGGCTGACGAATGACAATACCTACACCGGCCGCACGCAGGCGTGGAGTGATTTTCGGGGTCTTGATCTTATCGGCGCAAACGGCCGCATCAGTGGTTCCACGCAGATCGATGTCTTTGCCGCCGAGATGACCCTCGACAACTACGAGGACGTGAACAACAACGAGACAGCGGACGACTTTAATACCGACCGCCTGAACGACAGCGCAAATGTTGCATTGCGGGAAGGAAGCTTCAACGTGTGGGGACAGCCCGAAGGCGAGCTGACCGAAACCATCGGCTCGCTGGAAATCGTTCGAGGCAAAAACTTCCTGCGGTTCGATCCTTATGGTCAGAATAACACCGGCGTGCACCTCAGCAACACCAGCGATGCCCTGACCCGCCCGGACCGTGGGACGGCGTTAATCGACACCATCGGAAACCCCGACCTGGGCGTCTATGTGAAGATCACCATGGATTCCGCCCCGTCGGGCGCAACCGCGAGCGGGGTTATTCCATATCTCACAGCGTATGGATATCTCGATAACACATGGGCTTACACACCTGTTGTGTATGACAAGGGTGACGATGAAGCGATCGGCGGCGGTGATGACGTGGGCTTGCGTCCGCTTCGTCAGGCGGAATATACCGACCTCACCAGCAGCAGCACGATGCAGCATGCGCTGTCATTCAACAACAACACCCTGACACAGGCCACGGTGTGCGACACGCTTACCCTTGCGGGGCAGGGCACGCTGACCCTCAATTCAACGCTGAACGTGACGGAGGGCGTGGTGGTCGTAAACGACAGTTCAAAACTCATGGGTTCATCATTTCTGACGCTCGGGGGCACCGAGGGAATCATCCACGTGCCTTCCGGCATGGCAACGATCGACGCACCGATGGTGGCGCATAACCTGACGAAGGCAGGGGACGGTGCGCTTCGCCTCACAAATCCGAACAACCAGATCACCGGTGAAACCGTGGTTAACGGAACAAGACTTGAAATTGCCAGCCCCACGGCCGCCGGAACTACGCCGATTCAGATGTATAACGCGAATCTGTTCCTCGATTTTGCATCCGGGACGTTTGCGAGCACGACGACCTGGGAGTCGGGCGCAGGTGGACCGACCGGCGGATTCAGCTGGATCAACGAATTGAGGCTCCGCGATGGCGCAACCGTCACCTATACCGGCCGAATCGAGGGAGACGGCGCGACGTCGTTGGCGGGCGCGGGATCGAAGCTGGTTATGACCAACACCGCGACCAACACCAATCCGCGAACGCCGTTTTTTCTGTTAGGCACGGATACAACCCTCGAACTCAACGGCATTTTCGGAACCCCTGGGGGAGCAGGATATCTCTGGATGAATTCCGGATCACGTCTGATGGGCGTGGGCACCGCGATTGCAAATGTCGTGGTGCAGACCGGCGCTACCGTTGCGCCCGGAAGCACTGCTTCGCCCGTTGGCATCCTGACGGTGGAACGATTGGAACTGCAGGGCGGCGGGACGCTTGAACTTCAGAATGCCGCCACGGGCGTGCGCGGCGTCGCGTATGATGCGGTCAATGTCACCGACAACGGAGCCCAACTGTTTGGCAAGATTCACCTGCGCAGTTCGGGCACGGTGCATCCGGTCGGCACGCTGTTCGAAGTCATCCATTTCGATTCAAGCTACGTGGGTGTTCCCACCATCACCACCGACACACCCCTTGCGGGCGGCAGGCAGTACGTGCCGATATTCTATCCCGACAAGCTCGTCATCGGCGTGGCCGGGTTTACCGGCGATGCAAATCTGGACGGCAAGGTGAATACGATAGACTTCAATTCCCTTGCCGGAAACTTCGGGCAAACCGTCGATGCAAACTGGCTGATGGGCGACTTCAACTTTGACCGCGCAGTCAGTTCAACAGACTTCAACCTGTTTGCCGCCAACTACGGCAAAAAGGTCGCCGGGCTTGCCCCAACGCTTGGCTCAACCGTTCCAGAGCCTTCTTCAGGCGTGCTTCTGGCAGGTGCGATCTCATTCCTGACGCGACGTAAGCGTTAACACACACGCGATTCGCGTTACAGAGAAATTGTTTTGTTGCAGCCCGCGTCGCGTGGAATCATGGGCACCGTTCCTTGCGAAGGCGCAGAAAGCAATAAAGCTGCGCTCCCGATGGATCGTCAATTGGCTGATTAAGTCAGCGACTTCACCCTGCAAATCCCCTGCGTCAACTTGTCCGCTAAATCTGTCGGATTTCCCCTTGATTCTCCTGTAAAAGTGGTACGATAGTCTTGTTAAAGGATTAAAAAGTCCTGTGATCGAGTGTGTTCTGGAGGATCAGGACTGTCTTAACGGAAACTCGGTGCCATTACCGGACACTAAAGAAGTCCGCGGCGACCGAGGATGCTTGCCGGATCACGAAGCGTTTCGTGGACGGCGCATTAATTCGCGGAGAGATCGCCGGGTCTTGCGTCAGCACGGCGCGCGGGATGGTATTTCCCCGCGAGTCATGGGCATGGCGAACTGATGCAGGAGATCTCGGACTGAAACGATCTCTTTGGCGCAGCGAGCCGTTGACCTGAAGCGAGCGAGAGGCTCGCCAAAAGGCCTGCGGCTCGCACACGCCGAAAATATGGATTTACGCCTCTTTGAGCCTCGGCGAGAAGAGACAAGGGTGAGCAGAGCGAGAGAAAGACGCCTAGCCTGGCAGGGCACACCAAGCGTGGCGGAGGAACTTGGACCCGCCCTCACCCTTTTGAGAAAAATATCAGCCGGTGCTGCGCGAGCAGCGCCAGGTGCATCAATCCTTCCTGTTCCCTTGCACCGCGGTGGCGTCCGCCTCCCCCGTTTCCGCCACCGCGGTTTTTTATGCGCCCAATTTGAAGATTTGAACCACGATGTTCACGACGCCGCTTTCCTTCCCACAAATCTCCACTCTCCATGAATCAGCACAACCTGAGAAGGCGGTCTAACTGGCGTTGCTAGTTGGGCGGCTGAGCATCAAACCAGAGTCGACATCGGCAACGATGCCGGCGCACTCAATGCCGATCTCAATACCACCGTCATAAATCACCGGCAGCGCACTTCGTGCTCTTCATGTGCTTCGTAGTTCAACTTCACCGCGTATTGAACCCCATCGGCGTCGCCGTTCTTGCGCCTCTTGTGATCGTCAACGGCACGACATCATCCGCGATGCATCGCGCCGCGAATTCGTCGTAGAACTTGTTGATGAACGTGCGCGTGACCCAGGCGGTTCCGTCGGCTAATCCGCAGATGGTCGTGCCGGGCATGATGCCCATGGTCTTTTCCAGTTCCATCAGCAT
>Ga0105047_10020427_pt1 | contig 10178 bp, 8 predicted proteins | sample MAT04_FD_78384 | JGI IMG/M metagenome (GOLD analysis project Ga0105047, IMG submission 78384) | Freshwater microbial communities from Lake Fryxell liftoff mats and glacier meltwater in Antarctica - MAT-04 (megahit assembly) | ecosystem: Environmental > Aquatic > Freshwater > Ice > Liftoff... | reverse complement strand
CGGTGCGTCTCGAGCACCTCTGGCTGACGGACTTCCGCTCGTACCCCTCCGCGGAGCTCCACCTCGACGAGGGCCTCACGGCCATCGTGGGCGACAACGGCCAGGGCAAGACCAACCTGCTCGAAGCCATCGCCTTCCTGGCCACGCTCTCGTCGTTCCGCGGCGCGCCGGGCGAGGCGCTGGTGCGAGCCGGCAGCTCCCAGGCCATCGTGCGAGCTGAAGGCCAGCGTGACGGTCGATCGCTGTTGATCGAGGCCGAGATCAACGTCACCGGACGCAACCGCGTCCAGGTCAACAAGCAACGGCTACAGCGAGCCCGAGATCTGTTGGGCGCGCTGCGCGTCTCGGTCTTCTCTCCCGATGACCTGATCCTGGTCAAGGGCGGGCCAGGCGAGCGCCGTCACTACCTCGACGAAGCGCTCGTGGCCGCCGACCCGCACCGAGACGCTGTGCTCCGCGAGCTCGACCGGGTCCTCAAGCAGCGAAACGCCCTGCTTCGTCAGGCTGGTGGACGGTTGACCCCAGACGTGGAGATCACACTCGACGTCTGGGATGCAAAGCTTGCCTCGGTGGGTGACGAGCTTGCCCGACAACGCAGCGCTCTGGTGGCGGACTTGGCTCCGCGGTTGCAGGAGGCCTATCAGCAGGTGGCCCGCAAGCCGGACCCGGTCACGTTGCTCCACGAGCCGGTGTGGGCCGCCGAGGGTCTGGCCGCAGCCTTGGCCGCCGGCCGTGGGGACGACCTGCGGCGTGGCGTCAGCCTCATCGGCCCCCACCGCGACGACGTGGATCTCCGCCTGGCCGGGCTCCCCGCACGCACCCACGCCTCCCAGGGCGAGCAGCGGTCGCTGGCCCTTGCGCTGCGACTGGCTGCGCATGCCCTCGTGGCCGAAGCGGCCGGGTCGACACCGATCCTGCTGCTCGACGACGTGTTCTCCGAGTTGGATCCGGACCGCAGCGACGCCCTGGTGGCCTGTCTGCCGGCAGGGCAGTCGGTGCTCACCACCGCTGCGGGCCTGCCCGACGGCATCGAGGCCGGTCGGATCGTGCGTATCCGCGATCATCAGATCGTGTGACGACAGCACACGGATCTGCTCGTCGTGCTAACCCTGCGCCATGCCGTGGGAACCCCTGCCAGGAGCGAAGAAGACGGCACGACCGGTCAGTGAGAGCCTCGATCGGCTGCTGCGTGGCCTGGGCGGCAGCGACGGCGCGCCGCTGCGCGCCGTGCACGGAGCTTGGCCGGAGCTGGTGGGCGAGCGGGTGGCCGCCCACGCCGTGCCGGTCCTCGTGCGCCGAGGGCGGCTCCAAGTGACGATCGACGACCCCGCGTGGGCCACGCAGGTGCGCTTCCTCGAAGGCGATCTACTGCGTCGGTTCGACGAACTCCTCGGCGTCGGGGTCATCCAAGGCATCGATGTGTCGGTGCGGCGCCCGGGGGTCGATCGACCCGGCCCTGACCCCAGAGCAGGCGGAACGGGCTCTACGAGCCGTCGACCGCTGCACTAGTACCCAACAGCCCAACAAAGGCCGAGGGGGTTCACGGGGCTGTCAGAGGCGTCTGGTAAGATGTTCCCATCGTGGTTTCGGTTTTCGACCTCGTCTTCGGACCCTTCGTGGCCGACAGAACACGGAGTCGAACGCAACCGGATGACCACCTCCACCACCGTCCCCCGCGAGGGGGCCCCAACCGGGAGAGGCCGCGCTGTGGCGCAGACCACTGACTCCTACGACGCCAGTGCCATCACCGCCCTCGAGGGCATGGAGCACGTTCGCAAGCGTCCTGGAATGTACATCGGCTCGACGGGCATCGGGGGGCTCCACCACCTCGTCTACGAGGTCGTCGACAACTCCGTCGACGAGGCCATGGCCGGCCACTGCACGCGCATCGACATCACGCTGCTGCCCGACGGTGGTTGCGAGGTCAGCGACGACGGCCGCGGCATCCCCGTCGATCCCATGTCCGACCCGAAGATGAAGGGGATGCCGGCCGTGGAGGCCGTGCTGAGCCAACTCAACACGGGCGGGAAGTTCGAGGGCAAGGGCTACAAGGTGTCCGGCGGTCTGCACGGTGTGGGCGTCTCAGTGGTCAACGCCCTCTCGGCGCGCATGGAGTGCGAGGTCGATCGCGACGACGACCGCTACTACCTCGACTTTCACAAGGGTGGGAAGATCGACACGAAGCTCAAGGTCGTGGGCAAGGCCCCGCGCGGCCGCACCGGCACCACCATCCGCTTCTGGCCCGATCCTCTCGTGTTCACCGAGACCACCGAGTTCCGCTCGCAGGCCCTGCTCGAGCGCTTCCAGATGATGGCCTTCCTCAATCGGGGCCTCGAGCTGCGCTTCACTGACAGGCGCGAGGGCCAGTCGGCCGAACCGGTCGTCTACCGCTATGCCGGCGGGCTGAGCGATTTCGTCAAACACCTCAACCAGTCGAAGGAGCCGCTGTTCAAGCAGGTCATCCACTTCGAGATGGCCGAAGAGGAGCAGGAGATCGAGATCGCCCTGCAGTGGAACACCGGCTACAACGCCGACGGCATCCACTCGTTCGCCAACGGCATCAACACCATCGAGGGCGGCAAGCACGTCGAGGGCTTCAAGGCCTCGCTCACCAGCGTGGTCAACCGCTACGCCAAGGCCTCGAAGCAACTCAAGGAAAACGAGGAGAACCTCACCGGCGACGACATCCGCGAGGGTCTCACCGCGGTGATCTCCGTACGCCTGGCCGAACCTCAGTTCGAAGGCCAGACCAAGGGGAAGCTCGGCAACTCGTCGATCAAGTCGCTCACCGAGAGGGCCACCAACGACAAGCTCACCGAGTGGTTCGAGCAGCACCCGACCGAGGCCCGCAAGGCCGTGCAGAAAGCAATCCAGGCGTCACGGGCCCGGCAAGCCGCCCGCAAGGCCCGAGAGGCCACGCGTCGCAAGTCGGCCCTCGAGGGTGCGGGCATGCCCGACAAGCTGAAGGACTGCGCCTCGAACGATCCGGCCGAGAGCGAGCTGTTCATCGTCGAGGGCGACTCGGCCGGCGGCTCGGCCATCCAGGCCCGCGATCCGCGCACGCAGGCCATCCTCCCCATCCGGGGCAAGATCCTCAACGTCGAGCGCGCCCGCCTCGACCAGATGCTCAAGAACACCGAGATCCAGACGCTGATCACCGCCGTGGGCGCCGGCATGGGGGCCGAGTTCAACCCCGAGAAGATCCGGTACCACAAGGTCATCATCATGTGTGATGCCGACGTCGACGGCTCACACATCCGCACCTTGCTGCTCACCTTCTTCTTCCGTCAGATGAAGGAGCTCGTCGAGCAGCAGCACATCTACATCGCTCAGCCGCCACTGTTCTCCACCGTGGTCGGCAAGGAGAAGGTGTATCTCAAGGACGAGCACGCCAAGACCGACTTCCTGGCCCAGCACTCCCAACACCGCAAGGAGTTCCAGCGCCTCAAGGGCCTCGGCGAGATGGACTGGGAAGAGTTGGGCGAGACGACGATGGACGCCGATCGCCGCACGCTGCTGCAAGTCACCGTCGAGCAGGCCGCCATCGCCGACGACGCCTTCTCCCGCCTCATGGGTGAAAACGTCGAATCGCGCAAAGAGTTCATCCAGCAGAACGCCAAGGACGTCCGCTTCCTCGACATCTGATCCGTCCTCCCTCTGATCCGACCCCTCGAGACCGCAACCGAACGAGAACAACGCCATGGCTGAAGACGACACCCCCAACGCAGGAAACGACGATGCACCGCAGGCCAGCGAGCCCGTCGTCGCCCGCGTGTCGGTCCAGGAGATCGAGATCCAGGAGGAGGTGGAGCGGTCCTTCCTCGACTACGCCATGTCGGTCATCACCTCGCGTGCGCTTCCTGATGCCCGCGACGGTCTGAAGCCCGTCCACCGCCGGATCCTGTGGGGCATGTACGACCTGCGGGCCCTGCCCGACCGTCCCACCATGAAGTGCGCCCGGGTCACGGGCGAGGTCATGGGCAAGTACCACCCCCACGGCGACGGCTCGATCTACGACGCCCTCGTCCGCCTCGGCCAGGACTTCTCGCTGCGTCACCCCCTCGTGCACCCGAAGGGCAACTTCGGCTCCCCCGACGACCCTCCCGCTGCGGCCCGCTACACGGAGTGCCGGCTCAGCGCCATCTCCCTCAAGATGCTCGAGGGCATCGACGAGGACACGGTCGACTTCTCCGACAACTACTCGGGCGAGTTCACCGAGCCCACCGTGCTTCCCGCCCGCTTCCCGAACCTGCTGGTCAACGGCGGTGAAGGCATCGCCGTGGGCATGGCCACGAAGATCCCGCCGCACAACCTGGCCGAGGTCATCGACGCCACCACTCACCTGATCGACAACCCCGAGGCCACCCCCGACGACCTCATGGCCTTCGTGAAAGGCCCCGACTTCCCGACGGGCTGCTACATCATGGGCCGCTCCGGGATCATGGACGCCTACCGCACCGGTCGTGGCTCCATCCGCCTCCGCGGCAAGGCCGAGATCGAGGAGAGCACGAAGGGCAACGACCGCATCGTCATCACCGGCCTGCCCTACCAGGTCAGCGCCAACTCGGTGCTGACCAAGATCAAGGACCTCGTCGATGCCAAGGAGCTCGAGGGCATCGCCGATCTCAACGACGAATCAGCCAAGGGCGTCACCCGCCTGGTCGTGAAGCTGAAGCGCGACGCGCCAGCCCTCGTCATCCTCAACAACCTCTACAAGCGCACCCCGCTGCAGACCAGCTACTCGATCAACACCGTTGCTCTGGTCGACGGCGTGCCTCGCACCCTCAACCTCCGCGACGCCCTGGTGGCCTACGTCGAGCACCAGGTCGAGGTCATCCGGCGCCGCAGCCAGTTCCGCCTCGCGAAGGCCAAGGCCCGCGCCCACATCGTCGAGGGCCTGCTGAAGGCGATCGACATGATCGACGCCATCATCGCCACCATCCGGGGCTCCGACGATCGCCCGGCGGCGCGGCTCGCCCTCATGGACGCCCCGTTCGAGTTCAGCGAGATCCAGGCCAACCACATCCTCGACATGCCGCTCGGCCGCCTCACCCGACTCGGTCGCACCGAGCTCGAGGCCGAGCTGGCCGAGCTGCGCGAGACCATCGCCGAGCTCGAGGCCATCCTCAACGACGAGGGCCGCCTGCGCACCGTCATCAAGGAAGAGTTGGAAGAGGTCAAGTCGGCCTACGCCCAGCCCCGCCGCACCGAGATCACCTACGACATCGGCGACATCGACCTCGAAGACCTGATCGACGACGAAGACCTCGTCGTCACCATGTCTGCCAAGGGCTACATCAAGACCATCGCCGCCGACAGCTTCAAGACCCAGGGCCGCGGCGGTCGTGGCGTCAAGGGCGGGTCCCTGCGCGATGAGGACTACGCCACCCACATCGTCCACACCACCGCCCACGCCTACCTGCTGTTCTTCTCGAGCCGGGGCCGCGTCTACCGGCTCAAGGCCCACGAGATCCCGCAGAAGGAGCGCACGGCACGCGGGCTGGCCATCGTCAACCTGTTGCCCCTCACCCCGGGTGAGACGATCCGGTCGATCATCGACACGCGCGACTACGAGACCAACCAGTACCTCTTCTTCTGCACGAAGAAGGGGCAGGTCAAGAAGACGAAGTTCACGGCCTACGACTCGTCGCTGCGTGCCGGGCTCATCGCCGTGAACCTGCGCGACGGCGACGAGCTCGTCAAGGTCATCCCGTGCAACGACGCCGACGACGTGTTCATGCTGAGCCGCAACGGCATGGCCATCCGCTTCCACGGCGACGAGGTCCGGCCCATGGGCCGCACCGCGGCCGGCGTGCGAGGCATGAAGATGAAAGAAGACGACGAGGTCGTCTCCTGCGATGTCGCCCGCGACGACGTGGCCATCCTCATCGTCACCGACGGCGGCTTCGGCAAGCGTACCCAGCTCGACAAGTTCAACGCCCAGGGCCGCGGCGGCCAGGGCGTGCGCGGCATCAAGCTCACGGCCCGCAAGGGCTACGTGGTGGCCGCGTTCATGGTCGGCATCGACGACGACATCTTCGTGATCGCCACGGGCGGCGTCGTCATCCGGATGCCGGTGCGCGAGATCTCCTCGCAGGGTCGTGACGCCACCGGGGTGCGCGTCATGAACCTCGACGAAGGCCAGGCCGTCGCCGCCGTGGCCCCGGTGCTCAACCCCGACGACTGATCTGGCGGCGCCTGCGCCGACACCCATGCCGTCCGCGGCACTCGACCGTCTGCCGGTCCGCTCCTCACCAGGAAAGGACCGCGCCATGCCCATCACCGCCAGCCCACTCGTCACCGCTCCCGTCGCCGATCGGCGACCGCCCACTGCTCCTCATCATCGAGACGGCGGGCAGGCCACGCCCTTCGTCGTGCTCCTCGTCGTACTCGCCCTCGGAGCGGTCGTGCTACTCGGCCGCCTCGGTGGGGTGGTGGTCGATCGGGCCGAGGCCCGCACCGCGGCGGACGCGGCGGCGACGGCCGCAGCCCTCGATCGCTCCGACGACGCGGCGCGGGCCGCAGCTGTGGCCAACGATGGTGAGGTCGAGGACATCACCTGGTTCGGTTCGGAGGTCGAGGTCACCGTCCGGGTGGGTGGCGCGCGAGCCACGTCCCGGGCGCGGCCAGGCGGGTGATGTCCACCGCCCACCGATCGCCGTACACTCGTCGCGTGACTGAGGCTCGACCAGCCGTCGCCTCTGCGTCGGTCGACATCTCCCCCCGTGCGGGAACGCCGGTCACCGCGCCGGTCGTGACTCCGGCGCTCGACGACGAGACCACCCGCCGGTTCTGGGGTGACGCCGAGCCCGCTCCGGCTGCCCCCGGCCGTCGGCGTCGCAGTCGCCGTCGCGGTCGCCAGGCCGAACACGTGCTGCGGCACATTTCGCCGTGGGGCGTCCTGAAGGTCTCCGTGCTCCTGTCGATCTGCCTGTGGATCGTGCTGCTGATGGCCAGCGTGATCCTCTGGACGGTCGGCCGCGACGCCGGGCTGCTCGGTAACCTCGAGAGCTTCTGGGCCGAGGCCACCGGCAAGGATTCGGTGTCGTGGGACGGCGAGGTGCTCTTCCGGTCAGCCAGCATGGCCGGTGGCGTGCTGGCCGTGGCCGGCGTCGGCTTCGCCGTGCTGTTCGCCGTGCTGTTCAACCTCATCTGCGATCTGACGGGCGGCATCCGCCTCACCGTGATCGAGTTGGAGCCGCGGCCGGTGGCGAAGCGCTCGCGTGGTCGGCGTCGTCGTCGTTCGTGACCGCTGCCCAGCACGGCCGCATCCAAGTGGCTGTGCCGGGATCCCAACGGCTAGGTTCCCGGGCTGGTCCGGGGCTATAGCTCAGTCGGTTAGAGCGCATCCCTGATAAGGATGAGGTCGCAAGTTCGATTCTTGCTAGCCCCACCACCGGCGCAGTCCGTCCGTTCCACGCCATCGTGAGAGGTCGTCCATGAAGACACTTCGACGGGCGCTCGTGGCCCTCGGCCTGGCCGGGATGATCGCGGGTGTGCTCCGACTGCGCGGCACGGGTGGCGTGCCCCCGACCGAGGGTGGATGGCGTGAGCTGTCCGGCCCGGATCTGCGGTAGACGGCTGTGCGCGTCGCTGTGATCGGGGTAGGTGCTGTGGGCACCCGCCTGGCCCGCCAACTCATCGTCACCGATGACGTCGACGAGGTCGTGCTGCGTGACCAGCGGCGTGACCGCGTCGACGAGGTGATGACGAGCCTGGCCGAGAAGGTGGTCACCGACGGCGCCGACTACCTCGCCCCCGTGGCGGCCGACGTCGTGGTGCTGTGCGGTCCGGCCGGCACGCACGTCGAAGCCGCCGGCACCTTCTTGCGGATGGGCCTGCCGGTGGTCAGCGTGACCGACACGGTGGCCGACGTCGAAGGGTTGCTCGCCCTCGACGCCGAGGCCGCCGAGCGGGGCCTCACCCTTGCCGTGGGTGCCGGCTTCGCGCCCGGGCTCACCGACGTCCTGGCCCGCCACGCCGCCGCCCACTTCGACCGGGTCGACGAGATCCACGTGGCCAAGATGGGCACGGCCGGCCCCGCGTGCGCCCGCCAGCACCATCGTGCGCTGAGCGGCACGGCCATCGACTGGCGAGACGGCGGCTGGGTCCGACGCCAAGGCGGTTCGGGTCGCGAGCTGTGCTGGTTCCCCGAACCGATCGGGCCGCAGGACTGCTACCGCGGGGCGCTCCCCGACGGCCTCACGCTCGTCCCCGCCTTTCCTGGTGTGCAGCGGGTGACGTCGCGCATGGCGGCCAGCCGTCGTGATCGCCTCACCGCCGCGCTGCCCATGATGCGTAAGCCCCATCCCGAGGGTGGCCCGGGCGGCGTGCGTGTCGAGGTGCGCGGCCAGCGCGGCGCAGGTCGCGAGGTCATCGTCTACGGGTCGATGGATCGACCGTCCGTGGCCGCCGGAACGGTCGGCGCGCTGACGGCGGTGTGGGCCGTGCAGGGGCGGTTGCTGCGCCACGGGGCGGCAGGCCTGGCCGAGCTGGTGGAGCCCGTCCCCTTCCTCGAGGCGCTCCGCGAGCGCGGGGTGCGCTGCGCGGTGTTCGAGGGCGACCACGCCGATTGATCGACGTTTTGCGAATTACATGTGTGGCATTCACCACAATCCGCCGTAGTTCTCTAAAGTCGCGGCGGGCATGGGGCCGCGTTGGGGATTCGGACGTGGATGAGAGCAGGGGTGCGATGGTGAGGTCGGGCCAACAAGCAGCTTCCGTCGGGGACGGACAAGAGCTGTCCAAGCTCGTCGAGCAGCACCTGCCGCTCGTCAAGCACATCGTGTTCCAGGTGGCCGTGCACTTCCCGCGCCACGTGGACCGCGACGAGCTCGCCCGAGCCGGCGCGCTGGGGCTGGTCGAGGCCGCCCGTCGCTTCGACCCCACCCGGGGCGTGCCCTTCCAGAGCTTCGCCGCCCAGAGGATCCGCGGCGCCATCCTCGACGCCGTGCGGGCAGCCGACTGGGCGCCCCGCTCGGTGCGCAACCTGGCTCGGCGGCTCGAGGGCGTCGAGCAGCGTCTGGCCAACGAGCTCGGACGCCTTCCTGCCCCCGCGGAGCTGGCCGAAGCCCTCGGCATGACCCGCGACGAGCTGAGCCGACTGCAGGACCGCGTGTTCCGCTCCGTGGTGCTGGCCCTCGAGCACGAGGTCCACGACGATGTCGAAGGCGACCTCACCCTGGTCGACGTCCTGCCCGACCGGGCCACGTTGCAGCCTGTCGAGGAGCTCGAGGCCCGCGAGCTGCACGCCTACCTGCGTGATGCGGTGGGGCTCCTGCCCGAGCGTCATCGCCTCGTGATCGTCGGCTACTTCCTGGAGGGCCGGACCTCCCTCGACCTGGCTCGCTTCCTGGGCGTGACCGAGTCCCGCATCTCGCAGGTGCGTTCCGAGGCGCTGGCCATGCTCAAGGACGGCATCGAGGCGCAGTACACCCCGGCGCCGGAGGCCGCCCCCGAGCCGGTCGGCCGGGTGGCCAAGCGCAAGGCGTCCTACGCCGACGCCATCGCCGACGCCAACGGGTGGAAGCACCGCCTCGACCGCGTTCCCCAGCCCGGCACCTGATCGACCGCCCCCCCTCGAACGGGTGCCCACCGATAGGTCCTACACCTATCGGTGGGCACCAGTTCGGGCGGGATTTCGGCGCCGAACGGCGACTTCCAGGTGGGAATTACTAGATTACAAGTAATACTACTTACATGAACCCTCCCCGCAACTCCCCCAAGCAGCACGGTCGGCCCCAGGGTCGAGGTGGCAAGCCCACGTGGACGAAGGCCGAGGTGGCCGCCTGGTTCGCCGGCCGGCTCCCCGACGACTGGTTCACCGGCGCCCCCGACGTCCAGGTCGATGCCGACGAGATCGTCGTCGTCGGGCCGCTTCCCACCCCCACGCTGGCCGACGACGCGTCGGACGACGAGCGGGCCGTCGCCGCTGCCGTCCGGGTCAACGCCTTCCGCGAAGACACCCGCACGCAGCGCATGCGCATCGCCGACGACGCCGAAGCCCTCTGGGGCCGGAAGATCTCGTGGGGCGCCTCCGTCGGCGACACCCGGGCGCTGTTCACCACCCAGGCCGTCCCGGTGATGACCCGCCTTCGCTTCGACGAGCGCAAGGTGCTCGACACCCTCATCGACGGCGGCGTGGCCCGCAGCCGCAGCGAGGCGCTGGCCTGGTGCGT
>Ga0105047_10020426_pt1 | contig 10178 bp, 8 predicted proteins | sample MAT04_FD_78384 | JGI IMG/M metagenome (GOLD analysis project Ga0105047, IMG submission 78384) | Freshwater microbial communities from Lake Fryxell liftoff mats and glacier meltwater in Antarctica - MAT-04 (megahit assembly) | ecosystem: Environmental > Aquatic > Freshwater > Ice > Liftoff... | reverse complement strand
GCGCTGTTATAAATCGTAAAAACGCCTATTTCTTTCGTAATGAAACAGGGGCAAAAATAGCAGACATTCTTATGAGCATGATCGAAACATGCGTCTTTAACAAGAAAAATTCCTGGAAATACTTGATAGCCATCCAAGAAAATAAAGAAGAGGTTTTTCAAAATCCGAAATTTTGATTTCCATGGATTTAAGAAGAACGGGTCAACACCTTACATTCATCTTAAAGCCGTAATTTTCCGATAAAATAATCTTATTCATCTGTCAGAAAATTTTAAAAACTATGCCTATTTTCGAGCATTTTTTTAAAGTTTCCTAGATTTTACGCACACTCACCGCAAGAACACAAAAACTTTAGTTTTAAGGAGGATCCTTAGCAAAACGTAATTGAATCGGGTTATGAGATTCGTCCAATACGATCCGTTAAGTAAATCAGATCGTTTAACATCTACTCCATTATGAATGTAGAATTATAACCTCAAGATAAAATAGGTTGACCAATTGTCGAGTAAGCCAATATTGAAGAAATTGCGGACGCTATAAGAATCAGACATGTCCTTATAGTTTGAGAGACGGAAGCTCTGTTAAAATCATGACGGATCCCAAAGCCTCGTTTTTGAAGAGTATTAAAAAAATCTTCTTGTTTCGATCGTATGCGTGAATCTGCAGCGATTTCGGCTACGTTTTCCCGCATAATTCGTTTACAACTATCCATTCCCAATGAGTTTCTTTAGACCTGGCTTAGGCAAAGCATTTTGAAGGCTTTTTCTTGGTTTGCTCATCAAGCTTAATAATACTTACATTATGCTCTCGGTAGTCTAAATCATTAAAAAAATGAATTTTTTTCCAAATATTAAATCTCTTATCTTCCTTTTTTATAATCAATTCTCCGGTAATACCTTGAAGCTTTTAAAGCCTTCACAATCGATTCCGACGGCTTTCAAACTTTCGCTTTCCGCACAATAGAACAATCCATATTAGTTTGGAACTAAAACCAAAGTTGCGTGAACAATCATAGGATCGTCCGACTCCTTTATTTTAAATCCGAATTTTTGACATAAGTGGATCATTCCGGTATTTTTGATTAGGATAAATGCATCGATAGTGTGAATTTTTTCTTTATTTGCAATTTCAACTAGATGTTTCATTATTGCAGTTCCTAGTCCCATATGATGGTAAGCATCAATAATTGTTAGTTTTAAATCGGCAAATTTTGTTCCGGGAATGCGGGTAAGTCTTCCTATCCCGATGATTTGTTTCTGCTCATTTTTATCCGAAATCTCTGCCACTATTGCCATTTCTCGATCGTAATCATTAAAACAAATACGTGTCAAACGATCGTAAGCAATGCGTTTATCTAAGCTCACAAAAGCAAAAAACCTTTGATACACACTATTTTCTGAAAGTTCACTATGAAAGCGCTTTAATAAAGGAATATCTTCAGGTTTTATAGGGCGTAAAATGACTGGTTGATTATTTTTTAGAGTGATTGCCACTACATAATTTAAAGGGTAAGGGCGTATTGCCGGATGAGGAAGAGGGAAAGAAGAAGGCTCGTGTAATACAACTCGAGCATCTAAAGCGATAAATTCTTTCTCCAAGGCCAATAAAGGATTAACATCGCATTCTTTAATCGTTCGATTTTCAACTACCATACGTGAAAAATTGACTAGAATTTCCTCTAATTTTGACATATCGACCGGCTTCATTCCTCGTACACCCAATAAAGCTTCATAAATTTTGGTTTTCATCATGAGTTGACGAGCCAAATGGGGAGTTAAGGGAGGAATAGCCAAAGCGCGATCTTTAAAAATTTCAACTAATTGCCCACCCATGCCAAATAGGATGACTGGTCCAAATTGAGGATCGGTCGTGCTCCCAAGAATTAATTCGTAACCGGTACGTGTGATCATTTTTTGCACAGTCACCCCTTGAAAGAATTCTGCTCCGGCTTTATCGGTTACTGCTTCTTTAATCGAATCGTAAGCAGCTTTAACATCATTTTCATTCTTTAAGTTTAGCTTGACTCCCCCCACATCAGTTTTGTGAGTGATTGTTTCTGAAAAGAGCTTTAAAACGATCGGGTACCCGATTTGGTTGGCATATTCTAAAGCTTTTTGAAGGCTGTCGGCAACTTCTGTTCGCACAACAGGAATTTGGTAAAAATCTAATAGCTGTTTTGATTCGAACTCGCTTAATAGCTCTCTGCCATCGTTTTTAACATCTTCAATTAAGCGCTTTGATTGATGCTCTTGATTTTCATCTAAGTCATACTCCCCATTCAAAGAATGTTTGAGCATAGGCATTTCGTACAAACTTTTTAGATTTTGGCTATAGCTCCACATTGTAGCAAAAGCTTTGGCTGCGTCATCAGGATAATCAAAGTTGGGCACCTGACCTAAAGTCAGTAATTTTTTACCCATGTCTACTGTCTCTCCACCCATCCAGCTAGTCAAAATAGGTTTGCCATGCCCGGGTATCGATAAAATTTTCTCTGCAGTAGCTGTAGGATCTGTCATGTCTTGCGGAGATAATATGACCAAAATCCCGTCGGTATTGGCATCTTTAGCGACTACCTCAAGAGTTTTAGCGTAACGTTCAGCGCTCGCATCCCCTAAAATATCTATGGGATTGCTATGGCTCCAGGCATCAGGTAAAAATGGATTCAATGATTGAATCGTTTGCTCATCCAAGTCCGTTAATTGAGCATGGTTTAAGACAACAGCATCCGTTGCTAAAACTGCCGGACCGCCCGCATTCGTGATGATAGATAAATTGGGCCCTTTAGGTAGAGGCTGCCTAGCTAAGACAGAAGCCATACTAAAAAGCTCGGATATGGAATTCACTCTGAGAACACCGATACGTTCCAGAGCAGCATCGAAAACTTCATCACTGCCGGCCAAAGATCCCGTATGGGAGGCAGCAGCTTTAGCTGCAGCTTGACTACGCCCCGCTTTAATCACAATGATCGGCTTTTCTAAAGCGACTTCTCTAGCTGCAGTCATGAAAGCTCGGGCATCGCCGATCGTCTCCATATAAAGTAATAAGCTATGGGTAAGAGGATCATTACCCAAATAATCGATTAAAGTGCCCCAATTCACATCAGCCATTGACCCGATGGAGATAAAAGAGCTAAACCCTACTTGTTCTCGTAAGCTCCAATCTAAAACAGCCGTACACATTGCCCCTGATTGACTAATAAACGCGATATTTCCCGGTAATGCGATTCCCTTTGCAAATGTGGCGTTTAACCCCTCTTGCGGGTTCATGACACCTAAGCAATTTGGGCCTATTATGGGCATGTTTCCGTTTCTAGCAATTTGAACAATTTGATTTTCAAGCAAAAGCCCGGACTCCCCTAACTCTTTAAAACCTGCCGAAATAATAATAGCACTTTTTACTCGAGCTTGCACACATTCCTCTACAATTTTGAAAACCGTCGCTGCCGGAGTAATAATAATTGCCAAGTCAATGGGTACAGAAATCTCTGATAACCAGGATACGCACTTGATACCGAAAACTTCATCTCTTTTGGGATTAACCGGATAAATCTGCCCTTTAAATTTAGCCGATATTAAATTGGTCATAATCGTGCGTCCCACACTCCCGGGAGTATCCTTGGCACCGATTACAGCAATAACTTGAGGATGAAATAAGGGATCGAGAGGATGAGGGTATTTATCAATAAAGTTTTGAGAAGGATCTGTATATATAGGTGATTGAAGAGTCATCATTAACTCCTTTTTTCACCTTATATCAATTTTCTTAAATAAAGTCATATTTTTTAAAATAATTATTAGAACCTGGAGCGATGTGTGCCGGGTTCTAATAATTATTTTTGCATGCTCCCTAAGAGCCTGTTTTCAAATTCAAGGGGCCTCTGGATTGCTTCAAAGCCTCGGAGATGGATAAATTGCAGCCGGGTCAATATTAAAAATATGGACCCGGCTGCAATTTTCCATCTGCGAGAGCTTTCACGCGATCCATAGGACGCTTCAATTTGAAAACAGGCTCTAAGTCTCCGGAAGATATATTTTTTTTGTTTTATGTCATTCTAAAAACTGCATTAATTGGCCCCATTGCGCCTTTTTATTAAAGCGACATTGCCCGCTTTTACTAATGAATTCCAATAGGCCTTCATTTCCGAACTTAAGAAGGGAACAATTTTTTGATAGTTAGGTTTTTGAGAAGGATATTCGCAATCAATAAAACAAAATTTGCCTGATTCACTATAAGCAATATTATCTGCGCGGTAGCTTGATCCATTCGCAAGGGTAATAATAACATACAACTCTCTTAATATTTCTTTAGTAATTAAACGTTTCCAAGCATGAAGATTTTCTTTTTCCGGAACTAATTTCATATCCGTAACAAGAAGTAAAGCGGGATGTCTTAAGTAGCTTTCTTTACTAACTTGCATTCCGTCCAATAAAGGCAATATGTAAATCCATTTATTGGCAACATCAAAATGTTTGATTTCGAATTCATTAATAATTTTTTTTATTTTTGCTGCGCCCTCACAGCGATTAGCTAACCACTTCCAACTTGGTCTATCCCATTTTTCGCGATATTCTGTATCGAAATAGCATTTAATAAGATGGCTTTTTAAACTTTCATGCCTAGCAACCACAACATAAGAACGTGGACGCTGATCTAAAATTTTAAAACCGGCTTTAAGAAACTCACTTTTATTTTTCGTAATGCGCCGTTTAGTAAATAACAAATCCAATTTACTTTTCATGGGATGGTTTTTTTGAATGAGGTAAGGAAATAACCTTTTTTTCATTTCCTGAGTCAGATGAGGAAATGCGGAATGGTCACCAACTTTTTGAGTTGGAAGACCCTGTTCATTCTCGTTGAAAGTGTGACTATAAATCTCACTCCCAGTTAGAGTCATTAAAATTATTAGAAACTTCAAACACACATTAGACGACTTCATAATCCTCCTAAATTTCATAAAGTTAGAACATATTAAATGTAATCCTATTTTTAGAGAATGATATGTTGAAAAAATCGTTGATCACTATATTTTTTAGGTAGCAAGATCCATCTTTCAGAGTTTTGCCTTGTTTTTATCTTTTAAAAAAATTATAGTCGACTACGTTTTCTGCCTTTTTGGCACTAGACTTGCTTGACATACTTGATCTGATGTTTGCCGAGCGTTAGAAACAGCCCTTAGAACAAGCCTGATCGGTCAAATACATGTCCTAATAAACTGAACTTGAGGCTTTTTACTTAAACAAAAAAATGACCTCATCAAAAAAATATATAATGGAGCTTTTATGACAAAATCGGATTTTATTGAAGAAATAGAAACTATGTTTCTCGATCATCTTGCTAGTGAAGATGAAGATAATGAAGACGAAGATGAAGACGAAGATGAAGACGAAGATGAAGATCTCGATGATGAAGACGAAGATGATGATGATGACTACGATGATGATGATGAAGACGATGATGATGAGGATGAAGATGAAGATGAAGACGAAGATGCCGACGAAGATGAAGACGAAAAATAAGATTTGCAACTCTTAGTTTGTAATCTCTCGGATTTAACCGGTTAGTCATACTTTGCCCGCACTCTCATTCGAGAATGCGGGCAAAGTATAGTTTAATTGAATCCTAGAATTACCATCTAATATTGCAGATTATTCTTAACTACATATTGGCTCCAAGATGTCTCATCACTATCTTTATCGCAACGCACATATTCATAAAAATCTTTTAAAAACCGATGACGTTCAATAGCAAATGGATACTTCCAAGAACTCTCTGAACCATATCGAGATAAATCACTGCCTCCGAGAAGATATTGCCTTTTTAGAATATCTTCAAAGCTTACCTGATTAGCATTTTTGATTATGTCATACATAATCATAAAAGAAGTTGTTCTCCCTACCCCTGCAGCACAATGAAAATATAACCACGAATTTTTAGGAAGAGTTTTAACAAAAGCCAGAAAACGATCGACCATATCCCTAGCGGGAATCAAAGCATCTCTGACAGGAATTCGAATATACCCAAACCCATATTTAGCAGACAAAGCTTCTTCTGTAACAAAATAATTAGCCGTAAATGGCATGGAGGAAGCTTCAGGAAGTTCAAGACCATGCTTATCTTTAGATACAATTTTAGAAAGAACAATATCTTTGCGTTCAACTAATTCTTCTAAAACAATCTTCTCTTCACTCATTATCCGACTCCAACTCTTCCCTCTATTGCTTGCATTTCTAACCCCATACCAGCTAACCGGTATACCATTCAAAAAGCCATGCCATTCTTGACGTAAATCTACTATAAAAAAATGATCGGGATGATTTAAATGTCGCAAAACTTTTTTTAAATTTTGTTCTGAAAATTGAGCGCTTCCTAAAATATTTAATTCTTTTAATCCTTTTATACTTGGTAGCGGGTCTCCCGTTTTTCTTTTGTAGCTATCCGAAGTAGAACGAAAATTCCTCGCTAAATCACCTTGGTTAACCTCTCCATTTTTTGAATTAATTATAAGAATGGAAGGCAATTGATTGAACTCCGTTGCTTCGCATATATTCCCTAAAAAAAGGGTAATAAGGCAAATAAAATATTTAAACATGAAACACCTTTATATTATTAGATCATTCAATCAGTTAATTGAATTAATTTTTTCACAAAAACGCAATTAAATTTAATTACTAGCGAAATAGAATCTTTTCTCTTATTTATTTTAATTTAAAATATCAATTAATTGATGATTCGGATTTTGTTTGATGGCATATTGCTTTTCCCAAGGCCCACTAAATAGGACAAGTGGGCGATTAAATCGATCATTAACCAGTAAAGCTTGAGAAGTTTTATTAAAAGTTTTAATATCTCCCATTAACCAAGCACTACATTGATAGGGAAGACTAGAAATCAAAGTTTCCACGCCGTATTCGTCCTTAAGCCGATATTGCATCACATCAAATTGGAGTTGTCCTACGGCACCAAAAATTAAATCTTCACTTCCATCGCAAGTAATCAAAAGCTGAATTGCCCCTTCAGAGGTTAATTGAGCAACCCCTTTGTCAAAAGACTTTCTTTTACCGACGTCTTTGGGTGTCACTCTCGCAAATATTTCAGGTTGAAATTGTGGAAGCGGTTTAAAATTAAAGCCACCGGTAATCGAAATCGTATCGCCGATTGCAAAAACACCGGGGTTAATCACACCGATTATATCTCCTGCATAAGCCACATCGAGCGTTATTCTTTCGCCTGCTACCATTCCATGCGGCCGTGAAAGGCGTATATCTCGTCCTAAACGATGATGCTTAACTACTAAATCTCTTTCAAAACGGCCCGAACAAATCCTTAGAAATGCCATGCTATCCCGATGATTACGGTCCATATTCGCTTGTAACTTAAAAACATAAGCACTGAAAGGAACTTCAATCGGGTTAATTTCAATTTCTTGACCTTTCATATCAATAGCCAAACGAGAGTAGGAGAGGGTGCTAAACTTAAAAAAGCGTCAAAAAAAGACTCTATCCCGAAGTTAGTTAAAGCAGAGGCGAAAAATACCGGCGTGATTTGACCTTCTAAAAATTGCTGATGATTAAAAGGATTTCCGGCTATTTCAAGCAACTCGAGTTCGTGAACCAACTGATGGTAAAGTGAAGCTTCCATGCGATTCTTAACGTCGGGATGATCTAAAGGAAGACGTGTAATGGCAGCTTTTTGAGCACCACCTGCAGATACTTTTGTAAAAAAAAGACAAGTATTTGTTTCTCGTTCCACGACTCCACAAAAAGACTTACCCGATCCGATAGGCCAATTCATAGCTACCGAACGAATTTGTAAAACTTCTTCCACTTCATTCATTAAATCTAAAGGATCCCGACCGGGTTGATCCATTTTATTAATAAACGTTAATACAGGAATATTTCTCAATCGACAAACTTCAAAAAGTTTTCTAGTTTGTTTTTCGACACCTTTTGAAGCATCGATCACCATAATGGCAGCATCTGCTGCAGTTAAGGTTCGGTAGGTATCTTCTGAAAAATCTTCGTGACCCGGAGTGTCTAAAACATTAATAATTGCATCTTTATATTGAAATTGCATCGCTGAAGCTGTAATAGAAATTCCCCTTTCCTGTTCCATTGCCATCCAATCAGAAGCTGCTGCTTTTCTTCCTTTACGCCCACGCACCATCCCCGCTGTATGAATCATTCCAGAATAAAGCAAAAGTTTTTCAGTCAACGTTGTTTTACCCGCATCCGGATGACTAATGATTGCGAAAGTTCGTCTTCTTGCACGAGCAATATCTATTTCCTGTTGAATTTCAAGTGGCAGCATGAACAATTCCTATTGTAATCTAAAAAATAGATTATATTATTAAATATTATTAAAATCAAACATAATAAACAAAATAAAATATTATTTGTTTATTTCTTCCAACTCTTCCCAGCGTAGATATAATTCTTCAAGCTGTTTTTGTTTTTCATCTAATATTTGACATTTAGCCTGGAGTTGAGTGGAGTCTGTTAAACATTCCAGTTCTTTTTGCAATCGATTGACTTCTTTTTCGACGACTTCAATTTTTCCTTCGATTTGCTCCCATTCTCTTTTTTCAGAATAAGACATTTTCTTTTGGCGAGGAAGAGTGGATTTTAAAAGAGCCGCTTCTTTCTGTTTAGTTTTAGGCGTTTCCGGAATTTGAGAAGATTCCCATTGCTTATAGTCTGCGTATAATCGAGTTTCTAAATTATTTCCCAAACCTAACAAAACTGTAGAAATTTGATCAAGCATATAGCGATCATGAGAAATCATGACCACAGCTCCCGCAAAGCTCGCTAAACTTTCTTCTAATATTTCTAGTGTAGGAATATCTAAATCATTTGTGGGTTCATCCAATAAAAGAATATCCGCCGGTTGCAACATCAAACGGGCCAAATGAACGCGTGCTTTTTCTCCACCGGATAAACGCTCGAAAGGCAGATCAAGTCGATCGGGATTAAATAAAAATCTTTTACACCAAGAATTGACGTGAATGGAACGTCCTTGATAAATCACATTTTCTCCATCGGAGGCGAGGGCTTCTTTAAGTGTGATTTTGGGAGGAAGTTGGACACGATGCTGATCAAAATAAACAATTTTAATTCCGTCAGCATATTTAAGAGTGCCTTTATCCGTACTTAATTCACCGGCTAAAATCCGTAAAAGAGTCGTTTTTCCGCTGCCATTTTTACCTAAAATCCCCAAACGTACTCCTGGTGACAAGGTAAAATTGATTCCTGAAAATAACTGTTTATCACCCATGGACTTAGTGAGATTAGTTGCTACCAGTAATTTTTGAGTGTCGCGCCTTGTAGTAGAAAAGTCGATTTGGGTAAATTCTTCTTTATTTCGAGATTTAAGATCGCCTAACTCGCTCGTGAGACGGTGCGCTTCTTGAATGCGAGAGCGTGATTTAGTCGTACGCGCTTTAGGATTTTGCTGTAACCACTCGACTTCACGTCGAACTTTCGAATTTAGAGAGCGCTCTTGCTGAATTTGTCCGCTTAAAAATTCTTCCCGCATTTGTAAAAAAGCGGTGTAATTTCCATCTACAGTGAATAAGTTACGCGGATAGCTCTGATTTAATTCCATCATGCGAGAAACGACGTGCTCAAGAAAATCGCGATCGTGGCTAATGACAACAAATGCGAAATCAGCAGATTTCAAAAATCCTTCTAACCAAATCACACCTTCCAAGTCAAGATGGTTGGTCGGTTCATCTAAAAAAAGAATATCAGGAGAATTAATGAGCTCACATGCGATGGCTAACCTTTTTTTCCATCCTCCGGATAAAGAGTTAGCAGGCAAAGTGCAATCTTCAAAACCCAACCGAGATAACGTCATGGCAATGACAGCTTGTTCGGTCTCAGGGCTAGAAGTGGCGTCCTTCACCTTAGCTTGACACAAAATATCTTGAATCGATTGATCCGGAAAATCGGTTTCTTGAGGAACATAACCCGTACGAAGTGAACGCGAACGCACGACTAAACCTGTATCGGGTAAGTCTAAGCCGGCTAAAATCTTTAAAAGAGTGGATTTACCCGAGCCGTTAGGACCAATGAGACCGATTCGATCTTTACTAAATATTCCAAACGAAAGAGTTTGAAATAAATTACGACTTCCAAAGGATTTACTAATTTCTTGGCAACTTAAGAGTAATGTCATTTATT
>Ga0105047_10020425_pt1 | contig 10178 bp, 4 predicted proteins | sample MAT04_FD_78384 | JGI IMG/M metagenome (GOLD analysis project Ga0105047, IMG submission 78384) | Freshwater microbial communities from Lake Fryxell liftoff mats and glacier meltwater in Antarctica - MAT-04 (megahit assembly) | ecosystem: Environmental > Aquatic > Freshwater > Ice > Liftoff... | reverse complement strand
GAAGCATCCCGGAGGGATGCCAGAAGGTAGCCGGGGGTCGAGACCGCAACGCGGTCGATTACCCCCGGTGGGAGACGGTGGCCGACACCCCCGGTGCGAGGCGATGGCGTTCGATGTCTTTTGTCTTGGACCGCGAAGCGGAAGCATCCCGGAGGGATGCCAGAAGGTAGCCGGGGGTAGAGGCCGAAGGCCGACACCCCCGGTGCGGGACGATGGCCGACATCCCAGGTGCGGGACGATGGCGTTCGATGTTTTAGGCGAACCGTGGAGCGGAAGCATCCCGGAAAGCGGCGGGTTCATGAGGTACGTTCGATTGCCCTCGAAATGCGGAGAGATCGAACGCCATCGCCTCGCACCGGGGGTGTCGGCCTTCGGCCTCGACCCCCGGCTACCATCTGGCATCCCTCCGGGATGCTTCCGCTTCGCGGCCTTCTGCTTCCACCATACATACCACCACGGACTACCCTAATATGAGACTTCGACACAAACCCCCGACGCTCGTGAGCATGTGGATGCTCGACGTGTTTTGCTGCGCGCTCGGCTGCGTCACCCTGCTCTGGCTGCTCAAAGCCCGCGATGCCTCGTTCTCGGCCCAGGAAGCGACCGAGTCCGAAACCAACCTCGTCCAGTCGCGGATCGATCTCACCGAGTCGATGCTCGACAACCTCAGCCTCACCGACGACCGCGACGACCTCAACCGCTCGCTGTCGCTGCTCGCCAAAGACCGCGACGAACGAGACCGAATGCTCGCCCTCACGAAGCGCGAAAAGGACGACCTCGCCAAAATGCTCGCGCTGGTGCGCGAAGAGATTACGGATAAAGGCAAGGTACTCGCCCTGACCGAAAAAGATCTCACCGAGTCCAAAAAAGAACTCGCACTCGTCCGCTCCCGGCTGGAAGACAAGACGAAGGAACTCAAACTCGGGGCCGAAAAAGCCGCCGCGACCGAAGCCGAGATACTCGCCCGCAAGCGCGACATGGACAAAGCCCAGGCTTCGATCAAAGCTCAGGAGAGCGAAAAAGACCGCCTGGAACGCCTCGTCCGCGAAAAAGAGCAGGCCCGCGCCGACACCGCCAAACGACTCACCGATCTCGGCGAACAGATGACCGTCCTCACCAAAGAAAAGACTTCTACAGCGGCGATGGTCGATCGCCTGAAAGACCTCGAAGCCCAGGTGCGAGACTCGCGCACGCAGATCATCGACATGCAGGGCCAGAAGGCCAGACTCGCCGACAAACTCGAAACCATCCAGCGCGAAGCCGACAACCGCTTCGCCGGGATCGCCATGACCGGCAAGCGCGTCGTGTTTCTCGTCGATATGTCCGGGTCGATGGAACTCGTGGACGACAAAACCCCAGCGCCGGGGAAGTGGAACACCGTGCGGGATACCGTCTGCCGCGTGATGCGGTCGCTCCCCGAACTCGAGAAGTTCCAGGTGATCGTCTTTTCGTCGAAAGCGGGCTACCTGCTCGATGGCACCGACTGGATCGCGTTCGAGAAGGAAAAGTCGATCGCCCGCGTCCACGAGGCCATCACCAAAGTCCAGCCGAAGGGCGATACGAATCTGTTTTCCGCGTTCGAGGAGGCGTTCCGCTACCGCGAAAAGGGACTCGATACGATCTACCTGTTTTCCGACGGGCTTCCGACCTCGGGCCCCGGTCTGACCCTCGTCCAGGAAAAGACCCTCGTCCGCGAACAGGACCGCTCGGAAGTGCTGGCGAGCCACCTGCGACGCACGCTCAACTTTTTGTGGAATGCCGAGAACCTCAAACAAACGAAGGTTCGCATCAACTCGGTGGGGTTCTTCTACGAAAGCCCCGCGGTCGGCGCGTTCCTGTGGTCGCTGTCGCGCGAAAACGACGGCAGTTTCGTCGGCATGAGCAAGCCGTGAAGTGGCGATCGCCGATATTCGACCTCGCTCGTTCGTGCCCTATTCCATGCGGTCGAGTTCGCGCAACCGGCGGTCCGCATCGAATACCGGTTCGGGGAGTTCGCTCGCCAGTCGCAGGCTGTTTTCGGTACTCAGGTCGAGCTTCGCGGTCCCGAACCCACGGAACACCGGCAGGTTCTTTTTCAGCGCGATGATCTCGCGCCGGGTGCGACCTTTGGGAGCATCGACCCACTTCCCGATGCGCTCGGTGAAGTCGAAAAACATCGGCACGACCTCCCGGATGTACTTCCAGTATCCGGGGTTATCGGTCTGGATGACGAACAGCCCGCCGGGGACCAGCGAGCGATGCACCAGCGCGAGGAAGTCGGGACGGATCAACCGCTTGTGGATCACCGACGGGTCGTAATACGGCTGAGGGTGGTAGCAGTGGATCTCGCTGACGCTCCCCGGTGCGACCCACCGGTCGAGCAACTCGTACCCCCCGCCCACCGAGAACTTCAGGTTGCTCAGCCCGCGCTGATTGCCGCGACGGCGAGCGTAGCGGATGACCACGGGTAACGTGTCGGTGGCGAGGTGGTCGGTCTCCCGCCGGGACCACGCCGAGCCGATGATCCAGCGACCGTTGCCGCAACCCAGATCGAGTACGACGGGGGCGGTCCGCCCGAACAGTTGGGCGAAGTCGAGAGGCCCGGTTTCGGGCATGACTTTCAGTGCGGTCTGCGTCCATTTGGCCGGGTCGAGGATCTCGCCGGGGAATGCGACACCGAACTCGCGTTCGATCTTACGCTGCGGAGGGTTCATGGGAGTAGTGTATCCCCCGGACTCCCCCGGACCAGGTCGGAGTGCCACCGGGGCATCGCAGGGCACGTCATCGACGCATCCATTCGACCATTCGACTTTCTGAGCCCACCCCTCGGCAGAAAATCGCTATAATGCCCCTGCCCGACAAAGTCGCCTCAATACGCAGAAGCTCGTGTGCTTATCTGCCTTTTCCAGACAATCTAATCGACCGATTACGCCCACATCCTCCATATTACATGGAAGAACATAATTCTTGATCAGCGAGCCCGTCGATACTTTTCCGCAAGCGAGCGTCGAACCATGATTTCTCAACTGAGCCGACAGTTCGTTCGCTGGTGTCATCGTCGGGATGTTGCCGGACACATGCGCCCCGCATCGCTGCGGATCGACTCCCTCGAAGATCGCACGGTCCCTGCCTCGGTCGCCACGGGGACGGTGTTTACCGACTTCAATCGCAACGGCATCCTGGATGCGGGCAGCACGCTCCCCAACGCGGGAACGGGTACCGTGTCACTCGCCAACGATATCGGGGTCGCGGGGGTGACCGTCACCGCGTACGACGGCACGAACGTCATCCGGGGACAGACGACGACGATCGCCAACGGTACCTACATCCTCAATGCCTCGGGGACGGGGCCGTACCGCATCGAGTTCACCGGGGCTCCGGTCGTCGGCACGACCGCCCCGAACGTCGGGGGGTCGCGGACGACCGTCCGATTCATCGCCGACGGCGTAACCGTGACCGCGAATCAGGGATTGACGCTCGCGCGAGACTTCTCCCAGAACGTCCCGCCGATCGTCACCAGTCAGTACGCGTTCGGCAATCAGATCACCGGGACCAACGCCAACGACCCCGTCATCGTCTCCCGCCCCTACACCGCCGGGACGCAGGACAGCGACCCGACGCTCGCTAACTACTCGGCGACCTCGGCGGGTACGACGCTCGCAGTCCCCGCGAATCAGGTCGGGAGCACCTGGGGGCTCGGGTACGACCCGCAGGGTGCGAACCTCTACGCGGCGGCGTTCTTCAAGCGTCACAGCGGGTTCGGGCCGGGCGGCCCCGGCGCGGTGTACCGGATCGGCGTGACCCCGGCGGGCGGGCAGGCGGCCCCCGCGACGGTTCTCGCGGACCTCAACGCTCTGTTCCCTGCGGATGTGCCCGCCGGCGCGAATCTCCACGATAACAACGACTACGACCGCGACAACGACAATATCGGCTACAACGCGGTCGGCAAAACCGGTCTCGGCGGACTCGATGTTTCCGAGGACGGCCGGTTCGTTTACGTGATGGCACTCGCGGACCGGCGACTGTATGCGATTCCGACCTCGGGGCCGGTGAACGCGACGACCGTACGCCGGATCGACATCCCGATCGTCCCGGGTGTCACCGGGGCGACCGCAGGCAACCCCAGGGGCGACGAACGCCCGTTCGCGGTCCAGGTCCAAAACGGCAGGATCTACATCGGTGTCGTCAACTCCGCCGAAACCACCCAGAATGCTGCCGACGTTCGCGCGTTCGTGTACGAAGTCACCGACACCGGCACGGCTTTGACGGTCGGGGCGACTCCGGTGCTGAACGTCGCGCTCAACTACCCGCGCGGAATCGTCAACGGTACGACCGTACCTGCGGCCTGGAACGCCTGGAGCCCGGTGTTCCGCACGGTCAACCTCCTCGAAAACAATAACTTCGAGTACCCTCAGCCGATGCTCACCGGACTCGCGTTCGATACCGTCGGCAACCTGACGCTCGGACTGCGCGACCGCAACGGCGATCAGGGCGGGTATCAGACGCTGTCGCGCCCCGACCTGCTGGCCGTCCGCCAGAACGCCGTGTCGGCGGGCGATACCCTGCGGGCGACGGTCAACAATCCCGCGAACCCATCGCTCGGGTTCACGCTGGAAAACAACGGCAACGGTCCCACGGGCGAAGGCGTGGGCAACGAGTTCTACTTCGCCGACAATCTACCGCGCCCGCAACCGGCGGCGCGCCCCAACTTCCACGACGAAGTCTCGTCGGGCGGCGTGGCCCAGCTCGCGGGGACCGACAACGTCGTCAGTACGGTGTTCGACCCGGCGCGCATCCTGCCGACCGACCCCAACAACCCGGACACGTTCGACCGGGGCGGGTTCCGCTTCTTCAACTCGGTGACGGGGGCCAACGACAAGGGTTACGAACTCTATCAGACGATCTTCGTCGCCGGTCAGCCCGCGGACACCTTCGGCAAAGCCAACGGCCTGGGCGACGTGACCTTCCTCCGGGCGCGTGCGGACATCGAGATCGGCAACCGCGTCTTCAGCGACCTCAACGGCGACGGCATCCAGGGGGCCGCTGAAGTGGGGATCGCCGGGATCCGCGTCAATCTGCTCGACGGGACCGGCGCGACGGTTCTCGCTACTGCGGTGACCGATGCCAACGGCGAGTACTACTTCCGCAGCGGTACCGAGGCCAATGCCAACGACAACGTCGGCCTCGTCGCCGGTGCCGGTATCCTGCCTGCGACCAACTTCCGCCTCCAGGTTCTCGGCAACCAGGCCCTTCTGACGAACCTCGTACCGACGCAGACGACCGTCGCGTCGGGGGCCGACTCGGCCCTGCGCGATTCGGATCTCGTCCGCAGCGGGGCCGACGGGATCGTCAACCTGACCACCGGCGCGATCGGCGAGAGCAACCACTCGTTCGATCTCGGCTACGCTCCCTCCCAGACGCTGGGAAATCGTGTGTTCCGCGATGGGAACAATAACGGCGCGTTCGATGCCGGCGAGACCGGCATCGACGGGGTGACGCTGCGACTGTTCGCCGCCGACCTGGCGACCGCGCGGGCCTACGGGGCCTCGGCCCTGACCACTGAAGTCGTGCCCTCGGTAACGACCGCAGGAGGCGGGTATTACCTGTTCCGCAATCTATCCCCCGGGAACTATATCGTCCGGGCGGACGTGCCGACGGGGTTCACTTCCTCGACGGGGCAGAACGGCAGCCTCGCGGGACCGTTCGAGCCGTTCGTCGGCAACCCATCGACCAGCGACAACGACGATTCGGGCACGCTTCTGCCGGGCAATACGCAGGTGGCGACGACGACGATCTCGCTCCTGCCGGGGCTGAGCCCGACCAACGAAGTCGATATTCAGAACCCCAACCCGGACGCCGCGACTCCGAACGCCAACAGCAACCTCAACATCGACTTCGGGTTCTTCCGCCCCGCGTCGCTGGGCGACCTGGTCTTCCGCGACATCAACGCCAACGCCATCCGCGATGCGGGCGAACCCGGCGTGTCGGGGGTCGTGGTACTCCTGTACGCCACCGCCGACCTCAACACCCCGATCTCCACCGCTACCACCGACCCGAACGGCAGCTATACGTTCACCAACCTCGCGGCGGGGTCGTATACCGTCCGATTCAACCCGGTGACGCTCCCGGCGGGGTCGTCGTTTACGGTCAAAAATGCGGCCGGTTCGACGACCGCGAACGACAGCGACGCCAACCCCAACGGGTTCACCGATCCAGTCGTCCTCACCGAGGGGCAGAACGACCCGACCGTCGATGCGGGGATCGTCGGCCCGATCGTGCCGCCGGTGGGTCCGCTGTCCTCGATCGCCGGCCAGGTGTACGAAGACCTCAACGACAACGGCATCCGCGACCCCAACGAAGTCCCGATCTCCCGCACCACGGTATTGCTGACCGGCACGGACAACGCGGGCCGGCGCGTGTCGCTGACCGCGATCACCGACTCGAACGGAAACTACCTGTTCCCCAACCTCGTCGCGGGGACGTATACCGTCCGCGAGATCCAGCCGCAGAACTTCTTCGACGGCCGGGATACGCTGGGAACCTCGGGGGGTACTCAGACCGACGACCGATTCAGTGCGATCGTCCTGCCCGCCGGTACGGCCGCGACCGCGTACAACTTCGGCGAGTACCCCGAATCGTCGGTGGGCGGCAACGTCTACATCGACCTCAACCGCAACGGCGAAAAGGATCCCGGCGAGCCCCCCATCGGCGGGGTCACAGTCACGCTGACGGGGACCGACAACCTCGGCCGGTCGATCAGTCGGTCGCTGACCACCGATCCGGACGGGTCGTACCTGTTCGGCGGGCTGCGACCGGGTTCGTACTCGCTGACGGAGTCTCAGCCGGCCCGCTTCGCTCAGGGGGCAACGACGGTCGGGACGCAGGGCGGGTCTTCGGTAAACGATGCCATCAGCCTGACGCTCGGACTGCGACAGGCCGGCCGCGTCAACGACTTCGGCGAGGTGACCACCGCCGACAATGTGACCAAGCAGGACTTCCTGTCGATCGCCCCGGAGTCCGATTCCGGGATCGCGGCGACCTCGCCGAACTTCGCCAACAGTTCCGGGACGACGGGTCTGGGCGGGAGCGTGGCGGCGAGTCGCCTCGTCGCGGTCGGGTCGCTCGCGGGGGTTCCGGCTCGAGTCAACGTGTACGACTTCCAAAGCAACCAGTTGCGATTCTCCCTCTCGCCATTCGGCTCGTTCGCGGGTGGGGTCAGCCTCGCCACAGGCGATGTCGATGGCGACGGGTTCGAGGATGTGATCGTCGGTGCGGGTCCGGGCGGCGGGCCGAACGTCAAAGTCTTCGACGGAAGGACCGGAGCGGAGATCCGCAGCTTCTTCGCTTACGGCCCCTCGATGCCGCTGGGGGTCAACGTCGCGGTCGCGGACATTAACGGCGATGGCAGAGCGGACATCATCACCGGAGCGGGTCCGGGCGGCGGGTCGCACGTCCGCGTGTTCGACGGCGGCACGAGCGCGGAGGTCCGCAGTTTCTTCGCCTACGACGCATCGTTCTTCGGTGGGGTGACGGTCGCGGGCGGCGACATCGACGGCGACGGCTTCGGGGACATCATTACGGGGACGCAGATCGGTTCGAGCCACGTCCGGGCGTTCAGCGGTCGCACGGGTGCGGAGTTGTTCAGTCGATTCGCCTACGACGCGAACTACCGGGGCGGGGTCAGTCTGGCGGCGGGCGACATCGACGGCGACGGTCGCGCGGACATCATAACGGGGACCAACGGGGACTCGGTGACTCACATCAAAGCGTTCGCCAGCGACGGCAGCGAATTGAAGAGTTTCAATGCGTTCGACGCATCGTTGAGGACCGGGGCGCGAGTCGCCGCGCGGGACATCAATGGCGACGGTCGTGCGGACATCGTGGTATCGACGGCTTCGCGTTCGTCGAACTTCGTGCGGATCTTCAACGCCACCACTTTGGGTACGCTCGAGGCGTTCCGGCAGGTCGATGGCTTCGGCATGGGGCTGACGGTGGGTTGAGAGCGACTCGTCGAGCCGATCGGACTCGGACGACACCTGGAAACGGGGCCGAATCGGCCCCGTTCGTACTAAATCGCGCTCCTCCGGATGCCGCACCTCGTTCTCATAAGTACATCATCCCATAGCGTACATCGGATAGTCTGTTCTCCAACTATGGGGTTCGCCTTATGGGTAAGCGTTTGATGGCCGAGTTCCTCGGTACATTGTGGCTGGTATTCGGCGGTTGCGGAAGTGCGGTACTCGCCGCGAAGTTCCTCGTACCGGGTACGGATGTCAACACCGGTCTGGGCATCGGCTTCGTCGGGGTTTCGCTCGCATTCGGGCTCACCGTCATGACGATGGCCTACGCGATCGGTCACATCTCCGGGTGCCATCTCAATCCCGCAGTGACCGCAGGTCTGGTCGCAGGCGGACGATTCAAGGCTTCCGAAATGCTTCCCTATTGGGCGGCCCAGGTCGCGGGCGGACTCGCCGGGGCCGGAATCCTCCTCTTCATCGCTTCGGGTAACGGCTCCGATCCGCTCGCGGGCGGATTCGCCTCCAACGGCTACGGCGATCGTTCGCCGGGCAAGTACTCGATGCTTTCCGCAGTCGTCGCCGAGATCGTGCTGACCTTCTTCTTCCTCACGATTATCCTCGGTTCGACCGACGGCCGCGCCCCCAAAGGTTTCGCTCCGATCGCCATCGGCCTGGGTCTGACACTGATCCACCTGATCGGCATTCCGATCACGAATCTCTCGGTCAACCCCGCCCGAAGCACCGGCCCCGCGCTGTTCGTGGGTTCCGAAGCGATCGGCCAACTCTGGCTGTTCTGGGTCGCCCCGCTCATCGGCGGCGTTCTCGCGGGTGTCGTGTACAAGTGCTTCGCCGAAGTCGAACCCGCAATTCTGGAAGCCGCCCGCGAAAAGGGGATCCGGAAGCAGTACGAGCAAAAGTAGTCCGGCGGTCGCGCTCTCTCGATCCGGGGTGCAATAAAAGGACGAGGTGCGATCTCCAGAGTCGGCGGAGATCGCACCTCGTCCTTTTTTTACACTCTCCGGATCGAGGGCGATCGACTACCTGAAAATCCACCAGCCGCCGATCAGAAGGATCAGGATCACGATCACTTCGAGCAGGAAGCGCAGGATGAAGCTGCCCTGAAAACCCTGCTGCGGGTTCTGAGCGGGTGCGTTTTGATACGCCTGCGGTTGCTGGTACGGCTGGGGTTGCTGCATCGGCATCGGCTCGCGCGTCGGCGGTGCGTTGCGCTCCGTGGTCGAAGGCATCCGACGGGTTTCGGCGGCGGGGACGTTCGGCGAGGGCGTGCGACTCGACCCCGACGAGTTCCCCGACCCGCCCATGGGCGCGTCGAACGTCGTGCGGCGGATCGCCGAGGAACCCTGCGTGCGGTTCATACCGGAAGCGTCGCCGACCGAAGTCGGGGAAGGTTTGGGGAGCATCCCCGAAGGCGATGCCATCCGCCCGGATCGCTGCATGATATCCGCACGCATGATCGCGGAATCCTGTCGGAACGTCCCCGGCGTACCGGGACTCGTCATCGACACGGTTTCGCGGGCGGCGGGGGAGAGTACCGGCATCTCCTCATTGGCAGGGGCCGGGATAGGCACCTGCACGTAGGGCAGCAGGGCTTCGTACACTTCGGTCGGGGTCTGGAACCGCTGGGTCAGGTCTTTGGCCATCATTTTCGTGAGCACGTGGACGATCGCCTCGGGCAGGTCGTCGCGGATCTGAGTGATCGGCTGCGGCTCGCGGGTCTGGTGGGCGATCAGCTTCTGGGCGATGGTCCCGTCGGGAAACGGCGGGTGTCCCGCGAGCAGGAAGTAGTAGGTCGCACCCAGCGCGTAGATGTCGGCGCGGACATCGACATCGTGGCTGTTGACGGTCTGTTCGGGGGCGACGTAGTCGGCGGTCCCCAGGACGCTCTTCTCGTCGTACTTCTGGGTCAGGTTGTCGTCGTCGGAGTGGTAGAACCGCGCGAGCCCCATGTCGAGGATCTTGGAGATCCCGAAGCGGTCCACCAGGATGTTGCCCGGTTTGATGTCGCGGTGGATGACCCCGACGCGGTAGGCATGATCGAGTCCCTGGGAAGCCTGCCAGATGTAGTGCGTGGCGCGCAACCAGTCCATCGGCCCGATCTTCTTGACCATGTCCAGGAGCGACGAGCCTTCGACGTATTCCATGACGAGGAAGTGCAGGTTG
>Ga0105047_10020424_pt1 | contig 10178 bp, 7 predicted proteins | sample MAT04_FD_78384 | JGI IMG/M metagenome (GOLD analysis project Ga0105047, IMG submission 78384) | Freshwater microbial communities from Lake Fryxell liftoff mats and glacier meltwater in Antarctica - MAT-04 (megahit assembly) | ecosystem: Environmental > Aquatic > Freshwater > Ice > Liftoff... | reverse complement strand
GCCATCCTGCCCCGGCTTCGTGACGCGACACAGTCACCTCGCATGGATCCCGCTAAGTCGCGATAGTGACCCGAAATCGGTAAGCGCTCTGCCTCGCCGGGCCGCCTGGCGGATTGCGGCCGCAATCGCCGTTGATCGGAATGATCCAAACTTGTTCCGCGATCAGTCGATCGGCGGGCCGTGTCGAAGGAGTGGCATCCGGTTTAGGGGCAAACGCGACTCCATCACGACGCCAAGGCGACGTACTCCACAAGGCTGCTTGGCTCGGGGATCGCGTCACCGTCCTCGCGCATCGACCGCAGATGAATCTCCAAAGCCTCTCTGATGAGTCGTCGAGTCTCCTCTTGCGTATCCCCAGCGGCAATGCACCCGTCTAAATCGGGAACATAGGCGGACCATCCCGTAGCTGTCCTCTCAATGACGATGGCGTATCCGTGCTTATTCATGTAATCCTGCCTGCCTCAAAATTGATCGTAGTGTTTTGGGAGCGATATCGGAACTTGGTTTACCGGAGACCGTGACCTTGCCGGGCTTCGAAGGGTATACGAAGTGCCTATGCGAACCTTCAACGTTCTCCCGCCAACCCTCATCCGCTATCCGTTTAACACGTCTCGGATCTTCACCGCCCGTTGAGTCCGCTCGATACTGAGCAGTGCGTTGAACTGGTGTCAGTTGTCATTTGCCAATAGTCGCAGAATGAGCGCTTACACGGTATTTCATGGCGGAGGAGGAATCGCGTGGCGCCGTTGCATCTGGTTCATGTTGACCTGATGTCATGGGACCGGATCAAAAATCTCCCCTCATTTTCCGGATCTGTGAAGCGGGGAACGGACGCAATCCGTGTCCGGTTTTACGACGAATTCGCAACCGCGTCTTCCACTTCCGGTTTAGTGATCTCACTTTTCCTCATCAGCGGCTCCGTTTCTACATGCACATACGATACAGGCGTGCGGCCCGCTCGGAGAGCCCAGCGCCACGCGCCGCAAAAAGCGAACGGCGCCGGACCCTGGTAGGGCAGCCGGCGCCGTTCGCTTTTTGCGGGTTGGGTTTAAAAGAAGAAGCGGAAAGCGAACTGGACCTGACGGGGACTGCCAACCTGAGCGTTGTTGGTATCGTATCTTCCGTCGGCCAGGCGCAGACGCTGGAAGCGGGCATCAATGGGAGCGAGTTGACCGGTGGCGGCCAGGACGCCGGCGCCGTAGATGTTGGCGCCGCCGGCGAAGATGACGTTGTCGGCGTTTAAAAGGTTGAAGAACTCAACGGACAACTGGGCGCGCATGCCTTCCTTGACGAGTTTGAAGTTCTTCATCAAGCGCATGTCCATGTTGGCGATGCCGCGGTTGCGGAAGGAATTGCGTTCCATGGGGACGCCGGCGGTGAGGTACGGCCGGTCATTGTTGTTGCCGTCGCGATTGAGGTCCGTGCCGGCAATCGCGTTCATCGGAAGACCGGAGCGCGCGCGGAAGATGCCGCTGACGTCAAAGCCGAGAGGCAGGCTGAAGGTGCCGTTGGAGGTGAACTGATGGCGGATGTCGAGACTGGAGTAGTTGTATTCGGGGATGAGGTTGAAGGAGTTCTCATACACGAAACCACCGGCATCGCGCTCGTTGTCGTCGTCGGAGTAGGTGGAGGCGAGCGTGTAGAAGGCCTGGAACTGGAAGCGTTTCACGCGGTACTGGGTGTTGAACGTGGCAGCGCGGTAGAGGCTGCGGGAGGAACTTTCGCGAACCGTGAACTGATTCAACGTGGGTACAGGACGCGCGCCGAAGGTGGGACGCCTGGAGAGGTCCGTGGCGGCGACGGTGGGGATACTGAGATTGAAGTTGCGGTTGCGGATTAAATTGGCCGTGTTGACGTAATGGAGCTGCGTGCCGACGGTGAGGCCGCGGGCGACTTCCGATTCGAAGCCAATTCCGCCCTGAAAGGCGCGGGGGTTCTTGAAGTCGGCGCCCATGGTGAGGACATTGGCGTTCGCAAACGGGTTGCGAGCGGTGCCGCCGGCGGCAAAGGTGGCTGCGGTCTGCAACTGGGCCACGGTGAGAATCGGCAGTTTGTCGAGGGAGACGGTATTGAGGTCGATACCGGCGGCCCGGAAGGACTGATAGATGGTGGGTTGGCCGGTGAGGTTGCCGATGCCGAGGGTAACGTCACCAGGCGGGTTGCGGAAATTGTTGACCGCGCCGGCGAAGCTCAGCATTGGCGTTGCGCCGAAGAAGAGGCCGCTGAAGCCGCGGACGACGAGGCGGCTGGGATTGGAGAACGGCGAGTAGGCGAAGCCGAATCGCGGCATCCATTGATTGGTGGCATTCGGAATGGACCTCACGTTGGCGACCGAACCGAGAGGGAAAGTGATGCCCTGAACGAGCGAGATCACCGCATCGTTATTGGCTTCGACGGTGGGATTGTACTGCCCTTCCCACCGGAGACCGAAGTCGAACTTCAACTTGCGGTTGATGTTCCAGGCGTCCTGCACGAAGAAGGCGATCTGTTTCACATCGAAGGCGGCCAAGCCGTTGCCGATGGCGCGCGCGTAGGTGGCCTGCGGGATGTCGAATCGATTGACGCCGCCGGTTCCGTTGGCGCTCATGGTGCGCAGGAGGGCGGGGATGTCGCTGGTGGCGAACCCGAAGGAGCCGAATTGGTTGAAGGCGAAGGTCTGGCCGGCAGTGAGGAAGTTCAGATCGGCGCCAAACTTGAAGTTGTGCTTGCCGCGGCTAACGGATATGGAGTCGGTAATCTGCCAGCGCTTGTCATCCTGGGTGGTGGGCAGGAAGCTGCGGGTACCGTAGGTGCCGATGATGTTGTTCAGTGTGGGGGATTCGGTATTGGCGAGGCGGGGCCGCTCCTCGGCCGAGCCGGTGAAACGGAAATCGTTCAAAACGGACGCGGAGAAGAGCTTGGTGTACTGCATCGCGCCGTTGTGGATCCCGTCCTTCTCGATTCCCTCATTCGACTCCGCGCTGTTGGTGAAGGGATTCACCGCGCCGCCAACGCTCACAGCGTTGACTTCATTGGAACGGGAGTGGTTGTAGCGGAACGTGAAACGGTCGCCGTTCACCATCTGGTAGTCGCTCTTCACGGTCAGGCCGGTCGCCCGGTTGGTCTGGGTGAAGGGTTTTTCCAGCGACTTGTAGTAGTCATAGGCTACGCGCGTGTCGGCGGTGGGCGTGAAATTCGCTAACTGCGCGAAGACCGTCTGGCGCGGAACGTCCGAATTCTGGCTTTCAATGGCGCCGAAATAGAAGAGCTTGTTCTTCACGATCGGCCCGCCAATGCCGCCGCCGTACTGCTGCAATGTTTCGGAGGGCTTCACCAGGAAAATGGGGTGCTTCGAGCTGATGTCGCGATGGCGGATTTGGTAGAACGCCTCCCCGTGCACATTGTTGCTTCCGGACTTGGTGATGGTGTTCATGACGCCACCGGTGGAGCGGCCGTATTCAGCCGAGTAGCCGGAGGGGATGACCTGGAACTCCTGAATGGCCGACTGCGGGACGGTAATGATGGAGCCGGAGCGTTCGCCGCCGCGAATACCACCGAAGAAGGGCTGATTGTAGTCAGCGCCGTCGAGCATGATATTTGAGTAGATGGCGCGCTGGCCGGCGAACGAAATCTGGCCGCGTGTGCCGTTTTCGACTTGAACGGTGGGCGTGAGGAGGGCGAAGTCCTGGAAGCGGCGGCCGTTGATGGGCAGGTTGGTGATGGCGAGGTTGTTGACAGTCGCCGTCTGGGACGTGGTCTGGACGTCGACCAGCGTCGCGCCAACTTCGACGACCGTGGCCGTGGCTTGAATGGAGAGGCGAACGTCGACGCGGGAAGCGGAACCCACGGTGAGTGTGAGGCCTTCGATCCTGGATTCGGCGAAAGACGGACTGGTGACCGAAATCTGATAGACACCGGGGTCAAGGAGCGGCGCGCGGTACTCGCCCGCGTCATTCGAGGTCACTTCGCGCAGCAGGCCCGTGCCGCTGTTCTGAATCTTTACGGTAGCGCCGGCAATGGATGCGCCCTTGGGATCGGTAATGACGCCGTTAATCTGTGCCTTGTTGGCATCGGTTTGGGCAAAAAGCGAGCTAAGAGTGAGAAACGAGAGCGCCAGTAAGCGCAATTGTTTTGACATCTGTGTAGTACCCCTGAGTGAATTTGGACTCATCCCAGGATATCTCTAGTGCGTTTCAGTTGAATGAATCCGCGAGAGCGCCGAATGGCGCACGCCTCGAAGCCTTGCGCCACCGCCCCCGCGCTCACAGCGGGTTCCTTTGATACGGGTTGCGGTTTTGGTGGCGTTGTCGAAAACTTCCAAGGGGAAGGCGCCGTCGGCGAGTTGGACGAACTCGCAGCGGATGTCCTGACGGTATTTGGTTTCGTCGGTGACGGTGGAGAGGGTTCTGTGCCAATCGTTATCCTTGCCGTTGAATACGTTGTAGGACAACCCGGCGGGACTGGGAGGGGGCGAGTTTGGCGCGGACGACGCTGCTGGTAAACTTCCTTGACGAGTTGATGCGGGCGGACGGCGAACGCGACTTAGATAGCGCGGGTGCTATCATGACGGGGAGACGTGATTCGGGTTGTGATTGACACGAACGTATTGACAAGCGCAGTGCTTTCCGGGGGCGGCGACAATCGGCGCGTCCTGCGTGCTTGCCTGGAGCGGCGTGTGCAGCCCATTGTTGGGCAGGCATTGTTGAGTGAGTATGAGGACGTCTTGGGACGGGAGTCGCTGTTCAAGGACTGTGTTCTGAACGCCCGGGAACGAACGGATTTGTTGGATGCATTGCTCTCGGTGAGCGAGTGGGTGAAGATCTATTTTTCGTGGCGTCCAAATCTACCGGATGAAGCGGATAACCATTTGGTGGAACTCGCGGTGGCTGGGGCGGCGGAGCGGATTGTCACTTACAATCACCGCCATTTGTCCCGCGCGGAATTCCGGTTTCCGCAAATACGAATAGTAAGCCCGGCCCGTTTGATGGAGGACCTTCGATGAGCATACTTACCATCCGGTTGGCGGAAGAGAAACACGCGCGGCTGCGGCAACTGGCGGAGGCGCAGGGCGTAAGCATGAATAAGCTGATGGATGAACTGGCCACAATTGCACTGGCGCAGTTCGATGCCGAGACGCGGTTCCGGGCGCGGGCCGGGGCGGGTTCGGAGGCGAAGGGAATTCGCTCATTGGATAAACTCGACCGCCATTTTGGGACTACCGCCGAGCGGTGAAAACACTGTGGCCAACACCCCGCCTGAGCGGAGAGTGGCCGATACATCGCTTGCCGGCCAGAACCGTGGAGCGTGTCTACAGCCCCGTCTTCGCGGTCATTCTTGGTGGAATTGTCGCTACGCCTCGTACTAACCCGAAGAGGGGCCAACGGTGCGAATGATGTCGCATTCCCAACGGCCGCCCGGCGCGCCGTCTGCCGCGCCGCTCGAGATACCAGTTTTCCGCGATGTCCTTGGCCCGTTAGTAGATAATTTGAAAGATGGACATCAACCTCCTGACGATGGCGGCATCGATAGGGACTGAGTTGCAGTGGCTTGCCACGACGTCAGCCCTTCAAAGTCTCCCCGGCGAGTTACTCGGCGCCCTCGTCGACCGCGGCCTCTGCGCCGGCTGGGAAAAGCTCCGGGCCGGCATGCGTGTCGAAGGCCCCGTCCTCAACCATGACTTCCAGCGAGCCCTCCGCAAATCCTACCTACAGGCCACGCGCGAAATGCTCGAACACGCACTGCCGTTCGTTCCCGCCGGGGGAATAACAGACGAGCGCGGCCTGCTCCACCGCGCCATCAAAGCCATCGGCGAAGACCTCAACCAAATCGAATCCTGGATGCCCGCGTCGGAGGTCCTGCCCGACGCCCCCGCGCTCCTCCTTACCGGCGAGAGCGCCAAAGAACGGCTCGCAAACATCCATTCCGCGGCCGCCGCCAGCTTGAAAACCGATCTCGAAAACTGGGAGCCAGGATCCTGGAACATTGGCGCCGTGCAATCCGCCTGGCAAAACGGCTGGAAAGTCGTGGGCTCCGATCAATCCTCCGATCGATCATGGATGGGCGCGGTTGCCGTCTATTTCAACGAAGCGATCAAGCACAATCAGCCCGTCGCCAACATCTTCCAGTCCACCATGCTCGCCGAACTGCAGGCCGCCGTCCAAGGAATCGACAGGAAGCTGGACCAACTGCCCTCGTTGGTAGCCGACGAAATCGAGCGCCGCAAACCCGCCGCTCAGCCCACGGCCGTCCGCCTGCTTCCGCCCGCGCCTCCCACGTTCGCAGGACGCGTCGAAGTGCTGGATTGGCTCGAAAAACAGCTAGCCCCTGGGGGCCGTGCCCTCCTCTACGGCGAACCAGGAACCGGCAAGTCGACCATCTCTCAACAAGTAGCCTTGCAGCCGCACCTGCCTTTCCAGGATGTGATCTATCATCACTGCGGCGACCGGCCTGTTGAAACGATCGCCGGAGAGCTACTCCTCCGCCTGGGCTTCGATCTCACGGGCATCTCCCCGGACACATACGCGGAAAAGGTCCGTGCCTGGTTCGCGGGCCGGAGCGCGCTTCTCATCCTGGACGATGTCTGGCGTGATGACGCCGCCGGCCTCCTCGCAGCATCGCCGCTCGCGGTCCTGGTTACCTCCCGGCAAAGGCACGTCCTGGATTTCCCCATTCAGGACGTCCGGAAGGTGGACGGATTTCTGCGCGACGAGGTGGTCTCGTTTTTCAACCAGGCGCTCGATATGGCGCGGTACGCTGCGGAACTGAACGCATTGGTCGACTTCGGCATGGAGATGGAAGGCCATCCCTACGCCCTGGCGGCGGCCGTCGGAATGCTCAATCGAACGACTCGCCCCGCAAACAAAGCGGTCAGCTTCCTCAAGAGCCGGGCCTTGCAACACGGCAAGCTCGATCTCGGCAAACTCTTGGAGACTGCGGTGGCCGCTCAGTCCAAACCCGCCCGCCAACTGCTACGAGCATTCGCGGTCTGTATCCAGGCCGGCGCCTGGCTCCCCTTCGCGGCCGAACTGACGGGAATGACCGAGGAACAGGCGCAGGATGCGGCCGACGAACTGGTGTCCTCCTCGCTATTGCGGGTGCTGGACGAGGGCAATCAGATGTTCGGCATGCACGCCCTCCTGCACAAAGCGCTTGCACCGAGTGCTGCGAGCGAATTTCAGAAACGTCACGCCGAGGTTCTAGGCGTATGGATGCCAGATTGGGAAACCGAGTTGGTCCGTTGCGGTAACGTGATTGAAGAGGCTTTACCAGCGATCCAATTTCTGGACCGAATCGGCAGTGGAGAGGATTTTGGCGGTTTGATCAATTCGGTATTCCGACTCGCCTATCGAACCGGACGGCTAACCGTAGCACTCACGGCGATGGAGGTTTCCTCCAACCGTGCCGAACGATTCGGCAACCACGGCACGCTACAAGCAAGTTGGGGGAATCAGTCCCTGATATTGAGAGCTTGGGGCCGCCTCGATGACGCCATGGCCCTCCTGAAGAAACAAGAGGCCCTCAGCGAACAATTCGGCGACCGCGCCGGCCTACAGGCAAGTTGGGGAAATCAAACCCCGATATTGAAAGCTTGGGGCCGCCTCGATGACGCTATGGCCCTCCTGAAAAAACAAGAGGCCTTCAGCGAACAACTCGGCGACCGCGCCGGTTTACAGGCAAGCTGGGCCAACCAGGCCATGATATTAACAGATTGGGGCCGCCTTGATGACGCCATGGCACTCCTGAAGAAACAAGAGAACGTCTGCGAACAACTTGGCTACCGCGACAGTTTACAGACAAGTTGGGGCAATCAGGGACACATCCTGACATCCTTGGGCCGCCTCGATGAAGCCATGGCCCTTCTGAAGAAACAAGAGATCGTCTGCGAACAACTCGGCGATCGCGACGGCTTACAGCGAAGCTGGGGCGATCAGGCCGTGATACTAACCGCATGGAGCCGCCTTGATGACGCGATGGTCTTACTGAAAAAAAACGAGGCCGTCTGCGAACAACTCGGCGACCGCGTCGGCTTAGGAATATGTTTCGCCAACCAAGCAAAAATCCACAACCTTCGAAAAGAGCCCCAACTACGCCGCGAAAAACTCGACCGCGCCCGGGCGCTGTTCAGCGCGGTCGGGATGGCGGCCGAACTAGCCAAAACGGAAGCTCTCCTGCGTGAAACCTGACTCGGAATTTCAACTGAACCCCGGCCACGGAACATCGCGATACGCCATGGCTGCGCCCATCGGCGCCGCGATCATCCACCGTGTCATTCGGCCGATCCTCGCCCCCACCATCAATTGGCGAAACAGTCACCGCCCTGGCAAGATCCGCCCCAGCGCCGCGAGCAGCGTTGGCCGGCCAGAATCTTCAAAGTAGTCTTGATCGAAGGGGAAGAAGCCGGCTCCTCGCCGTCGTCTGGCCCCTGCAGCGGCAGTTCTTCTTCAGCTCCGTTAATCCTCCCCGTCGCCAAGTCGAGCGGTTGCCTGAACCACTCGGACAGTCTCTATGTTGGTAGATGTGCATCTACGGTAAATCGACGCGTCTCCTCAGCGCCGCTTGCGTCCAGTTCCGTCCCCGGCGGGCGGCGTCCAACGATTCCCGCATCGCATCGGCTAGGCTGGACGCGCAGTCACCCAGAATCGCTGAAAGCCCAGGCTGCCGACACGGAAGGAATGGGGCCACGCGAGGGATAAGCAATTAATGCATCTCAATTGGAAGAGGGTCGATCCTCCAAAGGAATGGACGGGATTCGGTATAAACAAGCTGCTGCTGGCTCGGTTCCGGAAAGGGGGGGTGCTTTTCAATGGTTCATTGGACGAACGCCTAAATGGGAATTTTGACGCCTGCATCGCCACTTTTCGGGCCACGCCGGAGTTTCCCCGAAGTTGATTCGCGGATCTTACCTGTGGTACAAAAGTTCCTCACCAATGGCCCTATACAGCAGCTCACCGGTTATTATCGCCTTTGCGATTTCGCTAAACATCTTTCCACAATCGGTCGTAACTACGGTCGTCGGAACGGACTGGATCGTCCCGTCTGCGATTTCGGATCCCCTTGAGATTCCTCTCAGCGTGCACTCTGTGATTGCGTTCGACAGCAAAGGCAATCTCTTTATCGCCGACGGCTTTAATCGGGCTGTCTTTAAGGTTACACCGAACCATGTAGTGAGTATTTTCGCCGGCAACGGACTTACTGGCATACCCCAAAACGGTGTTGCCCGCAATCAGCCCATTCCTTTTGCGAAGAGTCCCGCGGTGGATTCCCAAGACAACGTGTATATTACGGATGGTCCGCATGTTCTTAAGATAACTCCCGAAGGAATTCTAACTCGCATTGGCGGCGGGGGCGCCTCGACGGCCGATGGTGTTCCTGCCCTCTCGGCGAACATGTACATTGATTTCATCACCGTTGATTCACAGGATAATGTTCTTTTCTCCGAGGCCGGGCGCCAGCGCGTGCGCATGATTACGAAGGATGGTCGCGTCCAAACTGTAGCGGGGAACGGTCGCGCGGGTTTCTCCGGTGACGGTGCCGCCGCAACGCTCGCGTCCCTCAACTACCCGTTCGGATTGGCGACTGGTCCGGATGGATCCATCTACATCGCAGAACAGGTCAACAATCGGATTCGGCGCGTCCGCCCGGACAAAACCATCGAAACGTTTGCTGGGAACGGCGTACAGGGCGACGATGGGGATGGCGGGTCCGCCCGCAACGCTTCACTGTACGCCCCTTTCAGCCTGGCCCGAGATCGGGCTGGAAATGTCTATATCGGCGAATATTTTGGACGAGTTCGAAGAGTCTCCCCTGGCGGCGTTATCGAGACCATCGCCGGAACATTCTTCGGATCCGGCGGCGACGATGGCCCCGCCGTGAACTCCGCTCTTCGCTATTGGCCCGCGCTCGCTCCGGCGCCCGATGGGACTCTTTATATCGGAAATGACGGCAGAATCCGGCAAATTGGCGCCGACAGTATTATCCGCACAGTGATGGGAAATGGGGGATGGAGGTATTTCCCTCCTGGAGTGGCTGCGGCCACTGGCTATCTTACTTCCCCCCGGGACGTAGCAGTATCTCCAAGCGGCGGCTTGAGTATTACCGATGCGCACCTTGGCGGCGCCGCATATGCAATAACGGCCGCAGGGGGGCTTAACGTCATCGGTGGACGATTGTGGGGCATCCCAGGCTCCAATGTTGCCCTC
>Ga0105047_10020422_pt1 | contig 10179 bp, 8 predicted proteins | sample MAT04_FD_78384 | JGI IMG/M metagenome (GOLD analysis project Ga0105047, IMG submission 78384) | Freshwater microbial communities from Lake Fryxell liftoff mats and glacier meltwater in Antarctica - MAT-04 (megahit assembly) | ecosystem: Environmental > Aquatic > Freshwater > Ice > Liftoff... | reverse complement strand
CCATACATTTTTGGCGGTAAGCCGGATTGTTCCAGCTGCCAAAAGCGTGAAATTCGAAAGAGGGGAGTTTCTTTCCGTTCAACAAAATCAAGGCTTCGAGTAATTCGAGCAGGCCTTTTCCCGGAAGGTAATTGGCCAGATACGTAATGCGCAGGGTATGGTTTTTCCTTTCGGGAAAAGTATAATCGCCGCCATTGGGCACGACGTAAATACGATTTTCTGAAAACAAATCTTTAAAGATCCAGCGCAGGTTTTCGCCGAGCACAATCACGCCATCGGCTTTGCGGAGATGGGTTTTAACCACCCGCTTTCGGATGGCATCCAAACCATCGTACCAACCGCGAAATTCGCTGCCCCGGAGCTGCAAAACCACCCGCGCACCAGATGCCGAAGCCATGCGAATAAAGCTGATATCCTTGAAAAATCCGGCTGCAGTTTGGCCAATTGGAATGAGGACAAGAGCCGGTTTCGTATGCGTTATTTTTTGCCGAAAGGCACGGTATAAATCGCGAATGGTGGAAAATTTCGAGAATTTGAAGGTCCCCATATCCGACACATGCTCATTGATGCGTGTATCAAAATGAAAAAGCTTGAACTGATCGTTCAAATGCGATTCCATGATGATTTTGGTGGCAACCGCCGGACCGATATACGGAGGGGGCAACTTGCCGAGAATCAATACGCGCGGCCGTTCCATAAAAGTCTGAGTTTTTCCGGTAAGGCTACATAAGCGAATATCGGCAGGGTGAAATACATAAAAGGTGCATAAAACGTTGGGGTGACGCTGATGCTGTAAAACAGCAGCGCAGTAAACAAGGCCGTGAGCAAAAAACGTTGGGCTGCACCCATACGACTTGCCTGTCTGAAAATGCGTACGAGTATGAGTATGTAAAATCCCAGACCCACTACGCCGGTGGCAAAAAGGATCCGTATAAAATCGTTGTGCGAACCAATGCCGATGTACGGAAATACATAATCCAACTTCAGGGGGTAACCGAAAAACTGTATCCACACGCGCTCCGAAGAAAAATTTTCCAGCATCATACGCCATCGCCCCACCCTGCCGTGCAGGAGCTTATCGCTATCTTGCTCGCCGGCGTATACTGCGAGGTCGGTTTCCACCAAAGGAGCAATGCGTTCCTGCACCAGTTCACCGCCCCACAAGGTCAAAGCTATGCCCGCTACCACCACCAACGCGAGGCTGAAAACCCTGTTTTTGGTTTGCAAATTGAAAATAAAAAACAAGGCAAAAAGTAGCAGGAAAATGGTGTAAGTAGCTGTATGATGAATATTTAACAAAGCGACAACAGACAGTACCACGACAGGAACAATCAGCGCGAGTCGCGCCTGAAAAGACCGCAAATGCTGTTGCGAAAAATAGAAGTAGGTGGCGATGATTGTGGTAAAAATGACGTACATACCATAGCTCACCACATCCCCAAAACTACCTTGAATGCGCGACAGGCCGCGGCTGTCTTCAATCGAAATAGGATTGATCAGTACTTCGTAAAGTAAAAGGAAGGCAATAAAAATAGCCGAATAGAGAAAAGATTGAAAGATGCCGTGCAGATCGCGCAGGTCCCTGATAAAAATGCGCAGAAAAAAATAGAGGTAAACCGGCATCGAGAGCTTGAGCACAAACTCAATAGAAAGCAGAGAAAACGGATCGTAAAACAAAAGAAAAAGTGAGCTCAGTATCAGCATCACCGACCAGTAAGAAAATGCCTTATCTATATCGTTCATGACAAATCGCTTAAAGCGAAAAATGGCGACGAGGCAAAGCAATGGTGTACCCACTCCGACAATGTACGGGGGAGAAATCAGCGGACTGACCTCTTTGAGAAAATACAAATTGTCGATCAAAGGACGAATGGTAACCAACATGGGGAACCATTTGAGCGCCCATGGCAACGCTTTAAGCCAACTGATCCATTCCTGAAATGACACTGGTATTGAAGGCAATTTTGAAAGCACAAAGTAAGGCTGCTATTGGGCTCTTGCGTGATGAATCTCCAATAGTTTTACACGAATAACCAACCAGTTTTAAGAGACTACATGCAGCGCGGCAAATGTTACCCAAAAATTAAATGATGTGCGAAACTTGAGTAAATAAAAGTAAAATTCAGAATTAACAGAAATTTTGTGGACTTAAATCCCCGAATACGCTCATTACCGTCCCGCAATTCACCATCTGGATTATTGTTAAAAATTGGATTGTTTCCTGTTACCCCTCTCAAATGATGACCTTTTTTCACTCGCAATAAAATCTACCCAAAAGCTAAAAAAAACCTGGCAAAAGCCCGGTTGCAAATCAACTTTCGAAAAGTATAAAAAACTGAAAGTCAATTCGACTTAAACAATTTTCCCGGTCACACATCGCCATTTTTAGAACTCGAATAAAACCCGTTTTCAAACCGTTTTGCTTCAAAAAATTTTGTGGTACCGACAGAATCAAAAACCTGAATGACGGCTGGCTTTTATTGAGGCACGGAAATTGGCCATAAAACAATCGTACTATTAACAAACAAAATTCGAATATTATGGATACCCAAAAACACCAAATAAGCGCACTTAACGAATTGCTCGAAAAAAATTACGATGCAGCCAAAGGATACAAAACCGCCTCAGAAAACGTGAAAAATCCACAGCTAAAATCCTTTTTCAATAGTCGGTCAACACAGCGGGCTCAATTTGCTCACGAACTTTCTTCAGAAATTGAAAACATGAATGGTGAGCCCACAGAATCAGGGAGTGTTGCAGGGTCGCTACACAGGGCATGGATGGATATGAAATCTTCATTTTCGGGTGATGAAAGCGAAGCAATTTTGGAAGAATGCATTCGCGGAGAAAAAGCCAGTGTTGAAAACTACCGCGAAGTGATGAAAGACAATGACATTCCCGCTTCTACCAAGAACCGACTCAGCGAGCAGGTTCAGAAAGTAGAAACCATGCTCAACGAAGTAAAAACCTTGGAAGATCTTCAATAAGATTGTCTGCACTTGGTTCAAATTCAAAAGACTGCTCAGGCAGTCTTTTTTTTTGGATTAAACAGTCCTACAATTTGCACAGTTTTTCCGCTATGAAATTCCATGAGAATCGGTGGGCTGCCACGTCAGCACGTTCTGATCGGGATTCACCCGAAAAGTCAAGTTTCATGCATTGCTCGTATAATTTCACATCTTCAAGCGCTTCGAAATAAAACCCATTAAATCCTTCTTCCAGAATATGCTCCAGGCTCTTGAGATGGGGCATGACACATGGAAGACCAGAACCAAGCGACTCGAAAATTGAAATAGCCGGTTGGGTATAAATAGCGATGTCAGCGAGGTTATAAAGTCTGGGAAGTTCCGCCCGGTTCTGGAAAGAGAGGTGATGGAAGCGGTTTTTTAATTCGGATGTCGCATCCTGAACAAATTGCTGACTGTATGTGCTTTGATCTGTACCAACAACAAGCCATATCCAGTTTTCAGGCAATGATTTTATAAAATAGATCACTTTTCCCAGATTTTTCTCAGGTACTACGCGCGTGGTTGTAATGACCACTTTCTGATCAGAACCAAAACCCATTTCGGCTCTGCCCGCAAGCCTCAACTCCGGATCAAAGTGAAATTCTTCCGGCCAGAAACCGAGGCTGATAAAACCAGTCTGTGCTTGAAGCTTTTCACGGTATTTTGCGGAAAGCAACCCCGCTGCAGCGTCAAAACTCTGAGGAGTGTAGGCCACAATGGCCGCACTTTTTTTAACTGCTTGCTCATAAACACTTTTTTTTAGAAACCGAAAAAGCAACTTTGATCGCAGTAACGCGAGCGTGGAACCAGGCGCATAACTGTAATCGTTGTCCCCCAGCAGAGTTATAATGCGGCACTTCACCTTAAAAACCGGTTTTGGAAATCTTTTCCCCAGACCAATCACGAAAATCAAGTCGGGTTTGGAAAGAACAACTTGTCGATTTAAGCCATTGGCCAGTACTATCTGACCAAATGAAATAAATGGTCGCAACCTCACCAGCCGAACTTCACCATCCATTTCCACGCCCATCGGAACCGGTTTTTGAATGTGCCTCACATAAGCTGGAACTGCGCTCGTGGTAATGACAGTAACCTGATGACCTATGGCCGCCATCGCCCGTGCAAGATGGACTTCAATGTATCCCAACAATGGCAAATAGTGCCCGCAGACAATGGTGATGTTCATACCAATTTGACTTTAAAAAGGTCCAACCACCGGAGCAAAGCATAAACCCGCCAAAACTCACTGAGGTGTTCGTTGCTGCGAATATCCGTCGTAAAAATCTGGCTCAAAGCTTTTTGATCAAAAACTTCTGAAATAGTTTTCGCCTCTAATTTTTCTGTGATCTTCCCGATCAATTCTGTTCTCCAGCGGTTTTGTGGAGCCACAAAACCCAGCTTGTCTTTTCTCCAGGCCAGAACTGGAATTCCCGCATTTTCCAGTAATTTTCTGACCGGATGTTTTGTCCAACCTTCTTTTATCAGCGCATCCGGCGATTGGTGCAAAGCCCATTCAACAAGACGATGGTCGAGAAAAGGTACCCGGCTTTCGATACTGAAATGCATGGCATTGCGGTCTTCATAATGAAGAAGCTCATAGAGGCCGAATTGGACACTGCGCAAAGTGAGTTCGCGAAAATCGGAAGATCCCCGCTGCGGAGACTGAACGGTGGAAGCTTCTTTCCCGTATTTCTCCGCAATGAGCGAAGCGCCCAACCTGCCCTTTTTTCTGGCAGCGATTTGTAAACTCTGCGGCAGATGGTAAAATGCAGCCCGAAGCATGGCTTTCCCCATCCCGGGATTAAAATTGCTTTTCAACAAGGCCAGCTCCCGACGAAAATTTAAAAACTTCCCCTGCCGTAACAACCCGAGCAGGTATGCCCCCGCAAAGGGATAATAGCCGCCCAGCACTTCATCGGCCCCTTGCCCGTCGAGCAGCACCTTCATATTGTTGTCGGCAGCCAGTTTCATCACGGCATATTGCGCAAATACCGATGCTGAGCCGATGGGTCGCTCCTGCGAAAGCACCAGCTCATCAAAATGTTGAAAAAAGGAATCGGACGTGGGCGTGGTAAAATGCTGGTCTAAATCGGGATGAATATCCAGAAGCTTTCGCGCAAAATCAGACTCGTCGATCGCTTCGCCGGGAAATGCACAGGTGAATGTTTTGAAAGCTTTTGACGTTGACGCCGCATAAGCCACGATGGCGCTGGAGTCGAGACCACCGCTCAGGCAGGAGCCTATTTCCACATCGGCGATCAGGTGTTCGCGGATGCTTTCGCCAAAAAGTTTTTCAAAATTCTGCCCGGATGCCGATTGGCTTTTATTTTGCTTTCGCAGATCGTACCATTTCGTTTCAGCACTTTCCATCGAATCGAGCTTCCACACGCGGTGGCTGCCGGGTGGTACCGCCTGAATGGCATCAAAAAAAGTTTCGTGGGGATCGTCGGTAGCCCCGAAAGTGAGAAATTGGAAGAGTTTTTTTCGTTCCAAAGTTGGTTCAATCCCCTTCAAAGTCAGCAGTGGTTTTATTTCGCTGGAGAAAGCGAGACCACCTCCGGCTTCCGCAAAATAAAGAGGCTTGATCCCAAACCGATCGCGGCAGAGCAGGAGTTCGCCTTTTTCCACATCCAGTATGGCCAGCGCCCACATCCCTCGAAATTCCTGAAAACAGGAAGGGCCGAACTTCGCGTACATGAGCAGAATCACTTCGGTATCTGTACCAGTGAGAACTTCCAGTTGATGTTGTTCAATCAGTTCCTTGAAATTATACACTTCACCATTGAAAACGATGTGGATGTTTCGCCCGCGAGCCTGCATCGGCTGATGCCCTTTTTCAGAAAGATCGAGAATGGAAAGTCGGCGGTGAACCAAGGCATTGGCACATGAAAGTTCGTTCGGCAGCATCGAAAGGCCCTGCGTAACGGTGTCCTTTCCGGAAAAGGAACTGACCTCTCCCGAATTCACCACCAGAAAACCTTCATCATCCGGACCACGGTGGCGCAGGAGTGCTGAGGCCTGATGAAGTTCGCTACCCCGAACCTCTTTAAAATTCCAGACGCCAAATATTCCGCACATCTATTTCAATTTGGCAACGAAGATAGAAGGCATGAATCATTTGAAAGGAAATAATTATGGGTTTGTAATTCCGGTTTCAGTCTGAAATCTTTGGTTTTGGCCAAAGTATTTTTATCTCCCTGAGACCAACCCTGAATAAATGTCAAAAACGGTTTTTGCATATTTTTCCAGCCCAAAATTTTCAGCAATGTGGTTGCGGATAAAATCAGGATCGAAAGTTTGGATAGTTCGGGCCAGTTTCAGCATTCCATCGGCGATGGCATCGATGTTGGTTGGATCTGTTTGCCATCCACAACCTTCAACAAAATAATCTTTGGGGCCCGTGCGATCTGTAATAAGAACGGGTAATCCGGTTGACATGGCTTCGGCCCCCACAAGCCCAAAACTTTCAAAAGTGCTGGGGAAAATCAAAAATGATGACCTGTGAAAATAATCCCGCATCGTGGCCCGATCAAAAAAACCCTCCACGAACTCGACCTTTGATTCCAATTGATGTGTCGCGATATAAGCGCGGATGGATCCAGACTCCTCGCCTTCACCAGCGATGGTAAGCTTCCAATCAGCGAGTTCATTGTGCATCTTGTGAAAAGCCCGCAATGTGCGAAGCCCACCTTTAAAATCGTCTAATCTGCCGAGGAAAAGCATTTGTTTTTCGGTATCAAGACGTGTTTTTCTCAAGGAAAAAAAGTGCGTATCCACGGGATTGCCAACCACCTCAAAACGGCGCGCCTGTATGCCGCTTCTGCGGATTTCTTCAAGCAGATGGTTGCTTACCGGCATGACAACATCGGCAGATTCCATCGCCAATTTGGCCTTGTGAAAAGTCATCGGCCTGTCGGAAATGGCAGACCAGGGTCCGGTATGCTCAGCGATGACGAGCGCCACCTGCCAGTATTCAGCGAGTTTCACAGCCAGTTTGCCGCGCAAGGTGGCCCCGTGCAAGTGGATGATATCTGGTTTCGGAAGTTTTTTGGCTATTTGAAAACTTTGAAATTCCCACCAGGCATATGCCAGCAGATTGAAGGGAGCCCGCCACTTCCGCGAAAAAAGATGGAAATCATAATACCGCGCGAGGCCAGAAGTACGGTATTGACCACGGTTCCAGGGATTGGTATTGAAAACGGTAACCTCCCCAACCTGCGCCAGCGACTTTACCTGATCTTCCATAAATACACCTCCATTCGGCTGGATATCGGTGGGATAATTTTCGGGAATGACTAAAATGCGCATTGAATATGGGGAACTCAGAAAGTTGACAAAGGTAAAATGATTCTGAGAGCGGCCTTGACGTGTGGCTATCCGTTAATCTTTTTTTCGGAACAGAAAGGTCACATCACTGCCGCTTCCTGAGCGTTTATTCTCACCAGCGTATCCGAATAATGTTCGCGTAAGCCTGTACTTGAGCTCATTGCTGAAAAAACGCGACAAGCCGAGAAAACTTTGGTTGTACCGAAAAGAATCCACGCATTCAAACCCGGCATTTTCGATTTTTTCAAGGAGTGATTTTTCGACCACTTTATTGAGGGCGTATTTGTCTTTACCAACAAACCGGCGCATGCCGAGATAGAAATGAATCATTTGGGCAAACCAATGGGCGCTGTCGGTATTTTGTACGATGAAGTATCCACCCGGTTTTACCATTTGCATGCTTTGCTCCAAAAAATTCCAGGGATTTGCGATATGGGCGAGTATGCCGATATTCATCACCAAATCAAAAGTTTCGCCCTGAAAATTATGGCTATAAAAATCCGCATGAACAAAACTGGTTTTATGCAGGTGCTCATTGGGCACTCTTTTTTTGGCTGTAGCAATCATATTTTCTGAAAAGTCCATCAGGGTGATATGGCCGAACTGATCGAGAAAAGGAGCTGAAATATCTCCGGTGCCGCAGGGCATGTCGAGGACCTTTGGGAAATATTTATCGCGAATAAAATACCCCACCGTTTCTGCCCGGATGCGCAAATTGTAATTATACGTGAGGTACACGTCCGTCTGCTCAAAAAATGCTTTTACTTCAGAGGTATTCATTGACGGTCGCGGATGTGTTTGAGCGGCGAGCCCGCAAATATACCATAAGCGTGGACTTTGTCGTGGCGATTTACGAGTGATTGGGCACCGACAACAACGCCATCCGGTAAATAAACGCCACCCAAGATCACCACATTGGCACCGATCAAAACATCTTCACCCACGGTAATATCCGAACCAGTGGATGGCTGTTTCATATAATATTGGTCTTTTAACATCTTGTGAAGGCTGCCCCGGATGCTTGAATTTTCTGCAATTCCGCTCCAATTGCCGATGCGTATGAGATGTGTTGAACTGATTTTGACACCATCTCCAATCACCACCTGATCACCCAGTTCCAAACGCCCATTCCCGGAAATTTCAAAACTCACACCTTTTCCCAAAACCACATGATCGCCAATTGAGATATTTCCCTTTGGAATATCCCTGAATACGGGAAGCCGCAAGCATTTAAGATTTCTTCCCACCTTGCATTCTGTGGCTAGCAGATAGACCGTGAGCAGCATCCCGTTCAAGCGGTATCTGAAGGCAAGAATCAGCGTAAAAATTTTCGTCATTAACCTAAATAAAGGATTGAAATATGAAAAAATGGTGGCGCAAACTTAAGGAATCAAATTTTTGATTTTTCGCCCAATCTTCTTTGCGCAAGGGCCTCCTGCAATCTTTCGGCTATGCTTGTCCAGTGAAATTCTTTTGCACCATGGCGGGCGATCTCTTCTGCAAGCTCATTATCTCGGGTGGTGGTCATCGCCATCGCCCGGTGTATGGCTTCCGCAAAGTCTGTTGGATCATTGTCCTCAAAGTACGTCCCATGCCTACCTTGATCCGAAAGATCGCCATACGCGTACATTCCCCCGTGACCCACGAGCAAATTTCCAAAGTACAGTGCTTCCACAAAAGAAATCCCAAAGGATTCCACGCGGGATGGCAGGAAAAAAACACGGGATTTTTGGTAATATCCATACAATTCCAGCCGATTGGAAATATTTCCTGTAAATGAAATTTGATTCGCTACGGCAGGATGAGCGAGGCTGATTTCTGTCCATGCCTGTTGAAATTCAGGAGTAACATCACCGATCAGAATCATTTTCCAATCACCCAATTTCAGAAAAGGCAAGGACCGGATCAGGAGGTCATAATTTTTTTCCGCACTACCGATCCGCCCCACAGAAATGATCAGGTTTTCTTTGGGAACCGGTTTTTGAAAATGCTTCTTCAGATAACGGTCATTGGCACCCAAAGGTAGATAAATTAGCTTGTAAGACCATTCGGGATAAGTTTGTTGGGCAATATCAATCCCCTCTTTATTTTCAATGCTAATCAGGTCTACCACTTTAAAAAACCGGCGCTCCAGCCTCGAAAGTACGGCGTTTTTGAGCTTTGATCTGGCATACTTTTTTCGCTTCCGCAAATCGTCATTGTACGCATCGAGCTTGATGTACAATTGTCCGCCCGGATTGTGCCGTTTGTAAATCAATCCATACAAAAGCGTGTGCCTACTCAGGTGGCTAAGCTGCAAAATGTCAATACTTTTCGCGTATTTTTTGATGTAATCCATCGCGGCCTTTTCCAGAAATGAAATGGTGCCCCTGTCTTCCAGTTTAATGATTTCCAATCCTTGGACTTCTCCTTCGAGCGCCGGATATTCCTTTTCGGGAAACCGACCCAGCAAAGCCGCATCATATCCCGCAACCTCTTGCATATAAAAAGGAATGAGCCCTACATCTTTGGTCAGATGTAAGTTGTGGATTTCCGGAAAATAGCTCACCCATCGCATCAATATTCGATTAAAAATTTTCGGATTCCCAAACTGCGGTTGATCGAACGCTCCAGGCTGCGGGCCAGCATTTTGTATTTGTTTCGGGCCAAACTTCCCCCGTGACTTCCCGACACCCCTTCATACCGTGCATTTTCCGGAAGGAGCGCACAGGATCTGATCAGGTCAGAATGTTCGATTTTGTCGTAGATTACATGTTCTATAAAGCGACCTTCCGAATCATTTGCTTCGGCAAAAATACCCGTAAAATATTTCCTGTATACCGGCACGCTCACAGCAAAAAATCCT
>Ga0105047_10020421_pt1 | contig 10179 bp, 5 predicted proteins | sample MAT04_FD_78384 | JGI IMG/M metagenome (GOLD analysis project Ga0105047, IMG submission 78384) | Freshwater microbial communities from Lake Fryxell liftoff mats and glacier meltwater in Antarctica - MAT-04 (megahit assembly) | ecosystem: Environmental > Aquatic > Freshwater > Ice > Liftoff... | reverse complement strand
TTAATTCAGTGCCACCTTTCCGAGGGCTGACGCCCTCGGCAGAGATGTTCTGCCCTCCGGGCTGCAAGGCATTCGGCACAGGATTCAAAAACCGTTGACCGGATATGTGTGGAACAACGAGTCCTCGGGAGGAGAAGGGGTTGGGGGATGAGGAGGTGCTTCCAGCTTGCGAGTCAAATTTAAGCTGCACGCCGAATGGCGGCGGAGTGAGTCAGCCCGAGCGGCAAGGCCAACGGCTGGTCGTCGGTCACGACCACTTGAACGGCGATGTGCCGCGATGCATTGAGCAGGATCGGGCTCTTGAGATTGGCTGTCAGCGTCACGCCACTTTTGCTCACAACACTCAGGACGTAGAGTTGGTCCTCGGTTCTCAGGTGGAGCGATTCCATCTCACGTTGGTGGACGTGTGCTCGATAATTGGGTGCGAATCGCCGCGGGCTGACGACGGGCAACGCAACATTGGCCAACGCCACCGATTGCAACCAAGCCACCTCTTCATTGTCTTCGCTGGACAGCAATATCCAATGCCGACAGGTTTCAAAGCCAATCAAACCATGCGGCATCAGCAGCATGTCCGAGTGGTTTATTTCCATTTTTCCGAAACGCGACGATTGGATTTGCATGACTTCACCGGGAGGCTAAATTCTGCCAATGTGTTACAATCGGTGTTATCGGCAAACAGCCGCTGACTGCATGAATCCAAATCGGGCTCGACGGTCTTTTTCCCTTTTCCCCAGAACAAGCTTCTAATCCTACAGATGAGTGATAGCAATTTACTAAATCGTATCGACTCGGTTCGTGTCCGTTTGGTTCCTTTACGAGACGGTCTTTGACTACGCTAACAAGGTAGGCGAAATAGAAAAGCTAGACGCTTTGATGACGGGTCCTCAGTTTTGGGACAGTCCGGAGAAAGCACAGGAGATCGTGCTGCACTTGAAGGGGCTTCGTTCTATTGTCGAGCCACTGCGGAATGCGATTCATGCGTGTGAGGATCTGACTGAATTGGTCAGTATGTTGGAGGATGACCCTGCAGCTCGGATGGAAGTCGAAGCGGAAATTGGAAAGCTCGAGACGTCGATTGAGCATCTGGAACTTAAGGCATTGCTCAGCGGTCCGCTGGACGAATGCGGAGCCATCCTATCGGTCCATGCGCGCGAGGGGGGGCTGGATGCTAATGACTGGGCTGAGATGATGCTCGGGATGTACATTGCTTGGGGGCAAAAGAACGGGTACACGGCCGAATTGGTAGATCGTTCGGATAACGAAGGGGCCGGCATCACTCAAGCGACGGTGATCATTCGTGGTCCATCCGCGTATGGCTATCTGAAAGGCGAAGAAGGGATCCACCGCTTGGTCCGCATCAGTCCCTACAATGCAGAAGCGAAGCGGCAAACGAGTTTCGCAGCCGTAGACGTTTCACCGGAGGTCAGTGACTCGGTCGAAATTGAAATCCTCGAAAAGGATGTTCGCGAAGATGTCTATCGGGCGTCAGGGGCGGGAGGCCAACACGTCAACAAAACCAGTTCGGCGATTCGACTCACGCACCTGCCCACGGGAATCGTGGCTCAATGCCAGAGCGACCGCAGTCAGCACAAGAACCGGGCGCAAGCTTGGAAGATGTTGCGAGCTCGGATGGCCCGTGTCGAAGAAGAAAAGCAAGAAGCAGAACAGGCTCTCAAGTACCAAAACAAAACCATCACTGGTTTTGGTTCTCAGATTCGCAACTATTTCCTGCATCCCGATCAACGCGTCAAGGACTCGAGAACCGGCTTTCAGATCGGTAACTTTCACGCTGTGTTAAGTGGGGAAATCCAAGGCTTCTTGGAGTCCTTTTTGAAATATCGCATGGTCAAGGAAGCGAGACAATAGTCCATCGAATGAGTTCCTTGTCCGCGGGTGCGTTGAGTGTGCGCTACCGAAAACACGATGATCGCCTCAGTCATGTGATTGGCATTGCTGATGGTGACGCGTTTTTTTCATTGCTGGAATCGATCGAGGGATCGGCCACCGATCCATGGCCAGCGAGTCCGCCCATGCAGCAGATTGTGGAAGAAGATCTCGGGCTGGCGGGCGGCCCGGTCCTGCTGGGAGTCGGTCTTTCTGGCAACGGACATTGGTCGATTGCGGTTGAATCGCAGCCAAACAGTCTGTTAAAGTTTGATGTGGCTTGCAAGAATTCCAAAGGTGCAACCTGGTTCGGATCCCGCTATCGCATCGCAAAGGGCATCCAATCGACTCGGACGTCCGACGGACTTTCGATACTCTTGGAAGTCCCGGCCGCGATGTTGGATGGGCTTGGCGGCACGCTCGAGCGCCAAGTTTCTATCGGTGTTTCTATCGGTGTTTCTATCGGTGTTTCTATCGGTCGGTTTGAGCTGGATGCGAGTGAAAACCATCTTGCGATTTGTCCGGCGACCGACGCCTCGCTGGTGATGACCCATCGATGGTGTTATAGTGTGAGTTGCGCACGGTAGATCGACTTTATCGCTCCAGCTTTCGCCACCAAGCACATAAGCTTCCCCTATGAACACCACCAAGCCTAATGCGAATGTCAGGCCGGCCAGTAAGAATGCTTGGGGCAACAACCTGTCTCGAAGACAGATTCGGATCTTGCGTGGCTTGAATCGTAGGTGGATGAAACTGAAAGAGTCTCGCTCGGTCGACCAGGAAGAGCTCGAAGGAAAACGGATCGCTTCGCAACAAGAGTTTGGCTTGCTCCAAGAGAAATCTCAGTTCGATGATGCCGAAACACGGCGAGTGGCAATTACCGATTGGGATGCAAAACTAGATAGTCAAATCGGTCGCGCCGAGCGAGAAACGCTTTACACGATTCAGCACCAACAGCAGCAATCGAGAGAACTGAAGACCGAATTTATTCGAAGTAAAGGCGATCAGAAGAAACAGTATGACGATGCTTGTGATGGACTGATTGGACAACGCGAGACAGCGTCGGTTGCGGCCCAGGGACTTCGCGAAAGCATATTAGGAAAACTGGAAAACCAGCGAGGGGGTCTCGAGCAAAGGATGTACGAGTGTCGTGAATGGGTTGGGATCAAGACAGGCAATGTCGCATTGCAGTCGCTAACTATTCCGACCACGACTTCGCCCGCGGGGCAGGCGGGCAAAAGCGAACCGGAGGCGATATCGAATTTGGATCAGGTTGCAAAACGATTCGAAGCGATTCGAAAGGATCATCTGACCGAGATCGGACGGATGGAGGGTCATCCGCTCACTCGTTTCTTCGGCTCCTATGGGTTGTTGAGCGTTGGGCCCATACTGGGTGCAATCGCCGCGTGGATTAGTTGGGGGACGGGGTTGGAGCCCTTGATCGTAGGCGTGATTGGGCTTCTGTCCGCTGTCATTCTTACGGCTGTTGTGCACTACGCCACCGCGCCACTGGTCTCCGGGACGATCGGACGTTTGTTTCCCAACGTGGTCGAACAAGAGCAATTGGGCTACACCATACTGCTTCATGGAAAGCGAATTGCGGAGGCAAATTGCCAACAGGAACTCGCTAGAATCCAAAAGCAATACCATGAAAAGCAGCAACGGCTCGACGAAGACTATCGCAATCAACGCACGAGACTCTTGAAAGATTTTGATGACGAGCGGAAGACTCTCGTCAATGCTGCTCGCGAAAAACGAGTTCTGGTTGCCCGTGCGCGGGTCGAGTCCGTGCAAAGGACGAACAGCGATCGAAAACCAAAGTTTGCAGCATTGGAAAAGAGTCAGGCAGAGCATTGGCATTCGGTACAAGTTGGACATCACGCGGCCTTGGCTGGACTGGAAGACGCCTTTCATCGGTCGCAGAAATCAGCCGTCGAGCGATGGAAAGATGGTTGCGAGCAAGCGGCCGAGCGCATGAGATTTTTGCGAGGGCAAGTCGAGGTGATCTTTCCTGCTTGGAGCTCCGACCAGTTTGCGAGCGATGGGTGGCCCCGATTGTCCGATGCGTTGGTGTGGCCTTTGGGTGAGATACAGCCGATGGCGATTTATTCGAGCGAAACCTCCAAGTTAGCCTTGCCGGCTATGCCGCCCGAACCGCCATGGCCCATTTTCTTTGATCTGGTCGCGCACGGGTCCTTGATCATCGAGTCGAGTGAAGAGAGCCGAGCTCTCGCCAACGCGATGGTGCGCAATTTGGTGTTGAGGGCAATCACTTCCGTTCCAGCAGGTAATCTCAACATAACGGTCATCGACCCCAAAGAGCTGGGCAAACCGTTTTCGTGGTTGATGGCGCTGGCGGATATCGATCCAGCGTTGGTTGGTCAACGCGTATGGACCCAGCCTTTGCAGATCGCTGAACAGCTTGCAGGTATCGCTCGCCATGTGGAAGATATGATCCAACGGTGTTTGCGAGACCGTTATTCCGACTTGATCGAATACAATCGCAATGCCGGCCCCATGGCCGTACCGTATCGACTGATAGTGTGGCCTAACTTTCCAAGTGGTCTCGACGACAGTTCTTGGCAATCGCTGCGTTCGATTCTGTCGTCGGGAAGTCGATGCGGGGTTGGTGTCATCTTGCAGGTTTCGGATAGGTATCCGTGGCCATCGTTTGCCGATCGCGAACAACTTGACGCACACGGGTTGCATATCAATCTCGTATCGGATCAAGATATTAGAATCGCATTGCCCGAGTTGGCTGGGTGCACTCTGACTCCCATGCTTCCGCCCGCCGAAGATCGACTGCAAGCGATCATGTCGCATCATTTGGAAGCAGCGGCGACAGTCGGAAAGCTAGTTGTTCCGTTTGAAACTATTGCGATTTCGGAAAAGGAATCGCAGACAGCCTCCAGCGCGGACGGTTTAGCGATTCCCTTGGGGATTTCGGATGCTGGCCGGACGCAATCTATGCGGCTTGGAGCAGGGACGGCGCAGCACATATTGATCGCTGGCAAGACAGGCTCGGGCAAGTCCTCCCTATTGCATACGATGATAACGAGCGCTGCGGTAAAATACGGCCCGGACCAATTGAGATTGGTGCTGCTGGACTTCAAAAAGGGAGTCGAGTTTCAAGTCTATGCAGAAGTCTCGCTGTCGCATGCGGATATCATTGGGATCGAGAGCAAACGCGAGTTCGGAGTGAGCACGTTAGAGTATTTGGATCGTGTCATGCATGCTCGGGGTGAAGCCTTTCGGCAGTGGGGAGTTCAGGACCTATCGAGCTTGGCGAAAAAGGTACCGCAACACGCGATGCCCAGAATTTTGGTCGTGATCGATGAGTTCCAAGAGTTGTTTGTGGAAGATGACAAACTATCTCAGCAAGCGTCGATGCTCTTGGATCGCATCGTACGACAGGGTCGATCCTTCGGAGTCCATTTGGTCCTCGCATCCCAGACCCTTGGCGGAGCCTATTCGCTGCCACGCACAACGCTGGCCCAAATGGCGGTCCGAATCGCCTTGCAGTGCGATAGTTCGGATGCAATGCTCATTTTGAGCGAAGACAATGATGCTGCCGTAAGATTGCGTCACTCTGGGCAGGCCATCTATAACGAGCAGGGTGGTCGCATCGAAGGAAATCAGCCTTTTCAAGTTGCGTATGTCGGGAAGTCGGACCAAATGGAACGCCTCCGCAAACTCCCGTCGGTGCCAGTCCCGAAGTCCCCCACTACGAACGCACTCGGACGCCGCATTGTTTTCGAGGGGCACAAGCCGGCGATCTGGGATTCCGCCAGCATCGCCTCAGCGACCGCGGCGATGCGGATCGAGGTAGGAGCGATACCGATGTACTTGGGTGAAAGTGTTTCGATCGACCCCCCGATCATCAAGTTACTGACGCGAAACGCTGGCCGAAATTGCATGGTGGTTGGTCAAGAGGAAAGGACGGCGGCCGGTCTTTTGTCGGGAACAGTCGCAGGATTTCTCGAGAATGCGACCAGCGATGCGCTATCCGTTCCGGACGCCTGTCCGAGAGTCGTGGTGCTGGATGGTTCGAGATCGGAAGATGTTTCCATGAAGAAACTCATGCTTAGCCTTTCGGAGAACAAAACGCGAGTGCGATTCGGCGATGTGCGATCGAGCGAAGAAACCATGCGTTTTTTGCAGGTAGAGTTGGAACGCCGCGCCGCTTCCTCGGATATTCCGCATCCGCCGATGCTAATTTGCATCGTGAACCTATCCAGATTTCGGGAGCTGAAAAAGAATGAGGAGTTTTCGTTTGGTGAGGAGGTTGGCGGGCAGATCAAACCTGATGCGATCCTGACCAATCTTCTGCGAGACGGCCCGCCCTTAGGGATGCACGTGTGGATTTGGTCCGATTCCGCGGGAACTTTGATGCGCTGGATTTCTAGGCCTGCGATGCGAGATATCGAGCTAAAAATCTTGATGCAAATGAGCACTTCGGATTCCAATCAACTCATTGACTCTGGGGTCGCGAACCGACTTGATCCGCATGTCGTCTTGCTGCATGATGACATCGAAGGAAAAGTGGTAAAATTCCGTCCGTTTGCTTTGGATAGTGTTTTGGATTCGTTGAGGAGCTCGCCCGGGTCTCATGTTTACGATACGTTGTAGTTGTGGAAAGCCATTGAGCGTGGGGGCTGGGGAAGGAGGAAAGACAGGTCGTTGCCCTGCTTGTTCCTCCATTTTCATCATCCCGTGCCCCAAGCTATCCGATTTTTTAAAGGAGATCAGCCTCAACTACCGGCTCCGTTGTGAGTGCGGTCTCATCATGGCTTACGATCTGGAGCAAGCCGGGGAGCTTTGCTTTTGTCCGGAATGCGGCATCAAATTTGTCATTCCGGGCGGTACCAAAGAAGCGATCGAGAACGCATTGGTGAGCGAACGAAAAGCTCAAGCCACCCAGCTCACCGAATTCGAAAAAATTCAACGCAGCAAAGCCGAGTGGCAGTTGGAACAGGCCGGACGCGAGACTGTTTATTGGCGAGGAACGCAAGAGAGCTCCGAGTTCGAACGTTTCGTGCTTTGGATTGTGGTGATCCTGCTCGTTTTTCTCGGTTTGACTGTGACGGGACTGTTCTTTACCGGCAAATTGGAAGAGTGGTTTTCGAAGCCCGAACCCAAGGAAGGCTCATCGATTTTTTTCCTCTCAAATGATCCGGCGATGCCTTTACTTCGAGTCGCCACGAATCGATTCCTTCAGACTGATAAAGTCGGAAAGCAAAAAAATAACCGTTACGAAGGCCAGTACGATCTCCGTCAAGTTTACGATTTTTGCTGGGACCGTCTGCGGCAGAATATCGCTGTATCCAAAGAAGGAAAAATTCAGTGTGCTCAAGTAGAAGAAATCGAACAAGGCTTCCGAGGGAGCGATATCCTTAGTCACGCCGGTGAAGCTTGACGGATTGATGCAATAGAGCAAATGAAAATCCAAAGCAAAGGACATGATCATTTGTGACATATTGATGGCCATCAGTGCTAGAAAACGATGGTGGGCTAAGTTGCATTGTGCCGCCTGGTAGAGCTGCTTTAGGTTTTCCGCGCCGAAAAACCCTGTCTTGGCCCAGCAACCGAGAATGACAATAAGCGTCAAGGTACCGCTTCCCAATAGTTGAAACTTTAGGCACCCGAGCAGCAGCAACCACCAAACCAAGATAGCCACATACTCGGTTACGTTTCGGCCGATCGGGATCGCGAACGAAGCCGGATTCAATGGTTTCAAACGAACTGCTCCTTGAGCTTGTCGAGTCGCTTGGGAGAAACGCTCACGCGTGTACCCAGTTGCTGAGCGTAGAGCGATACCCTTAGCTCTTCGATCAACCATCGGTACTCCAGAAGATTCCCGGTCGGCTCCAGTCTTGGTACCAATCCAACCGGGAGGGATTGCATAGTGGCCAACGGCGGTTGAGCCGCCGCCAGCCGACGGCTGTAGTCGTCCCAGTACTTGGACACCCCTGAATCTATTTGCATGTCCTTCAGCGGCCCGGTGGACTTCAGCCGCTCAAGCCTAGCCGCAATCGCTTGGAGATACCGGGGCATTTCCCGCACGTAGCACCAGGGGACATGATACGCAAGAGGCTCGGAATACAAAGCCGTGAGTTGCGCGCGAATCGACTTGATATTCTCGGACCAGGTAGCCGGCGTCTTTTCCAACAACGAACGAATCTTATGATTGGCCTCTGCGAACTTGGGTAACCATCGCCCGATCTCGGCCGCTGCACAGGCGATCCGTTCGACTCGCTTCAATCGGCTAATCTCAAACTCAACTTGGGTGCGATAGACCGTCGAAACCGAATCGCTGGACCAATGGGTGTCGACGAATGCTAGTCGCGACATGAGCTCACCAACACAGTCTCGGAGCCGTTCACCGGCGAAGCGATCGGATAGCCATAGCGATGCTGCAGTCCATTGCGGCAAATATTGAATCTGACTGCGAATCTCGCGGCGTTCGATTTTGCTAAGCAACGTCACCAGCCCTTGCCGCAGCATCTGTTCGGCCAGAAGTTCGTGGTCGACCAAGTTGGTTTGGATTTGGTCTACGGTTCGAACCGTTCCGGATTTGCTAAAGAGAGTTGGGTACATGTGGATACGTACGCCACCCCGAAGCTCAACGACGCTTTTGGGCAGAGACTCGATATCCCATGTATCCATGTTCGTTCGAGCCCACTCGTAAATCACGGTCTTGGATGAGTGTGTTGCCGTTGTTGACGCAGTGGGAATCGAGGATCGTTGTGATTGCTGCAAATCGTTTAGATCGCGGCTAGATTGGACCGTCACCCCTTTTTCGTCGACCAATTCGACTCGCATTCGCAAATGCTGGGGCAAACTCTCAATATCGAAGTCCGATTGCTTGATCGGCTCACCTGCAAAGACGCTGAGTACCTCGCATAGCGATTTCCAAAAGGGTAGTTGTTGGGTTTGTCGCTCGACCAGCTTAGGCAAAAGTTTCTTGACTGCGTCCGGCACCGGAACCATGTGCCGCCGCAATTGTTTTGGCAAAGATTTAATCAGGCAGGTCAGTTTTTCTTCCAGCAAGCCGGGTACCAACCATTCCAGCCGTTCGTTGTGAAGCTGGTGCACAATCGCTTGCGGTACAACCACGCTCACCCCGTCCGCTTGATCACCGGGTTCGTAGAGGTACTTTACCGGCAGCTGGGTTACCCCAAGCTCGATTCGGGACGGAAAACGTTTCTCGATGGCATCGCGATCGATGTCGACGACGATGTCTTCCCAGGCCAAATACGGGGATAGCGTTAGCGGTTTCTTGGCATCTAGCTTGGTGGTTGGAGGCACGGCTGGGGGCACGGTTGCTTGCGTTCGCGGGGGTGAGAGCGTTCGGTCCCATTTTTCCAAGCTAACGCGATCGATAACCGTATCTGGGATACGAGAGCGGTAGAAGTCGATTAGCACGTAGGGATCAATCACCAGATCGCGACGCCGTGTTTTGTCCCCCAGCTTTTTCACGGTTTCGAGAAAGGTTTGGTTGTGTATCCAAAACTTCGCACGGGAGACAAACTGGTCTTCGGCAAGTCCCTGTTCGATGAGAATCTTTCTGGCGAGTGGCGGATCGATCGGAGCGAGTGGGACTGCGATACGAGGAGAGACGGGTAAGCCGAAAAGGGTACCTCGTCGCATCACGAGTGCACTCCCTTGTTTCTTACTGAAGTGCGGTTCATCGAAATTGTATTTGATCAAGTGGAAGGCCAACTGCTCAATCCACTCGACTTCGATCTTTGCAACGACCCGAGCGTAGCGTTGCGTGGTCTCAATAAATTCGCCAGCGACAATCCATTTCGGGCGGCTCTGTTTCAATCCAGAGCCGGGCCACATCATGACCTCTAGATTTTGTGCTCCTTTGTATTTGCCTGGTTCTTCCATCATTGCGACACTGGATAGCAAACCACATAACAGGGAGCGATGCAACGCTTCGTAACCTTCGGGTAGTCCAGGCTTGGTGACGACTTGCGGTTCCTGCTGGCGATCTTGGGGTAAGAAGCGTTGCTTGCTGCGAGGCTCGACTTCGACTCCTTTTTCAGGCAGATCGGCCAAGATCAGTTTTCGTTTGCCGAGCGAGAGATTCATTTCTTTACACTGTTCGAGCAACTGCCGATGGACGTCGGCCCATTCCCGCATTCGGACGAGCGACAGGAAGGCATCTCGACACGCCCTTTCCAATCGAGAGCGACCCAGTTGTTCACGGAGTTTGTGATAAAAATCCCAGATCCGAAGGAAGCTCAAGAAGTCGCTGTTGGGATCGCGGAACTTGAAATGGGCTTC
>Ga0105047_10020419_pt1 | contig 10179 bp, 5 predicted proteins | sample MAT04_FD_78384 | JGI IMG/M metagenome (GOLD analysis project Ga0105047, IMG submission 78384) | Freshwater microbial communities from Lake Fryxell liftoff mats and glacier meltwater in Antarctica - MAT-04 (megahit assembly) | ecosystem: Environmental > Aquatic > Freshwater > Ice > Liftoff... | reverse complement strand
GCAGATGGGGAAATCACGCTAAAAGTTACGGACAAACCACTTCATTTCAACTTTCGGCTTGGCAAAGTTCATGAGTAAACACACCTTGAGTCCGGACGCCTTCAGGTAGTTGCAGCACTGGCCCGTGTGAACATCGTCGATGGCTTTTACAGTCTTGATCTTAATCAAGATCTCACCAGCTACGACAGGGTCCGCGAGATACTCGCCTATTGAAACCTCGTCATGGAAAATGTCGAACCTAACCTGCTGTGCCACCGCCAGACTCGCCTCCCGAAGTTCATCCGCCATCGAATTCTCGTATCCTTTCTCCACAAAGCCGCACCCCAGCGTGTTGGACACCCTGAAGCTGCCCCCGACGATCGCTACCGTCAGCTCCGCCAATCTTCGTTCATCTGCGTGTATCTGCGGTTTCATTTCTTCTCCTAAACCCCGACCTTCAGCTGCCCGGCTTCTTTGGCCCTGCGTTCGACCTCCGCCTGCTTCTCCAGCACGCGGCGGTAATCTTTCGGCATGACCTTCACGAACCAGCGCGATTCCCGCTCGAATTCGTCGAGGATGTTCCTCGCCAGTGTCGAACCCGTGAACCGGTAGTGGTTGTCCAGCAGGCGGCGGAGTGTGTGCTCGTCGTCGGGTTGGTCTGGCTTGTCGAGGTCGACCATTTCGAGGTTGCAGAGTTTCGAGAACATGCCCCGGTCGTCGTATACGTAGGCGATCCCGCCGGACATGCCGGCTGCGAAGTTCCGCCCCGTGCCGCCGAGGATCACCACGCGCCCGCCGGTCATGTATTCGCAGCCGTGGTCGCCGCACCCCTCGACCACCGCCCACGCGCCCGAGTTTCGCACGCAGAACCGCTCGCCCACCACCCCGCGCAGGTAAATCTCCCCCGACGTCGCGCCATACCCGATCACATTCCCCGCGATGATGTTCTCCTCCGGCCGGAACGTCGCCTCCCGCGCGGGGTACACGATCACCCTTCCGCCCGATAGGCCCTTTCCCACATAGTCGTTCGCGTCGCCCTCAAGTTCGAGCGTCACCCCGCGCGCAAGAAACGCCCCGAACGACTGCCCCGCGTGGCCGAGGAACTTGAACCGGATCAGGTCCTCGCCCGGCCCAGCCTGCGCCGGCTGGAGGCCCGCCTGCCCGTGCTTGGCCGCGATGCGCCCCGAGAGCATCGCCCCCACCGTGCGGTCAACGTTGGTGATCGCCAGCTCCGCCCGCACCGGCTTGCCCTTGTCGATCGCCGGCGCAGCCAGCTTGATCAGCTTGCTGTCCAGCGAATCCTTCAGTCCGTGGTCCTGCGCCATCACGCGCCGCGTCGCGGGTTTGCGACGGCCCAGCCCCGCGGGTATCTCCGGCTGGGCGAGGATCACCGACAGATCGAGGTGCTTGGCTTTCCAGTGCCCTGAGAGGTCTTCAATATCGAGCATGTCGCTCTTGCCCACCATGTCGTCCACCCGGCGAACGCCCAGCGACGCCATGATCTCCCTCAGCTCCTCGGCCACGAAGAACATGTAGTTGATCACGTGCTCCGGCTTGCCTTGGAACTTTTTCCGCAGCTCGGGGTCTTGCGTCGCGATCCCCACCGGGCAGGTGTTAAGGTGACACACCCGCATCATGATGCAGCCGGTGGCGATCAGCGGCGCCGTCGAAAACCCGACCTCCTCCGCCCCCAGCAAAAACGCGATCGCCACATCCCGCCCGGTTTTGATCTGCCCGTCGGTCTGCACCGTCACCCGCCCGCGCAGGTCGTTGAGCACCAGCGTCTGCTGCGTTTCCGCCAGCCCCAGCTCCCACGGCAACCCGCAGTATTTCAGGCTCGTCAGCGGCGCATTCCCCGTCCCCCCCCCGTCGCCCGAAACCAGGATATGGTCGGCCTTCGCCTTCGCCACCCCCGCCGCCACCGTTCCCACTCCCACCTCCGACACCAGCTTCACCGAAATCCGCGCAGCCGGGTTGGCCACCTTCAAGTCGTGGATCAACTGCGCCAAGTCCTCGATCGAGTAAATGTCGTGGTGCGGCGGCGGCGAAATCAGCCCCACCCCCGGCGTCGAATACCTCAGCTTCCCGATGTAGTCATCAACCTTGTTCCCAGCCAGTGCCCCGCCCTCTCCGGGCTTGGCCCCCTGCGCCATCTTGATCTGAATCTCATCCGCGTTCGTCAGATACTCGATGGTCACGCCGAACCGCCCCGAAGCCACCTGCTTGATCGCGCTCCGCCTCAGGTTCCCGTCCGCGTCGGGCTTGAACCGACGCGGATCCTCACCGCCCTCGCCCGTATTGCTCTTGCCGCCAATGCGGTTCATCGCAATCGCCAGCGTCTCGTGCGTCTCCGGCGACAGCGACCCCAGCGACATCGCCCCCGTGCAAAACCGTTTGACGATCTCCGTCGCCGGCTCGACCTCCGACAGTGGCACCGGCCCCTTTTCCGGCGACCTGAACCGCATCAGCCCCCGCAGCGTGCACCGCGCAGTCGATTCGTCATTCACCAGCCGCGCAAAATCCCGGTACGTCGCCGCGCTCTCAATCCGCACCGCGTGCTGCAGCTTCGCGATCGTCTCCGGGTTGTACTGGTGAAACTCCCCGTCCCGCCGCCATTGATACTGCCCCCCGTCGTCCAGCACGCCCCCCGCCCCCTCGCCGTCCACCACGATCGGCGGATACCCCCGCCGATGACGCAGCAGCGACTCGGTGGCGATCACCTCAAGCCCAATCCCCCCGATCCGCGACGCCGTCCCGTTGAAGTACTGGTCGATCACGTCCCGGGCGATCCCGATGGCTTCGAATATCTGCGCCCCCCGGTACGACTGCACCGTCGAAATCCCCATCTTCGACGCCACCTTCAAAATCGCCTTGTTCGCGGCTTTGATGTAGTTCTTCTCGGCTTGCTCCAGCTCCAGCCCCTCCGGCAGCAGCGCTACCTTGTGCAGGTCCGCCAGCGTCTCAAACGCCAGGTACGGGTTCACCGCCCCCGCCCCGTATCCAATGAGCAAACAGAAGTGGTGCGCCTCCCGCGCCTCGCCCGTTTCCACCACCAGCCCCGCCTGCGTCCGCGTTCCCACACGCACCAGGTGATGGTGCACCGCAGCCGTCGCAAGCAACGACGGAATCGGCGCGTGCTCCGCGTCCACCCCGCGGTCCGAGAGAATCACAATCGTCACCCCCTCCTCCACCGCCTTCTCCGCCTGCATGCACAGCTCGTCCAGCGCACCCCGAAGCGCCCCCGGCCCCCCCGCCACCTCGAACAGCATCGGCAGCGTCCGCGACTTAAAGTCACCCGTCCGAACATCGCGCAACTTCTCCAGATCCTCGTTGGCCAGAATCGGGTACTTCAGCTTGATCAGGTGCGCCCCGCGCGGCTTCTCGTCCAGCAGGTTCCCCTCCCGCCCGAGGTACGTATACAGCGACGTCACCAGTTCCTCCCGCAGCGCATCCAGCGGAGGGTTGGTCACCTGCGCAAAGAGCTGCCGGAAGTAATTGTACAAAAGCTGAGGCTTGTCCGAGAGGCACGCCAGCGGCGTGTCAGACCCCATCGACCCCACCGCCTCCTGCCCCGTCGCCGCCATCGGCGTCATAATCAGTCGCAGGTCTTCCACCGTGTATCCAAACGCGTGCTGCCGCACCAGCAGCGTCGCATGATCCGGCTGCTTCACCTCAGCCGACTCCGGCAGGTCGTCCAGCTCCACCATGTATTCGTCGATCCATCGCTTCCACGGCCGCTTGTCCACCAAGTCGCGCTTGATCTCCGCGTCGTCGATGATCCGGCCCTGCTCGGTGTCGATCATGAAGATCTTCCCCGGCTCAAGTCGCCACTTCCGCAGGATGTTCTCCTCCGGCACCGGCGTCACACCCACCTCCGACGCCATGATCACCAGATCGTCCTTCGTCACGTAATACCGACTCGGCCGCAAGCCATTGCGATCCAGCACCGCCCCTATCTGCCGCCCGTTGGTGAACACAATGCTCGCCGGCCCGTCCCACGGCTCCATCAAGCACGCGTGGTACTCGTAAAACGCCCGCAAGTCCGGATCCATCAGCGGGTTGTTCTGCCACGCCTCGGGAATCAGCATCAGCACCGCGTGTGGCAGCGTTCTCCCGTTCACGCACAAAAATTGCAGCGCATTGTCGAACGTCGCCGAGTCACTCCCCGACTCCGTCAAAATCGGAAACAGCTTCGACAACTCCGACCCGAACACCTCCGACCTCAGCGACCCGTACCGCGCCCGCATCCAGTTGCGGTTGCCCCGCAGCGTATTGATCTCCCCATTGTGCGCCACATACCTAAACGGATGCGCCAGCCGCCACGACGGAAATGTGTTCGTCGAAAACCGCGAATGAACCACCGCCAACGACGACTCAAAATCCGGGTCCGACAAGTCCAGGTAATACTGCCGCAGCTGCTCCGCCGTCAGCATCCCCTTGTAAACAATCCGGTTGCCCGAAATCGTCGAAATATAAAACGTGTCCCGCGTCGCCTGCGACACCTCCCCGTACTCGACGTGGTTCTCCGCCACCTGCCGAATCAAGTACAGCCGCCGCTCGAAATCCGCCCGGTTGAAGAAGTGCTCGCCCATCCCCACGATCACCTGCCGTATCCTCGGCTCGCACTTCTTCGGCGACGGACCGATGAACTTGTTGTTCACCGGCACGTCCCGCCATCCCAGCACCACAAACCCATTGTCGCGGATCGACCGCTCGATGATCGCCTCCGACTCGTGCCGCGCCGCGATTTCCTTCGGCAAAAAACACGTCGCCACCGCGTATTGCCCCAGCGGCGGCAGGTTGATACCCAACTTCGCCGCCTCCCGACGGATAAACCGATCCGGCAACCGCACCAGAATCCCCGCCCCGTCCCCCGAGTCCGGCTCGCACCCGCACGCCCCGCGATGGCTCATCCGTTCGAGCATCTCCAGCGCCTGCTGCACGATCTTGTGCGACGCCTGATTCTTAATGTGGCAGATAAACCCCACTCCACACGCGTCCTTCTCGTTCGCCGGGTCGTACAACCCATGGGCAACGGGCATACCAGGGACGACACGGGGGGCGCGGTCTAGTTTGGCGAGTTCGCTGGGGGTCATGGCGGTGGTTCTAGGCTGGGTCAGAAAGCGGAAAATAGTACGAGGGTTGTGAGGTACGAACGCTCCGGCGTCAACGTCAAAAACTCCGAAACTCGTCTGAACAGTGGGCACCACAACCGAGGTCCCGATCATCGAGCACAACACATAAAGGATTGTAACTCTCTGCGGTCAGGAGATTTACCTTCTTCATGCGGCCCGGCCGCCCGGTATTTAGGCACTACGTTGCCATGTGCTTAAATGTCGGGCAATCAGATCTAGGGGCAATCGCTAATGCGGTCGCCCGAACCATAATCATCAAACCGCGTTCCAAACCCCGACGTACAACCCGTAACGCTCAACTTTTTTTCGTTACAAAACTATGGGCAAATCGTTTGTTGACCCCACAGATGAAGGGGTTCATACTAGCCGGGGGGAAAGAAAGGTCGTCCTAATGGCCGGATACCGCTTAGATTCAATCGCTGGCCTAGCCCGCCAGATCGAGTTTGCACCCACCGACGTCCGCACCGCTCAGCTCGCCTCAGCCGAGGACCTTCTTCACGACCTCGATTCCAACAAAGCCTACCCGCTCGACTTCGTCACCTTCCGCATCACCGGCTTCCGCTCCCGATCCACCGTCCTCGAAGAACAGTCTCTCATCCCAGGCATCGCCCTCCAACACGACCTCGGCAAACTCATCGAAGAAGTCTCCGACACACTCAACGTCGTCGCAGCCGATGTCGGCGAACCCGTTCTCACCATCGAAGACCTCACCGAAAAATTCAACGTCACCTCCAAAACCATCCAACGCTGGCGCCGCCGGGGACTACCCGCACGCAGGTTCGTCTTCGCAGCCGGTAAACGCCGCGTCGGCTTCCTCGTCCGAAGCGTTGAACGATTCGTCCAACTCCACAGCGACGAAGTCTCCCAAGCCACCAACTTCTCCCAACTCACCACCGACGAAATCGACGCCATCATCCGCCGCGCCCGACGACTCGCCACCTCCTGCCAGTGCTGCATGCACGAAATCGCGCGCCGCATCGCCAAGAAAATGCGCCGGTCCCACCTCACCGTCCTTCACACCATCCGCCGCCACGACACAGACCACCCCGCCTTGGCCATCTTCGCTCTCGCCGCCGCGCCCGTCCCCGAAACCGACCGCGCCCGCCTCATCCGCGGATTCAAAAAAGGCACCCCCCTCACCGTCCTCGCCAAACGCGCCTGCAGGCCCCGCAGCGTCGTCTACCGCGTCATCCTCGAAGAACGCATCGACCGCCTCACCCACCGCAAACAAAAATTCATCGACGACCCCCTCTACCACCAAAACGACGCGCCCGAGGTCATAAGCAACCTCATCACCGCCGAAGAACTCGCCGCCCCCCGACCCCGCGACGAACGCGTCCCCAAGGACCTCCCGGCATACTTCCAGTCCCTCTACCGCACCCCCCTTCTCACGCGCGGCCGGGAACGGGCCCTGTTCCTCAAGTTCAACTACCACAAGTTCCAGTTCGTCACCGCCCGACGCGAGCTCGACGCCAACTACGCACGCTCCCGCGACGTTCAAAACCTCGAACGCCACCTCAAGCTCGCCACCCACACTAAAAACGACATCGTCACAGCCAACCTCCGCTTGGTCGTCTCCGTCGCCCGCCGCCACGTCCGCCCCGGCGTCGACCTGATGGAACTCGTTTCCGACGGCAACATCACCATCATGCGCGCCGCCGAAAGCTTCGACTTCCACAAGGGCAACAAATTCAGCACCTACGCCACCCTCGCCCTCATGAAAGGCTTCGCCCGCGCCGTCCCCCTCATGCTCGCCGCCAAACGCAAAGCCGGCGCCGGCGAAGAAATGCTCACCTCCGTCGCAGACCGAAACGCACTCTCCTCCACCCTCGCCGCAACCCACGACGAACTCCGCGGACTCCTCTCCAAACTCGAACCCTCCGAACGCGCCGTCCTCCTCGCCAACTACGGCGTCGACCACGCCAGCTCCTCCCTCCGAGGCATCCAACCCACCCCCGACGACCTCGACGCCACCCACGGCCTCAGCCGTCAACGCATCCGCCAAATCGAACAACGCGCCATGGAAAAACTCCGCACCCTCATCTCCGCCCGCGACGACGCCTAGGCAATACGTCGCCGCCACAATAACATTTTCTTGCATTCAACACGCAACGTCTTTCGTGGTAACATTCATATATATTACCTAGGAGGACGCTTTGGTATCTGCTGCTGGTTCAAAACGGCTTTGGACAACTCTTGTGATGGCCATGGCCACGGCGGGTTGCATGGAGAAAAAAGTCAATCTTCCCCCCCAAGTCGCCACGCTCTCGCCCAACCTCACTCTCGCCACCACCCGCGCCGCCGCGCCCCCCACCGCATCAGGTGCCGCCACCACTCAACCGGTTGAGGTCTCCGCCGTCTCAGGTTTCAAGGGCAAGGACGACCTGCTGACTCACCGCGTCGAGTCCAACGGAGGCTTGTATCGCGCGGTCGTTACCTACCGCACGAACAACATCAAGGGCTACTCCTTGAAGGTCAACGGCTTGGCGTACGCCGGGTTCTTCAACCCCAGTGGCGACGCCTTTGCCGAGCACGACCACGGTCTTGTCGAGCTGTCCAAGGGCGAGAACACGATCCAGATCGGCGGCGGCTGGGGGTATTACGAAATCGCCGGGCTCGAGCTCACCCCCGCTCGGGTCCCGCCGCCACCCGTGAGGCCCAAAGCTATTCCGGTCAACCCCGCCGCCACCACCGAAACCCGGGCGCTGCTCCGCAAGCTCACTGACAGCTACGGTAAACACACCTACACCGGCGTCTATTCCGACTCGGACGCGGCGTTCGTCAAGGAAAAAACCGGCCACGCCGTCGCCTGCCTCGGTGGCGACCTCATGGACTACTCCCCCTCCCGCGTCGAACGCGGAAGCGACGCCAAGGGCGAATCGGAAAAGCTCATCGCAGCCGCCAAGACCGGCAAGATGATCACCGTCAGTTGGCACTGGAACGCGCCCAAAGACCTCCTCGACCGCGTTGATCTCGACGCCAACGGCCAGGAAATCAACAAACGCTGGTACAAGGGGTTCAACACCACCGCCACCACCTTCGACCTCGCCCAAGCCATGGCCGACGAAAACTCCGAGGATTACAAACTCCTCGTCCGAGACATCGACGTCATCGCCGTACAACTCAAAAAGTTCCAGGACGCCAAAGTCCCCGTCCTCTGGCGACCCCTCCACGAAGCCGAGGGCACGTGGTTCTGGTGGGGCGCCAAAGGCCCCCAAGCCTACGTCAAACTCTGGCGACTCCTCTACGACCGCCTCACCCACCACCACCAACTCAACAACCTCCTCTGGGTCTACACCGGCGGCCTGGACGCCAAGTGGTACCCCGGCGACGACGTCGTCGACATCGTCGGCGTCGACCTCTACCCGCCGGACTCGCGCGACCCCACCACCTCCGCGTGGGACACCGTACTGCGGCAATACGCGGGCAAAAAGATCCTCGCTCTCACCGAAGTCGGATTCGTCCCAGACATCGACCGGATGCGCCGCCACGGGGTCTACTGGGCGTACTTCAACACCTGGACCGGTGACCTCGGGCCACGCGGGCAAAAGGACTCGGAACTCTCGGACCGACTCGGGTCCAAATGGTACCGCGGACTCAAGTAACCCCGACCTTCGCCCGGCGGGCACGACGCAGCAGAGCAACCCCCGCAGCCAGTGGCAGCGCTAGAAACCCCGGCTCGGGGATCACCGGACGCGTCATCGCAAACGCCGGCGTGATCATTCGAAACTGTCCGTTCTCCGTTCCCGGCACGAGCGGCGCAGCCGGGTCGCCTGAAATCGGGTCGAACGAACGAATGCCATTGGCCGTGGAGAACAGCCAGTTGCCGTTGGCCAGTTGCGCGATGCCCCGTGGGCCGAACGCGAGGTTGTAGTACAAGCGCTGGGAACCGTCGGCGTTGAACAAATAGATCCCGGCTGTGTTCAGCGTGAGCTCCAAGCTGAATGTGTTCGAAAACGCCGCCACCGCAAACCCGCCGTCTTCGATGGCGATGATCTGCTGCGCACCCGACAGCCCGAACGTGTCCTGCACCAGCGACGACGACGCCCCCGTGGCGAGATCCACCTCAAATACGTCCGGCGTAACCGGATTGCCCGCCCCTGAGTTCTGAAAGTTGCTCACCAAAAGCCGCGCCCCCTGAACGGCAATGTCCCACGGCGATGAGAACCTCGCCTCTTGGACCGTGAACCGCGCGAACACAGGCGACGTGCCTCCACCCGGAAGTGTTTCCACCCCAGCCGGCGACCCGTCAAGGTTGAACCGCTGGATGGTGTTCTGAGTCGAGAGATTGTTGGCGTTGTCACCCACCGCCACGTAGATCTGGTTTTCGTGCAGGGCGATCCCCCGTGCCTGCGTGAGATTCCCCAACACCGTCCGGAGCAGCACGCCGTCCATGCTGTACTCAAAGACTGCGTTCCGGTTTTGGTCGGAGAGGTAGTAGGTCCCGACGTTGCTCGGGATGATCTTGAAGGGGGTCGTGAGCGTGCCGTTGGCTGGGCCGATGAGCTGACTGTTCATCGGGCGACCATCGGTCCTGTCCAAGGCCCAAATGGTTCGCCGACCAGCGCCCGAACTGGAGATCGTCGATTGAGGCACAAGAAACGCTGCGACGCCGAGCGACGTCTGCGCTTGAACCGACTCGAAAACCGAGAACAACCCAACCCCAGTCGCAATGAAAGCAGCATAACAACAAAAACGCATTGATTCGCCCTTCTCTTTCCAGACGTTATAGAACCTGCCAACTATACCCCACGATTCGGCGGCGGAGTGTGTCAGGCCGGGCACAATCTGGTGGACACTACTGCACGACGGCCGTGATCAGGGTGCGGTCGTCTTCGCCGCGGGGGGTGGTGGTAAACAAGCCCAGCTTTTCATTCACGGAGTTGATCATTTCCTGCGGATCACAGCCTCCGCTTAGCAGCGCTTCGTCAAGACGCGGGACGTCGAACATGACGCCGCGGGGATCGAAAGATTCGGTGATCCCGTCGGTGTACCACGCGAGGCGGTCGCCGGGGCGGAGTTGGAGCATACTCTGGGGGTAGCGCTCGTCCGGGCTGATCCCTAG
>Ga0105047_10020416_pt1 | contig 10181 bp, 11 predicted proteins | sample MAT04_FD_78384 | JGI IMG/M metagenome (GOLD analysis project Ga0105047, IMG submission 78384) | Freshwater microbial communities from Lake Fryxell liftoff mats and glacier meltwater in Antarctica - MAT-04 (megahit assembly) | ecosystem: Environmental > Aquatic > Freshwater > Ice > Liftoff... | reverse complement strand
TCGGCCTTGAAGCGAGCCCGGTTCTGCGGCTTCATCAGCGACATGCAGAACTGGTTCAGGTGATAACCCAGGCGCGACTGCTCCGCATCGAAGATCGTGGTTCCGGGTACGTCCTTGTACGGTTTGTCCAATGCCATCGGGGGTACCTCTCGAGTCACGGCCAGTACAGGCGCATCGGGTTGTCAACCAGGAGTTGCTGCTGCAACCGCGCGGTACGCGCGATCTGCGGTATGAAGTCGACCAGCAGGCCGTCGTCCGGCATATGGTCCTTCAGGTTGGGGTGTGGCCAATCGGTGCCCCACAACACCCGGTCCGCAAAGGTCTCGACCAGCAGGCGGGCGAATGGCACGACATCCTGGTATGCGTGTTGCTCGCCACCCAAGGCGTTCGGACCGATGATCGACAGACGTTCCGGGCAGCTGACCTTGCTCCAGACGTTGCCATGCTCGCGCATCAACTGCATGAACAGGGCGAACTCTGGTCCATCGACCGGCCTGGACACGTCCGGGCGGCCCATGTGGTCGACCACCACCGTGGTCGGAAGCGCGGTGAAGAAGTCGTACAGCTGCGGCAGGTCCCGGGCCTCGAAATACACCACCACATGCCAGCCCAGCGGCGCGATGCGGTGGGCGATCTCCAGCAACACCTCGCGCGGCGTGAAGTCGGCCAGGCGTCGCACGAAGTTGAACCGGGTGCCGCGTACACCGGCGGCATGCATGTCCTGCAGTTCGGCGTCGGTCACATGACGATTGACGGTTGCCACGCCGCGCGCCATGCCGTTGGAGGCCTTGAGCGCGTCGACCAGCGCCCGGTTGTCGCTGCCGTGGCAGGTCGCCTGCACAATCACGTTCCTGTCGAAGCCCAGCTGGTCGCGCAATGCGAACAGCTGCTCCCTGGATGCGTCGCACGGAGTGTACTTGCGCTCGGGCGCATAAGGAAACACAGCGCCGGGGCCGAACACATGGCAATGTGCATCGACCGCACCAGCAGGCAGCGTGAAACATGGCTTGCTCGGACCGGCGAACCAATCGAGCCAGCCAGGAGTTTTCGTGAATTCCGTCGGCATGGTCCTACCCGCTCAGTCGATGTATTTCAGGCCGGCCTTCTCCAGCGCCAAACGCATGTTGTACATGTCGAGTCCCAGCACGCCGGCAGCCAGTTTGGAGCGTTTTTCGGCCTCATTGGCTTCCCGCGCCGCAGCCGCTTCTGCCACCTGGTGCGCAAGCGCAACCGGCACGACCACGACACCGTCGTCGTCGGCCACGATCACGTCACCCGGGTTGACCTGGGCACCGGCACACACCACCGGAATGTTGACCGAACCCAGCGTCGCCTTGATCGTGCCCTTGGCATGAATCGCCTTGGAGAACACCGGGAACCGCATGCTGCTCAGGTCCTTGATGTCGCGCACACCACCGTCGATGACCAGGCCCAGCGCGCCGCGGGCGCGGAACGAGGTCGCCAGCAGGTCGCCGAAGAAGCCGTCGGCATTGTCCGAGCTCACCGCCGCCACCACCACGTCGCCAGGCTGCAGTTGCTCGGCCACGACGTGCATCATCCAGTTGTCGCCTGGATGCAGCAGCACCGTCACCGCAGTGCCGCAGACATGGGCGCCGGTATAGATCGGTCGCAGGTACGGCTTCATCAGCCCGACACGGCCCATGGCCTCATGGATGGTGGCGACGCCGAACGCCGACAAGGCTTCGGTGGCGGCCTTGTCGGCGCGCACGATGTTGCGCTTGACGATACCGAGCTGAGTCATGTCATGGGCCCTTCTGGTTCAACGCGGCGTCCAGGCGCGGAAACACGCGCCGGGCATTGCCCTCGTAGATCTGGAACCGGTCGTCGTCGCTGAGGATCTTCGACGCCTCGATGTAACGCCGGGTGTCATCGTAATAGTTGCCAGTCTGCGGGTCGATGCCGCGCACGGCACCGATCATCTCGGACGCAAACAGCACGTTCTTGACCGGGATCACGGTATTGAGCAGGTCGATGCCCGGCTGGTGATAGACGCAGGTGTCGAAGAAGATGTTGTTCAGCAGATGGTCCTGCAGCAACGGCTTCTTGAGCTCCTGCGCCAGGCCGCGGAAACGACCCCAGTGATACGGCACGGCGCCGCCCCCATGCGGGATCAGGAATCGCAGCGTCGGGAACTGCGTGAACAGGTCCGACGTCAGGCACTGCATGAAGGCCGTCGTGTCCGCATTCAAATAATGCGCGCCCGTGGTGTGAAAACACGGGTTACAGCTGGTGGAGACATGGATCATGGCCGGGATGTCGTATTCCACCATCTTCTCGTAGATCGGGAACCAGTGCTTGTCACTCAGCGGCGGCGACGTCCAGTGCCCGCCGCTCGGGTCCGGGTTCAGGTTGATACCCACACAGCCGTACTGGGTGACGGATCGCTCGAGTTCGGCGACGCAGGTTGCCGGGTCGACGCCGGGCGACTGCGGCAGCATCGCCGCACCGATGAAGTGGTCCGGGAACAGCTGGGAGACACGGAAACACAACTCGTTGCAAATTGCGGACCAGGTCGATGACACCTGAAAGTCGCCGATGTGGTGGGCCATGAAGCTGGCCCGTGGAGAAAAGATCGTCAAATCGGAGCCACGCTCCTTCATCAGCCGCAACTGATTGGTCTCGATGGACTCGCGCAACGCGTCGTCACTGATCTTGAGTTCGGACACCTTCGGCATCGACGCTGGATCCTGAATGCCGGCGATCTGGCGATTGCGCCAGGTCTCCAGCGCCTTCGGCGCCGTGGTGTAGTGGCCGTGGCAATCGATGACGATGGGTTTTCTCACAAGCTTGTCTCCTTGGGCAGGCGGATTGTCGGATTGTCGGGCTACCAGTGTTATCTGGCACCGGGCAGCCCCGCGTATCGGACGCCTATCGGTAGCACTCCCCCTGCGCCTGCATTGTGGTCGTGTAGCCCGCGAAGATGAATGCCCGCCAGCCACTAGCAGATATAACCATACGGCATGGTGCCTAGAATGGTATCTCGAACCTTGCAATGTCGGCGCACGCATCCGATGGACTTCTGATGGACCTCAAGCAGATCGCGTATTTTGTCCGGGTCGCCGAGCTCGGTGGCTTCACCCGCGCTGCTGCGGCGCTGGGTGTGGCCCAGCCTGCACTCAGCCGACAGGTGCGGTTGCTCGAGGTCGAACTGCGCCAGACACTGCTGGTGCGCGACGGCCGTGGCGCGGTGCCCACCGAGGCTGGGCGGCTGTTGCTCGCGCATGGCCGCGGCATCCTGCACCAGCTCGAGCGGGCGCGCGAGGAGCTGGGAAAACTGCGCGGTGCGCTGGCTGGGCGGGTTGCGGTCGGGTTGCCGACCAGTCTGGCGCGGGTGTTGACCGTGCCCTTGACGCGCGCCTTCAGCCGCCAGATGCCGGAGGCGACCATCTCGATCAGCGAGGGCCTGTCGGCGGCGATGCTCGAATCACTGGTCAATGGCCGGCTCGACGTCGTGCTGCTGTACAACGCGCGGCCCAGCCCGGACATCGAGATCACGCCGCTGCAGATCGAGGAGTTGTTCCTGGTGCAGGCCCGTGCGCACAACCCGGCTTGCGGAGCGGTCCGGCTGCGGGACCTTGCCGCATTGCCACTGGTCATTCCCAGCCGCCCGAACGCGATCCGGATGCGGGTCGAGTCCGAACTGGCCGCACTCGGCTGCAGCCTGCGCATCGCGCTGGAGATCGACGGGGTGTCGGCGATCCTGGATCTGGTGGCCGATGGCACCGGCAACGCGGTGTTGTCGCGCAACGCGGTCGAGAGTTCGGCCCATCCCGACCTCTTCCGGCTGCGGCCCATTCACGACCCTGCGCTGCGCGCACAGATCGCACTGGCGGTGAGTGCCCAGCGGCCAGCCACGTTGACGCAGCAGGCAACCCAGGCCTTGGTCATCGACACACTGGCTGCCGTGCTGCCCGCGGCCGGGCCGGCCGACCCACCGGAGGGGCCAGGCGCGGCACAAGCCGGCAGCGGCGCTTAAGATCACGCTGGCAGGTCTGTGCGATGACGCACCGGTCGACCCGAAACAACCCCCAGGAGGCCGCCATGAGCGCACTCGTCTTCACCCTGATCGGCCCCGATCGCCCTGGCGTCGTGCGCGCCATCTCCGACAAGGCGGCCGAGTTCGGAGCGAACTGGACTGACAGTGTCATGGCCAATTTCGCCGGACAGTTCGCCGGAATCGTGCACCTGCAGGTTCCGCCGGGCAACATTCAGGCCTTGCTGGCGGCACTGCGCAGCCTTGAATCCGACAACCTGCACATCCAGGTCGCGCAAGCCGACGATGTCGCAGCCGCGACACCACCGCGGCGGATTCACCTGGTACTGGTCGGCCATGACCGGCCCGGCATCATCCACAGCATCTCGACCCGGCTGGCCACGCACGGCGTGAGCATCGACACGATGAAGACGCATATTGCCAGCGGGGCGATGTCGGGCGAGCAGATGTTCCATCTCGACGCTCAGCTGGCCGCCCCGCCGGGTCTGGACGCAGACACGCTGCGCGAAGGGCTCGAGAGCCTGGCCAACGAGTTGATGGTGGACATCGAATTCGACAGCGCCGACGCTCCACCGGCGCGCTGAGCCGGGCGTTCGCGCTTTCCCGGCAGCCCGGAGCCCCCGCCGCGCTGCCCACTGCAGCAGTATGTCAGCGGTTGGTATCTTTGATCAGCTGGTCTGCGTAGACCTGCCAGGGACTGTTCTTCGTGACCAAGCGATCGAATACCCCGTCCCGGGCCCGGTCGGCGACCCACTGCTGCTTGTTGGCGATCGCGGCAGCCATGAATGGCTCGAAACCAGCCTCACGCACAGTGTTGGCCGACTCGCGCATCTCTTCGGCCCGGCGCTGGCCGTGCTGCACCACCCGGCTGAAGAAATAGCTGCCAACCTGTTCCCAATCGATACCAGGAAAGGTTTCCCGCAGCGAGGAAATCACCTGGTCCTCGACCCCATGGTGGCGTGCCGTCGTGTAACTCTCAATCACCAGTGCCTCCAGGCCCTTGATCATCACGCTGCGGCACATCTTGATCGCGCTGGCCACGCCGAGCTGATCCGATACCACGCTGGCGTCCATGCCCCAGCCGGTCAGCACCGGCGCGAGTTCGGCCGCGCTCGGCCCACCGAGCAGCATCGGCACCTCAATGCCATGGGGCGGCACCGAGGTCATGACACCCGCTTCCACATACCGCCCGCCCGCAGCATCGACACAGGCGGCCGCCTGCTGCTTGGTCGCCGGCGAGGCCGAGTTCAGGTCCAGGAACACGGTACCCGGACGCAGGTGGGCGGCGGCCTGCCGTGCCACCGCGAGCGTGCTGGAGGCGGTAACCGCGGAGATCAGCAGGTCGGCCTCGGCACACAGTTGCGCCATGGCCTCGCACGCGCGCACGCCGCAGTGCGCCGCATGGGCCCGCTGCGCGGCGACTACCCCGGTATCCGCAGCGACGAACGTCAAGTCCCAGGCACTGATCGCATTCACCTGGGCGCGCAACCCGGCTGCGAAGGTCTTGCCGACCTCGCCGTAGCCGATCAATCCGATATGTTGCAATCGCATGGCGCCTGCCAGTCGACTTACTGGGTCGGAATCTTCGCTCGCACGATCACATCGCCCCAGCGCCTGGTCTCACTGGCCAGCAACTCGGCGGCCTGCTCCGGTGTGCTGGCATGCGCGTCCATGTTCAGCGCACGCAGCTTGCTCTTGACGTCCGGCGCCTCGACGGCGGCGGCGATGTCCTTGTTCAATCGCGCGATGACGGCGGCCGGCGTCTTGGCCGGTGCTGCCAAAGCGTTCCAGGATGAGGCCACCAGACCGGGCACGCCACTTTCGACCGCGGTCGGCACATCGGGCAGGACCGCCGAACGCTGGCTGCCAGTGACGGCCAGGGCGCGCACGGCCTTGCTGTTGATATGCGCAATGACCGGGCCGAGGATCTCGACCGCGGCATCGATCTGGTTGCCACGCAGCGCGGTGATGACTGCCGGGGTGCCGTTGAACGGCACGATCTGCACGTCAATGCCCGCCGCCGACTTGAGCAGTTCGCCGGTCAGGTTCTGGGTGCTGCCGATATTGATCGTGCCCAGGTTGAGCTTGCCCGGATTCGCCTTCGCAAAGGCAACCAGTTCGCCAAGGGTCTTGAACTTCGAATCGAAGGCGGTGACGACCGCGATGTCAAAGGTCGCCAGTGTCGAGATCGGCGTGAAGTCGCGCTGGGTATCGAACGGCAGGGACTTGAACAGGCCGGCGCTGACCGCCGTCCCGTTGGAGATCAGCAGCAAGGTGTGGCCGTCGGCGTCGGCCTTGGCCACGAGATCGCCGGCGGCGATACCGCCAGCGCCCGGCTTGTTGTCGATGACCACGGCCTGGCCTAGCGACTGGCTCAGTTTTTCCGCCACCGTGCGCGCCGTCAGGTCCGCCACGCCGCCCGCGCCGAACGGCACCACGATACGCACCGTCTTGCTCGGAAAATTCTGAGCCTGGCTGGTCAGCGCCAGCAGCGCCATGGCCGCGAGCGCGGCACACCGTGTCAAAAATCGCATCGTTGTCTCCTGATCGCGTCGGGGCCGCAACGGACCGCCGCCGTGGGGTTGGTACATGCCGGGGCCGGACGTTGCCGGCAATCCTCTGGTGCAGTGTATCAAGCAGGAGTATCCCGAACCACGATCTGCCAGGCACGATCTGCCAGCCGACTGCGCTGGGTGATGCCTATGGCGGTATCACCCGGGCCAAGGGCATGCGCCGGCTCAGCCACGCAAGTGCTGATTGAAGAAGCCCAGGGTCCGCTCCCAGGCCAGTTTGGCCGCCGCGGCGTCGAAACGCGGCGTCGTGTCGTTGTTGAAACCGTGCTGGGTGCCGGCATAGGTATGGGCCGTATAGCGGGCGCCCGCGGCCTTGAGCGCCGCCTCGTACGGTGGCCAGGCCGCGTTGATGCGTTCGTCGATACCTGCAAAATGGATCTGCAACGGTGCCTTGACCTTCACGGCCTCGCTGGCCGGCGGATGGTTGCCGTAAAACGGCACGCCGGCGGCCAGGTTCGGCAACCGCGTCGACAGGATATGCACCATGCCCCCGCCATAGCAAAAACCGACCGCGCCGAAGGTGCCGTTGCATTCGGGCCGCGATTGCAGCACCTGGGCCGCCGTCACGAAATCCTCACGGGTCTTGGCCTGGTCGAGCTTGCCGAACAATTCGCGCGCCTTGTCTTCGTCACCCGGATAGCCGCCCAGCGGCGTCAGTGCGTCGGGGGCGAAGGCGACGAAATTGTCCAGCGCCAGGCGCCGTGCGATATCTTCGATATGTGGATTCAGACCACGGTTCTCGTGCACCACAAGGATGCCCGGCAGCTTTGCGCTGGCATTGGCGGGCACCGCCAGATATCCCTTCATGGTCCCGGAGCCGGACGGCGAGGCGTATTCCAGCATCTGGTTCTTGAGCCGCTGGTCGTCCTTGGGCACGATCTGGGCGGCAGCGAAGTCAGGGCTCAGCGAGGCCAGCAACATGGCGGCAGTCACACCACCGACGGCGAATTTCTGCGCCCGCTCCAGGAATCCGCGGCGGTCGATGCCGCCGTGTACATAGGCATCGAACAGTATCAGCAGTTCCTGGTCGAAATCGGCGGCTGTCTTGCGTGGCATGGATGCTCCTGGGCATGGGGTTGAAGTGCCTGGAATGACTCTGCCACCGGCAAAACGTTCAGCCCCGTTGCCGCCATCCCGATCAGGGAATACCCTCTGCCGTCCCCGGCCGGACCGACCCAGAAGGCACACCGCCCCCGCGCCTGCCCCCTGCAGGGAGACCGGCAAGACGCACGAGCATATCCGTGTGGACGGCATGCCGCATGCGATTGGTTGCAGCATGCACCGGACTATTGTTGCGGCGGCCCGCGCGACCTACACTCGACATCCAAACAACAAGCGAGACCGAGTCGAGGAGACGCCCCGATGGTTGCAAGACAAGCGGCAGCGATCAGCGAGTTGCTGAGCCTGCTGGAATCGCGTTATGCCATCCGGGTGTTGTGGGCGCTCAGGGACGGTCATCCCCAGACCTTTCGCCTGCTGCAGGACAGCGTTGGCGGCATCACGCCCAACACCCTCAATACCCGCATCAAGGAACTGCGCCATGCCGGCCTGATGTCGCACCGCAAGGATGGCTATATAGTCACGCCGTGCGGCGCCGATCTTCTCAGGCGCCTGTCCGACCTACCGGCGTTCGCCAGTCGTTGGGCCGCCAGCCAAGCCAGGAAGAAACCACCCGACCATGAAACAGATCCTGTCCCGCCACGAATCCATCCTGCCACATGACCCTGCGCGCGCAGTGCTGATCGGGCGGGTCTGGACCGACGGCCTCGGCCCCAGCCTGGTGCGGATCACGGCCGAGACCGTGACCGACATCTCCCACCTGGCCCCGACCTGCTCGGCGCTGCTCGAATTGCAGGGCTGTGCGGACGCGGTAAAGGCGGCAGACGGACGCCGGATCGGCTCGACATCGGACATCCTGGCCCATTCGCACGCGGACCGCCGCGACGCTGCCCAGCCCTGGTTCCTGGCGCCCTGCGACCTGCAAGCGATCAAGGCGGCCGGAGTCACCTTCGTGTCCTCGATGCTCGAGCGGGTAATCGAGGAACAGGCCCGTGGCGACGCCAGTCGCGCCGAATCGGTACGCCGCTCGGTGGTCGCGGTGATCGGCGACAACCTGCGCAGCGTCCGGCCTGGATCTGCACAGGCGGCACAGTTGCGCGAGGTCTTGATCGGACAAGGGATGTGGTCGCAGTACCTGGAGGTCGGTATCGGTGAAGACGCAGAGATCTTCACCAAAGCCCAGCCGATGAGCGCGGTGGGCATCGGCGCCGAGATCGGGCTGCACCCCAAGAGCGTCTGGAACAATCCCGAGCCCGAGATCGTGCTGGCCGTCAACAGCCGTGGCGAGACCGTTGGCTGCACGCTGGGCAATGACGTCAACCTGCGCGACTTCGAAGGCCGAAGCGCCCTGTTGCTGGGCAAGGCCAAGGACAACAATGCGTCGGCCGCAATCGGGCCCTTCATCCGCCTGTTCGATGCGCATTTCGGTATCGACGATGTGCGTCGCTGCGAATTGACATTGCAGGTCAACGGCACCAACGGGTTCGCCATGCATGGCGCCAGCAGCCTGGCCATGATCAGTCGAGACCCGCTGGAGTTGGTCGATCAGGCCATGGGGGCGCCGGACTGCCGGACCCACCAGTATCCGGACGGCTTCATGCTCTACCTCGGCACCATGTTTGCGCCGACCCAGGATCGCCATGGCCCGGGCCAGGGATTCACGCACGAACTCGGCGACCAAGTAGCCGTGTCCACGCCGGCGCTGGGCACCCTGGTGAACCGGGTCAACCATTCGGACAAGGTGGTGCCCTGGACGTATGGTGTTTCGGCGCTGATGCGCGACCTCGCCAGGCGCGGACTGCTGGCATAATTTCAGGCTTGCCGCGGCCAGCGCCTTGCGCGTGAAGCCATCGTGCACCACACCGTCTGCCCGCCTGCCAGCGCGGCGCGTCGGTGTGCCGTATGCCCTTTCACACATCCGATTGGAGACCCCATGATCACCACCGCATCCGGACTACAGTACCTGGACACCATCACCGGCGACGGCCCGCAGGCCGAGTCCGGCCAGCAGGTCAAGGTTCATTACACCGGCTGGCTGTATGTCGACGACACCCAGGGCGCCAAGTTCGACTCCAGCAAGGACCGCGGCGATCCGTTCGCATTCTCGTTGGGAGCCGGCATGGTGATCCGCGGCTGGGACGAGGGAGTGGCTGGCATGAAGGTTGGCGGTGCACGCACGCTGATCATCCCGCCAGCGCTCGGATATGGCGCCCGGGGCGCCGGTGGCGTGATCCCGCCCAACGCCACGCTGAAATTCGACGTCGAACTGCTGGGTGTATCGGGCTGATTTTTCATGCAGGCCGACGACGGCGTGTCGGCATGGCCGCACACGGCCACGCCGATACGCCCGGCAATTGCGCGAGGTTCATCCCTGTCATCGGCAAGGTCTTGAATCCCGCCGAACCATCACCAACTGGGTTTTGTCCCAGCCCCAAGACCGCATTGCTTGCGATTTCGTGACCTCAACGCATGTCTGACAACAAACGACCCGATACCCCCCAGCAGGCCCAGCATTACCAGAGCACCGAAGAAAT
>Ga0105047_10020414_pt1 | contig 10182 bp, 8 predicted proteins | sample MAT04_FD_78384 | JGI IMG/M metagenome (GOLD analysis project Ga0105047, IMG submission 78384) | Freshwater microbial communities from Lake Fryxell liftoff mats and glacier meltwater in Antarctica - MAT-04 (megahit assembly) | ecosystem: Environmental > Aquatic > Freshwater > Ice > Liftoff... | reverse complement strand
GGGAGATGCGGATGATCTCTTCCGCCTTCAGGGCCCCGACCCGCTTAATCTTGTCGTGCAAAGTCTGGCCGACGATGCACTCCATCACCAAGTACGGGAGCGTCGTCCGCTCGGCCCCGAGAGACGCAGCTTCGGTTCCGTCGACCGCGAAGATCGTCACCACATGCGGGTGACTGATCGCTGCAGCTGCGCGGGCCTCGCGGAGGAAGCGTTGTCGGGCACTCGGGAGGCGAGCCAGTTCCGGGGCCAGGGCCTTGACCGCGACGATCCTCTGGAGCAATGGATCATGGGCGCGAAACACAACGCCCATGCCGCCGCGACCGATCTCTTCGATAATCTCATACGGACCGAGCTTGCCGATCATGCCGGGAAGAGAACAAGGAGTGAGGAACTCACCGACCGGCGTCGGTGTGTTCTCCAAGACGGGCCGCTGAAGAAAGCTTCCCGCGTTTTCATAGGCCCCCAGCAAGGCCTCGACTCGCTGCCGTTGGTCGGTGTCGTGACAGCTGGCGGCGAGAAACCTGGATCGTTCGTCTCCCTGCTTGCCCAAGGCCACCAGAAACAATCCCTCCACCGAGAGCGGGTCGACGCTGCCGAGATTGCTGGGATCAAGTGGCATGGGATCGGGTTCGGGATTTGTCGGGACTGGTATACCGGTCATCGCATGGACTCCGCAGAAGGGACAGTTTCACCCATCCATGCGTTTTCTGTCAGTGGCGCGCCTCATGAAATCTGGAATTATTTTGAGCATCTTTGGGATTCGTTTCCCCCTTGATGACCAACCGACGTGCCAGCCAGGGCCAGCGCAGTGAGAGGCTGGAACCCCGAACCCGTGTGAAGCGGAGGGATGTCTCCGCAGGACGCTGAGCTGCGAAGTCACAACTCATCCGGGATGCGATTGACGCTGGCTCCCAGCGATTGGAGTTTCAATTCGAGTTGCTCGTACCCACGGTCAAGGTGGTATATGCGGTGGATATTGGTTTCGTTGCGAGCAGCCAGCCCAGCGAGGACTAGGGCGGCACTGGCGCGGAGATCGCTGGCCATAACGTGGGCTCCCGAGAGAGCCGAGACCCCCTCGATCACTGCGCTGTCTCCCTCGCGGCGGATGTCGGCTCCCATCCGCAGGAGTTCAGAAACATGCATAAACCGGCTGGGAAACACCTTGTCGGTGACGACACTCTGGCCGGGCACCAGACACAGGAGAGCGGTCAGCTGGGCTTGGACATCGGTGGGAAAGCCGGGGTAAGGGGTGGCCGTACACGTAATCGGGCGCAGCGGGCCATTGACCGAGACGCGGCACTGGTTCGGCTTCCAATCCAGGGACACGCCAATCTGACTCAGGGTTTCCAGGACATCGACCATCTGAGGGGCGCGGACATTCTCGATGGTGACATCGCCGCCGGTAATCGCCGCAGCGATCATCAACGTCGCGGCTTCGATGCGGTCGGGGATCACGGTGTGGTCGGCTCCCGCGAGTTCTTCCACACCATCGATCACCAAACGGGGCGTGCAGAGTCCCTCAATCCGGGCTCCCATCGCAATCAATAAATGGCCCAGGTCGACGACCTCGGGCTCGCAGGCTGCGGCATCGATGACGGATGTTCCACGAGCCAGGCAAGCCGCAGTCATGACGTTGCAAGTCCCGGTGACTGTGCTGCCCTGGTCGCCGCCCAGGTGAATACTCGCGCCTGTGAGTCGAGATGCGGAGGCAATCACGTAGCCATTTTCAATCTGAATCTCAGCCCCCAGCGCTCGCAGCCCTTTGAGATGGAGATCAATGGGACGATGGCCGATGTTGCAACCGCCGGGGAGAGAGACGATGGCCTTGCGGCGCTTGGCGAGCAAGGGGCCGAGAACGCAGATACTGGCCCGCATCCGCCGGACGAGGTCGTAGTCGGCCCGGCAGGGACGATTGTCGACGCACTCCATCGCCAGATTGCCGCTGTCTCGGCGGGACCCGATCCCCAGTGTTTGCAGAAGGGCAGCCAGCGTGCGGACATCGGCCAGATCGGGAACCTGCCGCAGTCGCAGTGGTCCGCTGGCGACGAGGCTCGCAGCCATCATCGGCAGCGCTGCATTCTTTGAACCGCTCACGCGGATCGTCCCGCGGAGTGGACGGCCTCCCTGAATGACGAATCGGTCCATCCGCAGAGCCATCTGGTGAATGCGTATTGATTACTCGGCGGTCACCATCCTCGGCGTCCGGACATCCGGAGTCTACCGAGTCAAAGCGGTGCGGCGAAAGCGGCGTATTACCAAACGACTGGATTGAGTGACGTGGAGCGATATGGCATGGCGTTACGAAAAAAGCCCAGTGGGTGAACCACTGGGCTTTCAGAGACACAAGTTCGACGAGCGATTAACGCTTCGAGAACTGGAAGCTGCGGCGGGCCTTCTTATGGCCGTATTTCTTACGTTCCACCTTACGATCGTCGCGGGTCAGGTAACTGCCCTCGGTGAGAATCGGGTGGAGTTCGGGATTCTTCGCCTGGAGAGCACGGGCGATGCCCAGCTTGCAAGCTCCGCTTTGGCCCGTCGATCCGCCACCTTCCACCTGGATGATGACTTCGACCTTTTCCAGCATGCTGGTGGCCTTGAGCACGGCGAGCACAGCGTGCTGATCTGTGATCAGTGGGAAGTATTGAGTCATCGGACGACCGTTGACGGTGATCTGTCCGCTGCCGTCCTTGACACGCACGCGGGCCACAGCTGTCTTACGACGGCCAGTTCCCCAACACACGCCGAAGCGGTCGACCTTGCCGCGAATGGTAGGAGCCACACGTGCGACAGCCGGTGCCGCATCGGTCGCTTCCACAGCGTCAGAGCCAATGGTCAGTTCCGGCATTTCCGGCATATCATTCTGCGGTGCGTCAGTCGACATAAACCACGTTCCGAACAGTTTTTGTGAGTTGTGGCCAGGTGCTTACCAGTGGCACCTGGATGGAAATCCCTTAGCCCTGGAGCCAAGCCGGAAGTTCTTGCGGCTGTTGAGCCTGATGGGTGTGAGTTGAACCTGTGAAGAGCCGCAGGTTCGTCAACATAATGGACGCCAGCTTGTTCTTCGGGAGCATACGACGCACGGCTTCCCGCAGCACATAGCCAGGATTCCGCTTGATCATCTGCTCGGCAGTCACAATTCGACGTCCACCGGGGAAGCCGGTGTAGTAGTCGTACTGCTTCTGGCCCATCTTTTTCGTCATGTAGGGCATGTCATCGCTCGCGGTGATTTTGCCGCTAAAACGAACCTTGCCGACATTCAGAATGATGATGCAATCACCGGTCACCACGTGCGGGGTGAACTCGGGCTTGTGTTTGCCCATCAGAATTGTGGCGATTTTCGTCGCGAGATGGCCAACGATTTGCCCTTCGGCATCGATCACAAACCACTGGGGCTTGACCAATTCCTTCTTCGCCATAAACGTTTTCGTGGACACGACTTGCACCTCAATCAATCAGCTGCTCTGCGCCGAACGGGTTCGCTCGGCGGGTGGAGGAAGTCCCGCATGGTACAGAAATCGACCTGCGGGTTCAACAGTGTCAGGGATGCGAATTTCGGGAGGGATTGGGCGACCGAATTGAGCCGTCCATCCGATGGTCTGGCAACATCCCCCTCGACGCACCCCGGCCTACTCGCTCAGTGTCCCCTTGGAAGAGGGCACGCCGGTCTGGCGCGGGTCGACTGTTACGGCCAGACGCAGTGCCCGAGCAGTTCCCTTGAAGATCGCTTCCGCGATGTGGTGGCTGTTCCGACCGTGGTGCAGGACGACATGCAAGTTCATCAGGGCGTTCGCGGCGACTGCCTGCCAGAAGACTTCTACGAGCTGGGTGTCAAATTCGCCGATCTTTTCAGTCGGGAATTCGAACTTGTCGATGAACCAGAACCGCCCGCTCAAGTCGAGGGCCGACGTGACCAGGGTGTCCTCCATCGGCAACGTGAAGCAGCCGTAGCGCGAGATTCCGGCCTTGTCGCCTAAGGCTTGCAAGATCGCCCGGCCCAGGCAGATCCCGGTGTCCTCGACGGTGTGGTGGTGGTCGACATGCAGGTCACCCACCGCTTTCACGGTCAGGTCGAACAGGCCATGCTTGGCGAGCAGGGTCAACATATGATCAAAGAACCCCACCCCCGTGTGGATGTCGGCTTTTCCCTGGCCATCGAGGTTAATCGAGAGCGAAATCTCTGTTTCAGCGGTCTTGCGCTGAATCGAAGCGGTACGTGGGGGCATCGGTGGGGTCTCGGGAATGAGTGGCTCGTGAGACTGTATGAGGAAGAGATCAACTCTTCCATCGACTGGCCACTTGTCGAATGGGCTCAGCTGAGTGTGGCGACGATCTCCGTGATCGCAGCCAGGAACGTGTCGACCTGTGAGTCTGTGCCCACAGTGATGCGGAGTCCATCCCAGACTTGATCCGCACCGAACTCGCCGGAACGGCTGATCCCAGGGAACTTCATGAAGCGAACCAGGATCTTGCGGGCCCTCAACTGGTCATAGATCGCCAGATGCTGGCCTGTCGGGTGAGTGACCCACACAAAGTTGGCCTGGCTCTCCACGGCGTCAAACCCCTGCTTGCGTAAGGCCGTTGTCATTCGAGTTCGCGTCGCGATGACCTTGGCCCGGTTCGCCAGCATCCAGTCCTGGTCGAGGATGGCGGCCTCTGCGGCGGCCAGCGAGAGCGTGTCGCAGTTGTAGCTGTCTTTGACCTTTCGCATCCCGGCAATTAAATCAGGATGGGCCACTGCGAAGCCAAACCGCAGACCGGCCAGGCTGTAGCTCTTGCTCAAGGTGCGAGTCACTATCAACTGCTTGCCGATCGAGGAGTGGAGCAATTCCATCCGGTGCGGTTTGTCAGCGAAATCGCCATACGCCTCGTCGAGAACCAGGACGCCTGGCGACGGAACCAGCTGTGAAATTGCCTCATCTGTCCATCGATTTCCCGAAGGAGAGTTCGGGTTCGGACAGAAAACCATCTTCGCCCGGCGGATCACGGGAGCAGCCGCTTCCATGTTCCAGCTCCAGTCGGGGCGAAGCGGCATCCGCTGGTGATTCGCCCCCTGCAGCTCAGCCAGAGTTTCATACAGGATGTAACTGGGATAGGGGTAAGCGATCAACTGGCCCGCGTCGACGAACGTGCGAACCAGGATGGTCAGGATTTCGTCGCTGCCGTTTCCCGGCAGAATCCATTCAGGATCGAGACCAAAGAGATTCGCGGCGGCCTTTCGGAAAGCTGCCCCCAGAGGATCGGGATAGACATGCAGGCGTTTCGCCGCCATGGCCACAGCCTCGGCAACGCGGGGGGATGGCGGGTAGGGGTTCTCGTTGGTATTGAGTTTGACCCAGCCGGTGTCCTGCGGTTGCTCACCAGGGACGTAGCCAGCGATGCGGTCGATATCGGGCCGAAACAGAGACATGCGGGTTCCGTGGGTGATGTGGCAGAGTGGTTTTGTTCTGAATCGACCGGTCTGGGGGCGACCAGTCCCTGAGTTCTACTTCCGGCAGAGATTCTGACCAAGTCTCCCAGAGAACGAAACCGTCGAGGCGGTTCGGGGTAAATCAAAATGCGCAGTCGGAATTCGGCAGGTCATGCCCATGCGACCAGCCGAGCTGGCCCAGGCGTTTTCGCCGCTGGGATAGACATCGGAGAAGAACCTCTTCTCGCGAAGTCGCAAGACAACAGTCTCCAGGACCATTGACTCTCGACTCGACAGGAACTTGGTGATCGGAGAGAACTCAAGCGGGATTCGTTCGCCACAGGGAACGAGACACACATGAGACGCTGATGGATCACTCGACTCGCCGAACTTGGCTGGCTCTCTCCGTGGGAGCCATTCTCACACAGTCCGCCACGGCGGAGGACACCGCGATGAGCAGTGGTCATTTTAACATTCCGACTCCGACGCTCGGCGGGCGTCAGTTCTGGTCCGATTGCCAGTTCTTTCGGGGCTGGCGAATCCAGAAACATGCCTATTCGGGGCATTTCCGACTTATTGATCCGTCCGATATTCGCCGAGGATGGGGCACACTGGAAGAATGCCAGCAGGCTCTCGCCGCCGAGAAGAAATCTCGCCAGCTGGCCCCTATGAGCGGCACAGCTGTGATTGCACTCCATGGGATTTTGCGGTCCTCGAAAACCTGGGCGTCGATGCAAAAAGTCCTCGAACCCGATGGCTACACGTTCGTCAGTTTTGACTATCCAAGTACCCAGCAACCCATCAGTGAGTTCGCGGCCCAGCTGCAGAGTCTGATCCTCTCTCTGGAGGGGATCGAGAAAATTCACTTTGTGGTTCACAGCTTGGGTGGGTTAGTCGTACGCAAATGGTGCCAAGACTACTCCGACCCCCGCGCTGGGCGATTGGTGATGATCGGCACGCCCAACAGCGGGGCCGAGATCGCCGACATATTGAAAGGGAACTTGCTGTTTCAGTGGATCTTTGGGCCATCGGGGCAACAGCTGCTCGCCGATCCGAAGGCCTTCATCGCCACACTTCCCGAACCGACGATGGAGTTCGCGGTGATCGCAGGGGCCAAGGGAGATTCGGAGGGGTTCAACCCGCTGATTCCCGGTGACGATGATGGCATTGTGACACTCCAGAGTGCGCGACTGCCCGGAGCGGCAGACTCGATTTCCGTCCGGGCATTACACTCGTTTCAACCCTGGAATGCCGAGGTCATGACGGCGACTCGCCTGTTCTTGAAAACCGGTGCATTGCGACCGAGCGGCGTTCGGGAGCCAATTCTCGAACGATCGTGATCCGCATTCCCTGCCGCCCCGAATGGGCTAGAAATCGCTTCGTTCTACTTGTCGCCGTGAATCGATCGTAGCTCCTCACGAGGCGTTTCCGTGGTCGTTCGCCGCAGACGAGAAAAGAGAAATCCCTCTTTGCAGTGGGAACAGACGGCTTCGACTCCAAATCGCTCGGATTGCAGGCGAATGGCCTCACGTAGCCGGGTGACTCCGCACGCTGCGGACACGGAAACCGGATTCCCACAATGGGGACAAAAAATCTGAGCTGCAACCATGTGATCTGTTTCCTGTGAGTTCCAAACGGTTTCGAGAACCAGTGGGTCTCCTCCGCGAAAGCCTGCGGCAGTACCCTTTCGTCATTAGACTTGTACGCGTGACAGCTAGTTGGCACTGCAACTCAGCGTTGCAGGAGAAAAACGCAAGTCCGTGTGATTGGCCTGCGAGCCGGTAGCGAGGTATCCTTCCCCTCTTGCAGTTTCGATCGCCACAGCGGAATGAAGCGATCCGAATTGTCCCAGGGAGGGTGAGGCATGGCGCGAGAATCGGTTTTTCAATCGGATGTTCCCGACGATATGCCGACGTCAAAATCGCCGGGAGAGAAGCTGCCACTCGCTTCGAGTTTCAGCCCCGACGAAGACACCTTTGACGAACAGTTGCGGCCGCAGCGACTCGACCAAGTGGTCGGCCAGAAGAAGGTCGTGAATCTGATTCGAATTATGCTCGACGCCTGCAAGAAACGCGGCGACACGCTGGGGCATTTGTTGCTCGATGGTCCGCCGGGAATCGGCAAAACAACACTGGCGACCGTGATCCCCAAGGAACTGGGCGTCGAATTACAGATTGCCGCCGGTCCGGCGATCACAGCGCCGAAGGACTTACTGCCATATTTAACCAATGCGTCGCATGGGTCGGTGCTGTTTATCGACGAGATCCACCGATTGCCGCCAGCGGTCGAGGAATTCCTGTATCCCGCCATGGAGGATTTTCGCGTCGACATCGCACTGGGGGATGGTCTCAACGCCCGCACGATCAACATGCAGTTGAAGCCGTTCACCGTCATTGGGGCAACCACCCGTTCGGGGATGCTGACAGCTCCATTGCGAGACCGTTTTCCGTATCGCGAACATCTCGACTTCTATGAGACCGAGGACCTGACCGAGATCGTGCGTCGCAATGCCAAGAAGCTCCGGACCTCGATCAGCATGGAAGCGGCTCTCGAAATCGCCCGTCGCAGTCAAGGGACCCCACGCAAGGCGAACAACCTGCTGATGCGAACTCGCGACTTCGCGACACTGCAAGATCCGAACGGCGAGATCACCGATGCCATTGCCAAGGAAGCCCTCCAGATGCTGGAGATCGACCAGTTGGGGCTGGAGCGGCAGGACCGACGATATATGGAGACGCTCTACAACGTCTTCGCGGGCGGGCCAGCGGGCCTGTCGTCACTGGCCCATAGTATGAGTGTCCCCCCAGACACACTGGAAGACGATGTCGAGCCATTCCTGTTGAGGTCCGGATTGATTCAGCGGACCCCGCGTGGACGGGTCCTGACCTCGAACGGATATGAGCATCTCGGCAAGTCCTACCCCGTGCCGGGCTCTCTGGCGATCCTGCCCCAAAACCAGAGGAAGCTGTTTTAGCGGATTGTGGGATATTTTTTTTCACCACCAAGGCACAAAGACACGAAGGACAACTTGTCGGGTGGGACAATCCGCTTTTGGTGAGGGCCAACCATCCCCGGATTTATCTTCTGCTTTCCCTTCGTGTCTTTGTGCCTTGGTGGTGAAACTCTTTCTCCACCGAATCGAACCTCGCAAAGTTTTCCCCGTCGATTCACCGTGATTTGGGCGTACCACCTCCTCGCTGGAAAATGCGAATACGCGGTCTCCTCAAGCGTAGCGACTGGCTGTTAGACTGCGGACGAGTAGTTCCTGACCATTCCGAGATGATGGCCCTCCGAGATGCCCGACTTCGAATACACCGCACGCGATGCGACCGGAGCTGCCGTCAGCGGGTTGATCGCCGCGAACTCGCCCCAGGATGCCATCGCGCAGCTGACTGCCAGGCAGATCTATCCGCTGAAAATCGAGATGGCGGAAGCTGCCAAGACGCAGCAGAAGCAGGTCTCTCGCCGAGTCCCTGCCCGGCACTTGGCGAACTTTTACTCCCAGCTGGCTGACCTGCTGAAGTCGGGTGTTCCGCTGTTGCGATCGCTCGAGTTGCTCGAAGGTCAGACGAGGCAACCGGCCCTCAAAGCAGTTTTAAGTGAGGTTCGAGCCTCGGTCGCTGACGGAACGCGGCTCTATGACGCGATGCGGATCCATCCGAAGGCGTTCAGCGAACTGGTCTGCAGCATGGTCCGCGCGGGTGAGGAAGGGGGCTTCCTCGAAGACGTGCTCAAACGCATCGCGACAATCACCGAACACCAGGAGGAGATGAAGTCGAGCGTCATTGGGGCGTTAGTCTACCCCATGTTCCTCGTCGTGGTCGGTACGACTGTGGTCTCGGTCCTGATCGTGTTCTTCGTGCCCAAGTTTGCCGGAACGTTCGATGCGATGAAAGAACGCGGCGAACTCCCTTGGGCCACGACCGCGCTGATGGGGATTAGCGAAGCCGTCCAAGGCTATTGGGTCTACGGCATCATCGCCATCGTCGCCATTGTGATCGGATTGCAGCAGTGGCTGGCGACGGAACCGGGTCGGGCCTTTTGGAGCCGTTTCCAACTCCGCGCTCCGGGGCTGGGCCGCGTGATTCGCAGCTTGGCCATCGCCCGCTTCTGCCGCGTTCTCGGGACGCTCATGCAGAACGGAGTCCCGCTGCTTCAATCTCTTCGAATTGCCAAAGACGCGACCGGAAACAAGGTTCTGGCCGATGCGATCGATCACGCGACGGAGAACATCACCGCTGGAAAATCGTTGGCTCGTCCGTTGGGAGCCAGCGGCGAATTCCCCATTGAAGTGGTCGAAATGATCGCTGTGGCCGAGGAAGCAAATAACCTCGAAAACGTATTGATTGGGATTTCTGACAACCTCGAACGCCGCAGTGACCGCGAGCTGCAAATGGTCGTCCGACTGTTGGAACCGGTACTGCTGCTGATGATGGCGGTCGTCGTGCTGTTTGTGTTCGTGGCCCTGCTGGTGCCGATCTTGCAAAGCTCCGGGGCGGCGTAGTCGCGAACAATGACCATGTCCTCGACAATTTGATCGTCATCACATCGAGAGCCGCTTTGAGAGTGCGACGGCGGTTAGATTGAACGCTGGAACTGCCGAATGATCTGAACACGTCGCCCCACTGAGTTTCGTGTCGATTAGAGCAGATTCAGAATTGGTCTTCAGTAAGAAAAGCAGACAGGAATGTCTGCTCTACTGGAGTAGAACAGACATTCCTGTCTGTTCCGCCTGAAGACAGATTCTGAATCTGCTCTAAAACAGAAAGATTCGT
>Ga0105047_10020413_pt1 | contig 10182 bp, 9 predicted proteins | sample MAT04_FD_78384 | JGI IMG/M metagenome (GOLD analysis project Ga0105047, IMG submission 78384) | Freshwater microbial communities from Lake Fryxell liftoff mats and glacier meltwater in Antarctica - MAT-04 (megahit assembly) | ecosystem: Environmental > Aquatic > Freshwater > Ice > Liftoff... | reverse complement strand
CGTTTTGGCGGCGAAAGTAACCGTGTGCAGGAAATATCAGAAATTTCACGAGGACTTAAAGGCATCGCCAGGGAATTAAATGTGCCAGTGCTGGCACTTAGCCAGTTAAGCCGATCGGTAGAGAGCCGTAATCCGCAAATTCCGCAGCTAGCCGACTTGCGTGAATCAGGTTCGATTGAGCAGGATGCCGACGTGGTGGCCTTTATTTACCGCGAGGAATATTACAATCCTGAAACTGATCGCAAAAAAATCACCGATATACTTATTAAAAAGCACCGTAATGGTCCAACCGGTGGCGTAGAGTTGTATTTTGATAACGAAAAGCAGCGTTTTCGATCAATTGAGAGCCGTCAACAAGACCCATTTAACAGCTAACGGACTTAATCGGGTATAATAGCTTAAGCATGAAAAAAATTAAGATTTATTTAAGCGAACGCACTAACTTTCTAATTTTACTTTTGGTGATTATTGCTGCGTTAGCTGGGCTTTTATTATACAAACTAGGTTCGCTGACCGGCGGTTTAAGCATTACCGAAGAAAGAACTGCTGCCGGTATTTATGGATTCCACGGCATCTATAACTCACCTTTTTATTTGCCACTCAACTTCGTACGTTCAGTCGTCTTCTTTTTATTCGACAGCCCAGGACAGACTCTGACTCGTTTACCTAACGTCGTTTTTGGTGGTCTGACAATAGTTAGCTTTGCTTGGCTTATTAGGTTGTGGCATGGCAATCGAACGGCATTATTCGCAACACTACTTTTTGCCTGTGCGGCTTGGACGCTCCATGTTAGCCGTTTAGCGAGTTTCGACGTGCTTTATCTGTGGGTTGTGCCCTCTTTATTGCTGGCGAACGCCTTATGGCATCAAAACCCAACCAGCAAATGGTTATATTACGGCAACGTGGCGCTGTGGGGGCTAATGCTTTACATACCAGGTATCGTCTGGCTAATTTTGATCAACTTATTTTGGCAACGCAAACTTATTTCTCAAGGATGGAAGCACTTTAACGCTTGGTGGCAGCGGTTACTATATTTATTGACCGGGTTAGTGTGGCTGCCATTGTTAGTGATTGGCTTATTGAAAGCCGACAAACCTTTAATGTGGCTTGGTTTACCAGCTCAGTTTGCCAGCCCGTTAGAGTTGTTGCGAAATCTACTGGCTGTTCCATATCACTTATTTGTTCGTGGTCCACTGTACCCAGAACTATGGCTTGACCGAGCGCCAATTTTGGACATCTTTACACTGATAGTTTGCATCATGGGCATTTACTTTTACATCCAGAATCGTAACGCTAAACGGAGCAAAGTATTAGGCAGCTTCTTCATTATTGGCGTACTGTTGGTGGCTATCAATGGGGCGGTTGGAATAAGCTTGTTAGTTCCGATGCTTTATATTGTAGCGGCTACTGGCATAGCTTATTTGAAACGTGAATGGCTAAAGGTGTTCCCGTTGAATCCTTTTGCTCGCACACTCGGCATTAGTTTAATTGTCCTGGCAGTTATCTTAAGCTGTGTTTACAACCTGCGCGCTTATTATGTTGCTTGGCCGAACAATAATGTAACAATACAAACCTTTCGCTACCACCGATAATATTTTGCTATACTAGATGTAAGTAAAGGAGAAGCTATGAGTAAATTTGACCAAGCCAAAATGTTAATGAAAGTAAAGAAGATTCAAAAAGAACTTCAAAAGCAGATTATTACTGTCGAAAAGGGTGATGGCGCTGTGAGTGTAGAAATTAGCGGTGAACAAAAACTAAAAAAGATTCATATTGATCCCGAGTATGTGGACCTAGACGATATCGAACAATTAGAGCGTTGGGTAGAAGATGCAGTCAAAGAAGCGATCGCAGAAAGCCAACGAATTGCTGCCGAAAAGATGCAGCCGATGATGGGCGCTTTGGGCAATCTGGGACTGTAGACCGTTCATTATATGACGATTCTGCCGCCGGCTTTACAAGACTTGATCGAAGCCTTTGGCTTGTTGCCGGGCGTTGGTCCGCGCACTGCCGAGCGTTATGCTTACTATTTAGTACGGCACCAGAACGACTCACCACAGAAACTGTCTGAAGCTTTGCTGGGGTTAAACTCTGGAATTGGGCTTTGTCAAAAAACGTTCGCCTTGGTGCCAGCCGGGCAAGAACTAGCGGATTTATATACAGATCCTCGCCGCGATAAGTCAATTGTGGCTGTCGTAGGCGAGCCGTTCGATCTGGTAGCTCTAGAAAAAACTGGCCAATTTAATGGCACTTACCATGTTTTGGGCGGTCTAGTTTCGCCTATTGATGGAATTGGTCCTGAGCAACTACATATCAATGAGTTGATTATGCGAATTAATGAAGATAATGTTGAAGAAATAATCTTAGCAACAAACGCCAGCGTCGAAGGCGAGTCAACCGCTCTATATATTCAGCAGCAACTTGAAGGTCAAGAGCTTAAAATTACCCGTCTAGCTCGCGGTTTACCGATTGGAGTCGATCTGGAATATGCCGATCAAATAACGCTCGGCCGGGCACTAGAAGGCCGCCGCCCGATATAAAACTAATATAATTTGGGCTTCAGAGCTAAAAACCCTACAATTAACTGCATATGGACGCTTTAATCAAACAAGTCAAACAACTAGAACGAATTATCGCTGACGCAAACAAGATTGTGATTGTTCAGGCCGATAACCCTGATGCCGATAGCTTGGGCAGTGCTCTGGCATTAGAGCATATACTTGGCGACCTAGGCAAAGAAACATTTCTTTATTGTGGCGTCGACATTCCAGGATATTTACGTTATTTAGAAGGCTGGGACCGCGTTAGTCCTGAACTGCCTAAAACATTTGATGCCAGTATTATTGTTGATGCTTCAACTTTAACTCTTTTGGAAAAGCTAATTCAGAGCGGTCAAAAAAGCTGGCTGGCTAGTAAGCCTTGCATCGTTATCGATCACCACGAAACAGTTGATAATCCTATAGATTTTGCACAACTCACGATCAAACAACCCAATCGAGCCTCGACAGGCGAGCAAATCTACCTGTTAGCAACTGATTTAGGCTGGAAGATGTCCGTTAAGGCCCAGGAATACATAACCGCTTCAATCTTGGGCGACACACAAGGTCTCAGTAACCAGTTAACGACAGCAGAAACCTACCGGATTATGGCTAATATGATCGAAGCTGGAGTTGATCGTCCAACTCTCGAAGAAGAACGCCGCGAACTCAGTAAAATGCCGCCGATTATATTCAGGTACAAAGCCCAGCTCATAAATCATACCGAATTTAGTGATGATGGCCAGGTGGCAATTGTGACCGTGTCGCAAAGTGAAATTAACCAATATAGTCCTCTTTATAATCCCGGCCCCTTAGTACAAAACGATATGTTGCAAACTTCTGGAGTAAGGGTAGCTATTGTTTTGAAGCGCTATGATGATGGTAAAATTACTGCCGCCATTCGTTGCAATCCCGGGGCTGGCGTTGCCGCCAAGCTGGCGACGCATTTTGGCGGCGGCGGGCATGCCTTTGCCAGCGGTTTCAAGATGCATCCGACAAGGACATTTGAACAAGTCAAAGAGGAGTGCCTGGAACAAGCCAAGCAGTTACTGGCCGACATAAATTCGGAACAAAGATAAGTCATGAAACTTTATAATACTCTCACAAAACAAGTTGCGCATATTACACCGCTCGATGGCGAAGCTTATAGAATCTACTCATGTGGCCCGACAGTTTATGACCACATACACATCGGCAACCTAAGTTCGTTTATATTCGCCGACACATTGCGTCGAGTTTTAGCCAGCGCCGGCACGCCCGTAAAACACGTTATGAACTTTACCGATGTCGATGACAAAACAATCCGCCGTAGCCACGAACAGTACACCGATTTGGAGCCAATGACAGCTCTGCTTAAGCTGACAAGCGACTACAGCCAAATCTTTATGAGTGATATGCAAGCTGTCGGAAATGATACATCGGCCATGAGCTTCGTTAAAGCTACAGACAGCATCATTGACATGCAGAAATTGATCACGGCTCTTTACGAAAGAGGTTTTGCCTATATAGCTGACGATGGTGTGTACTTTTCAATTGATGCTTACAAAAAATCCGGCAAGCTCTACGGACAACTGACCGAGGTAACAAGCAGTTCAACTAGCGAAGCCCGAATTCAGAATGATGAATACGACAAGGAATCAGCCCACGACTTCGCTTTATGGAAAACAGCTAAACCCGGCGAGCCATCATGGGACTTCCAGCTTAACAGCAAGGACCTAAAGGGACGTCCTGGTTGGCACATCGAATGTTCGGCCATGAGCGCTAGCATCCTTGGCCAGCCCTTTGATATTCATACTGGCGGAGTTGATCTGATATTTCCTCATCATGAAAATGAAATCGCGCAGAGCACGGCAACATCTAAAAATGAAGTGTACGCGGCTTGTTTTGCACACAATGAACACTTGTTGGTTGACGGTAAAAAAATGAGTAAGTCACTCAATAACTTCCATACGCTTAAAGATCTCTCTGCAAAAGGTTTTGATCCCTTGGCACTCAGACTACTAGTCCTGCAAGCTCATTACCGCACTCAAGCTCACTTTAGCTGGGAAAACTTGGAAGCCGCCCAGAATAGCCTGCAAAATCTATATAGTTGGGCCGATTTACGCCACCAAAGCCCACAAAACGATAATGCAGACGGCCAGAAGGCTAGCATATCCACGATTGAGCAATCACTCCAAAACAATCTGGACACACCAGGTGCTTTAGTGTCACTTTATAGGCTTATTGGCATCGTCAGTCCCTCTGAACAGCTTTTGCATGAACTGGATGATCTATTTGGCTTTGGCCTTTTAGCACGCTCAGACATTACGGATGATCAGAAAAAGATTATTGTAGATCGACAAACCGCCAGGGGTAACCAAGATTGGGCGACATCAGATAGTCTGCGCGATCAATTACAAGAGCAGGGTATTGAGCTAAGGGATACTGACAATACGACTATTTGGTCTCGCCTGTGTTAGTTACCGTTTTCTTGTAAACTTGTTCGTCTATAATCTTACGGCTACGCAAATATTCTAAAAGGGCAATTCTCAAACAGCCTGCCACTGGAATTGCTACCAAACCGCCCAGCAAACCGCCAAAGCTGACACCCACGACTACAGAAGCAAAAACAAGCAGTGGCGACATATTAGTAGTGTTTGCTTGGACACGCGGCTGGACAAATATATTTTCGATCTGTTGATACAAAATATAATATGCCAAAACAATAATGGCTGACGTGAATGACCCGAACAACGCCACGGTAGTGACAATAATAGCGCCAATGGTGTGGCCAACCATCGGGATAAGGCCACATATGAAGACGATCACCACCAGAGCAATAGGATAACTAATCCCTAAAACTAACAGGACTGGCGTAATAAACAACGCCGCAACAGCAGCAAGTAAGACCTGCCCATTTACAAAACCCTTTATAACCGAATACATATCGCGAGTCAGCCTATCAGCCATTTCGTGTTTTTCGTCTGGGATAAGTCGCCTGGCGAAGCGTATCCAGCGTGGACCCTCAACGAGCATCATAAAAGTAAGTACTAAGATAGTTAGTAATGCAAAAAAACTGCCAGTTGTTTTTTGAAAAGTAGAAAAAGCCGTTCCGCCAATATTATCAAGCCTGTCAGATAGCTGCTTTGACAAATTGTCGACTTGTTTTTCTAAATTGTATCGGCGGATAAGTTTGCCTACGTCGCTATCCTGGCTTCTAAAATCTTGAACAAGCCCTGGAGCGGCTTTAATAAAATTCTCGGACTGACGAACAAGTGGTGTTGCAATACTTGCAATAAAGGTACCAATTAATATGACGACAACAATATACGAGAACGACGTGGCAAGTACTCTGCTGCCCTTCTTTTTGCCTGGCAAACGTTTGCCAACCCAATTAACAGGAGAATTTAGAGCCAGAGCTAAGAAGAATGCTGTAAATATCAGCACAATTGCGTGAGAGGCTTTTTGCAATGCGCCAATTAAAATAATTGTCGCGACAATCAATGCAGCCATACGTAGATATGTCTGAGTCGAAATCGTTAAGCTTACTTCTTGAGGTTTGCCGTTCTTTTTTAGGCCAAGCATGGTTATATTATCTATTGCTCAGCCCGATTACGCAATGCTTTATCGTAAGCTTTTAACAATTTTTGGCCAACAACTGGCGTGTCGAAGGCTTTTACATAGTCTTGACCCCAGTTTTGTGCATTTTTACGCAGTTCATTATTAGTTAGGTACTCGTAAAGCTTGGCGGCCAGCGCTAATGGATCAGTAGGATCAAAAAGTAGTTCTGGGCGCTGCGACATTACCGACCGATAGCCAGGATTATCGCCAGCCAGTACTGCCGCCCGGCCGCTGGCCATAGCTTCTAATAGCACAATGCCAAAACTTTCGCCACCACTGCTTGGAAAAACTGTCACCTTTGATGAAGCGTAATACTTTGGTTTGTCAGCTTCATTTACAAAACCTGCGAACTCAACAATGTTAGTCAATGCATGATCCTCACTAAACTTCTGCAAACTCTCTAATAAGGCACCCTTACCACAAATAATTACCCTAAAGCTTAGATCAGGATGCTCCTGTTTTAGTGCTAAGACGGCTTCTAGTAATAAACCACAGCCCTTACGCGATACTAGACGTCCCAAAAACAGAATAGTAGGAATAGTGTCGTCGTATTCTGGTAATGACTTGGCAGTATGGAACAGCTGATAGTCAAAAACGTTCGGCAGAACATCACTATCAATTTTGAATATTTGCTTAGAGAATGCTTGGGCGGCAGGGGAAACACTAAAGATTTGATCAAAACGCTTAAGTGATTTGCGTAGCCACACTGCTAAGAATCTTGAAGCGAATGTCACAAATTTGCTATTGGGCAAGATGTGAAAAGTGCCGATAACCGCTGTTTTAGGCGAAGCAGCCGTAATAATACGTTGAGCCAGGAAAGGACTATACGGCATTTGAACATGCAAAACATCGAATTGCTGATCGTTTAAAAACTGACGAATTTTGCGCTGAGAAGTCGGCAAGGGAACAGAGAGGTGATTACCGTTAAACCGCACTTGGATGTTCTTGCTGAGGCTGTGAACATTGGTGAGGTCTTTACGGGCAGTTTCCCCGGCCAGATAGTGCACATCGTGGCCTTGTTGCGCTAGCCATGCGCCAATACCTAATACGTATTGCTGAACACCATCGGTCTTATCTAACGTATCGTCAACTACTAGCCCAATTTTGAGACTATTTGTCTTGGTGGCCATGTTGTTTTAGGACGCTTTTATAAAGTTCTTCGTAGTCGTCAACTATGTAGCTGTAATTGAATTGTTTGACGTAGTCTTTGGCCCAATTGCACCACAGCTCACGCAAGGAGTCTTCTTCGAGCAGCATGCGCATGCGCCGGGCGAATTCTTCGGTGTCTTGAGTGTTAACGATCGAGATTGCGCCTGGTCCCTGCATAACATCTGAGTAACCAGAGTTATTGCCAGCTACACAAACCGTGCCTGTCGCCATGGCCTCTAGCAGTACAATACCAAAACTTTCACCATATGGCGCGGGCGACACAAATAGATCAGCTTCCGATAACAACTGCAACTTTAGCTCGTCACTGACATAGCCCAAGAAACTTATATTTTTGAGCTTGAGGTCTTCGGCCAGTAACTCCAATTTTTCACGGTCTGGCCCGTTGCCGGCGATAATAAGCTTCAGATCAGGATTATCCTGGGACAATAATTGATAAGCCTGAAGTAAGTATTTTAAGCCTTTACGCTTCTCTAGACGGCCAATAAATAGCAACGTCTTTTCTTTGGTGGCCTTTTTGGGCCGAGCGACCCTGTATTTAGTAAGGTCAATGCCGTTTGGGATAATAGTAACCGGTTCGTCAGTTAGACCGGTGACATATTCGGCGGCCGAATCAGAAACAGCTGTTAAAACGTGCAGATATTTCATCACCGATTTCAAATAAGGTGTGACGACTTTAATTACAGTGCGGCTCATCAGCGTTTCGGGCACTTTGGCATGGAAGGTGGCAATGTTTACGCTTTTGGAGCGTTGCAAAATCTGGCGGCTTAGTACCGGGATCCATGGTTCGTGGAAGTGCAAAATATCAAACTGTTCTTCTTCGAGCATGGCTTTGACCTTGTCCATGTCGGCACTAGCAGATATTTGGACGTGAGTGTGCATTGGCGAGCGAAAATCAGTCGATGTACCAATATAGATAACGCCGGGATGTTCGGCTGGCTCTTCCATATCGCGCGGCAAAGGAGTAACAATCTTTACGTCGTGCCCACGAGCAATTAGCTCCGCTTGCACGGCAAAAACCAGCTCCTGTACGCCGCCACCCTTGGCTATGTTGTAGGGACAGACCAGTCCAATTTTCATATTAGTTTCTAGTATACCATTGCTTAGGGGCGAGCCAGAACCCGACGGATTTGGGTTGGTATAAATGGCGCCACTTCTTCCTGGGTAGCGATTATGGTTGGCATGTGAGCTTTAGAATCAACTTTTACGACAGTTACGCGTTTGAAAATGACGTTTAGATGCTGCTCCACGAGGTAATTATCAAAATATTGATCGTCGCCTACTGACACATGATAGGCTCTGACGCCTACGCGTTTGTCGCATAGATCAACTCTGAACATTGAATGGCCGGTATAAAAATAGGTGCGCATATCGTTGATGCGCCAAAGGATTTTTTCGAAGGCTATTCGCTCTTTTAGTTGTTCTGGTGTTGCGCCGCGCATTTTGCTATTTTTTTCTGACCTGGCGCTATAGACCCAAGCCACACTTTTATTATTGATTAACAAACGAGCTACTTTACTGGTTAGTGCGCCACTGAAAAACAATGAACCGTATTTTAAGACAGCTTTTCGAGGTTGGGGTAGTTTGAAGTCATCTTTGTGGGCAAACCCAGCGACACTAATGATTAAATCGACACGATTAGCCATTTCCGGATACTTTTGTAGCATTCTAGTGGCCACAATAAAGCCGTAAGAGATGCCGATAATCGTAAAGCGCCGTTTGCGATATGTCATTTTAACGAATGAGGCGAGATAATCTGCCATATTGTCGATGCTTGCTTCGCGGCCGATGCTGTATAGGCTATCCATGCCACCGCAACCAGGTAAATCCGGCAGGATGACGCTGCCGTACTTGTTAAATTCCAATGCTAGGGTAAGGGTGCGTTCGATACTAGCGTGGCTACCATAAAGCAGAAGTATTTCGCGCTTTTTATTTCTGGGCGCAGGTAAACGCAGCATGCGGCCATCCATGCCGTTGATATTCAGCGGCACTATATAGTCGACAGGTGTTTTTGATGCAGATTTAGCCATGATAATTTATTGTTTCTTAAGTATTATTGTAGCAGTAAACCACTGTTTCGTCCAATTTTCATGTGGCAACTAAACAGTCTTAAAGCTATACTTAAATAGTATGAAAAAGCACATAGCTATAATTATTACTATACTAATGGTTCTAACCGGAATTTTTATTATCGGTCGCCAGCAAGATCGACCGCCCGTCGTAAAGAAACAGGCTACAAAACCGGCGCAAATTATTGAACCAGAGCCAGCATCATTCGACAAACAACAATACTCTTTAATCGACCCCTCGAGCATCTGGCTCGTTGTTAACAAGCTCCGCCCACTAGAACCGAATGGCTACACTCCAACCAACTTGGTTGTACCGAATATCGCACTCAGAGCCAATATAACCAGCAACGAAAAGTATTTGCGAGCCGATGTTGCTAGCGCCCTGGCGGTCATGGATACCGCCGCCAAGGCCGATGGCGTAACATTTAATCTACAGAGCGGTTATCGTTCTTACGGTTTCCAAACTGTGCTATATAATTCGTACGTCAAGCAGCAAGGCCAAGCTCAGGCCGACACCGAGAGCGCTCGACCTGGCTACAGCGAACACCAGACTGGCATGGCCGCCGATCTAGGCAGTACCACCAATCCATCATGTAATATCGCCCAGTGCTACGCCGACACCATAGAAGGCAAGTGGTTAGCGGCCAATGCATACAAATACGGTTTTATAGTCCGCTACGCCCAGGATAAACAACCGATTACTGGTTATACATTCGAGCCGTGGCATGTCCGTTACATTGGCCCAGAACTATCCAAAGAAATGCAATCAAAAAAGGCGCTTACTCTAGAAGAATTCTTCGGTTTACCGG
>Ga0105047_10020412_pt1 | contig 10183 bp, 15 predicted proteins | sample MAT04_FD_78384 | JGI IMG/M metagenome (GOLD analysis project Ga0105047, IMG submission 78384) | Freshwater microbial communities from Lake Fryxell liftoff mats and glacier meltwater in Antarctica - MAT-04 (megahit assembly) | ecosystem: Environmental > Aquatic > Freshwater > Ice > Liftoff... | reverse complement strand
TGATCAGGCCATCTGCGGCCGCAACCGCGTTCACCGCAGCAAGGTTCAGGGCAGGGGCTGAGTCGAGCAAGATAAAGTCGTAGCCGTTGATCTTGCGCAAAGTGTCGCCCAGCCGGCGCCAGAAAGGGAAGGCCTTTTGATTGCCGTTGCGCACGGTCTCGACCGCCATGATCAAATCCGCCTCGTACACGTCTACCGAGGCTGGAATCACATCAATCGTTGGCCAATGGGTGCGCAAAATCAGCGGTTCCGCGTCTTTGGCCTCGCCGGCTAGAACCGGCCCGATGGTGTTTTCCCAATCAAGCGTGCGAACCGGCTCGCCCGCTTGATCAAACAGCTCAAACGAGCTGGTCAGCGAACCCTGCGGATCAAGATCGACCACCAGCACGCGATAGCCGCGGGTCGCCAGAAAATGGCTGGCGAGGTAGGTGACCGTGGTTTTGGACGATCCGCCTTTAAAATTGACCATCCCCAAGATGTACGGCTCGCCGCGCGCCGGCGATTTAGGCTGCGTGCCTGCGTACGCGCGAATGGCGTTGATCTCTGCCAGCGCGTACATGCGCCGCCCCGAAGCGGTGCGGTTGGCAAGCTTGGGAAACTGCGGGTCGGCCTCCTGCGCGCGCAGCCACGACTCTGAACGCCCGACCAAGGCCGCAGTTTCTGCCAATCGATACAGGCGCAGGGATTTTTGGCCCACCGGCGGGGAGTGCACCGCGCGCAAACTGCCGATGAAGGCCTCGCCATAGTTGGCTAAAATTGCCAGTGCCTCTTCGGCAGCCATATCGCGAATGGCTTCATGTGTGAGTTCTGAGTTGCTTTGTGGATCCATACGCTGCGAGTAATATTTTGGCCGTAACAGGCAAAAATACTATCACACCGATTAATCGAGCATGCGTGGCGTCAACGTTGCCGTGTGTTTTCTTCTTTACTTCCTTTTTATTGTTTTGCTGCCCGCTTTTGTTCGTAAGATCAATACCTTAGATAAGCCTCATGCGAGAGATAGGTGGTTTGAGTGGAGAAGGAGGTGGTCTAAAGCGAGAGAAAGAGGAGGTTCGTGCGAGAAAAAGGCGGTTCTGGTGCGAGAGATAGGTGGTGACTCAGGACGGCTCAACGCGCGCTGATTCGTCGAAGGTTTGCATCTGCAGCGCCACTTGGGTGCGATTGCGCGCATCCAGCTTTTGCATGATGGATTTCATGTGCACTTTGACCGTCGCCTCGGTGATCGAAAGATTCCACGCGATCTGTTTGTTCAGCATTCCTGCGGCGAGCAGGCTCGCAATGCGAAACTGCTGTGGCGTCAGCGCGCCGATCCGGCGGGCGGTGGACTGTTCGTTGGCGCTCAAGGCGGGCAGGTTGGGGCAATCGCGCAGGGCGTCTGGCACGTAGCGTGAACCTTCAAGCACTGTGCGCAGCGCATTGGAGATGTTTCCAAGCGAGGACGACTTGGGGATAAAGCCGGCCGCGCCCAACTGTAAGGCGCGCCGCATCGTGCTCGGTTCTTCGTGTGCCGAGACCACCACCACGCTCAAGCCAGGCGACATCGCGCGCACATGGATGAGCGCAGACAGCCCGTGCGAACCCGGCATATTGAGGTCGAGCAGAACCAAGTCGATCTGGTCGTGCCGCGCCAGCAGCGCATGCATACTCTCAAGCGTATCTGCTTCCAGCACGGTCGCGCTGGGATAATCCGCCACCACCCGAGTGACCAGCGCATGCCGAAACAGCGGATGGTCGTCGGCGATGACGATCGCGCCCAAGTCCTTGGTGTCTACCAAATGCTGCCGATGTTGAGTCGGGCCCATGGTTACGTTTGCTTTCAGATCCACTGGCCTGCCCACTTCGACAACCGCGAAAAGGGGCAGCGTGAGACCCCAGCCGTGAGCAGCCCATGATGCGAGGACGGTGCCCCTGGCTGAAGCCAGCGCGTCAGCGTGGCGAAAATCAGCGCTGCGGTGCTGCCCATGCGCTCCACACACAGATCTGGATGTTGCTCAATGGTCGCCATGGTGCGCCGCCAAATAGAACCGTGGGTGCCATCGTAGCAATCAAAGTAGCTGACCGCTTGAGACACCGCCGGCCCCAGATGGGCAAACAGCGCGCGCCGAATCACTTGACCCCCAAGCGAGGATCCTTCCATCACGTAGAGCACTGCCGCGCGGTTGCTCGCGTCCGCGAAATCGATGTCCTTGAGCGCCCCGAGCGGATTCAGCGCGGTCGCAAGCGGCTCCGCGTCAAGTGCAGCGAGGTCGGCCAAAAGTCGCGGGGTGCGGGCGCGCGCAAGGTTAAGCCTATCGGCTGGTGTCGCTTCAAACTTCTCTTCGAGCGCAGCCACATAAGCATGCAGGCGCTTAAGGAGCACGCGGTATTCATCCAAAGTGTAGTCGGCGGACACGAGTCGGCGCATAGAGGCCAACGACTCGATGCCGTCATGCGCCTCGCGAGTTGCCGCGCGAACGGCCGCAACGCGAGACAGGGTTGGTGATAACGGGGACGCAATGATCAGCATGGGCGGGCTCCGGTGGATCTCAGGGTTTGAGCGATGCTCCGGCCAGGGGGTCTGTCAAGTCCCTACCACTTTGGTTTTATTGCGGCCCGATTGGGCCAATCCCTAGGCTGCAAGTGCGTGGTTGGGCCCCGAAAGCCGCCACGTCGCAGGTCAAACCTCCGCGTGAGGAGCGATCCAGCGCCGAAGCCCACAAGCGAAGTAAACCACGCAGTACAGTTCCCGGAGAACAGCCATGGCACAAGTGCAAAAATCAACCGACTCTTCAAGTTTGGCCGAAGTGATTGACCGCATCCTCGATAAAGGCATCGTGATCGATGCCTTCATCAAGGTCTCATTGGTGGGTATCGAGCTCCTCTCGATCGAAGCCCGTGTGGTCATCGCCTCAGTCGAGACCTACTTGAAATACGCCGAAGCGATTGGTCTGACCGCCAGCGCAGCGCAACCGGCCTAAGAGTGATCTGTCTCATCCGGGAGCTCCTCCCGGATGAGAACCCGCAGGTGGGTCTGAAGCCCACGACTTCCACGCAAAGGTTGGCAATCATGAAACAGCAATACCCAGGTGATGTACGACCCCTGATGGCGGCTTGCGCTGATCTTGCACAGCGGCGCGCAGCCGACTTGGCCCGCGTACGCTCGAGCGTTGCCACGCTCAAACAAGATCTTGCGCGCACCCTCAACGATTTTGACCAAATGCGCAGCAGCAGCGCAGCCCGCGTGGGTGCGATGCGCGAACACACGGTGCGTTCGCTTAAGGCCGACCGCCAATCGCGAAGCCAGCAGGTAGATGATCTGCGCGCGCGCTTCGCACGTGAACGAGCGGACGCCCGCGGCACATTGACGCGCTCCCTCGATACATTTCGAACTGCCCTGCAGGCGGCGGTTGGTGACATCAAAAGTAGAACCCAACAGGCGAAAAGCGAGCGTTTTAAATCGGGCTCTTTCGAATCCGCAAAACCCACCCCGACGCCGCCAAAGCCGAGCGCGACAGTGAGCAAGAAAGCGCAGGGCAAGCGTCCCGGCGCGCGCGATTTCCTCGACGCGATCGAGTATTGAGCAGTGGGCCCGATCGCCTTCCCCGATGATCCGCAAGCCGCCGAGTCCGCGCAGATATCGGTCGAGCCGAGCGAAGGCTTCGTGCTCACCGCGGCGGTTGCCGCTATCGCCGAGCGCGCGCTGTCCTACCTACGCGCCGGCTATCCCGTTCATCTGTGCGGGCCGACCGGCACCGGCAAGACCACGCTGGCCTTTCATGTCGCCGCTGAGCTCAAGCGACCCATGGTTTTGCTCCACGGGGACCACCAGCTCACCAGCACCGACTTGATTGGCTCGCCCTCCGGGACGTGGACGTCTCGGGTGGTCGACAACTACATCCGTTCGGTTGTGCGCACCGAAGAAGAACGGCGTGATCTCTGGGTCGACAACCGTCTGACCACCGCTTGCCGCTATGGGCACACGCTGATCTATGACGAGTTCAATCGGACCAAGTCCGAGGCCAACAACCCGCTATTGAGTGTGTTTTCAGAGCGGATCCTCAATTTACCAAAGGCCCAAGATGGGCGCGAAAGCTACATCCGCGTGCATCCGCGCTTTACCGCGATCCTGACCTCGAATCCGGAAGAGTATGCAGGCGTTTACTCCGCGCCCGACGCGCTGCTTGATCGCGTTATCACGATCAAGCTTGACTACTACGACGGCGACACCGAAAGCGAGATTGTTGCGGCGCGCGCAGGTGTGCCGATCACGCTGGCACGCGCCGTCGTTGAGCGCGTTCGCCAGCAGCGTTTAGACCGCAACCGGCAGCACCGCCCCACCGTGCGCGCCGCGATCACGGTTGCCAAGGTACTCAAGCAAAGCAAGCTTGATCTTAGCGATCACCCGCTGGTGCGCGCGATCTTTGTCGACGTGGTCGGCGTTGATCCGTGGGCACGCGGCGAACTCGGCACACTGAGCGCCAGTCCGGCTCCCGCGCAGCCTGTTGCGAGCGAGCAAAGCGCACAAATTGACGCACCCATCGACCCGCCTTTGAGCGAGGTCGCCATCGGCGAGCTGAAAAGCGCCGCCGTCAAGCGCAAGAAAAGAGCAGGCCAGACCCCACTCGCCTGGCTTAGCGCTTTTGAAGAGCGCAACAAGAAAAACCCATGAGTACGCACGCGCAACCACGAGATGCCCAGCATGGCTAAGTTCAAACGGGTTAAATCCACCATTCCGAGCCGAACCTGGAGCGGGCGCAAAGTTCAGGTCAGCTCCCACGCGATCTATCTCAAGCTTTCGTTCTTGGCGCAGGAGCGCAGGCGCAGACAGATCGAACTGGAGAACCTCAAAGCGCGCATTGATCTCCTCTGCAAGCGCATTGCGAGCGTTGATGTCGAGATGGAAAAGCTAAGCGCCAGCCTCCCCGCCGCGTCTAACACTGCTGCCTTTATTGCCGACGCCGACCCGGTGTCACTGCCGCCGGGTCTCGCGATCCGCTACTAGCCCCCAAACCTTGAGCCCGCCCATGCAAACCTCACCGATCGTCCGGATCAACGAACAACTCAAAGGCAGTCTGGTTGAAATGCTAGGCGCGCAGCACTTTCGCGTGGTTGGCATGAAGCGCATGGACAGCGGCTGGAGCGCCGATGTGGAGGTCCACGTGCGCAATCCGCAGCTCAGCATCAACAACGCTGCGGGCGCCAAAGACGTCTACACGCGCTGCCGCTACCACGTGAGTTTTGACAGCGATCTGCAAATGAGTGGTTTCACTGAAACCGACTACGAGGGCTGATCAATGAGCCTGTTTCTCTATGGAATCACCGCCCAGGCAGTCGAACTCTCCGAGTTGATGATCGGGGTGTCCGATGCGCCTGTGCGTCGGATTGAAAGCGCGCACCTGCTGATGCTGGTATCCGACTATGATGGGCTTGAGGTATCGCCTAGGCGCAAAAACTTGAGCGCGTTTCAGCGCGTGCTAAACGAAGTATCCGCCAGCAATGACATGCTCCCGGCAGCTTTTGGGATGCTCGCGCAAGACGAAGAGGAGGTTCAGTCTCTGCTCGATCGCCACGCGCAAGCGCTGGTCGCCGAACTCGCGCGCATCAAGGGCGCGGTGGAGTACAGCCTGCGCCTGCGCTTTGTTGGCGAGAACCTGTTTGCAGATTTCATTGAACGCTTCGCCGACCTGCGCGCGCTGCGCGACCGCGCTTTTGCAGGCGGCAAAGCGCCAACGCAAGATCAGCGCATCGACCTCGGACAGGGCTTTGAACGGCTCCTCCAAACCGAGCGCGGCAACATCTTGGCCACAGCGGTCAAAATGCTCACCCCAAGCATGCGCGAATGGATGGAGCTAAGTTTTGACAACGAAACCTTGCTCTTAAGCCTTGCAGTGCTGGTTGATCGAAGCAAGCAAAGCGCACTTGATAGCGCGGTCGAGCAGTTCGCGAAAGAATTCAATGATGACTGGCTGTTGGAGCTGCTCGGCCCCTGGCCGCCCTACAGTTTTGCCGAACTGAGGCTAAGCTGATGCTGGGTTCGGGCATGATTATGAGCGTTATGCGCGAAATCGATAAGGCCGTGCAGACCGAGCTGGAGCGAGAGCAAGAAGGCATCCTGCGGCGCCTGCGGATGCTCCACCAGGCGATCGAACAGGCCCAAATCAGCGAAGACGCGTTCGATCGCGAGGAAGACGTGCTGCTCAACCGCCTCGATGAAATCAAGCGCCTGCGCCGATGAGAAACGTCAGCAGCGACAACCAACTTTATCTGTCTGATCTGCTCGATCGGCTTCTCGATACCGGCGTGGTTTTGCGCGGGCATGTGATCTTAAGCGTGGCCGAGATCGATTTGATCTATCTGGACTTGAGCATCGTTCTGGCCTCGGTCGAGCGCGCTTTGAAGTGGGAGGGCGTCGATGTCAGCCAGCCAGCAACTCGACATTGAGCGCGCGCTTAAGGCCCTGCTTAGCCCGCAGGCAAAGCTTAGCGTCGATGACCCCACGCACAGCGTCAACGGGCTGGCACAGCTGGTGCTAACCTTGATCAAGGTGATCCACGAACTCTTGGAAAAACAGGCTATTCGACGTTTTGAAGCAGGCTCGCTTAATGATGAGCAAGCCGAGCGGGTCGGTGCGGTGCTGATGGCACAGGCGCGCGAACTCAAGTCTCTTTGTCAGCACTTTGGCCTAGATATGCGTGATCTCACGCTTGATCTTGGGCCGCTTGGAAAACTCTAAAACAGCCATGCAGATCGAACGCGAACCAAACCGCACCATGGTGCATGCGACCCAGAGCACCAATCTGGCCGATTTGCTCGAACGCCTGCTCGACAAGGGCGTGGTGATCAGCGGCGACATCCGCATCAAGCTGGTCGATATTGAGCTATTGACCATCCAGATACGGCTGGTGATCTGCTCGGTTGATCGCGCGGTCGAAATGGGCATGGACTGGTGGCGCCACAACCAATACTTCCAAAAAGGCCAGGCGCCGCAGGTCAGCTCGGCGCAGGAAAACGCGCAGCTGGAGCGCATTATCGGCCGCTTGGACGCCATGGAGGCGCGCCTTAGCGCACCCGTCGCGGCGGTGCAGCCGGCAGAAATCCCGTGACCGAAAAGTCCGCATTTGCTTCGGTGCTGGACGCCTTGGAGCGAGCGCTGGCGCAGTTTGGCAGCAGCAGCGGGGGCAAGATTGAGCGCGGATTTTCAGCGCGTGGCTTGGACTCAAGTGCGCTTACCGAGCTTGGCGAATTGGCCGAGCGGCTAACCACCCGTGGCCGCGAAAAGCCCGCACAGCCGCTTAAGCGGCGCCTCAATCCCGAGGTGCATGAGGAGAAAGGCCAAGTGGTGGTGCTGATCAACGAGCCAGCGCTTGAGCTTAAGCGGCTCCAAATCACCCTAGCCGGCGATATGTTGAGCCTAAGCGCCGAGCAGCCTAACTTACACTTCGAGGGTGAGGCTTGGCTTGGGCATCTGGTCGATGACAGCACCCGCTCGGTCAGCGCGCATGCGGGGATCATTGAGCTGCGCTGGGCGCGAGCGCCGCGACCGCGTCGGCGCACGGGCTGAACATGCCAATCCGCAAAACCCTGCGCGCAGCCGCCGAAGCGCGCCCGCAGGACCAAGGCCGCCAGATCGCGCGGATCGACCCCGCCGACATCCGCCGCCTGGGCTTAAGCGCCGGCGGCTTCGCGCGTTTGGATCACCAAGCAAGCCACGCGCTGGTGCGCGTTCTGGCGGCCTACATGGGCGAGCGCGGCGAGAAAAGCGTGCAGCTGGATGCGCTCACCCGCGGACAGCTCAAAGCCAAGTTGGGCGATGCCGTTGAAATCGCCCCAATCACCTGTGCGAGCGCTGCAGAGATCTGGCTTAAGGTAGAAGACCAGCAGCCGCTGTCCGCGCCGGCGCTGGATTTTCTGGCGGGCTGGATTGATGGCTTGGCGCTCGAAAGCAAACAGCTGCTGCGGCCCCGGATTGATGGGATTGAACGCGAACTCAGGGTCGAGCGGGTGCGTCCGGACGGCCCGGTGGTGGCGATGCCCGAGAGCGTGCTCAAGGTGCACGCCCCGACCCGTCAAGCCGCGCGCCAGGAGCTCACCTTGTTTGACGATATCGGCGGCTTAGAGCGCGAAATTGAAAGCCTGCGCCAGATCGTTGAACTGCCGCTCAAATCGCCGCAGCTGTTTAGTAAGCTCGGCATCAGTGCGCCGCGTGGGGTACTGCTGTACGGCCCGCCGGGCACCGGCAAGACCCTGATTGCGCGCGCAGTGGCGAGTGAAAGCCGGGCCAGCTTCATTGCGATCAGCGCGCCCGAAATCGTCCATAAGTTTTACGGCGAAAGCGAAGCGAAGCTGCGCGAGCTGTTTGAGCGCGCGCGCAAGCAGGCACCGGCGATCATATTTATCGACGAGATCGACGCGATTGCTTCACGCCGCGATCAGGTTCAAGGTGAGGTCGAAAAGCGCATCGTGGCGCAGCTGCTGACGCTGCTCGACGGCCTAGATGGCCGCGGCCAGATCATCGTGATCGGCGCGACCAACCTCCCGCAGGTGCTCGATCCGGCCCTGCGCAGGCCGGGGCGCTTTGATCGGGAGCTTTTGATCGGGCTGCCGAGCGCAACCTCGCGCGAAGCGATCTTGGCGGTGCATACGCGCGCCATGCCGCTTGCAACTAACGTTGATCTGCACGCGATCGCGACCCAGGCACGCGGCTATTCCGGCGCGGACTTGCGCGCGCTTTGCCAGGAAGCGGGCATGCGCGTGGCGCAGCGCGCGGCGCGCGATTGCGAGGTGGAGCTAAACGTGGGCATGGACGACTTCAGCGCGGCACTCGCGCAGATGGTGCCATCGACCATGCGCCAGGCGGATCTTGAGCTACCCGACACCCGGCTTGATGCGGTGGGCGGCCATGAAAACGCCAAACGCCTGCTCCGTGAGAACCTGCTGTGGCCGATCGAGAGCCCCGAGCTCTACCGCCAGTTCAAGGTCAATCCGGCCCGTGGCTTGATTCTCTACGGCCCGCCTGGCACCGGCAAGACCCTGCTCGCGCGCGCGATCGCCAGCGAAGCCAAAGCCAATTTCTTGGCGGTCTCAGGGCCTGCATTGCTCTCGCGCTACATCGGCGATTCCGAGCGTGCGGTGCGCGAGCTGTTCGCGCGCGCCAGACAGGCAACGCCTGCGATCATTTTTTTCGACGAGTTCGACGCCCTTGCGCCCGCGCGAGGCCGCGCGGGGAGCAGCGAAGTCAGCGAACGCGTGGTGGCGCAGCTGCTGACTGAAATCGATGGCCTGACCCCACGCGCACCGGTGTGGCTGCTCGCCGCCAGCAATCGCTTGGACCTGATCGACCCGGCCCTGCTGCGGCCCGGGCGCTTTGATGCCCTGGTGCCGGTTGGCTTGCCCGATCCGAGCGACTGCGCCGCTATCTTGCAGGTCGGCCTGCGCGGCCGCCCGTGTGCCGAAAATCTTGACCTCGCTGAACTCGCCGCCTCTTGCGCGGGCTTAAGCGGCGCCGACATCATTGCGCGGATCGACAACGCCGCACTGCTCGCCATCCGCCGCCTGCGCGATCAAAAAGACGGCCAAGCGCAGCTAACAAACGCCGATCTCCGCAAAGCGTTCAAAGGCGGCACTGATTCGACAAAGACGATGGCGCAGCCCTACCAAACCCCCATGTAATCGCGCTTGCCGATTTCAACGCCGCTGTGGCGCAGCACGCCGTATGCGCTGCCGACATGAAAGAAAAACTGGGGCAGGCCGTAGCTTAGGAGATAGGCGCTGCCGTCGAGTTGGCGCTCTTTGGGCGTGCCTGGGCGCAGGGTGATTTCTCGGCTTTCGCTGCCTTCAAAGCGGGCCGGGCTCAAGCCGTGGATGAAGGCGAGCGCGCGCTTGATGCGCTCTTGCAGGGCCTCGAAAGACTGCTCGTCGTCGACAAAAACCGGGACGGCTTCGCCGGCGAGCCGCGCGGCGACGCCGACCGCAAAATCGCAGGCAATCTGGACCTGGCGCAGCAGCGGAAACATGTCTGGAAACAGGCTGGACTGCAGCAGCGCGCTTTGCTCAATCTGGCGCGCGCTCGCGTGGGCGGCGGCTTTGCCCAAGACATCGTTCAGGCCGCCGAGCAGCTGCTGAAAAACCGGGACGCTGGCTTGGTACATGCTGAGGCTCATGGGAAGTTCCTTTGTTGGGGGAGGGCGGGGCAGGGCGGGGCAGG
>Ga0105047_10020411_pt1 | contig 10184 bp, 14 predicted proteins | sample MAT04_FD_78384 | JGI IMG/M metagenome (GOLD analysis project Ga0105047, IMG submission 78384) | Freshwater microbial communities from Lake Fryxell liftoff mats and glacier meltwater in Antarctica - MAT-04 (megahit assembly) | ecosystem: Environmental > Aquatic > Freshwater > Ice > Liftoff... | reverse complement strand
TGAAACGTGAACCTGATGGCGGCACGAAACTTATCCGCGTTGAAGGGTTGATAGGTGCCAGCCATGTTCAACCAATCGGCTCCCAGCACCCCAGAAGGGATTCCTGCAAAAGGGCAGTCCTCTTCATTGAGGCCCCCAAAGGATGTCTGGGTAGTGGCAGTTGAGTGACATGGTTGGGTGAGAATGTTCCTTTTGGAGTATTCGACGTTGCCGATCAAGGTGATAAATGTCTTTTGGGCCGCAGGCCCGTGAGGGCGAAGCCCGATTACATATACCCCCTTCTTTGCCTTTGTGAGCCGAAGGCTCATGCCCCTAGTGTTCCTTCACTTTGCAGCGATTTCTTCGCAGGCGGGAACGCGCCCCAGGGGGGCGCTCCACTTCGCTCCTGTCTCGCGCCCTTTCGGGCGCTCCCCGCCTCGCCTTTTTTAAGTCCCAAACGGGCCAAGTCGGATGAACTTCAGACGTGATCGGATATTCCAGAAATGTTTGAATCGGATATTCCAGAAATGTTTGAAATGTTTGAATTGTTGGACTCCACCCCTGCCATGATCAACTGGGTGTTCGCTCCTACGATTCTACCCACCAGAAACGGGTACTTCATGGTCGAGTTGACTCGTAACCATGCGCCAGTGGGCTCTTTAATTCTCACTACGCCACACACACGCAAGTACCCGCGTGAACCATCCCTGGTTGGTGATCTAAAGGAGACAGGTCGGTCTGCCTCACGACGGGAGGGGTATTTGTTTTAAGTCGCCTTACCTCCGACTATGGAAAATTCTCTCGCGATTTTCGTTGCGCCAGGTCTTTCAGCCACCCGAGTTGCTATACCATTCAATTGTGTTGTTGTTTTACTGGATACCAACACCATACGCGGCTCCTGCCTCCGGGCAGGGCCGCGTATGTACTTTTCGGGGAACTTTTTTCGATACCCAAGTGAAGAGTTAGGGACTCCCGCCGAAACCTTCGCTTGAACGCGCGTTTGCAGGTCAGCTCTAGCAGGTCAGCTCTAGCAGGTCAGGGCTAGACGTTCCCGCAACATCAACGCCGCGCGGGCATGAAGAGCACACGCCAAAGACTCCCGCAAACCCAACACCCGAGCAATGTCCCGCATCTTCATGCCCTGAACATAGTAAAAAAACACAATCGCCTTATGTACAGGCGGCAAACATTGAGCAGCCCCAGCCAAAGCGGCACAAGCGCGAGACATTTCCACAGACAAAGCAAAATCTGTACTCCCAGCATCAGCAACATCAAGAGACACGCCCGACTCGGACACGGCATCCAAACTCACGGAACTCTTATTCGCAGCCGACTTCGCTTGCGCCGTCAACAAAGCCTCCACAGTGATACCCATCCGGTCAGCGACCTGCAGCGAACTAGGCTCCCTGCCAAGCTCACGCACCAAATCGTCATGCGCGACCTTCATCTCGCGGAGCCTGGCCCACACCCGCCTGGGCATCCATTCCTGTTGCCGTATGTGATCCAGCATGGCCCCGCGTACACGCACTGAAGCGTAAGCCTCAAACTTCACACCCCTGTCAAGTTCAAACCTGTCAATTGCTTCAACTAGACCGAACTGCCCGTAGGAGAACAAATCATCAACCTCGAAATGGTTCGGAAGTTTCTGCACAACCGAGTAGGCAACCTTTTTGACGAGTGGCTGATAGTGGACGAGGAGGGCGTCTCTGACGTGTACTGACCTGCAGGCGATGTAGGTTTCCCACACATCGCTCACGAGTACACCGTTGATGGTGGCTTCTGGTTTGCTGGGTTTACTGGGTGTGCTGGGTGTGCTGGGTTTGCTGCTGGGATGCGTAGCAACATCTGCTTCCAAAATTTCCGGACGGCGATCTTGGGCTGGGAGTTGGGCTGGGAGTTGGGCGGTTTCAAGCAGCATTCGGGAACCCCTACTGGTTGGCTGAAAACTGAACTGAACATGATCATTCAACCAATAGGGGCACGTCGATGTGCCATGCATGCACCCAAACGTGAAAGCTATTCCGAAGCAGAATCCGAAGCAGAATCCCGCTGCCCAGGAACAGAAGGAGGCTCGTAAGCCTTCTCCGTGATCAACACAACCTTGCCCGCCTCAATCACAGTCACCTTAGTTCCATCACTCAACTCAATCGTCACCTCACGACCAGCACCCACGGCACGCTCAGCCACCACCACGCCAACAGCACCGTCATACATGCCGCCGATCACAGTCGTCTTCGGTTTACTGCCAAGCTCACGGAAACTCGCATCAGATTTACCCATGCCCGACTACTCGAACCCCGAGCAAACAAAAAGCCACAGGCAGGCATCCAGCGCGACGGGGGGGAAGCGCGAACACCTGCCTGCGGCAGTCAAAGAGGGGGGAACCTTCAATCCCCAGTGCTGGCAGCGGCAGGGCCGTCAGAAGGATGCCAACCCCGCCTCCCAGCAACCGCAGCCCGCTTAACGGCTATGTCAACAACATCAGCATCCTCAGGGCTGGCGTTATCGACCACCGGAGGAAGAGGTGGCTTGTTCGGCACCCTCGCCACCCATCTGATCGACGGCAGGCTTCTCCGTGGACACGGCAGCAGCGCCACCATGACCACCCTCAGGCTCACCAGGGGCAGAAGAACCAATCTCACCCAGGGCACCAGGGCCGAGAACGCGAGTCACGTCCTCTTCGCCAGACTCTTCGACAGACTCGCCTTCGGGCTTCTCACCTTCTACTGGCTCAGTCACATCTGGCTCAGTCACGCCCGCCTCAGTCACTTCTGGCTCAGTCACATCTGGCTCAGTCACATCTGGCTCAACGACTGGCTCAACGACTGGCTCAACGACTGGCTCAGTCACTTCCGGCTCAGTCACTTCCGGCTCAACAGCATTCCTTCTAGCCACAACAACCTCCACAGTTGAACGCGCGTTCACGAGAAGCATGAGGCCGACCAGCCGAACACCTAAACTCGGCAGGAACCAAAGCGTCCAACAACAAGCGCGTATCCTCATTGGACAAACCACCACGACAAATAGCCGCAACAGCACCCCGATAAGTCGGCTCATCCGTAGGGTGAATGTTCCCCAAATACTTGAACCCAGCCGCCAAACCATCACCAGGCTGCCGAACCTGAACGCCCTTGCCGAAATCCGAACCAATATCCATGCCCGACAACTCGCCACCAGCCAACAAAAACAAAACTAGCTAGGGCGCAGCAGGCAACCCATGAAACGATCCATCCCTAAGCCGACCAGTCGTAGACAACATCAAATGCTCAGCCCAAGGGCCAAACCCAACCAAAGGAACCCCAGAAACCCCAGCAGGACACACCCGCTCCAACAGCCAACTACCCGACGCACGGAACGACGAATACTTCCCGCCACCAGGCAAAAACTCGACCCGATTGATCTGATCCAACATCAAAGCAGGAACAACATGACCCGCAGGAAACGCCAACACAGCAGTAGACCGGCGAATATCCCTCGGCCCCAAACCACCAGTCCACGCATCACCAACAACACCAACATCAGGGAATGAATCAAACACGCGAACATCGTGATCCAACCAAACCCCACCCCACTCAGACAAAATCTTCCAACGCAGCATGTTAGCCCTATGAGTAGACACATGATCCGGCCTCACAAGACCAGCCTTGCCATCCAGCCAAACAACCCAATCAGCAGGCAAATCGGCATCAGTCAAATCAGTGACATTACTAGCGAACACATCAAGCTCAGCCCGAAAATCAGGCGGCACAGCAACGCCATGCCAATACCGCCAAACAGGAACATCAAACATGCCAACAGAAGAAGCCACACCGAACCATTCGGCCCGATCAACGCTGGAAAGACAACCCACCACGCGAAAAATTCCCAAACAAATCAGGAACACCAATCTTCGCCAACAACATATCGCCACCCCAATCAAAAGTAGCCAGACTGTTCTGAACCCAAGTCCAAGTAACAATCCCGTCAAGTGACACCCCGACAGCATGCAACGCCTCAAAGCTAACCGGAGTCGGCTGATCAACAACAGACACCAACGGAACCAACCTGTCACCAGACAACTTCAACACGTTGGTTCCACTAACCAAGAAAATCTCACCACCATGAACACTGGCATCAATGGCACCAACAGGATCAGGGGAGTCCACCACCGACGGCGCAACAGGACTCACATCAATAGGTAACGTCACCACCGACTTATCAACCACACTGATCCACGCCAGCGGCCCATTAACATTCAAACTACCAACAACGAACAACTTGTCAGGAGCCACAAACTCCAACACTGGCGCATTCCATGCCCAACTAAACTCCGGCCCCAAACCGGCCCCAAACATGTCGAACCAAAACTCGTCAACAGTGCCATCAGCCGAAATCTTCGTAATCATGTGCGTTCGAGGAGTCAACACATAAAAATTGCCATCACTATCAACAGTGAACCCACCATCAGCAGGCCAACCACTAGACGGAAGATTGACCGTCAAAAACCTGTCAACAGTCGCGCCATCAGGCCCAATCTTAGCGATGCTACAAATGTTCCGAATCTCGCCCACCCCATCAGGCGTAGGATCATTCGCCCACTTCATAAACAAGAACAAGTTATTGCTTGCATCGCATACGGCTCCGAACACAACCCCAATCCTGTTCGCTGCATCAATAGAAGAGCCCAACGTGGGAGCGAAATCCCACTCCACCGCACCCGTCTTAGGGACAGTCTTGACTACACGAATCGTGCCAGGAATATCAGAAAACGCCGGATTCGGGGGTATCGGAATAGTCAGATTAGTCAAATCATTAACAGTCGAATACGTGAATACGTTACCCAAATGATCAGGGGCTAGATAGCTCCAATGTCGGGTATAGCTTTGCTCACCCAACTGCGTAAACGGGGCACCGGGATGTTTAAGCCACTCCCACTGGGCAGACATCAATCCTCGTCCGGGGAACTGAACGCGCGTTCAGCGAGCCTCGCCAGTTCGCCAGCCAAAAAATGCAACGACATACTCGCCTCACGAACAGAGTCACGAACAGAATCCAAACGGTCAGCCTCATCACGCAACTGCTCAACCAAACTTTCAAAACTCAACCGCTCACGCTCACGCCCACGGTCACGGTCACGCTCCTCGCGTCCCTGATCTGTAACATCCACAACGGCAGACCCCTCAACACGAATCCCCGCCGCTGAACCACCAGAAACATTTACATCCACGACTTACGACACCCGACCCAAAACAGAAACCGGCTTCGCCCGCGAAGGCGACCGATCCACGCCACCCCAAATACCCCACTCGTCATGGTCAACAGCCCAATCGCCACACGCAACCAACTCAGGGCAACGCTCACAAATCAACTGAGCCGCCACAACAGCCTCAAGGTCGCCCGCATGCACCCTGGGCGGAGGAAACCACCACAACGGATCGCCCTCCACCCGACACAAAGCATCAGGCATATCAGGAATGCTCAACTCCGACAAATGCGAAGACGAAATCCCAGACCTGGACAAATTACACCCCAAGCCGAGCCGCAGCACCAGCATACAAATTGTTGCCACTCACCTTCGTCTTCCACGTATTCATGTAGAACTGGGCAACAGCCTTCGCCGTCTGCGGGCCATACAAACCAGTAGCACCATTAGGGATCACACAACCAGCCTTGATCAAAGCCAACTGCAGCTTCTTCACCTTCGCACCCTTCATGCCCTTGCTGAGCACAGCCTTGGCAGGTGCCTTCACAGGTGCCTTCACAGGTGCCTTCACAGGTGCCTTACCAGCAGCAACGACAGCAGGCTTGCCGTTAGCCGCATTACCCGCACCAGCACCACCACCACCACCGAACTTGCGAAGGCTGTTGTACGCGCCAGCACCAACAGACTTACCATCATGCTTGGTCTTGTACTTGGCGAAATACTTGATCACGGCGGCGCTTGTCTGCGGCCCATACACGCCGTTAATAGGCAGACCCGCGTTCACCTGCTGATTGAGGCCACGCTGTACAACCTTGACCCGCAGAGGACGCTTACAGCCCACCCACACAACAGCATTGCTCGGGGGCTTCCACTGCGGGGCACCGTCAATAGTTTTACTGTTCCCACCCCAAACCTTGCTCGGCGGATAAATACGCCCATTGCCATTGACGTGACCGTAACGATCATTGCCAGTCTGAGCACCAATATGAAGATGCGGGCCAGTCGAATTACCACTATTGCCGCTAAAACCAAGCAACTGACCTTTCTTCACCTTCTGCCCGTTCTTCACCTTCAAACCCGGAGACATGTGCTGGTAGTAAACGGATGCGCCCTTGACCCGCAGCAACACCCAGTTACTCGGCGAACCCGAACCCGGATTACGACCCGGCGTGTTATTACGCACACCGTTGCTGCAACCAATAACCGTGCCGTCAGCACACGCATACAACGCAGTACCAATGGGCATACCCACGTCATATCCCCAGTGAGCCGACCCGTTGCGATACAAGGAGGGTGTCGTGATCGGCCATGCACCCTTCCACGGGCCGCGAACCATCGTTCCGCGCGCGATGTCAGCCATCAGACTGTTCCATCCGTGCGCGTTTTGCTTGCTTCTGGATCGGCGTCTGCTCCGAACGCACCCTGCTCCGCTTCGACGACGCCCTCTTCTTCGACTTCGCCGACTTCGCCCGCTTCGGGATCGCCCTCGCTCCCCTCATCGTCAAACACCCCATCGTCAACTAAAAACTCGTCATCAAACTCATCCGCCGCATCCTCATCAGACTCATCCGTGGCCTCGTCCATGTCGGCCTCGTCCTCCTCAACGACCACAGCCTCACCATCGCCATACACAACACCATCAAGCTCATCCGGCTGATCCAAACCAGAATCCGCAGCCTCCTGATCAAGCTCAGGGAAAGGCTCATCAAAATTTGGTTCATCAACATCAACAGGGACAGGAACATCAGAACTAGCCATATCGGGGCCACCTTCCGAAAAAGAGTCATCAACGAAAACTCCTTCGTCCCCGCCCAACCCAAAAGCACCAGAACCCACACCCGGCTCCACACCCGGCTCCACACCCGGCTCCGACCCAAGATGCTCAGCCACCTTCACACCAATAGCCGAACCAAGAATGGACACAAACCCAGTGCCCACCATCAAAGCGACCTCAGTCTGATTATCAGTAATGCCACCATCAATACGGGCACCGCCAACAAGAATCGCAACAACGAACAAAACAAAAAACCCACCCATGCCATACGTCAAAGTCACAAGCGCCTTACCAACCCCCATAGGCAAGGCATCGGCAGCAGGACTAAACGCCGCAGACGTAGCACCAGAAATCACAGCGATAGTCGCCGCCGTCAACCCAATCACAATCTTCGACGTGTTCTCAGACATGTCCGGGTGGCTAGTCAAAGCCGCATTGACCAACATGGCGACACCAGCCAAAATCATTGCAGTCGCAAACGACCAAGCAATGATCCGCAGTATGAGCACAGCGGAACGCTGAATGTCAGAACCAGGCCCAGCATCAGAATTGTTTGAACGCGTGTTAGTCATACCCGATACATCGGGTACACAGGTCAACGAACGGAAACCCGCGCGACTAACACGCGTTCAAATGGCACAAATGGCCGATCATGTTGGGTCGTACCGATGCGACGAGCTCATCGACTTTGGCTTGCTCCGGTAGTTTCGCATCCAACTGCGCGCCGAGCGATTCGAGAGCGCCCAGTGGTGGGAAACGCAGAGTCCGTAGGTCTGTGGCATTGACCTGCGTATGCCCAGAGAACGTGCGGAAGAACTGATCCACGATTGAACTGTTCAGCCAGTACGAAAGACCGACTGCCACATTCCGGGGCATTCCAGCCCCGCTGAGATGGAACACGTTGAGATGGTTTTCAAAGGCAACCGTGTCACACGCGCAGTCGGCTGGGTTCCACACGGCGGCAACGATGCGACGCCGCTCCTCTTTCGCCGAGAAGCGTTTCACAAGAACATAGAACCCATTCGGCACAAGCATGTTCGCGACGAGCGCGGGCGTGCTCACGTCCAGTGCCTGCGGCTTACGTATTTCTCGCGGCCATTCCACGACCCCGCTGCGCACATTCCCTGGATAGACCAGCGGCACCGTGCTCGGTGACGAGGCAGACCGGAGCAGGTCGCGCGCACGGAAATCCACCACCTTGCCGGTGGACACTCCAAGCCCGATATCCGTCAGTGCGCTGGGCATCGCAGCCATCGCTTCTGCTACTGCCTGATCGGAATCGTCAGCCATGATCCGTATGAACCTTTGTGCATCGTCGGCACCCACAACGTCGCGGTACGGGACTTTTCGCTCGGTGGCTACATCATCCGATCCGCCGGAGCTCACCGCAATCGTGACATCGGCGCGGGCACCACCACGGGTGCCGGAAACAACGATGGTTTCTTGCAGGACGTCGGCGAACACGGTTGAACGAGACGCGAATGTGTGAATCCGGTTCAATGCAACCCGGTCGAGCAGGAAGCGGCGGAACTGCGCGAAATATGGCCCGTTAGCAAACGATCTCGGTGTGATAGCTGTCAGTTGGCCGCCATCGCGCAGAGCCTCAACTCCGAGGGCGAGGAATGCGGCGTAGAGGTTCGGACAGTCCGCGCCGATGGCCGACACTGCGAGACGGTGCGCTGACTTGCTCCCCAATTTGAGGTACGGCGGATTCATGATCACGAGGTCGAACGGCTCCACAAGAGCTCGATGGGCGTCAAACAGCCCGGTGCTCAAGTGAACGAAATCGCCTTCAACAATCGTCGCCTCAAACTTTGTTCCGTAGCTACTTGCAACTTCCGCGCAATCCTCAAAAGTCCTTCGGAGATACGGGACAACCTCGGAGTCCATTTCGACTCCGACCAACTCAACGTCAAGCTGGGGGGACTCAGCGAGGATACGGGCGAGGATGGCGGCGCTCAAGGAACCGGAACCTGCCCCAGGATCGAGGATGCGGAACTTGCCGGTTCGCGGGAGACGCGGTAGCGCGGCTATCAAGGTTGACGCTCGGCTGGGCGTGAAGAACTGGCCAAGTTTCTGTTGGGTTTTCGGATCGAGCTTCGCCGTCGCGTCGATGCGGCGAGCTTCAGCATCGCCAAGCAGGTCTACGGACATACCCGATACATCGGGTACACAGGTCAACGAACGGAAACCCGCGCGACTAACACGCGTTCAAATGGCGTGGGTGTCTTTACTTGCGTGGGTCTGGGCTAGGGCGAGGGCGAGGGCGAGGCGCAGCATGCCCCCGGTTCCACTGGTCCACTGGTCGAGAATCCACGCACCGATGACGGCCTCCTCGTAGTGGCAGCCCGTCGGGCAGTTCGCGACGACGTGGATCTTGCCGTCCGTGTTTTCGCTGAGTTGGTAATCTCCATCGGTCCATATCCGGGTGGAACCCGCGTACAGCAGCTCTTTGAGGATCATGCGGTGACCGTCGTATCGTCGGGATGGACTTTCCCGATCACTTCCGACCACGGCCCCACGAGGAGGTCGTAGTGGGCTTGAGTGAAGCCGTCGTCGGTGATGAGGTCACGCACTACTAGGGCACGCATGGCGTCCCAAGCGGCGTCCCGAGTGGTAGCGGCGGCGTCCCAAGCGTCCCAAGCGGCGTCCACAGCGGCGGGCAGAGTGGTGGCCCGAGCAGCGGCCCAAGCGGCGTCCCGAGCGGCGACCCGAGCGCCACCCACAGCGGCGGCCCAAGCGGCGTCCATGACTGCATCCAAGGCGACCGCTTCCGATTCCGTCAGTGCCGCGCAGCGACGAATGAGAGCAACGATCGCCTCCCACTGCGGCCCGAAAGTGTGTGCCAGGTCGTCGTCAGTAATGTCTGTGGAACGCAACAGGTCCAACACGTCCTCTTTAGTGGTGGATGTGTTGTCGTTCCACACTTCGTCACAATGTTTCGCCCTCAGGACGACTCGAATGATCTCTTCGTCGCCGTCTCGTGGGGCACACAACCTGATCGCCCCTGTCAGGCACACCCGACCCGCATCATCTTGCATCTTGCCCTGAGTCCAGCCATGGTCGGCGATGTAATCGGCTGCCAAGCGCAGGCGCGGTGTTAAGTCGATGCTCATGCTTGCTCACCACCACGGTGAATGATCTCCACTGAGGTGGAGCGGGCAATGACCTCGGTCCACGAGCTGAAGCCGTCCACTCCTGCTATCTGCCAGTCCTGCCGCGCATTAAGCGGGCAACTGTCTCTACGGA
>Ga0105047_10020410_pt1 | contig 10184 bp, 7 predicted proteins | sample MAT04_FD_78384 | JGI IMG/M metagenome (GOLD analysis project Ga0105047, IMG submission 78384) | Freshwater microbial communities from Lake Fryxell liftoff mats and glacier meltwater in Antarctica - MAT-04 (megahit assembly) | ecosystem: Environmental > Aquatic > Freshwater > Ice > Liftoff... | reverse complement strand
CATCAGCTTCATGCGGAAGACGTTCAGATTCTGGCGACGGATGTCTTCGGCCCCCATGTATACGTCGCACTCCAGCCCCAGCAGCGCCGCTGCGGTCGCGCTGGCGACGCCGTGCTGACCGGCGCCGGTCTCGGCAATGATTCTCTTTTTACCCATGCGTTGGGTAAGCAGGCCCTGTCCGATGGTGTTGTTGATCTTGTGCGCGCCGGTGTGATTGAGGTCCTCGCGCTTGAGATAGATTTTGGCACCACCCAGCCGATCGGAAAGACGTTTGGCGAAATAAAGTCGGCTGGGCCTGCCGACATATTCGTGGAGATACCGGTGCAGGTCGGCTTTGAAAATCGGATCGACCCGCGCGCGAGCATACTCGGCCTCGAGCTGCTTGAGGGCAAATACGAGAGTCTCCGGAACATACACCCCGCCAAACTCCCCAAAATGCCCGCCTGCATCCGGAAGAGACGGCAAATCAGCCAAAAGCGTGCTCATGGCGTGATCGTAGGAGCAATCACGCGTGGGTTCAACGCTGGAAATCGGCGGGATGGAAGAATGATCCGCCGCTTACAAAACGGCGTGGGGTGTCAGAAACATTTCGTACAACTTACGTAGTGGTGACAGAGTCATCGACAGGGATCTGGTTACGCCTCGCGCTGTATTCCACAAGGGATTTCAGTCCGAGCGTCACCAACGCCAGCAGTGCCAGCAGCGACGCGACGGCGAAGGCGGAGACGAACTTGTAGTCGTTGTACAGAATTTCGATGTGAAGAGGCATCGTGTTGGTCTTGCCACGCACGTGCCCTGATACGACCGACACGGCCCCGAACTCCCCCATTGCGCGGGCGTTGCAGAGGATCACGCCATACAGCAATGCCCACTTTACGTTGGGCAGCGTCACTCGCCAGAACGTCTGTAGGCCGCTTGCACCGAGCGACAGCGCTGCCTGTTCCTCGCTCGACCCCTGCTCCTGCATGAGCGGAATCATCTCCCGCGCCACGAACGGAAACGTGACGAAGATCGTGGCCAGCACAATGCCCGGGACAGCGAAGATGATCTGGATGTCGTGCGCCTTCAGCCATGGTCCCATCCATCCCTGCGCGCCGAAGATCAAGACAAAGATCAGACCGGAAATGACAGGAGAGACGGCAAACGGAAGATCGATGAGCGTCGTCAAAAGATTTTTGCCGACGAAATTGAATTTGGCGATGCACCAACTGGCGGCCAATCCGAAGATGATGTTCAGCGGGACAGCAATACCGGCAGCCAACAGTGTCAGCTTGATGGACGCAAGCGCTGCCGGGTCTTTGAAACTTTTGAAATACGCGCCCATGCCCTTGCGAAGCGCCTCGGTAAACACGGCAGCGAGGGGAATCATCAGGAAGCCGACGAGGAACAGCAGCGTGACGATGATGCAGAGTCCCTTGACGACCAACTGACCCCGACCCGACCCGCGCGCGCTTCGCCGCGAAGAGTGCCGGCCGGAAAGTGTGGAGGCAGCGGCCATAGTCAGGCGCCCTCCCGGTAACGGCGCCCCACCCACCACTGCAATCCGTTGATCACAAACAGAATCGCAAACGACGACACCAGCAGCACGACCGCGATAGCAGTGGCTGCGGGATAGTCATATTCTTCGAGCTTTTGGGTGATGAGCAGCGCGCTGATCTCTGTCTTCATCGGGAGATTTCCGGAGATAAATACAACCGAGCCGTATTCTCCCAACGCGCGCGAAAATGCCAGTGCGAAGCCGGTTAACAAGGAGGGGAACAGCGCCGGCAAGATCACCCGTCGAAAGGTCTGCCAGCGCGTCGCGCCGAGGCTCGTCGACGCCTCCTCCAGTTCAGCTTCGAGGTCTTCCAACGCCGGCTGCAATGTTCGCACGACAAAGGGCAATCCGATGAACGTCAATGCGATCGTAATCCCCAGCGGCGTGTAGACTGCCTTTATCCGCAAATCCGCGGGGAGAAGGGACGCAGCCCATCCGAGCACCCACGCTGCATCGATCCAACGATAAACCGGGGCGTAGAGGGATTCGATCGACACGCGCAAGTCCGATTTGTTCCAGACTTCGAGATACCGGCCCACCCATCCATTGGGCGCGTAGATGGCCGTCAGCGCAATCCCCGACACTGCCGTCGGCAGGGCAAACGGAAGGTCAACGATGGCGTCAAGGATTTTGCGGCCCCAGAAATCGTATCGAACAAGGGTCCAGGCGACGATGAACCCGAAGAAGGCATTGATCAACGCGCCATATAGCGAGGAGGTGAACGTCACGCGATACGACGCGATCACACGATCGTCCGTGATAACAGACCAAAATCGGTCCAGGGGCATCGCCGCAGTCTTGATGAAAAGCCCGCTGAGCGGGATGAGCACAATGAGGCTGAGATACAAAACCGTGTACCCCAGCGTCAGCCCGAATCCGGGAAGGATGCTACGTTGTTTGATGGAGAAGCGCATATTTCCGCGGGCGGGGAGAATAACCGAAAGGGGTGCGAATGTAATTGGGGTCAGCTTGATCGACGTCAAGAGGCAGGATGCTCACCGGGGCCGAGCGTGACGATGGTCATGGGATTGAAGGGGAAGTCGCGCATCAAATCGACCAGCGAAGCGCGCGTGATGGACAGGAGTGTGTCGAGGTCGTCCTGCATCGAGCGGTAGTCGCCGTTGTATAACCACTGGCCGGCGATTGCGCGCATTCGGCCGGCGGGGACTTCTCCGCCCAGGATCAGGCTGCTGGCGATCTTGTTTTTGGCTCGCTCGATTTCGTCGTCGTTGATGTCGGACTTCACCTTCTGCAGTTCGCTTCTTGCGATGTCGAGTGCTGCTTCAGTGTTCTCGGGGCTGGTCGTCAATGCCAGATAAAAACTTCCACACGCGTCGTGAGGATAGAAGCCAAAATCGGCGTCCTCGGTGAGGGCGTTGTCGACCAGAGCCCAGTAAAAGCGCGACCCATCAGAATCGCCGATCACATCGGCCAGCACGCGTGCGGCGAAGCGCCGAGGGTCCTGAGCGCTGGGGCCGGGGGTCATGGCCATCAGATAATTTCGGTTGAGTTTGGGATCAACAAGATCCCGTCGTAGATCTGAAAACATCGGGATGTGATGCTGTCTCGACCTGGCAACGCTCGGCCAATGCCCGCAGTGCTGGTCGATCAGATCGACCACATGATCGAAATCCATCACACCTGCAAGCGAGATGACCATATTGCCCGGACCGTAATGGGCTTCGAAATATCTGGCCATCTCATCCCGCTTCAGGGCGCTGACGGAATCTGCCGACCCGAGCACGCTCTGTCCGAGCGAATGCCCGGCGAAATGCGCTTCCATGACTTTTTCGTACAACCGTTGACCCGGGTCATCCATGTACATTGCGATCTCTTCGAGGATGACTTTTTTCTCGGTGGTGAAGTCGGTTTCCCGCAAGGCCGGCCGCAGCAGTTGGGCCAGATGTTCCAGCGTCGCATCGGTAAATTCTGGAATGACGTTCGCGTAGTAGGCAGTCATTTCCTGACTGGTGTAGGCGTTATAACGCGCACCCATTTCGTCAAAGATTCGATTGACGTCCTCCCAGGAATACCGGTCCGACCCTTTGAACAACATATGTTCCAGAAAATGTGACACGCCGTTCAACGCCGGCTGCTCATCACGAGAGCCGGTGTTGACAAAAACGCCGGCCGCAAATGAATACGAGTCAGGATTGGGCTCGGCAATAATGTCGAGCCCGTTCGCGAGGCGTTTGTGTCGGAAGCTGAGGGGCATAGCGGTAATCGTTCGCGCGGTGAGGATATTGTCCAGTCGACAGTCGAGCTTGAGGAGAGGCGTTAGGGCTCAGTTCGCGGGCTCGATCACAATCGAATGTTTGATGGGTACCACTGCCTTCGTGACCGCGTCGTTGAGACGCTGCTGCGCGGTCACCCCGGCCTGAGCAATGCGATCGAATGCGTCGCCGGCTTCGGGGAAGTTCTTCCGCTGTTGCTCGGCATTGTGTAGCCAGTCCTTGGTCAGAGTGGTCTCGAGATTTTGCTTCTCTCGAATCATGTTGAAAATCTGGTTGAACGTTTGTGTGAAAGGATGATCCAGAAACTCAGCCGCGAGGTTGACGCCCGAGGTCAATTGTTCGGCAGTGAAGGTTTTGGTCACAGCGCCCCAGGTGACTTTGTACGATCCGGTCACGCCAGGCACCTTCAGCACGAAGCGGTTCAGGTCCTCGTTGAAGGGAAGAAACGGCAACGATGCCTTGGCAGAGTCGGCGTGTGTCACATCGCCCGGGACAGCAAAGGCGTATCGGCTGCTTTGCAGTTCCAATGTCCGCCCGTCGAAAGAGACGACGTCGTGCCCCTCGCTGGCTTCAGCTTTTTTACCCGTCAGATCGACGGTGACAGTTCCAATATTTCCGTCGCAACCCAGCGCCTTTAAGAAGGCATACGCCATCGCGAGATGACCATTTTCGCCCGGATGCACGCCATCTCCACCTGCAAAGGGCACGCCGGGGTTGGCGGCTTTGAAGCGTGTCATCGCCTGCATCATGACGTCGTGGACATCGGCAAAAACGCAACCCTCTGCGGCTGCGATTTCCTTGTCAATGTCGCCGAATGAGCGCAGCGTCTTGTTGTAGATGATCGCCTGCTCTGCGTTGTTTCGAAACGTCTCCGAATCCACGACACCGGGAGAGCCAAGCACGATCACGCGCACACCCGCCCCTTTCAATTGTCGGACAATATCCAGCGTGCTTTCGCGATAGTTCTTAGCCAGGTCTGGATTGAGCGGGCCGTATCCTGCGTCGTTCATGCCATAACAGGTGGTGACGACTGTGGGCTTAAAATACAACACATCCTTACTGATGCGACTTTTGAAGCCCCATGTCGTCTCGCCACTCCATCCGAACTGCGCAGCCTGCAGTTTCAATTGCGGCTGACACATCACCAGGTAGGCGTCGATGAAGGCCGAATACATCTTTTGTTCAGTGATGGAATCGCCACAGATGCCCACGCGGTCACCCGGCTTCAAGACCGGAGTCGGACCGTCCGCTGCCGTTGCCTGAAGCGGTATGATCAGAAGGGTCATCACGATCAAAATCGCTGATTGAACATGCGTCTTCATGGGTTTGATTCCTCTCAAAAATACCTGCGGCGTTCGCGAACGCGTCCCCAGTTTGATGTGGGCACTTCATCCTTCGCTGTTTAATGGCTTGGGACCGACGGTAACGATCGTCATGTCCCCCGGCGGATGATCCGCGAGGAAACGGTTTGCGTGAGCAAGCGTCACCCTTTCGATCTCATTTAATATCTCGGGCATGGTACGAATCCGCCCGCGCATAAAGAAGTCGTGCGCAATCGACCCGGAACGGGCAGACGTGCTCTCGCCGGACATGATTGTACCAGCCTTGAGCACCACCTTCGCCCGGTGCAGTTCATCGGCTGAGATGCCCTGCGACAGCCGGCGCACCTCCAGCAGAAGGCATTCGAGCGTGGCCTGTGCACGGTCGTTGCTCGTCCCTGCATAGCCCATGATGCTCCCGACACCCTTCAGGCTCGAATACCCGGCCGAGACATTGTAGACCAGCGCGCGCTTCTCCCGGATCTCAGTGAAAAGTCGCCCACTCATCCCGCCTCCCAAGGCTTCGATGGCGAGGCGCATGGCGTAATAATCCGCGTGCGACTCCGCGATCGTCGAATAAGCAAAGCCGATGTGCGTCTGCTCACTGTCCTGATGCTGATGATGCGTTCGCTGCTTCGGGACGTCAGCGATGGCGAGTCCCGGTCCGTGGCCTTTCCAGTTGCCGAGATAGTGCTGAACCTCGTTACGTACATGCGTCGCTTCAATATTGCCGGCAAAAGCGATGATCGCGCCCGCAGGCTTGAAACAGGCGGCATGTTGTCGGCGACAGTCTTCGGGTGTGAGGGACTTCAGATGCTCGAGCTCGCCCATCGTGTTACGTCCCAGCGGGTCGGGGAAATGACACTGTCGAAGCTTCACCGAGAGCGCATGTCGCGGGTCGTCCCCGATGCCTTCCAGCGCCTGCATTGCCAAATCACAAGCCGGTTCAAACCCGTCTGCAGGAAGGCGGGCGCGGAGGACGATATCCGCATACGCACTGAGCCCTTGCAGCACGTTGCTCGCCAACGCTGCTGATGAGAACCGGGCGTGATGGATACCGACCGAACTGGATCGTTGCAGGCCCAGGCGATCAAGGTGGTTGGTCAGTTCGCGACTGTCCCGATCGCCCGCCCCGCGCAAAAGCCACTCGGCCAGCACGGTCGACGTACCGATGCGGTCGGCAGGGTCGTGCTCCACCCCCGCGTCGATCAGCAATGTCATGGCCGCCGATTGCATACCAGGCATGCTCTCGCAGAGGAGGGTCAAACCGTTGTCGAATGTGTGCTGAAAAAAACGATCTGGCAATCCAATTCTCCTCGTACGCTGGCCGGCTGCGATGATAGGCGAAGTGCGGTTGCTCTACCAATCACACAGGCATGACCTCTCAGCGATTGTTTATCGCCGGGGAACGATTAAGTATAAGGAGACAATGAACCCCAAGACGCGCATTCTCACTGGCGATACACCGACCGGGCAACTGCACCTGGGGCACTATGTCGGAAGTGTTGAGAACCGGCTGGCAATGCAGGATCAGTACGCTTGCTATTTCATCATTGCCAACAAGCACGCGTTCACCACCCGCGCCGACCGCCCTGCCGACATCCGTCAGAGCGTCATCGATATTGCCACCGACTACCTGGCTTGCGGAATCGATCCAAATCGTTCGACGATCTTTATCCAGTCGGAAGTACCTGCAATAGATGAGCTGACATTTTTCCTTGCGATGCTCATCCCGTTCAACCGTGTCATGCGCAACCCGACACTGACGCAGGAGATCAAGGATAAGGAGCTTGGCGACAAATATCCGTTCGGTTTTCCGATGTATGCGGTGGGACAGTGCGCGGACATCCTGGCCTTTCGACCTGAGTTGGTACCGGTCGGAGAAGATCAGATTCCGCATCTGGAGCTGACGCGCGAAGTGGCGCGGAAGTTCAATCACCTCTATTGTAATGTGCATCCGAAAACAGATGACAAGGACGCGCTGGCGGCTGGTGGTCTGTTCCCGGTGATTCAACCGAAACTGGGGCGCGTGAAACGGCTGGTGGGATTGGGTGCGCCCAATCCGGAGGGCCAGCTTTTGAAGATGAGCAAGTCGCTGAACAACGCGATTTTTCTTTCCGATGACCTACCGACCATCGAGAAAAAAATCCGGGGAATGTACACCGACCCAAAACGCCTCCGTGTGACTGATCCGGGAGAGGTCAGTCCCGAAAAAAATCCGCTCTGGGCCTTTCACGAAACGTTCAACACTGACACCGGGTGGCTGGACGAACACCGCGCCCTTTACGCTGCGGGCAAGGTTGGGGATGTCGTGATCAAAAAGCGGCTGATCGAGATTTTAGATGCGTTGATCTCACCGATCCGCGAGCGGCGAAAGCAATTCGATACGCGTCCGGATGATGTCATCGACATCCTCCGCGAAGGCACGCGGCGGGCGAATGTGGTGGCTGAGGAGACGCTGTATTTGGCGAAACGGGCGATGAAGCAGGATTATTTTCCACGGACCATTACGATATAAGAGATTTCTATAACTGTATTTATGCGATTCTAGTTGCTAATTCCCTATATACTCGATAGATTTATAGTGTTATCTCTTGACGTTCGCCGATAGGAATTATAGGATGTGTCACTTGGTCGGGCATGTTGTCCGTCGAACATCACCGCGATTTGAAGCCAGCCGCTTGCACGCAATCTCTTGATAATAGGAAATCTCCATGCGTACGGCACTTAAGTTATTTATCACCGGTCTCTCTGCAGCCGCCCTTCTCCTTCCCATGGGACGCTCGTTGCATTCCGCGCGGGCAACGGAGATTCTGAACGTCTCTTATGACCCCACCCGCGAGCTCTATACGGCTATCAATGAAAAGTTTGCAGAAATGTGGAAAAGCGAGTCGGGTGAAGACCTCACCATCAATCAGTCGCATGGTGGATCGGGAAAGCAGGCGCGGGCTGTCATCGATGGGCTTGAAGCCGACGTGGTCACCCTAGCGCTGGCAGGCGATATCGACGCGATCGCCAATAAGGCGAAGCTGCTGTCGAGCGACTGGCAGTCGCGCCTGCCTGAAAATAGCTCGCCCTATTATTCCACCATCGTGTTCGTCGTCCGAAAGGGCAATGAGAAGGCGATCAAGGACTGGGGAGACTTGATCAAGGACGGCGTGTCGGTCATCACGCCGAACCCCAAGACGTCGGGCGGCGCGCGGTGGAACTACCTCGCGGCATGGGGATGGGCGCTCAAGCAGAGTAGCAACGACGAGGCCAAGGCTCGCGAGTTCATCACTGCTTTGTACAAAAATGTTCCCGTCCTTGACTCGGGCGCACGTGGTTCGACAACGACCTTTGTGCAGCGCGAGATCGGCGACGTTCTCCTGTCGTGGGAAAACGAAGCACACCTTGTTTTGAAAGAATTTGGCGAGGATAAATTTGAGATCATCGCCCCGTCGCTAAGCGTCCTGGCCGAGCCGCCCGTCGCGCTGGTTGACAGCAACGTCGACAAGCACGGCACGCGCAAGGTGGCCGAGGCCTATCTGAAGTATCTCTACACGCCAGAAGCTCAGGAAATCATCGCGGAGAACTTTTACCGTCCCCGGTCCACGGATGTGGCAGCGAAGCACGATGGACAGTTTCCCAAGATCGAGCTGCTGACCATCGACAAAGATTTCGGCGGATGGGCAAAGGTCCAGAAGACCCATTTCGATGATGGCGGGGTGTTTGACGCGATCTATAAGCCGGCGAAATGATCCGGTAACTGCGAATGGTTTAATCGACTTTAGATGGCCATCAACTTTCGGCAACGCCCACCGTCGACGCACCGTGGGCGTTTCTTCATTGGCCCTTAGCCGCTGGGCTTGCCCAGCGCTTCAGCGACCGGAAAGCGCGGGGCGAGCCCCGCGGCTAAACGTGGCCTGTGCGTAACTTCGTGCGCATACGAAATCGACTCGGGCTCAGCCCTTGTTCCAGAAGCTACCGCCATACACCGCACGATCGCCGAGCTGCTCTTCGATGCGAATCAACTGGTTGTACTTCGCGACCCGGTCCGACCTCGCCGGGGCACCCGTCTTGATCTGACCACAGTTGGTAGCCACGGCGATGTCTGCGATGGTCGAGTCTTCGGTCTCGCCGGATCGATGTGACAATACCGCGCTGTATCCGCTTCGGATCGCGAGATTCACCGCCGCCAACGTTTCGGACAACGATCCGATCTGGTTTACCTTGACTAGGATGCTGTTAGCGGTGCCTGACTTGATCCCCTTCTCGAGGAACTTGACGTTGGTGACGAACAGGTCGTCCCCCACCAATTGCACCTTCTTTCCCACGCGATCGGTCAGCAGTTTCCAGCCTTCCCAGTCGTTTTCTGCCAGGCCATCTTCAAGCGATCGGATCGGATATTTTTCAATCCACCGCGCCCAGTAGTCCGCCATCTGCTCGCTGGACAGGATGCGATCCGGGGCGCTCTTGAAAAACTTGTATCCCTTCTTTTCCTTATCCCACAGTTCCGAACAGGCGGGATCGAGCGCGACAAACACCTGCTTGCCGAACTCATACCCTGCTGCGGTCACTGCTTCGCCGATGATTTTCAGGGCGTCTTCATTGTCCTTCAGATCGGGTGCAAACCCGCCTTCGTCCCCAACGGCTGTACTTAGCTTCGCCTTGTGCAAAACCTTCTTCAACGCGTGATAAATTTCCACACCGGCCCGCAAGCCTTCGCTGAAGCTCTTGAAGCCCCAGGGTTGAATCATGAACTCCTGAAAGTCGACGTTGTTGTCCGCATGCTTCCCGCCGTTAAGGATATTCATCATCGGTACGGGAAGCGTGCGCGCGCCCGGTCCTCCCAGATATCGATACAAGGGAAGCCCGGAGGTCTCGGCCGCGGCCTTCGCGACGGCGAGGCTGACGCCGAGGATCGCGTTGGCGCCCAGCTTGGCCTTGTTGGGCGTACCGTCCAGTTCAATCATCAGGTTGTCAATCGTCTCCTGGTCGCGCGGGTCACGACCGATCAGTTCGGGTGCGATCCTGGAATTGACATTTTCCACCGCGGCCAGCACACCCTTGCCGACATAGACTTCCTTATCATCGTCACGCAGTTCGCAGGCT
>Ga0105047_10020408_pt1 | contig 10184 bp, 7 predicted proteins | sample MAT04_FD_78384 | JGI IMG/M metagenome (GOLD analysis project Ga0105047, IMG submission 78384) | Freshwater microbial communities from Lake Fryxell liftoff mats and glacier meltwater in Antarctica - MAT-04 (megahit assembly) | ecosystem: Environmental > Aquatic > Freshwater > Ice > Liftoff... | reverse complement strand
GTGTATCCGAGAAGTGCCATGACCGCAGTCTGCCCCATAAACCCCTAAAGACGTGCCTGAGACACGTCGCGCTATGAGACGACTTGTCAAGACATAGCCGTTCCGTGGTACGGCGCGAAATTTTCCCTGTCTTCCTGGGGTCGGATCGGATGTCTCAACAAGTAAAAGCTTTGCAAGACACTCCACCGATGTGCCATTGCTCGGCAACGGCCGTCGAGCCTACCCGCCCAGCCCTCGTCGTCGTCGTCAGGACAGTGCCAAGGCCCAAGAGCTTGTGTGGGTCCGGAACGCAGGAGAGCGCGTCCAGCAGCGTGGCCAGCGTGACGCCCGGGTCCATTGTCGCCAGCCGGCTGCTCCAGCCGGCCAACAAGGGTCTGGATGGGCGAAGACGTCATGACGGAACGCCTGTTGAACGGCGGTTTTGAACGATCACCTGTTTACCGGCGGTTCCCCTGTATTAAGAGCACTTGCGCCGGGCATGCCGGCATCAGCGCCACAACCCTGCACACGACTTTGCACCAGCCCTGGGTGCCGGGTCGGGGCAGGGCTTAGCGTGGGATTTTTTCCGTTTCCAGTAACCCGGATGAGATTGACATGGACACAGCATCGGGTTGGTTGACTGTTCCTGATGCGCCGTCAAGGGCACCGACGCGGCACTCCGTGAAACGCATCTGACTCACCGATGGCGGTTCTCAGGCGCTTCGCTGTGCCGCTGCCGTCCCGGATCGATAAGGTCTCACACCTGCCTGTGAGCAGCCGCGCAGCAGGGCCGTCACCGGCCGGGCGCTGCTGCCAGGATAGTCACCGGGCCCGGCAATGCTGGGGGCCGCGCCCGGTGACCAGACCCGAAGTGCGCGGACACCGTGCAACATCAGGACGGGGCAAGTCTGGTCGAAACTCCTTGTAAAAACCCCGAACGTAGACCCCGCCCGCGGGCAATGCACCCACCCCACGCCGGGGAGGGTCGTCCGCCGCGCGGCGGGCTGTGGGTGGCCGCTTCGGCAGGACTCCTCCGGCCGCGGTCGTTGTCTGCTCCCGGCAAGGTTTGAAGGACGTGCCGCCGTTCACCGTATGCGGTTACGAACGTTCAGGCCATGAGTCCGGGGCCGATCAATGCCTGGACTTCCTCGCTTCGGTTCCTCAAGCGCCGACGCACCGTTGACGAAAAGCCCGCCTCAGGCCGCTCAAAGGCCGTTACTGGCTCGCCGGGGGTTCCTCGGGGCCGTCTTCGGCTTTGTCTTGTGGCGGGCCTCCTGCTGATGCTCCTCAAGCTTCTGTTCCGCATCCCGGCGACGCTGGCCCACGGTGCGCATCCCCTGGGTGGGCGGCGCTGCCTGATGTTCTCTGCTTGCCGGCGCCCGGTCATTCCTTCCCGCTCCATCAGTGGCGGGGGGCGCCGGACCATTGTTTTCACTTCCGCTCATGCAGGCATGGTCCCACGATGCAGCCACGGGGAAAAGCGGCGCTCAACGCAGAAGGTTGATGCGGGGATCTCCAGTGCAGGGAATAACCGCACTCCTATGGTTCGGCGCGTGAAACGATGTACTTTATGGAGAGTCCGGGGACGTTGGACGCGCACCGCCTTGACGGCGGACAGCCTTCCCAGGCGGACATCGATCTGTACCGCGTGCTCAGCGCGGACATCTCCGCCGGCGTCGCTGTGGTTTCCACATCCCTGCGCAAGCGCGACTACGCGGCAACGGTGACTGCTTTTCTCTCCGTCTCCTATGACCCTCCTACGATGCTGGTCAGCCTCTACGCGGGCTCACGCATCGGCGAAGCGGTCGCCGCGACGGGTACATGGGCGTTGAGTCTGCTGCGCAGCAAGCACCAAGGCGCAGCGGACTGGCTGGCCAGTCCAGGGACCCCGGTTGAGGGCCTGCTGGCCCAGGTCCCGTACCGCCGTGGCCCGGCCACCGGATCGGTGATCCTCGACGGATCGATCGCGTACTTCGAGCTGAGAACGGTTGCCATCCATCCGGCGGCTACACATCTGCTCGTCGTAGGAGAGGTAGTTGCGTTGGGCGGTGACGCTCCGGGGTCGGAGATACCGGACCCGCTCATACATTTTGCTTCCGCCTACCACCGCCTGGCGCTTTAGAAGCTGCCCGCCCAGATGTACTAACCCGGTACGTTGGTGACGCGTTTGGTGGGTGAGGCGCCTTTGAGTGCCGTGTGGGGCCTGTGGTGATTGTAGTGCCCGATGAAGTCCTCGCTTGGGGGCGGTGCCGAAACCACAGTTACAGCAGAGTCCAGTGGTGACATCGCCGTCGTCGTGGCAGTCGGCGCCGACGAGGGAACCGTTGCTACCTGCCGGACGCATCCCGCCGGCGAATGCTCCGGGAGGTTCCTGCCGTGCTTTAGCCGCTTTCTCCTTCGGGCATCGGATGCGCTGCTTGGGCCCATTGCATCTTAAGAGTCGACGCTGGAACCGATTCGCTGCGGTTCCGCATTGGTGCGCGCACACTACAGGAGGTGTCATTGCGGCGGAGGTCACTTGCTGTGGCTCGCCAGATAGCGGTGTGAAGGCCTGCCCCTTACCCGGGAAGGTCACATGAATCCGGCTCTGTAATATCCTGCCTGCCGCGAACACCCCCAAGGGGGCCTGAGGCGACGTAGCATCAAGGTAGGCGGCAGCCAGGAGTGTGGCGAAATGTTTGAGCGATTTACCGACCGTGCCCGACGTGTAATGGTGCTGGCCCAGGAAGAGGCCCGACTGCTGAACCACAATTACATCGGTACCGAACACATCCTTCTGGGTCTGATCCACGAGGGTGAAGGCGTTGCCGCCAGGGCTCTTGAGTCCCTGGACATCTCACTCGAGGGTGTCCGGGAGCAGGTGCAGGAGATCATCGGCCAGGGCCAGCAGTCCCAGCCCGGCCACATCCCCTTCACCCCGCGCGCCAAGAAAGTGCTGGAGCTCGCACTGCGCGAGGCCCTGCAGCTGGGCCACAACTACATCGGCACGGAGCACATCCTGCTCGGCCTCATCCACGAGGGTGAAGGTGTTGCCGCCCAGGTGCTGGTCAAACTCGGCGCGGACCTGAACCGCGTCCGTCAGCAGGTAATCCAGCTGCTCTCCGGCTACCAGGGCAAGGAAACCACCGGCGCAGACTTAGGCCCGGGCCAGGCCGAAGCGACTCCCGCCGGTTCCGTGGTCCTGGACCAGTTCGGCCGCAACCTGACCCAGGCTGCGCGGGAGAACAAGCTGGACCCGGTGATCGGGCGCGAATCCGAGATGGAACGCGTCATGCAGGTCCTGTCCCGCCGCACCAAGAACAACCCCGTCCTGATCGGTGAGCCCGGCGTCGGCAAGACCGCCGTCGTCGAGGGCCTGGCCCAGGCGATTGTCCGCGGCGACGCGCCCGAGACTCTCAAGGACAAGCAGCTGTACACCCTGGACCTCGGCTCCGTGGTCGCAGGTTCCCGCTACCGCGGTGACTTCGAAGAGCGGCTGAAGAAGGTCCTCAAGGAGATCCGCACCCGCGGCGACATTCTTTTGTTCATTGATGAGATCCACACCCTCGTGGGTGCCGGCGCGGCCGAGGGTGCCATCGATGCGGCCTCGATCCTGAAGCCGCTGCTGGCCCGGGGCGAGCTCCAGACCATCGGTGCGACCACGCTGGATGACTACCGCAAGTATGTGGAGAAGGACGCCGCGCTGGAGCGGCGCTTCCAGCCGATCCAGGTCAAGGAACCCTCCGTGGCTGACACCATCGAGATCCTCAAGGGCCTGCGTGACCGGTACGAGGCGCACCACCGCGTCACCATCACCGACGGCGCGCTGGTCGCTGCGGCGACCCTCTCGGCGCGTTACATCTCGGACCGGTTCCTGCCGGACAAGGCGATCGACCTGATCGACGAGGCCGGTGCACGGCTACGCATCCGCCGGATGACCGCCCCGCCGGAGCTCAAGGTCATGGACGAGCGCATCGCCGCGATGAAGACGGCGAAGGAGTCCGCGTTGGATGCGGAGGACTACGAAGGCGCCGCGGCGCTGCGCGACGAGGAGCAGAAGCTCGTCACCGTGCGCAAAGAGAGGGAGCGCCGATGGAAGGCGGGCGGCATGGACGACATCTCCGAAGTCGATGAGGACCTGATCGCGGAGGTGCTGGCGAACTCCACCGGCATCCCGGTCTTCAAGCTCACCGAAGAAGAATCCAGCCGTCTGCTGAAGATGGAAGACGAGCTGCACCAGCGCGTGGTGGGCCAGGAGGATGCGATAAAGTCGGTCTCGCGGGCCATCCGCCGGACCCGTGCAGGCCTGAAGGACCCGAAGCGCCCGGGCGGGTCGTTCATCTTCGCCGGGCCCACCGGCGTCGGCAAGACCGAGCTGGCCAAGGCCCTGGCAGAGTTCCTGTTCGGCGAGGAAGACGCCCTGATCACCCTGGACATGTCCGAGTACTCGGAGAAGCACACGGTGTCGCGTCTCTTCGGTGCCCCTCCGGGCTACGTCGGGTACGACGAGGGCGGGCAGCTGACCGAAAAGGTCCGGCGCCGTCCGTTCTCCGTGGTGCTCTTCGACGAAGTCGAGAAGGCCCACGCGGACCTCTTCAACTCACTCCTGCAGATCATGGAAGACGGCCGCCTGACCGACAGCCATGGCCGGGTGGTGGATTTCAAGAACACCGTGATCATCATGACCACCAACCTCGGCACCCGCGACATCTCCAAGAGCGTGGCCACCGGCTTCCAGTCCGGCACGGACACCCAGACCGGCTACAACCGGATGCGCGCCCGCGTCACGGAGGAGCTCAAGACCCACTTCCGCCCCGAGTTCCTGAACCGGGTTGACGACGTCATCGTCTTCCCCCAGCTGACTCAGGACGAGATCATCCAGATCGTGGACATGTTCGTGGGCCGGCTGGAGCAGCGCCTTGCGGACAAGGGCATGGGCATCGAGCTCACGCCCGCGGCCAAGGTGCTCCTGGCAACCCGCGGCTACGATCCCGCAATGGGTGCCCGGCCGCTGCGCCGCACCATCCAGCGCGAAATCGAGGACCAGCTCTCCGAGAAGATACTCTTCGGCGAGCTGCACGCAGGCGACATCGTGGTGGTGGACGTGGACGACGAAGGCGACGACGCCAGGTTCACCTTCGCAGGAAACACCAAGCCGCGGATCCCGGACGCACTGCCCGCCGCGAGCTAAACGGAAAACCGCCGCTGGCCACCGCCGAGGCGGGCGGAAATCTGGTGTCTCACCTCATTGTCCTGCAGGCCGCACAGGATCGGCACGGGCAAACTCAGGCCCCTACGATCACCTTCCAAGGCTTAGCGTGGTATTTTTTCCGTTTTCTGAAGCGCCCCGTCCATGCACTCACACTACCGACTGGCACCTTATGACACGTTCAGGAGTACTGGGCCAGATCGGCTTTGGGCTGAGTGCATCCACTCAGCTGCCCGTCTGTTCGGGATTCTCCCGGGCTCGTTTCTCGTTCGGTGTTTCGGTGTCCGGTGGAACAAAATCGGGGTCAATCTTAGTGCCAGGCTCACCCGAGAAGGACTCTTTGGCTTCCTTTTCCACAGGCACAGTCTCGTCCTTGTCTGGAATCTCAGTCATAGGGCCAAGCTAGTGCCCGTGGCCCGCGCAGTCGAGGGTCCCTCCGAACTGTCCGGGCTGCGTCGCCGGCACGGCCCCGGAAACTGGCGGACAGGTGATGCCAGGTCGCTCGCTCACGGCAGCAGCGCTGCAATGCAGACACCATCACGACTGTCACAATACTGACTGCTTCGCGCACTCTTCCCCAGGGTCTTTTGCCGGTTGACGAGTCCCGGATAGGCAATCCAACAATTCCGGTGGTGGTCGTGAATGTTCAAGACGCAGAATCAGCGCCCCTGATTTGGCTCGGTTGTATGGATTTCGCGATTCCCGGGCGATACCGTCAGAGATGGCTGCGGTGCCGGACGGGAGGCGATGGTGAATGGCTGGATCGAAGAATACCGGCAGGAGCTGCGGGGTGCTGTTTGACGTGGACGGAACGCTGATTGATTCCAGCTACATTCACACCCTTTGCTGGTGGCAGGCGTTCCGGCAGGCCGGCTACGACGTGCCGATGGCTTCCATCCACCGGTCCGTGGGCATGGGAGGTGACCGGCTGATTTCGCATCTGCTCCCCGATGACCGGACAGATGAGGCGATGAAGGCCGTGCACGGTGCCCTGTTCTCCGCACACTGGCCCGGATTGCGTCCCTTCGAAGCCGCCAGCGAACTTCTTGCCGCCGCATGTGAGGGCGATGGTGCCGATGTCCAGCTTCGCGGCAGGCCCGCCTTCCGCCGGCCGCCCCACGGTTCTCGATCGCCGAACATCCAGCACCAATTGTAAGCCTGCTTAGCAATTTCTATCTTGGACAGGTGCGTTCCAGGAAACGCGGCAACCGCAAAGCCGCAGGGTACGGATCCTTGACGGATCTGGCAGTTGGAGCGCCGGATCCGGGGCAGCCTGAACGACGACACAACCAGCAAAGGACAGTGATATGAGTACTCACCATCCGGAAGATGATCCGGCGAATCCTGATCAGCCGAAGAGCGTGGACTCCCGCGGCGAGGTATCCGGAACCGCGGAACACCACGGAACTCAAGAGGGCAACCGTGCCGCTAAGGACTCGGCGAGCTCCGCAAATCCCGATCCATTGGAGGGAAACATCACTGGCCTGGAGCCGGGTGGTGGCGTGCCGCCCGGCGAGACCCCTCCGGCGGAAGACCAGATGAGCGGGGATCAGGGGCACAACGAATAGGTGCCGGGGCGGAAGCCCGTACCGGCGTGCGGACCCAAAGTACGGGAGTGTCTGTTATGGCTGAGCGGCTGGTTGCCGATGTGGTGGTGGAACGCCTCAGGTCGTGGGGTGTTGAGAGGGTTTTCGGCTACAGCGGAGATGGCATCAACGGATTCATGGGTGCGCTTCGCCGGGCCGGAGGCGACGTCGAGTTTGTGCAGGCCCGGCATGAAGAGGCTGCCGCGTTCATGGCCGTGGGCCACGCCAAATACACGGGCCGGGTGGGTGTTGTCACGTCAACGCAGGGTCCGGGCGCCGTGCATCTCCTCAACGGTCTCTACGATGCGAAGCTGGACAGCGTGCCCGTAGTGGCCATCATCGGCCAGCAGAACCGCAGCGTGTTGGGGTCGGGCTACATGCAGGAGATCGAGCTGCTGACGCTGTTCAAGGACGTGGCTGCGCAGTTCGCTCAGATGGTCAGCACACCGGAGCAGCTTCCCATGGTTCTGGATCGGGCGTTCCGTACCGCCCTGGAGACTCGCTCGCCGTGCGTTGTCATCGTCCCGCACGACATCCAGAAGGCGCCCGCGCCGGATCTTGAACAGGAGCACGGGATTATCATCACCTCTCCCCAGTGGCGCCCGGCGCGCGTGCTGCCCCAGGAGGAGGACCTGGATGCGGCGGCGGATGTGCTGAACGCGGGCAGCAAGGTGGCGCTCCTGGTAGGCCAGGGGGCCAAAACAGCCCAGGCCGAAGTGGTGGCCATCGCGGAGCAACTCGGCGCAGGCATCACCACGAGCCTGCTGGGCAAACCCTATGTTGATGAGAAACTGCCCTTCGTCGTTGGAACCATGGGACATCTGGGTTCCACGGCCAGTGCCCACCTGATGGGCAGCTGCGACACGTTGCTGATCGTCGGGTCAAACGATCCCTGGACGGAATTTTATCCGCCTCCGGGCGCGGCCCGTGCGGTCCAGATCGACATCGACGGGCGCAAGATCGGCAACCGGTACCCGGTGGAAGTGGGCCTGGTGGGCGACGCCGCGGAAACCCTCCGGGAGCTGATGTCCAGAATCGGCTCACGGTCGCCGGACCAGCCCCGGGACCGGTCCCGGGAACCATGGCGGGCAGAGATTGAACGCCAGGTGCGGGACTGGCATGCGCTGGCTGAGGAGCGTTCGCGGGTGCCGGCACATCCGGTGAATCCTGAACTCGTGGTGCGTGAACTCAACGGCAGGCTCCCGGCCAACGCACAGCTGAGCATCGACGTCGGCAGTTGCGTTTATTGGTACGCCCGGCAGCTGATTCTTCCGCCGGGAGTCCCCGCCCATGTCTCCGGAACGCTGGCCAGCATGGGCTGCTCCATTCCGTACGGCATTGCCGCCAAACTGGCCAGGCCGGACCGTCCGATGGTGGTGCTGACCGGTGACGGTGCCATGCAGATGGCAGGCATTGCCGAACTCATCACGGTGGCGCACCGCTGGCGGCAGTGGGCCGATCCGCGCTTCGTGGTGTGCGTCCTGAACAACCGGGAACTGGCAGAAGTCACCTGGGAACAGCGGGAGACCGAGTCGGAGCCGCGCTTCCCGGACAGCCAGGAACTCCCCGACTTTCCCTATGCCGGCTACGCCGAACTCCTGGGCCTGGCGGGCATCCATGTGGACGACCCGCACCAGCTGGCCGATGCCTGGGACCGCGCTTTAGCAGCTGACCGTCCCGTGGTGCTGGAAGTCCTGACTGACCCTGACGTCCCGCTGCTGCCGCCGTTCCCGGCCGGGGCCGAGAAACTCGACGGCATGAGGACCGCGCTGGCAGAGGAAGGCGGTGCCGGGGCAGGAGCCGCCGGGCTCCTCGACACCTACGCAGCCCAGGAGGAACCCGGCGGAGACTGAACGCAGTCGGCTGCCGGATTGGGCAAGCGCCTTTCCGCGCCTTGCGTCGTCTCGTCGCCCCTGAGGCGTGTGCCGCCAAGGACTATGCTGTCCGCTCCGCGTTGCCGCAGCAGAAGATCACTGGGCCCGGACAGGGCATTTAGTTGGAGCGCCACGAACTCCGGGGAAGGAGGCATCGTCGCCAGGGCCGGACAGCCGGTCCACCTGTCTGGCGCTCGGCAAGGAAGCACTGGGGGCTGACCGGGGAGAGCCGTTCACTCCGCGGCCTGATGTGGTGTTCGCAGAGATCAGGTCCGTGACCGCTGAGTTATTCTTCCCAGTCCTGCAGTCAGTCGCCGTGCCTGGAGGCCCGCGGCAGCAGCTGGATGGTTTCCGGCCTCAATTCCTGTTCGTCGGCGATGTCTCCCTTGATCCAGGTCGCCACCACTCTGACTGAGCCATCCGCCTCCCGATCAGTCACGATTTCAATCTCTTCAGCCGCGGCCCCCATACCCAGCAGCTCATTCCGGTATGAAGCCACGGTCGCCGAAAGGCTCTCGTCCGTCCACTCCCCAGGACGGATTCTGGTTGATATCTCCACCGGTTCGGGCTGATAAAGCGTCATGTCCTGCCTCCTGCGAAGTGTCCCGCCGCGTGTTCCCACCGTTACGGCCATCTCGGTCGTTCCTTCCGGCGCCTCAGGCACCACGCTAGAACGTACCGGCGCGTCAGGCAAGGACGAGACCGGACAGGGCAATTCGCAGGCCACGGCGGCAGGCAGGGGCCTGCAGGCAGGAACGGGCAGCTCAATGGCCGGTGACATGACCCTCGACAGCGAATCGCTTCCGGTATGGGCGCTGGCCAGGACCGGCAAAGCTTCTGAGGATATCAGCGAGGAATAATGTTCGAATTCGCTGTCCCTTCCGTTTGGACCGTGAGGAGCGGGATCAGAGCCACGGCCGGTTGCACGCGCGCTCTCGGCCGAACCCGCCTGAGTCTGCCGCCACTGCCGCTGCCAGCACTGCCGCGAAGACCCTGCGGTGGCCTAAAGCGTTGCCGGGTCCCCAGCCGCCGTCACCCGAACCACCGGGGCCATTCCTGCCCTTCAGGAGTTTCTGAGTGCCGAAATGAGCTCGCTCTTTTTCTTGCCTGAGTAGCCCTTGAGGCCGATCTCCTTGGCGCGCGCCTTGAGCTCCGCTACGGTCCAATCGGCGTAGTCACCGGCTTGGCCACCCTTGCGACCCACGGCGGAGCGGCCCTCTTTTGCCGCGGCGTTGGAAATACGGGCGGCTTTCTGCTTCGACGCGCCGTCTTCGCGCAGTTCCTCGTAGAGTTCGGGATCCTTCAGACTGGGGTTCTTTTTGCCAGGCATGTTTTCCTCCTTCAGCCGGGGCTGTGATCCTACGGCGTGGTCTCGAACGGTGCTGTCCTAACAGCGTGACGCCGCGCTCACACGCTAATTGCGGACCCGGACAAACACAAGGAATGTGCTCAGTGTACTTAGGGCCTCTTCTGGCGGGTTGAGTACAGGGCGGTGTCAACCCGTCTTAGCAACGTCGTCGTTGAGTAGTTTGGTGAATACTTCCCTCGGTGTGAAGT
>Ga0105047_10020407_pt1 | contig 10185 bp, 8 predicted proteins | sample MAT04_FD_78384 | JGI IMG/M metagenome (GOLD analysis project Ga0105047, IMG submission 78384) | Freshwater microbial communities from Lake Fryxell liftoff mats and glacier meltwater in Antarctica - MAT-04 (megahit assembly) | ecosystem: Environmental > Aquatic > Freshwater > Ice > Liftoff... | reverse complement strand
CAGCGGGTCTTTGCCTTCCAGATCGTTCTCCGAAACGTTGGCGACGTAGAGCACCTTCTTGCTGGTCATCAGTCCGAGCGACTTGATGAGCTTGTGTTCGTCCTCAGTCAGTTGCGCGGCGCGGGCGGGTTTGCCCTGGTCGAGCAGCGGCTGAACTTTCTTGAGAATTTCGACCTTCGTGATCGCTTCCTTATCGCCGGAGCGGGCGAGGCGGATGGCTTTGTCCATCGACGAGGAGACGGTCTCCAGGTCGGCCAGGCAAAGCTCGGTGGCGATGGTGTCGATATCGCGGAGGGGATCGACCGCGCCATCGACGTGGGTGATATCGCTGTCTTCAAAGCAGCGGACGACCTGCAACACTTCATCCACCTCGCGGATGTGCGAGAGGAACTTATTGCCCAGGCCTTCGCCCGTGCTGGCACCGCGGACGATGCCGGCGATATCGACCAGGCGCACGGACGCGGGGAGGATGCGGTCGGTGGTGATGAACTGGTGGATGATCTTCAGCCGCGGGTCGGGCACGTTGACGATGCCGACGTTCGGCTCGATCGTGGCGAACGGGTAGTTGGCAGCGAGGGCACCGGCGCTGGTGAGCGCGTTGAAGATGGTGCTCTTGCCGACGTTGGGAAGACCGACGATACCGACTTCTAAAGCCATAAGGGGCGGGAGTATAGGCGAGATCGGGCAGAAATGCTGAATGCGGAAGGATGAATTATGAATGGAACGCGGAGATGCCGCCTCTCCTTCGAGACCTCTGGACAACTTCGCGATCTCCAAAATGTCATGCTGAGGTACTCCGAAGCATCTACTCGATCACGCGATTCACAGGCCTTCTTGCTGCCAACAAGATCCTTCGCAGTACCCTCAGGATGACAGTTCGCGCGGTATCTGAGTTTGTTCAAAGGACTCATTCATCATTCATCATTCATACTTTCTTCTCGGTTTTGTCCATCAGTTCGGGCTTGGCTTCGGCGTTTTTGTCGATGTCGGTCTGGACCTCAGAAAGGCCCTTTTTGAACTGGACGATGGTCTGCCCGATGCTTCGGCCGACATCGGGGAGGCGCTTGCCGAAGAAGAGCAGGCCGAGGCCTGTGAGCAGGATCAGTTCGAACGGGCCGGGCATGCTGATGGCGAGGGGGAACATAAGGGCATCCTATCCGTGAAACTTAACTCTAGAGCATCATTGTAGCCGACTTGGTGTTCGCCTGGCTACCGGCCGCCTGATGAATCAGCGACCAAAGCCGCTTCATGTCCGGCGGGAGGGGGGCTTTCAAGGTCATCGGCTGAAGTGAAATAGGGTGCGTGAACGTGATTTCGTACGCGTGGAGGGCCTGACGGGAGAAGGTAAAGGGAGTGCTGAGTGCTGAGGACTGAGGACTGAGGGGGCCGGTCGGCTCAGTACCCAGTCCTTCGTCCTCAGTGCTGACGACGATCTGCCCGCCGTACATCGTATCGCCCACGATCGGGTAGCCGATGTGCGAGAGGTGGACGCGTAACTGGTGTGTGCGACCGGTTTTAGGCGTGAGTTTGACGAACGCGAACTTCCCGCCGGGCGTTTTGAAGTGACGGTCGTTGGCGAACGAGGATTGCTGGAATTTGAAGACCGACTGTCCGGCGGGGGTTTCGACGGTTTCGAGCACGTCGTACCGCGTAATTGCTTCGCGCCCGCCGTTCTCGATCTTCCGGACCGCCTGCTTCTCACGGACGTACCGGTCCTTGCCGATCGGCATGTCGATCACGTCCGCGATCATCTGCGGGATGCCGTGGCACATTGCCACATACGTCTTCTGGATCGTGCGGTTCTCGAACTGCCTTGCGAGGCGCCAGTGGGCTTCATCCGCCTTGGCGATGAGGATGACGCCGGTGGTGTTTTTATCCAGCCGGTGCAAAATGCCCGGCCGCCAGTTGCCGTTGACCTGGCTCCATTTGCTCCCGTACCACGCCAGACCGTTCACCAGCGTACCCGTCCACTGACCCCTGGCCGGGTGGACGACCAGGTTCGCGCTCTTGTTCAGCGCCATCATGTAGTCGTCTTCGTAGATCACATCGAGCGGCATCTCCTCCGGGACGAGCTGCTCGATCATCTTCGGCGGGGCGCTGACCTCGACGATGTCGTGCTCGCGCGGCTTGCACGATGCCTTGGTCGGCTTGCCGTTCAGCTTCACCAGCCCGTCGGTGATCAGCCGCTGGATTTCGGTGCGCGAGAGGTAGCCGATCCGGTCGACCAGGTATTGATCGAGCCGGCGCGTGAGATTTTTGCCCAGCCGGAATTTGAACTCGCGCAGCTCCCCGTCCTCCGACAAGTCAATGTCGGTGCCTTCGTCGAGGGGTTCGGATCCGCTTTCGGTGGACATTGTCAAATCAAAAACAAGACGCCGATCGGTTTAGCGCCGCATCATGATGCGGGTGTTTGTCCGCTCGTACGCCTGAAAAGCCCGCACCAGCGTGCGGCGTCAAACGGCGCGGCGCGCTAGGGCTGTGTCGTCGCCTTCGTTGTGGGCTTGGTCGTGGGCTGCGTCGCCGGGACTGGGATGGTCATGTCCAGCGAGGGCAGCGGGGTCAGGCTGATCGGTGCCGAGGGCGCGGTCGTCGGAAGATCGATCACCGGCTGCGACGCGGGCAGCCGCAAAAGCGGCTTTTCAAGCTCGTCAACCCCCGCGATGCGCCGCTCGGCCATCAGCTTGTCGGCGGCGAGGACGGTCGTGGATTCGAGGATCGTCCTATACTCGCCCCGCGCGGCGTTCCAGTCCCGTTTGTTTTCAGCAATCGCCGCCAGCGCGAACCGGGCGGCGGTGACGATCTGGGTCTGATCGGCGAAGTCCTTGGTGACTTTGAGGTAGGCGTCGCGGGACAGATCAAGATAGTGGGTCGGGCGCGTTGTCGGTTGGGTGGCGGGTTGAGTGGTGGCGATGGGGGAGTGGTTGGCGAGCGTCCAGTAGAGGTCCCCGAGCGCGGCGTACGCCGTCGCGAGCCGGCCGGCATCGTGCTTGGGGTCAGACTCGTTGACGACCTTCTCGACTGCGGTCTTCACGTTCGTCTCCGCGTCGTCACACATCTTCTGCCGCTCTTCGCTCAAGAGCCCCAGCGGGCTGTAGATCCGGCTGTTCAGTTCCGCGAGCGACGCCAGCCCGCTGGCAAGCGACTGGCTGACTTCCATCTCGCGAACCGCGTCCTGCGACCGCTTGTACCGAACCGCCGCCACCACCAGCAGCACGATCGCCACGACCGTCAGAAGCTTCGAGCTGTGCTTGCGAAACAACTCCGGCAAGCTGGTCAGACCGGAGGCCAGAGCGTTCGTCTTCAATTCGTGCCGGTGTTGACTATCCATAGGGAGGGGGAGTGTAACCCAAACCACCGCGTCGGGCGAATATCAGGGATAGCGTGACGCGCGTATCGTGTGGAACAGGACGGACTTTCAGATCAAACTGGGCGCGGGTCCGAGATGGATCCGGCGAACCGTTTCGGGTTGGCACAACCGCTCCGCAGTGATACACTCTTCTCCCCACGTCGCCTGATCGCGGCAGTGAGCACTCGTAGCTCAATCGGATAGAGCATCGGTCTTCGGAACCTCCCTGTCGCAACAATCATAACTGTTGATTTGCCCGTTGTTTAACCGCACGAGCGGTTCGTTCGTATTGGCACATCGCGGCTCAAAATTCAGTAACAGTCGAATCGGATGCTGGATTTCGGCCTTCGATTAAGCTCCTTGACCTTTACGCCGATCTATACCAAAATGAGATAATGCGGCTCCTTGGGCAGGACGTGCTGTTGAAAGCCATTCGTAAGCATGGCGATGCCAGGCAATGGCTTGAGACCTGGATCGCAACGGTTGAAGACGCCGATTGGCATAGCTTGAGCGACGTGCGGGCCGATTACCCTTCGGCGGACGGCATGAAGCTCAAGAGCCCAATCGTCGTCACCGTGTTCAACGTAAAAGGCAACGAGTATCGGCTGCTGTCGAACATCAACTACGACGGCCAGTTCGTTCTGGTTTTGGAACTGTTGACGCACGCCGAGTACGACAAGGACAAGTGGAAAGGACGGTATTGACATGCCCATCACCACCCGAAACAAAGTCGCCGACTCGTACATGGACCTGATCGCAGAGTTCCCGCTTCGCCGCATCAAGTCTGCGTCCGACCATGCCAAGGCCAAGCGTTTGGTCCTCCGTCTGACCGCTCAGCAGTCGGATCGGGGGACGGCGGAGTATGTCGATGTGCTGGTCGATCTGATTGTCGATTACGAAAAAAGGGCTGGACAATCCATCGACACCTCGAAGGTGTCAGCAGCAGACATCGTTCGCCATCGCATCGACGAGCGAGGCATGTCAGTCAGTTCGCTTGCCCGTCTCATCGGCGTACCGCAATCCAACCTTTCCGAAATGCTTAGCGGCAAACGCGATTGGAGCAAAACAGCCATTCGCGGCCTGTCCGCCCACTTGAACATCCGCCCCGACCGCTTCCTATTTTGAGAGATTTCACACTTCCCATTGCTCCGACATCACTGTAAGTGGTGCCCACCTTCTGGTATGAATCTCAGCGTTGGCAGATCACCAAGGGTGTGGCGAAAATCCGCCCTGTGGGATAGCGAGATCGAGAACCAAGCCTAACGCTGCGGTGCTGGATTCTTACTGGATTTTGGGATGTTTCGTCGCTACTCGCCGCCAGTTCATAACTTCGAGCAGAGTCGTTCGTCTTGGCACAACCGCCCGCCAGTGCTACACTTCCTGACCACGTTGGCCACAGCCCAACAGTGAGCACTCGTAGCTCAATTGGATAGAGCATCGGTCTTCGGAACCGAGGGTTGGTGGTTCGAGCCCACTCGAGTGCATTACATCGGCGCAGGGGGCGTGTGTGAAACAGCTCGAAGATCCACGGGCCGATCGCGCGGTTGGAATTTGCCTGCGAGCCTCGCGTGTACGGAATCAACTTCCGCGCGGCGCTGGTGGCGAGACGGCCCGGGCACGCTAAACACCTGCACCGGGGCGGGCGGATCGCTCGTTGATCTTCATTACTCATCCCGGAGTCGCCTCGGTCACTGGCGAACCGACCCCATGGCCCGACCGGGCGGGGGATCGGAATGTGATCCTGGACCCGACGCTTACGTGATCGCTGGCGGGCGCGGGGGTGCGCCTTGCCGCGCTCTCTGAAGCGTTCACGTCGTCGTCATCCCTTTGGCGGCGAGGCTTTGCGTCGGAAAGTCGGACTTGCTTCCCGTGCTTAACGCGCTTTGTGCCGCAAACCTGTCGAAATCTCGGACCAAAAGATTCGCCCGATAAGCCGCCGGGTAAGATGCGACGCGCCAGATGAAGCATCTTAAATACCTGCCGCTCGCGTTTTTAGCGGGCGTACACGGTTTCGCCATCCTCGCCCCGTACCTCGCGCTGTGCGCGACGGTCCACGCCGTTTCGCAACAGCGAAAGCGCCGGGCTGCCCTGCTCCGCGTCGGCGCGTAGTGAGCGACGCTTAGGGTAATCTACGATTCAATTCGCTCCACGCCCAGTTCAGCCTCCCTCGCGGTTGCGTACCGTTTACCGCGTCCGATCCGTCTGAATGCGGGTCAGGAGGTCTGGAGCCGGCGCAAATTCCCGCGGGCGCTCACCGCCCACTTCAATCAGGAGACCCCGGTCGAATAATCCAAGCACATCCTGCCTGGCTGTCACCTGGGAAATGCCGTGGGCTACTCGATGCGATTCGAATGTGAAGATTGCTGAGCTATGTCGCAATGCATGGTCCAGCACGGCTCGCTGGCGATGATTAAAGATGCCGACCGCGACAATCTGACGCATTCTCTGTTCCTGACTGCTCATTTCGCCAATGCGGGATCGCAGATCCTCGATTGCGTTCCAAGTCGTCCTGAGCATGTACGCTATGAAATACGTCAGATCGTTTTCGTCCGTCTCGGTATATAGAAACGCACGGTCGTACTTCATCCGCGCCGCATTGATGACGCGGGAGATCGTCAGGAATTCAAACAGCCAGTAGCCGCGTTTCAGCATGTACCAGTAGAAGAGCGCCCGCGCGGTTCGGCCGTTGCCGTCGTTGTAGGGGTGTTCGTAGGCGAGCCAGAAGTGAAGGATCGACGCCTTGACCAGCGGATGCATGAAGTTGGCGTCGCTGTCCGGTTCGTTTGCGAACGCCAGCAACTTCTCCATCCGGCTGACTACCTGGTCCGCGGGCGGAGGCGTGTAGACGATTTCCTCGTCCCGAACATCGACAACGTGGATCTGCTCGTCGTTGCTGTCGCGAAATGTGCCTGCGTGCTCAGGGCGGTCGAGTGTCCCTTCGGTCATCGCCTGCTGGATACGATGCAGAAGATCGAAGGTGAGTGGCTCGCGCGCCTGCTCGGCGAGCAGGCGAATCGTTCTGAACCCGTTGGCGATCATCTGTTCGGATCGGTCGCGCGGTTTGCGTCCGGCCCGGAGCATCTCCTTTGCCTTCATTCGGGTCGTGACCGCGCCCTCAATCTGGCTGGTCGCGATCGCTTCCTCCATGTGGGAATCGACGAGGATGCGCTGTTTCCATTTGTCGATCTCGGACTTGCTGGTGGCATCGACGCTGAGAAGGTCGCCGGCGTTGCGATCGACGAGGTGGAGATATCGTTGCGCGGTGTCGGGCAAACACCATCGGAATGGGGTTCCGTTGACATCTTGCATCGCGGCCAGCCGCTGGTTTGCGACGCGGCCGAGCTTTACTGCGATCCATGCGTGCTCCACCGAAAGCGCTGGAGGGAGGGGCCTCCGCCGGAACTTTTCCCAGTGGTAGTACTCGGAGTTCGCTTGCGCGACGAACTCGCGAATATGCGGCTGCTCGATCAGCTCGATAATTCGAGACAGATCAGTCTGGGCCACCAGCTTGCGGAAGTTCGGGACACGGGGCAATCGCATGATTAGCGTATAGTTATTGAATTACTATACGCTAACTAAAGGGCTAACACAAGCCCAATTTTTCTACGCGCTTTTCGCCAGTTCCGCGTGTTTTGCGTCGTCTTCCAGCTTCTTTTTGAGGTACTTGCCGGTGTAGCTGGAGTCGAGGGTGATGAGTTTTTCCGGCGTGCAACTGGCGATGATTCGGCCGCCGCCGGAGCCGCCTTCGGGGCCGAGGTCGATGATCCAGTCGGCGCACTTGATCACGTCGAGGTTGTGTTCGATCACGACGATGCTGTTGCCCTTGTCCGCCAGGCGGTTGAGGACGTTCAGCAGGTTGTTGATATCGGCGAAATGCAGGCCGGTGGTGGGTTCGTCGAGGACGTAGAGCGTGTGGCCGGTGGAGTTCTTGCCGAGTTCGGTCGCGAGCTTGACGCGCTGCGCTTCGCCGCCGGAAAGCTGCGTGCTCGGTTGGCCGAGTTTGACGTAGCTGAGGCCGACGTCGTTGAGCGCGCCGATCATGCGATGGATGTTGGGGAAGTTTTCGAAGAAATGGAGGGCTTCTTCGACGGTCATCGCCAGCACGTCGGCGATGTTCTTGCCGCGGAACATCACTTGCAGGGTTTCGGGGTTGTAGCGTTTTCCGTGGCAGGCTTCGCATTGCACGTGTACGTCGGGGAGGAAGTGCATTTCGATGAGCTTGGTGCCCTGTCCCTGGCACGCCTCGCAGCGGCCGCCTTTGACGTTGAAGCTGAATCGGCCGGCCTGGTAGCCGCGGACTTTGGCTTCCTTGGTCTTGGTGAAGACCTGGCGGATTTCATCAAACACGCCAGTATACGTCGCCGGGTTCGACCGCGGCGTGCGGCCGATGGGGCTCTGGTCGATCTCGATAATCTTGTCGACGTTCTTCCACCCCTTCAGATCAGCATGCTTGCCGACTTTCACCTTGCTGGCGTTGATCTTCCGTTTCATCGCCGGGAGGAACGTCTGGTTGATGAGCGTCGATTTGCCCGATCCCGACACGCCCGTGACGCACACCAGCCCGCCGAGCGGGATGCGGACGTCAACGTTTTTCAGATTGTTTTCGGAGCAGCCTTTCAGATCGACCGAGAGCTTGTTCGGATCGATCGGCCGGCGGGTTTCGGGCTTGAAGATCTGGTATTCGCCGGTGAGGTACTTGATCGTCACGCTCTTTCGCTGCTTCAGCACCGCCGGCATCGGACCTTCGGCGATGACGTACCCGCCATGGCTGCCCGCGCCGGGCCCGATATCGATCAGATAGTCCGCCGCGCGGATGCAGTCCTCGTCGTGCTCGACCATGATCACGGTGTTGCCCAGATCGCGCAGTTTCAGCAGCGTGTGGATGAGCCGGTCGTTATCCCGCTGGTGCAGGCCGATGGTGGGTTCATCCAGCACGTAACAGACGCCGACGAGCTTCGATCCCACCTGCGTCGCCAGCCGAATGCGCTGCGCTTCACCGCCGGAGAGGGAACCGGTTTTGCGATCGAGCGAGAGATAGCCCAGACCGACGTCGTACATGAAGCCGAGTCGCGACGCGATCTCTCGCTGGATCGGCTCGGCGATGGTGGCGCCTTCGCTGGTGAGCTTCAGGTCGCTGAAAAACTCGCGGCATTGCTCGACGGTCATCGTGGCGACGTCGTTGATCGAGAAACCGGGGAGGACGAGTTCCGTCGACTCTTTCTTCTTTATCTTTTTCTTCGCGGATTTCTCATTTTGCGTGGGCGGGACGCCCACGCCACTTTTGGAGGTGTGCAGCCGCACAGCCAGCGCGCCGGGGGTGAGGCGCTTGCCCTGGCAGGTGGCGCAGGCTTGTTCGGACATGTAGCCGCTTAGCCGCTGTTTCACGAACTCGCTCTCGGTGTTTTCGAACCGGCGGAGCAGATTTGGGATCACGCCCTCGAACGTCGTGCCGGTGCCCAGGTCGCCTTTGGCTTCGGTGCCGAACGCCAGCACCTCTCGTACTTTCGCGTCCATGTTCGAGACCGGATCGGAGTACGACACGCCAAAATCCCGGCAGAACTGCCGCAGCACGCGGCTGTAGAAGATGTTCATCCGCTTGCCGTTTTTTCGCCATGCTTCGACGGCACCGTTTTCGAGCGCAAGCGATTCGTCGGGGATGATCAGGTCGGCGTCAAATTCAAGCGTCGTCCCCAGCCCGTGACAGCTTGGACACGCCCCGTGCGGCGAATTAAAGCTGAACAAACGCGGTTCCAGTTCCGGCAAACTAATGTGCGGATGATCCGGGCAGGCGAACTTTTCGCTGAAGACGTGATCGACCCACTTGCCGCCTTCATCGATGCAGACGATCGCCAACCCTTGCGATAGCTTGAGCGCCGTCTCGATCGAGTCGGCCACGCGGGAGCGGATCTCGGGCTTCAGGATGATGCGGTCGACGACCACATCAATGCTGTGCCGTTTCGTCTTCTCCAGCTTGGGTGCGGTCTCGACGCGGTTGAGTTCGGTCAGTTCGCCGTTGACGCGCACGCGCACGAAGCCTTGCTTGATGACGGCAGCGAACAGTTCTTTGTGCTCGCCCTTCTGGCCGCGGATCATGGGGGCCAGGATCATGACCTTCGTGCCGTCGGGGTTTTTCATCACCGCGTCGGTGATCTGCGAAGGCGACTGGCTCGCGATCTCCCGGCCGCACTCCCAGCAGTGGGGCGTGCCGGCGCGGGCGAACAGCACGCGCATGTAATCGTAAATCTCGGTCGTCGTCGCCACCGTCGACCTGGGGTTGCTCGACGCATGCCGCTGCTCGATCGCGATCGTCGGGGGCAGGCCCTCGATGTCGTCCAGATCCGGCTTCTGCAACTGGTCCAGAAACTGCCGCGCGTACGCCGACAGCGATTCCATGTACTTCCGCTGCCCCTCGGCGAAAATCGTATCGAACGCCAGCGTCGATTTGCCCGACCCGCTTAGCCCGGTGACGACCACGAGCTTGTCGCGCGGAATCTCCAGGTCGATATTCTTGAGGTTGTGCTCGCGTGCCCCGCGGATGCGGATGGTGTTGATACTCATGTTCTTCGTGCCGGTTTAGAAACGGATCGTAGGCAACAAGGCGCAGCGAAGCATTGTACGTGTTTTGTTCGGATTGGCAATTTTCAAATACAGAGTTCACGGAGACACAGAGAACACAGAGAAGAAAAGGATATAGGGTTTAGCGGTTTTTCAGCCTCCGTGATCTCCGAGCCTCTGTGACCTCCGTGTTTCCGCAGCAACGGACGACCGGATGCTGCGGTAGGATAGGGTGATGCGGTGTGCGTTCATCCTGTTCACGGTTGTGCTCCAAACCTTTGCGT
>Ga0105047_10020406_pt1 | contig 10185 bp, 1 predicted proteins | sample MAT04_FD_78384 | JGI IMG/M metagenome (GOLD analysis project Ga0105047, IMG submission 78384) | Freshwater microbial communities from Lake Fryxell liftoff mats and glacier meltwater in Antarctica - MAT-04 (megahit assembly) | ecosystem: Environmental > Aquatic > Freshwater > Ice > Liftoff... | reverse complement strand
TAGGATTGATCGCAGGAGTTCGCGCGTCGATCAAGCCGTTATCGTAACGTGTCAACGTGCCCGGTGTGGCAAAGTTCAGCGAGCCTGTGCGAGTCCGTTGAGTGAAAAGACCAGCCGTCGAAAACGGCTTTGCAGGATCCTGGCTGAAGTCGTAGTTCGCCTGCCGCCACCCGGCGCCCACGGCGACTTCCCAAGGGTGATCCTCTGGCTCGGCGACTACCAGTTTCGAGTCCTTGCCGTAAGAGGCCAATTCCGCTTTCTCGGCGGGACCACCCCACGCGGCAGAAAGCCTGACGCCGCCCCAGAATCCATCGCTCGCGCGCGGTTCGCCTTGGGTTTCTTCGAGAGGTTGCACGTAGTTGCCGGTGAACGTCAGGGTCAGGAAACTGTTGAGCTGAACGGGGACGTTCACACCGATTTCGACGGCGTTCCAACCATTGTCCGTGCCGTTGTATTTGAAGTCGTAAGACACCGCCGCGTAGGGGCGGAGTCGGACGCCAAAATCTCCCTGCGAATAGAGATCGTAGGCGCCGTCGATGCGCAGTTCCACGTAGTCACCCTTGAACCCGTCGAAATCGTGCGACCAGTTGATCGACGGCTGAATGTAGGGAATCAGCGTGTAGGCCGCGCCGAGCGTGAACTCGTTGGCATACTCGATCGGCCGGCTGAACTTCCCGCGAGCCGTTGATTTGTAAAAATTCCCGTCGGAGAAGTGGAAATGATTGTAACCGACGGATCCCACCAGCGCGCCGTCGAAGAAGTTACGGGAATAACCTAGATTGAAATTGTACTCGGCGTAACGATCCCGCGCCGGCAGCGAGAAGCGATCTTTGTCCCGACGCTGGGAGTTTGGCGGCACGTCCGTTTCCGCGCCTTTCGGCGTGATGCGATCAAGGCCCTGCCAGTAGTTGAAACCAAAGGTGAATGCGTCGTTCGGACGCGCATAACCCACCTTGAGCGAACTGGTGACGACGCCGCCGGTGCCTGATTCGGAGGAGACGGAATCAAGGATGTTGACGCCGCGGAAGCTCTGGTAGTCGCTATACCATGCAAGGCCGAGTTCAGCACTCCAAGGAGAACGCGCCGTGGTGGCGAGGACTTGTGTGCCACCGCCTTCCACGGATTCGTCCGGTGCGGGGGGTACTTCGTGCGAAGTGCTGGGTTCGTCGTCGATGACGCCCGGCTTCTTCGGTTCGACATCGCGGGAACGCGGGCCGCTTTCGTCCGTCGGCGCAGTGCCACTGCGGAAACGCGGTTTGCGAGGCGTTGGCGCCTCATCTTCGGTAGCTGCGCGTCGCTTGGCCCGAGGGCGCGACTGCGGGGCGCGCGTCCGAGTCGTTGTCCCTCCCGAATCTTCGCTCACGCTCGCCCGCGACGGCGCGGGTCGAGTCTCGCGGACAACGCCAGCACTGCTGGCGGAGCCGAGCGGCTGGGCGTAACCGCCGACGCGACCACTGCCGGTGTCCGAAAAGCCACCGCCACCGCCACCGCCGCCAGGAAGCGAACCACCGGTGATAATCAGATCGGAAGTCAAAAGGGTGGCTGCTTGCACACAATTCGTTTGCAGGCCGGCCAAGAAAACAAAGGGGAGGAGTAGACCGCAGGATCGAACCAAGGCAAATCTGCCTCCCTGACCGATCGGGCTGGTAAAACGTTTAAAATCCATGAGCGAAGGCTTTAGAGAAAACTTCACCAAGCTGTCAAGGGGGAATCGTGCAGGCGAAGGGTTGAAAAAAGACAAACGGGTCATGATTCGATAAAAAGGGAAGCGCTAAACGAATTGGCGAGATCCTTCAGCGAAGGCCAGAGGGATGCAACTCGATCAGGGCATCGTCGCCCTGCCATTTACCTTCGAGTTTCCAGCGGCCAACCGGCGAAGAATGAAGGGTCGCTTTCCAATCAGTCGTGCGATTTGGTTCGGTCACAAATTGCGCTGCGCTAACGTCGTGTCGGCGGAATTCCAGATAAAGCGTTCCATCCGAATCGACGGAACCGACTTGGAAGCTTCCCGACGCGAGGTAGCCCGAAGCCGCACCAGGCACGGGATTCGTCAATTCATTGAGAGCCGAAAGATTGAGAGGAGAGGTACCCACACACGCCTCCATAAGATTTTTCCATGAAGCTGCAGACGGCCTTTCGTTGATGGCGAGGGTGAAATCGTAAATGTTTTGGAAGGGCTTCACCCTTTCGTCTAGGGGAGCTGTCCGCAGCTTTCGCAGCGACCTGGCTGCCTCCAGCAACTCGGAGCGGGCGGCCATGGCCCGCGAAGGATCGGCGGGGAATGCGAGAGCGTTGACGAATTTCGTAGTGTTGGCCGTGATCGCCTTTTCATCGTTTTTGCTTACATTGGAATTGAGCAATTCCTCGACGACTACGAGCAGGTAGGCGTTGGCGCTGTGCGCTTCGTAGAAGGTTCCTGATTCGAAAGAATCCTTGAAAACAAGAACCGCCGGAGACCATGTGTCGAACCACTCCTTACTCTCTACGCCGCGCGGAACTCGGATACTGGAGGGCGCTCGAAAGAAGTAGGATTTGTAGACAAGTCGATTTTTGTAGAACCCGGTCAGCACCTTCGGCAGTTGGCCCGCCCCAAGGTCGATTTTCGTGTCTCCTGTGCCGACAGCCAAGCTCGGGTTGAGGGTGATTGGGTCGGCTTTGACCGGCGAGCCCGCTTTGCCGATGAGGACGACGCGATACTTTCCAACCGGCAGGTCGAACTCCCTCATCCCCAGCGACTTTTCCTCGGGAAGATCCGCGGCGGATTCGATCGCGATTGGGATGAACTTGAGAGCGCCGTAAAATGGAAGCGCAGTGCCCGTCAGGATCACCCGCCCGGTTTCGCGCTCGAGTTCGACGTGATCTGCAAAACGCTCATCTTTGTCGACGGTTTTGCTGAGACGGAATAGCCGGGCTCTGTAGCCGGGCGTGCTCAATTCCAACTGTAGTGTACCCGCATGCACGATTCGACGGTCGCTCCCAAGGAGAACCACCAAACTCGCGCCGCTGTTCACTGTCGAGACCACCACGCGCTCACCTCCTCCATCTGGAATGGCGACGACACGGGTAGGCAGCGGGGAAACCCCGGCGGCAAAAATGTAACGCTCCGGCCAAACGGCCCCGGGAGGAGGAATCGGCGTCGGTTGGGGAGCCGGGTTTGGCTTTGGGGTGGAAACCGGCGTCGGCATCGGCGTGACGGAGACTATTATCGGCGGCGGTTCCCCGGGTTTTTCTTCGGGTTTCTCTCCGGAACCGACGAGCATCCAGAAGACGCCCAGCACCGACGCGACGGCGACGGCTGCGATGGCGAGGACCAGCGGTCGCCGCGTCAGGGGAAGCGACGGCAGGGTGGGCAGCAGGCTGGGGAGCTGCAGGGGGCGGCCGGTTTCCGGGCACTCGATGATGCCGCCTTCGCGCCAGGCCATGGACGCTACTTTTTTGGGCGTCGGGGTGGCGACGTAAGGCGTGAGGATGTAGCCGGGGCGGGCTTCTACGAGGGTCGCGGTGAGCGGCGGAAGATGGTCGGGCAGGCGGGCGCGCTGGCCGGTCGCGGTGCATTGCACGTAGCCGCCGGCCACCCAGTCTTCGCCCCGTACGCGGAAGCTATTGCGCTCGTTATAAGGGCTGCGGACCATGCCGAGCGGGCTTTCCAGTTCCACGTCGGCGATGAATTCCGGGAGCTGTGCCGGGAGGCTAAAGGCGCGGCCGGTGCTCGGGCACGGAATCTCGGCGGAAGGTCGCCATTGCGCCGCGACGAGCTTGATCCATTCGCCCGGTGCGAAGGGGGACTCGACGAAGCCGGGCCGTTTTTCGTCCACGTTTCCGACCAGCAGAGGCAGCTCCGCCGGAAGCACGAAAAGCCCCTGCGTGGACGGGCACTGCACGGTGTCGCCCGCCACCCACTGGTCGGGCGGAATCTCGACCGCCTGATCGGTGTAGGGCGACCACACGCTGCCGGGACGCGGGCCGAGGCGCGCTTCGAGCGGCGGCAGCTCGGCCGGGAGCCAGAATTGCCGGCGCGTCGAGGGACACGTCAGTCGCATGCCCGGCAGCCAGTCGCGAGAAGCCACTTCGACCCACGGCTTGCGACCGTGCGGGCTGCGGATCGCTCCCCGCCGCGAACGAATCTGCGGATCGAGGCCCATCGGCAGATCGCCGAGATCTTCGAGATCGGCGCGCCCGAGCGGCAGGATGTCGCCGGGGAGAATGACGCGGCACGGTTTGCCGGCGGCCAGTGGCACGGTGATTTCGGCGTTGCGCCGCCAGTCGGAATTGGCGACCGGCACCGGCTCGTGGGGTGGGAAGGGCGAGAGGATGCTCGGCTCGGTGGGGCCCACGGCGACGCGCAGCGCCGGGAGTTCCGCCGGGAGGAGGAATTCGCGGCCGGTCACGCGGCAGCGGATTTTTGCCCGCGGGCTCCAATCCGCGACCGCCACCGGCACCCACGCGCGCTCGTCTTCTTTCACGAAGGGACTGCGCGCCTCGGGCACTTTCGCCTGGCGCACTTCGCCGGACCATTGCCACGTCTCGGGAAACTCGGACGGGAGCATGAGCCGCTCGCCCGAGACGGGGCAGGCGATCGTCTTGCCGCGCACGCAATCCCACGCGGGCAGCTCGAAGCTCTGCCCCAGCGCATAGGGCGAGGTGAAGCGGCCGGGCCTATCCGCGATCTGGGCGGTGACCGGCAGCAGTTCGCCCTCGGGGAGGGCAACGCGGCAGGAACCGCCGGGCAGCGTCAGCGTGAAAACGTTGCCCGGCTTCCAAAACTCGATCGGCACCGGCGCGGACTGGTGCGGCGGGAAGGGCGAAAAAACCGCGGGCGCATTCGGCGCCGGGCTCACGCCGAGCAGCGGCAGCGCGCCCGGCAGGGTGAATTCCCGCTGGGTGCGGGTGCAGCGCAGGACCGCGCCGGGGGCCCATTGCTCCACGCCCACGGGCTGCCAGTACTGCGACTCCGACGCGGTGACGAACGGGCTCTGCGCCTCGGGCACCTGCGTCTGCCGCACGCGCCCCTCGAAGCGCCAACTCGGCGGAAAATTCGCCGGCACCACTAGCGGCTTGCCCGTCGCCGGGCATTCGCACTTCGCTCCCGCCACGCACTCGTGCGGCTGGAGCACCATCCGCTGCTCCGGCGCGTAGGGCGAGGTGAAGACCCCCGGCGCCTCGCTAGGAACCGCATGCAGCGGCGGGATCGAGGCCGGCAGGGTGAAAAATTGTCCGGTCGCGGTGCAGACGCACTTTTGCCCCGGCGTCCAATCTTCGGGCTGAATCGTCACTTCCGGCTGATCGCTGTAGGGCGAGCGCACGGTGCCGGGCCGCCCCGGCGCGACGATCCCCACCGGCAACGGGAGGTTCGAGGGCAGCCGCAGCGGCAAGCCCGTCTGCTCGCAAGTGATCTCGCCCCCCGCCACCCAGCGCCCCAGCGGCACCGGGAATTCGACCGGCGGATCCCAGTAGGGCGACCGCACCGCATCGAAGCGCCCGGCGATCAGCTCGGCTTCCAGCGGAGGAAGATTTCGCGGCAAACGGAACGGACGGTTCGTCTCCGCGCAATAAATTTGCCCGTTCGAGCGCCACGCAGGGCCGCTGATTTCCTGTTCGTGTCGCCCGCCGTAAGGACTGCGCACGCGCCCCACCGCTCCTTCGACGATCTGCGCCACTTCCACGTCCAGCGCGATCGAAGGGCCGACGATCGGCACCGAACGCTGCTGGGTCACGTCGATCGAATCCGAGGGGCTGCTGCTGCGGTCGAAACTGCTCCCCCGCGACAGCACCGCTGGCGGCTCCGTTGGGTAGGCAATGGTCTCCAGGCCGAGATCCTCGCCCGAGAGCAACGTCGGTGTCTCTTCCTCACCGCCCCGCACTTCCTCCTCCGGTTCCACCTCCGCGACCGGCGGCGGCTCCGGCGCCTCCACGGGCGCGCGCGAATCGCTGCCGCGCATGCTGGAAGTCCGCACGCTCGACGTGCGCCGCATGCCCGTGGTCAGGGCCGAACTCGGCAGCCGGTAGACGCCTTCGTTCGTACAAATCTTGCGCAGCAGATCGCTCACCGATTTCGGCGCCTCGGCCCCGCAGATCACCCGGCGCAGCAGCACATTTGACGCGGCGCTGAGCCGGTTTGCCTCCGTGTAGGAATACTCGTCCCAGTCCGCCGCGGCGGCCACTTCCGAGCCTTCGCCCATGCGGTAGAAGAGGCGGCAAAACGCCTTGCCGATACTTAGCGTCGAGTCGGTATCGATGAAGAGCGAACTGGAAATCGTCCCCGAGGACGGCGTGCTCGATTCCACCGTGCTGGTCAGATCCGCCGGCACCGCCAGCGCGCTGAGCTGGATGCGCCAGTCGCCCCATCGATCCACCGGCAGCGCCAGCCAACTACGATCCGCCGGCGAAATTCCCGCGCCACACAGCCGGATATCGCCCAGCGTCAGCATCGCGTTGTCGATTTCGTTCGCGAGGAGGAAGTCCGCCGCGTCCGCCACGGGCATGAGCAGTTGCGCGATTTCTTCCAGGGAAAGCGAGCGCCCCCGGCAGGCCACGAGTTCGCTCAGCGGCACCCCGTCATGCCACTCCTCCGCGATGCACCAACTGCTCGCCGTGCGATGCACGTCCTCGATCGACGTCAGGCTCGACGGCGCATCCTGCGAACAGGTCACTCGTTTGATCCTCTGCAGCTTTTGCGCGAGTTCACGCTCCTGCGGCGCGTCGGGCGAAGCCATGGAATCCCACGCCGTGAGCCCCACCGCCTCCGTGCTGTTGCGCGGGATCGCGCGGTAAAACTTGCCCAACGAGCGCCGGCCGTATTCCTCGCGCTGCGGATACAAATCCTCCGGATCGCCCTTCCCGTAATCCGGCTGCTCGTCGAGCGGCACTTCGCCGGGTTCGGCACTCTGGAGCGAAGCCGGCGACGTCGTCCGCGGCAGCGCGTCCGATTCCAGCACCCGGCGGATCGCCTGGCTCAGCTCATTCACCGAGCTGAAACGCTGTTCCGGCGACTTGCGCAACATGCGGCTCAGCACCGCGCGAAACTCCGGCGCCAGCCCCGGCGGGAACCGGTCGTCATGCGCGTTCGGCGACGTGTGCGCCGACATCGCCTCCCGCGAATCCCCGATCGGCCGCCCATCCGCACGGAGCAGCGGCCCGCGACCCTGCACCAGATACCAGAGCGTCATGCCCAGCGAATAAATGTCGCAGCGCGCGTCCAACTCTCGTTCCCGCACCTGCTCCGGACTGCAAAACATCGGCGACCCGGCGAACCCCGTCGTCTTCACCTCGTGGTCGAGCCGCCCCGCGAGGCCGAAGTCTACCACCTTGAAGCAAAGTTTCCCCTCATCCATCCCTTCCTCGAACCACTGCAAATCCGCGGTCGGCGGCACCGATTCCACCAGCAGCACATTGCGCGGCTTGATGTCGCGGTGGAGATAATTTTTGCGATGCGCCTCACGCAGCCCATCGCACACCTGCAGCGCCACCTGCAGCGCCGTCCGCTCGCTGAACGCGCCGAAATCCCGCACGAACCGCTCGAGATCGCCCCCCGAGCAGAGCTGCATCACGAGGTAAACGAGCCCGTTCTCCTCGCCGCAATCCTCGTATTTCACGATATTCCCGTGATCGAGCGCCCCCAGCGCCTTGATCTCCGAGAGGAATTGTTCGCGCCGCTTGCGATCCTGGATCGCCTGCCCGTGGAGAATCTTCAGCGCATAATCCCGCCCAAAATCCCGCCCCCCGATGGCCCTCGGGCGGTTGACACGAATGGTCGTCCCAAAGCCGCCGGAACCGAGTTCAATCGGCGCGCCGGTCTGATCCCGGAGCGTGATGAACTCGCCGAAGTTGTCAGGAATCAGACGGTTGTCCATTGAAGGATGTGAATCATGGCGCTAGGCCACGGATTTTCAACGCATCAAATAGATGAGAGGCTGCATTAAGTACGCAAGGCGACCGAATGCGAGCCATCGTTGCGAACGGGCATCGTTCGCGGGCACGGCCGCTCCTTTGCACGGAGCGGCCACTCCGCACGGCACTTCGTTTAGATGATGGCAAGTCCCCGCAGACCAGCGATTGCTTCACCGGGGCCAGCGATCGCCAGATCGGCGTTCAAAGCCGGGTAGTAAGCGACCGCGGGTGCGTAGTAGAAGAGCGTTTTCGACGGCGTCGGCGCCAGAGGCTTGGCGACAAAAGGTGACGAGGCGAGCGTCTCGGCGATAAAGAAGACCCGCAGACGGGTAAACCGCGGGTCTTGTGGATCGAGGTTGGAGGTGAAGTTCTTGGCCGTGCCACTGAAGGTGTTCGTCCCCGATCCGCCGAGCAGCACATCGCGCCCGACCGCGTTTAACGTGTCATTTCCGGCCGCGCCCCAGAGCGAATTCAGGATGTTGTTTCCCCGCAGCGTATCGTTGTAACGCGAGCCTTCCACGTGCTGGAGAATGCCATTGGCCAGCGCCACCTTGAAGGTGGAGGCAGCCACGGTGGCAGCATCCGCGGGACTCGCGTCAGTCTTGCCACTCGTCGCATCCACCGTCACAGGGGTCCATACGCCGTTCGTCAGCTTCGGCAGACCCGTCAACGCGCCCTTGGTGTTTAGCACCGGCACCGTTGGCAGTGTGAAGTTCACTTGAACGGACGATTCGCGGAAGTGGATGACGTTCCCGTCGAACCCAAGTTTCGAGAAGGTCTTCGTCGCGTAAATGGTCGACGCGATCGATCCTGCGGGGTTGTTGCGCACGTAGTAGTGATCGAAGTCGGTTTTATCCGACGCGATGCCGCTGCCGTTCGGAGTCGCTGCGTCGAAGCCATATAGCGTGCTGTTGTTAGCCCCGGCGATGAGGATGTCGACATTCGCCTTGCCGCTGAGCACCGTCTCACCGCTGAACTGTCCGGCGTCGATGATATTCTTGGAGGCACCGCCCGTGAGCACAGCCTTCTCGATGCTCGTCAGGCCGATTTCCACGTTGTCTTTCGTGTAGCCGACCGCGAAAGGCTCCAGCTTACCGAACGTCTTTGTCCCCTTGATCGTCGTCGGTTGCGTTGCCGAGGTCAGCTTTGCCGTGGTATAGCGGCTGTCGGTCAGGAGGAAATTGACATCCTTGATCGCGGTGATCGTGTCGAGGCCGCCGCCGCCGTCGATGGTTCCCGTCCCGACCCAATTGGTGACTTTGAAGGTATCGGGTCCGGCGCCGCCTTTGAGGTTGTTGATGCTGATGTAGCTCGCGACCTTCGTGATGATCGTCGGGATCGGAATATCGGTCGTGAACTCCAGTTTGCCGGTCCCCGAGCCAGTCACCGTGAACAGATTGCCCCGGCTATCCGCAGTGAGGGTATTGCTCCCCGTCCCGCCGTCGATCGTTCCGCCCAGGGTGCCGCTATCCCCGAAGGTAAACCCATCATTGGCGTTGCCGCCCGCGAGATTTTCCGTGTTAGCGAATGAACCGCCGATCCCCGTCACGGTCCCTCCATTGTCAGCATTGATCAACCACGCGCTGGGGAGGTTGTCGCCGGTCAGCTTGTCGATGCCGCCCTTCGCATCGTAACTCCCGGCAATCGTTCCGCCTGCGAGCGTGAAGTTATCGACCGCACTTCCGCCGTTGAGGTTCTCAACGTTCGTAAAGCCCGCGCCGATTCCGGTGACCGTGCCACCATCGGCACTCGTGACGATCCAGGTGTTTGCCACGTTATCCGCCGACAAGATGTCACTCCCCGCGGCACCATTGAGCGACCCCGTCAGGGTTCCGCCCGTAAGCGCGAAGCTATCCACGTCGCCGCCACCGTTCAGAGTCTGAATGTTACTCCAGCCGCTAGTTTTCGTGGCCAGGCTGCCGCTGTTCGCTCCAGTCACCGCGAAGACGTTGCCGTCGTTGTCTCCCGTGAGATTGTTCGTTCCGGCCCCGCCATTGACGGTGCCCGTCAGCGAACCGGCGTTCGCGAAGGTGATGCTGTCATCACCGGTTCCTCCGGTGAGGTTGCCCACCGCCGTGAAAGCCAGCGCTCCCGCCGTGCCCTCGTTTGGTCCAGTGATGTTGAAGATTTGTCCCGCATCCAAGCCGGTGATCGTCGTGGTCGCGGTCGCACCCCCATCGTTGCCCACGACCGTCTCGATCCCCGCGAACGTGCCCCCAATGCCCGTCGCCACTCCGGTCTGCTGATTGATCGACACCGCGCCGACCTTCGCGGCCAGGTTCAGCGTATCGGCCGCCG
>Ga0105047_10020404_pt1 | contig 10185 bp, 9 predicted proteins | sample MAT04_FD_78384 | JGI IMG/M metagenome (GOLD analysis project Ga0105047, IMG submission 78384) | Freshwater microbial communities from Lake Fryxell liftoff mats and glacier meltwater in Antarctica - MAT-04 (megahit assembly) | ecosystem: Environmental > Aquatic > Freshwater > Ice > Liftoff... | reverse complement strand
TGATGATCGAGAGGATCGTGCCGCTCGAGCCGACCAGCGCGCCGGTCACGATCAAGAGATCGTTCGACAGCGTGAAGCCCGCCGCGGCTGCCGCCCACCCCGAGTAGCTGTTGAGCAGCGAGACGACGACCGGCATGTCCGCGCCGCCGATCGCCAGCACCAGGTGCGCGCCGAGGATGCCGGCGAGCCCGGTCATGATGATCAGCCACGGGAAGCCTTCGTCGACGCCCTGGGCCTGCATGAACGGCACCGCGAGCCCGGCGATGCTCAGGACGATCACCGCGTTGAGCGCGTGGCGGGCCGGTAAAAGCAGCGGTTTTCCGCTCAGCGTGCCCTTGAGCTTGGCCCACGCGATGATCGAGCCGGTGAGCGTGATCGCGCCGACCGCGACGCCGACCCAGATCTCGCTGCGGTGCACGATCTCCACGATGATCGGATCGACCAGCGGCTCTGCGCCCTTCTGGCCGAGCGTCTCGGCGCGCGAGGCGCGGTACGACGAGATGCCGACGAACACCGCCGCGAGGCCGACGAAGCTGTGCAGGATCGCCACCAGCTCGGGCATGCCGGTCATCTCGACCTTGCGCGCCATGGTCGCGCCGACGGTGGCGCCGATGAGGATCGCGGCCATCAGCAGCCCAAGGCCGATCGGCGCCGTCATGCGGTACGTGAAGATCCAGCTCGCCGCGGCCACGCCGATCGCGAGCGCCATGCCGGCGATGCCGTACGTGTTGCCGAGCCCGGCGGTCTCCTGCTTCGACAGGCCGCCGAGCGAGCGGATGAACAGCACGCCGGCGAGCAGATAAGCGACGGTGAGAAAGCCGCTCATCGGTGATGACCTCCCGAGGCCTTGGCAGGTGTCGAGGGCGCACCTCGCGCGAACATCTTCAGCATGCGGTGGGTGACCAGGAAGCCGCCGGCGACGTTGATCGCGGCGAACAGCACCGCGAGCGCGCCGAGGATCGAGGCGAGATCGAGGTCGGTGCCGACCTGCAGCATGCCGCCGATGATGATGATGCCGCTGATCGCGTTGGTGACGCTCATCAGCGGCGTGTGTAGCGCCGGCGAGACGCTCCAGATCACCTGCCAGCCGACGAAGCAGGCCAGCACGAACACGGTCGAGTGACGCAGGAAGTCCGGCGGCGCGAAGCGTCCGAGCACGAACAAGAGCACGATCACCACCATGCTCCCGACCGTCGTGCCCCAGGCGCGGCGGGTCGGCTTCATGATGTTGGCCTGCGCGGACTTCGCGTCGGCGGGCGGCGGCAACACGGACTTGCGCGCGGGCGCCGCGGGCGGCGGCACCACGGCGATCGCAGCCTTGGGCGGGGCCTTGGGCGGCGGCGCCGGCAACAGATCGCCGCTGTGCGCGAGCAGCGCGGGGCGGACCACGTCGTCGTCGAGCGGGATCTTGAAGGTGTCGGCCTTGCCGAGCTCGGCGATCAGGTTCGCGACGTTGGTGGAGAAGAAGCGGCTCGCGGTGGTCGCCATCCGGCTCGCGAGGTCGGTGAAGCCGAGGATCACGATGCCGTTGTGCACGATGCGCTCGCCGGGGACGGTGAGCTCGCAGTTGCCGCCTTGCTCGGCCGCCATGTCGACGATCACCGAGCCGGGCTTGAAGCACTCCACGACGTCGCGCGGGAGCAGCGTCGGCGCCTTGGCTCCGGGCACGAGCGCGGTGGTGATCACGATGTCGATGTCCTTGGCTTGCTCGCGAAAGAGCGCCATCTCCGCGGCGATGAAGCTGCTGCTCATCACCTTGGCGTAGCCGCCGGTGCCTTCGCCGGCTTCTTCCATCGCGAGGTGCAGGAACTTCGCGCCGAGCGACTCGACCTGCTCGCGGGCGGCGGCGCGCGTGTCGAAGGCGCGGACTTCGGCGCCGAGCGCGCGTGCGGCGGCCAGCGCTGCGAGACCAGCGACACCGGCGCCGATCACCAGAACGCGCGCGGGCGGGAGCGCTCCAGCGGCGGTGATCGCAGGGCCGAAGAGGCCCTGGTAGTGCTCGGCGGCCTCGATCACCGCGCGATAGCCGGAGAGGTTGGCCATCGAGCTGAGGACGTCCATCTTTTGTGCGCGCGTCACGCGGGGCACGCGCTCGAGCGCCAGGACGGAGAGCTTCTTCGCGTTCATCGCCTCGAGGAGGCCGGGCTCGCGCTCGCCCTGGATCAAGCTCACCCACAGCGCGCCGGGCTTGGGCTTCTCGATCTCGGCGGCGGTCGGCGGCTTGATCTTGATGATGACGTCGGCGCCCCAGGGATCACCGATCGTCGCACCGGCGGCGGCGTAGGCCGGATCCGCGATGCCGGACGCCTCGCCTGCGCCTGCTTCGACGACCACCGTGTGTCCGAGCCCGAGGTACGTCTTCACCGTGTCGGGCGTGGCCGCGACTCGACGCTCGCCGGGCCGCGTCTCCTTTGGGACACCGATCTGCATGGCGCGCGCACGCTACCCAAGGCTGGCCGTGGTGTCACGAACCGTACGGCGAATCGAGGCGATTCGTCACACGTCCGGGGCCGGGTGTCCCGCGCGTAACGCGGCGCGGTTTCTGCAAAACGCTCGGTCGAATGCCCTCGTCCCTCAAAATCACCGTCCTCTGCTACGTCGAGGACCCCCAGGCCGAACCGGACGGCGTGGTGCCTCAGGTGACGGCCGCCCTGAAGTCGCTCGGGCACAAGCCGACGATCCTCAAGGTGTGCTCCGATCTCGACGCGTTCATCGACGGGGTCCGCGATCAGAAGCCGGATCTGGTGTTCAACCTGCTGGAGCAGTTCGGGAGCAAGAGCATCGGCAGCGACATCGGCGCGGTCGGCGTGCTGGATCTCCTCAACGTCCCGTACACCGGCGGCGGGCCCGGCGAGTTCTATCTCAGCGGCGACAAGGGCCTGTCGAAGAAGGTGCTCTCCTACGAGGGGATCCTGTTCCCGAAGTTCGCGGTGTTCTCCAAGAACGCCGACATGGAGACCGGCGGAAACCTGCGGATGCCGCTGTTCGTGAAGCCGCTGCGGATGGACGCCTCGATCGGGATCGATGGGAATGCGATCGTCTCCAGCCTCGCCGAGCTCTCGAAGAAGGTCACCTCGATCCACGAGAAGCTCGACGACGCCGCGCTCGCCGAGGAGTACATCGACGGCCGAGAGTTCTACGTCGGCATCCTCGACCACAACGGCAGCACCGTCGCGTTGCCTCCGATCGAGATGGATTTCACTGGTTTTCCAGAGGGAAAGCCAAAGGTCATGGACGCGCGCGCCAAGTTCGACGAGACCTCCGACGAGTACAAGGGATCCAAGGCGGTCATCGCCGACATCCCGTCCGAGCTCTCCGCGAAGCTGAAGAAGGTGTCGCTCGACGCCGCCCGCGCGCTGCGGGTGCGCGACTACGGCCGCGTCGATCTGCGCTACACCCCGACCGGCGAGATCTACGTGCTCGAGGTGAACGCCAGCTGCTATCTCGAGGAGAAGGGGGAGTTCATCATGGCCGCCAAGGCCCACGGGATCGAGTATCCCGAGGTGCTGCAGAAGATCATCGACTCGGCCCTGGTACGCCAGAAGAAGCCTCGGAAGCGTAAGTTCCGCGGATGACGTGGTTCATCGCGAGCGCGGTCACCAGCGTGGTCACCGCGATCATCACCGACGCCTTTCTCTCGATCGGATAGACCTGCTTCAGCTCCTTGGCGCGCTTCGACAGGAACTGCAGGAGCGCGCGGGTCCGCTCGGGAAAATGCCCGGTCCAGCGGTACACGTTGGCGAGCAGGTCGCGCTCCATCGACTGCAAGAGCTCGCTCGCGGGCGCGGCGCCGGTGGAGCGGAAGTCATCGAAGATCGCGCGGATCGCGCCGTCGAGGCCGCGCGGGAGCTCGTCGGTCGCGAGGCCGCCCTCGTAGAACTGATCGATCGAGGCGTCGATCTCGCCCACGTCCTCGTCGAGCTCGGTGGACGTGACGATCGGCTCCTTGCCGCTCAGCGCGCTCATCACGCGATCGCAGTACGCGAGCTTGGCGATCACCGGAGGCCACGCCTCGTAGCGCTTCTTCCAGTCCACCCCCGGCGTCAGCCACACCGCGAACGTCTCGGCCCAGTCCTCGTCAGGGTGCTTCTGCGCGTACCAGCCGGGGAGGTGAACGACGTAGCGCTCGCTGAAGGGGACCGGCCGGTAATCCTCGACGTACGGCTGGGTGATCGAGCCGAAGCGCTCGATCCATTCGGTGCGCTCGTACAGCTTGTAGCCGTAGTTCACCGCGTGCCCGACCTCGTGACGGAGGTAGCGCGCGATGTCGTGGGGATCGAAGCCCTCGACGTGACCGACGCGATCGCCGTGCACCTCGGTCAGCTCGGTCGAGGCGAGATAGAAAGGGATCGCGACCGCGATCGTGCCGGTGGGCACGCCCCACTCGGTGGAGAGGTAGAAGCGCGGCTTGAGGCGGATCCCGCGCGCTTCCAGCTCCGCGTAGATGCTGTTCACGATCGCTTCGAGCGGGCTGTTCTCGATGGTGAGGCCCAGCTTCCGGATCGGCATCTGTCCGCGGTGGGACTCGTCGAAGGCCACGGGGGAAATCTTCGCAAGCTTCGGTCCCGCGCGCCACGCTGGATGACGCTCCGCGGTGTGTGTCGAAATGTCCCGTTGGGGCTTACTGGCAAAGACGGTTGCAGCCGTCGTCCTCGTCGAGGTTGCCGTCGTCGCAGCGCTCGACGAGAGGGTGGACCTCGCCGTCTCCGCAGCTCGCGACGTAACACTCGAGGGTGCACGCGCCGGTATCGTTGCCCGACGGGCCCTCGTCGCAGCCCTCGTTCGGGTTCTGGATGCCGTCCCCGCAGGTGCGCGCGATGCCGTACGCGCGCCAGGAGACGGCGATGCGGGCGCGCGCCCCGATCGGCCGCTGGGGGTCGAAGATGACGCGGCTGGTCCGGGGCTCGAGCCACCAGCCCCCGTATTGCCGCTGATCGACCTCGACGTGGATCTGGCCTGGGATGGTCTCGCTGGGCAGCAGGATGGCCGGCGCGACGGGCCGTACGAGCTGCGCTGCGAGCGCGACCATCTCGGAGGTGAAGTCGGCCAGGCAGGCCGAGATCGCCGTGCCGCCGGTGTACTCGACGGCGCGCGCGATGCGAGGCGACGGCGCGAGCGCCAGACCGCCCGCGGAGACGCAGCCGGTCGGGCCGGGGCTGATCGCCGAGACGCGCACCGACCAGCCGCGGCCGATCGCCCGGTCGCGCATGCCGTCGAGCGCGGTCCAGACCGTACCGGGCGTGGCGTCGTCGGTCCCTGCGACGAGCACGATCTCGAGCTGGCCTTGGGGTCGCAAAAAGCCCTGGTTTCGGCCGCCGACGTTGGTGGAGTCGGTGGTGGCGAGGCTCGCCAGCTCGAGGAGCGCCGGGTCGGCAGCCTGGTGCACGAGGAGGCGCGCCGCGAGCTCGAGGCCGCGGCCCACGGTGTTCCGGTCGAGGAACACGGGGGCGCCGCGCAGCTCACCGCGCGCGCGCATCGCCGTCCCGGAGCCGATCACGCCGACGTGATACTCGGCGCCGTTCGTGTCGAGCGCATCGAGGAACGGGACTGTCGCCGCTGCGACCCGCGCCGCTGTGCTGGTGCGATCGTTCGAGTCTTCGACCACGAACAGGATGTCGACCGGTCCGACGGTCGGCGCGCTGGTGGTCAGCGCGGAGGCTTGGAGGTTGTCCTGCGCTTCGGCGGAGAGCTCGATGTACTGGCGGCGGTCCATCGGGGTGTCGATGGAGATGCGCCCGCGCAGAGGGCCGGCGACCGCGGTGTGGACGATGACCGGGACGCGCAGGCGATCACCGGCGCCGATCATCAATCGTCCCGGCGGCACGGTGATCGAGAGGCCGGGCACGGCGCTCGACAGCGCGAGCGCGACGTCGCGGGCGCTGCCGGTGGCGTTCACGATGTCGACCCAGCGGGTGTTGGCGATCGTGCTGCCCGCGAGGATGGGACCGAAGACGAGCTCGGTGGTGGGGAGCGTGAACACGCCCTGGCCGCGCTCGCCCTCGAGCTGCACGAAAGCAGCGTCGCCGCCTTTGACCTCGAGCGTGCCCATCGCCGCGGCCTCGGTCGGCGTGTACGTGACCTCGACGAAGGCCGTCGTGCCGGGCGGGATGTCGGAAGGCGCGCGCGCGACGACGAGCTGGGTCGTACCGGACGTCTCGAACTGGAGCCCGCTGCACGGCGCCGGGCTCTCATTGGTGAAGCCGATCGCGGCGGTGTGCGCGGTGTTCCCGGGGACGACGCCGAAGTCGAGAACAAAGACCCCGGGGGTCAACCGGCACTGCGGTCCCACGACCTCGCCTTCGAGCGTCAAGGTGACCGGCCCGCGGCCGTCGTCCGCCAGCAGCGTGCCGCGGAAGGGGCCGACCGGCACGTTGCGGATGAGGACGCCCATCAGGATCGCGTCCCCGGACGGGATCATCTGCTCGCTGGGACCGACGAGCTCGACCCCGGCGCTCGGATTCGAGAAGCGCACGGAGCGCGCGTCGGTGCCGAAGTTTTCGCAGAGGAGCTCCGCGCTGGTGGCCCCCTCGAACGTACCGAGCGAGTACGGGTTCGGGCCGCAGTGGACGCCGTCGCCCTCCCGCGTCGATTCGCCGACGAGCGTGAGGTTCGTGCTGCAAGAGCCGTCGCATCCGATGGCGAACGCGACCGTGGTCAGCCGCCGGGAGGGCGACTGCGGCGCGAACGTGACCGTGAAGGTCGCGCGCGCGAGCGGGGCGAGCTCGATGTCGCGGTCGCTGTCCGTGATCGAGAACGGCGGCTCGGCCCGCTGGGCCCGCACGATCGTCGCCATGCCACCCTTGTTCTCGAGCACCACCTCGAGCGACTTGCTCTCGCCGGGCGCGACGTTCCCGAAGTCGACCTCGAACGCCGAGAACTCGAGCGACGGCGGCAGCGGGAGCGTGCCCGCCAGGCAGGCGCTGGTCACCGGATCGCAGTGCTCGCTCGGGAGGCAGTCGGTCGTCGCCTGGCAGCGCGGGCGGCAGGCGCCCTCGACGAGGATCTGCGTCCCGCAGTCGGTCGGCGGAGTGTCGCTGCACGCAGCGCCGAGGAGGCAGGCGAGGACGAGGCCCTGTCGCATCGGGCGCTATACTAAGGCCCTACCGGTCCGGGTGCACGACCTTGACCACCGTGCCGATGCCGCCGCGCACGAAGAAGTCGCCGCTCACCGTCAGCCGGCGCGGCTTCAGGGCGGCCATCAGATCGTCGGCGATACGGTTGGTGACCGCCTCGTGAAAGGCGCCCTCGTCGCGGAACGACCACAGGTAGAGCTTGAGCGACTTCAGCTCCACGCAGAGCTGATCGGGAACATACGTGATCGTGAAACGCGCGAAGTCCGGCTGCCCCGTCATCGGACAGAGGCAGGTGAACTCGGGGCAGTCGAAATGGATCTCGTAGTCGCGCTCGGGCTTCGGGTTGGGGAAGGTCTCGAGCGTCTTGGTGGGGCGCGTGGTCACGCCGCGGAGGATAACCGAAAAGATCTCAGTCCGCGGGACGGATCGGCTTGCGGATGGGCGCGTTATCCTGCGGGGCGGCAGCGGTCTTCTCCGCAGGCTCTTCGACCGGGGCCGCGACGGGGGCCTTCTTCTTGGCGGTGGCGGCCTCGGCAGATCCCTCGGGCGGGGGGACGTCATCGAAGTCGATGTCCTTCACCTTGGCGGGCTTGGTGAGGTCGACCTTCTCCTTCTCCTTCATCGCGACCACGACCGGTCCGTCGGCCTCGGCCTCGCCGCCGAGCTTCGAGATGAGCGCGGGCGAGAGCTTCTTGATCTTGAAGAGGCGCGCGTCCTTCTTGGTCACGGTGTAGCCGGCCGCTTCGGCCTTCGCGACGATCTCGGAGTCGGTGTCGCCGCGCTTGCTCCACTTCACGATCGACTTGGCGGTGACCTTGGTGACCTTCGCCGGCTTCGCATCGCCGTCGGGGAGACCGGAGACATTGGCGGAGACCTCTTCGATGGCCTTCTTCGCCTTCTTCGCCTTGTGCGCCTTCTTGGCCTTGGCCTCGGCGACGGGGATCGCGCTCGGGAGGATGACCAGCGATCCTGCGTACAACGGCAGAGAGAGCAGCAGGGCGCGCACGAACGTCGAAGCTTGCATCTGTGGGCACTCTGCATCGGCCGTCCGTGACTTGCATCTCAGCCCTTTGCCCGACGTAGACGCGAGTGCTCACCGAGGGCATGGTGCGCCGGTGTCGCCCACCACCCTGGCCGGTTTGAGGCTCCTGCATTTCATCGGCTTCACCCTGGCGGTCGGGGGCGGGTTCGCGGCGCAGCGAGTCATTGGCCTGGCGCGCGAGCATTCTGCGGCCCAGCGCGCGGGGATCGAGATCGCCGCCAAGCGGATCATCATCATGGTCGAGCTGATCGGCCTGATGGTGGCGCTTGCCGCCGGCATTGCGCTTCTAGCGCAGAATCCGAATCACCTCATCCTGTCGGCGAGCGGGGCGGGACCCTGGCTGCACATCAAGCTGGTCCTGGTGGCCATCGTGCTCGTCATCGCGCACCTGCGGATGTTCCGGCTCGCACGCCTTGTCCGGGAGCGAGACGCGGGCGCAAGCGAGGCCGAATGCGAGGCGCTGCTCACCAAGGCGGCGCGCCTCGGGCAGCTGGATCTGGCGCTTTATGCGCTGATCTTCTTCGTGGCGATCTTCCGCTACGCCCTGTTCACGAACGGCTAGACTGGGCCCCGGTGGCCTACGTCGACCTCGCGAAGAACCTGCTCGTCCTCAAGGTCGCGGTCGTCGGTCCGCCGGCGGTCGGCAAGACCACCCGCCTCCGCCAGGTCGGGAACGAGGGGCGATTCCAGGTCTTCGGCTCGAAGCTGATGGCCGAGACGACGATGGCGGTCCTGCCGCTGGTCGCCGAGGGGACCCCGCGACCGGTCGAGATCGAGCTGTACGAGTGGCACGGCCCGGAGAAGGTCGACGTGCGGGCCAAGGCGCTGTGGACCGGCCTCGATGGTCTGATCTTCATCGCGGACGCGCGCGCCGATCGCTACGTGGACTCCGTCGCGATGTTCAAGTTCCTGCTCGACGAGGCCGGCAAGACGCGCCTGGTGCGGGTCCCCTCGCTGCTCGTGCTGGGCTGGCCGGACGAGGGGCTTCTGCGCCTCGAGCGCTACGCCAAGGATCTGCAGGGCCCGACCTGGTCCGACCGGCTCGAGTCGCCGGTCGAGCCGGGCGAGCCGTTCATCGAGGCGGTGAAGATGCTGGGCGAGGCGATGCTGGCGCGCATGCTGTGAGCTGTGCGATCAGGGCGAATGGATCTCACCTGGCTCAACCCGGCCGCGGCCATCTCGCGCGGGGACAAGAACATCATCAAGTCGATCTGGGACCGCATCAGCGGGCTCCCCGGCGGCAAGACCGTGTTCAGCCGCATGATCGGCCGGATGGCGCCGTACACCGGCACGATCGGCGCGTCCGTCGAGGTGCTCCGCGAGGGCTACGCGGAAGTGGTGCTGGCAGATCGACGGGCGGTGCGCAACCACCTCGACTGCGTGCACGCGGTGGCGCTGGTGAACCTGGCGGAGGTGACCGGTAACCTCGCGCTCGGCTACTCGTTGCCGGCGGATGCGCGGTTCATCGTGGCGGGGCTGTCGATCGAGTACACCAAGAAGGCGCGCGGGACGATCCGCGGCATCTGCGAGTGCCCGCCCATCGCGTCTTCGGCGAAGAAGGAATACGCCGTGCCGGTGCGGATGGTGGACGCGGCGGGGATCGAGGTCGCGACGGCCGTTTTGCGCACGCTCGTCGGGCCGAAGAAGAAGGACTAAAGCTTCCTCGCCTCGCGCCTGAAATCGAGTGTGCCGGGGGCCATTAGCGCGATCTCGGTTCGTCTCAGGCACGCCGCTCGGATCGCCACCTCGACCTCTCTCGCGCGCGCCGCGAAGCGCGCTGGATCGTAGCGCAGCTCGACCTCGATCGTGTCGCCGCGGATCCGCGCCTTGGGCACGCCGATGTCGCACGGGCGCTGGATGCCGAGCACCTCCACCGGGTGCGGCTCCATCGCGATGTCGGGCGTCGCCTCGGTCACCTCCAGGAGATCGCGCGAGAGCACGCGGCCCGGGAGGCTGCTGGCGAGGCGCCCGCGAAAGCGCAGGCCGCGGGTGCCCGTGCGCGCGCACAGCGGGCCGCGCTCCATGAGATCGCCCGTCCGGTAGCGGATGAGCGGCATGCGCTCGCCGTGC
>Ga0105047_10020400_pt1 | contig 10188 bp, 11 predicted proteins | sample MAT04_FD_78384 | JGI IMG/M metagenome (GOLD analysis project Ga0105047, IMG submission 78384) | Freshwater microbial communities from Lake Fryxell liftoff mats and glacier meltwater in Antarctica - MAT-04 (megahit assembly) | ecosystem: Environmental > Aquatic > Freshwater > Ice > Liftoff... | reverse complement strand
CTGATTTCCTTCATGGATGCCCTCTCGTTTCTCTTGTGACTTCAACATCACAAGCTTGACGCATTGCGACGCCGTTGGGGAGAGAGCGGCATCCACCCCATCTTCTGAGGACTACTGAACGGAAGCGCAGTTAAGCCGCAGCGCGCGCAGGTTGGCGCGTTGCTACCGCCAAGATTTCAACCCCCCGGGGCCATTATGCCCAAGACGCCAGGCATAAGCGGGCCTGTGCCGTTCGAATGTGCTTGCCGTTTCTTTGCGTCTCGCGGTCAGACAGGCTTGGTGTCTGCTTCCAGCGCCGCAATGCGCGCGGCCAGCGCCGCATTTTCCTCGCGCGCCTTCAACGACATCGCCCGCACAGCGTCGAATTCTTCGCGCGTAACGAAATCGCGGTCGGCCATCCAGCGGTCGATGAAGCCTCTCATCGCCGTCTCGGCCTCGGTCTTGGCGCCTTGCGCCACGCCCATGGCATTGGTCATCAGCTGGCTGATATCATCGAAGAACTTTGAGTTGGTCTGCATCGGGTGGCTCCTGTGACGACACTCTCTTTCTATATGGCGATGCACACTGCGGACCTCAAGGTGGCTCAAGGTCGCGCGGCAAGCCGATTGACAAGGCAGGCCCAAGCCCGGACAAGGCGGGCATCGCGGAGGTCGCCCCATGTCCTACATCCCCTTCCCGAACGTCACGCCCGAGATCTTCTCGGTGCAGGTCTTCGGCGTGACCCTTGCGCTGCGATGGTATGCGTTGGCCTACATCGCCGGGCTGATCATCGGCTGGCGCATCGTGACAGCGGCGGTCAAGGCACCCCGGCTGTGGGTGGGACCCGCGCCGATGACGGCCGAGCAGGTGGAACGGCTGCTGACCTGGGTGATCCTCGGCGTGATCCTGGGCGGACGGGTGGGCTATGTGCTGTTCTACAAGCCGGGTACCTACATGACCGACCCGCTGCAAATCCTGCGGGTGTGGGAAGGCGGCATGTCCTTTCACGGCGGCCTACTGGGTGTGGTGGTGGCAGGGCTGATCTTCTGTCGGCGCGAGGCGATACCGCTCTTGCCTGCCGCGGACCTGATGGCGATGGCGACCCCGCCAGGGCTGCTGCTCGGACGGATTGCGAATTTCATCAATGCAGAACTGTGGGGGCGGCCGACAAGCCTGCCTTGGGGCGTGGCCTTCCCGGGTCAGGCCGCGCAGGACTGTGGCATAGAAGGGATCTGCGCACGCCACCCCAGTCAGCTATACGAAGCCGCGCTTGAGGGCCTGATCCTCGGTGCGCTCCTCTTGTGGCTCGGCTGGCGGCGAGGGTGGTTTGCGTGGCCGGGCGCGCTCCTTGGGGTGTTCGTTGCGGGCTATGGGTTGGCGCGCTTTGTGGTGGAATTCGTGCGCCAGCCGGACGCGCAGTTCGTGGGCGATGGCAACCCGCTTGGCCTTGCGCTGCACACCGGGGGATGGGGGCTCACGATGGGGCAGATCCTGTCGCTGCCGATGATTCTGGTGGGCCTGTACTTCCTGCGCCGGTCCGGCGTCGCGTCACGATGACCCCGCTTGCCGCCCTGATCGCCGAGCGGATCGGGGGGGAGGGCCCGATGACGCTGGCCGACTACATGTCCCTGTGCCTGCTGCACCCCGAGCATGGCTATTACACGACACGCGCGCCCTTTGGCACAGCTGGCGATTTCATAACTGCACCTGAGATCAGCCAGATGTTCGGCGAGCTGATGGGCATCGCGCTGGCGCAGGCATGGCTCGATCAGGGCAGCCCTGACTGCACGCTGGCCGAACTCGGCCCCGGGCGGGGCACGCTGATGGCAGATGCCCTGCGTGCTACCCGGCGGGTGCCGGGGTTCCATGCGGCGGCGCGGGTGGTACTGATGGAGGCCTCGCCCCCCCTTCGCGCGCGGCAAAGGGCGGCCTTGGGGGATCACCCCGCGACCTGGATCGACCGGACCGACGATCTGCCCGAGGCGCCCTTGTTCCTGATTGCCAACGAGTTTTTCGACGCCCTGCCGATCCGCCAGTTTCGACGCGATGCCGAAGGCTGGCGCGAAACCCTCGTGCGGGTCGAGGGTGGGCGGCTGACGCTCGGCCTTGCTGCGCCACGACCCGAACCCGCACTGCAGCACCGGCTGGCAGACACACAGCCGGGCGAGGTGGCAGAGATCTGCGCCGCCGCCACCCCGATCATGGCCACCATCGCCGCGCGTATCGCCCGGCATGGCGGGGCGGCGCTGATCATCGACTATGGCGGCTGGCGTTCGCGCGGAAACACGTTTCAGGCACTGCGAGTCCATGCGCCGGTTGACCCGTTGGCAGAGCCGGGGCTGGCCGATCTGACGGCCCATGTGGATTTCGAGGCGCTGGCACAGGCGGCGTGCCCGCTGGCCCATGCCTTTGTCCCGCAAGGCGCAGTGCTGCAGGCGCTTGGCATCGGCCCACGCGCAGCAAGGCTGGCCGAAGGGATGGAGGGCGCCGGCCTGAAAGCACATCTTGCGGCGACGCGACGTTTGACTGCGCCAGACGAAATGGGGACGCTCTTCAAGGTGTTGGCCCTGCACTCCGCGCAAACCCCTGCACCACCGGGAATGACCTGATGCTGGAACTGATCACCTCTGACGCGCTGGCGCCGCGGCATGGCTTCTTTACCCGAAAGGGGGGCGCATCGGCAGGAATATTCAAGGGGCTGAACTGTGGTCCCGGCTCCAGCGACCAGAGCGATGTTGTCGTGATGAACCGCGCCGCGGTGGCCACAGCCCTCGGGGTGGAGGAAAACCGCCTGCTGACCCTGCACCAGGTGCATTCGGCAGATGTGGTCACCCTGACCGCACCTTTCGCCGACCGCCCCCGCGCCGATGCAATGGTCACGGCGACCCCCGGCCTCGCCCTTGGTGTGCTGACAGCTGACTGCCAGCCGGTGCTGTTTGCCGATAAGCGCGCCGGGGTGATCGGTGCTGCACACGCGGGGTGGCGCGGCACGCTGACGGGCGTGCTGGAGGCCACGGTTGCCGCGATGGAGGCGCTTGGCGCGCGGCGCGAGGATGTCGCAGCCGTGATCGGCCCGGCCATCAGCCAGAGCGCCTATGAGGTCGGCCCCGAATTCCAGGCCACCTTCACCGCAGCGGATGCCACGCTGTCTCGGTTCTTTCTGCCTGGACAAGGCGACCGGCTGCTGTTTGATTTGCCCGGCTACGGGCTCCATCGCCTGCGTGCGGCAGGTGTCGGGCGTGCCGAATGGACCGGGGATTGCACCTATGCCGACGCAGAGCGATTCTATTCCTATCGACGGACGACTCACGCGGGAGAATCTGATTACGGCCGCCTTATTTCCGTCATCCGGCTGTAGTCAAACCCGGAGCTTTCCGCCGGATCGTGGCTTCAGGTGAAACAATCTTGCCCTGACGGCCGAGAGAGTGGGAAATCGTTGCAAATCCATGAACAATATTCTGGCGGGGCTTTGCCACAATTAAGCGCTCTGCCATCCCGATTTCGCCGCAATCCCCTGGCAACCAGCCCAAACTCCGCCGCAAATGTCGGTCAAATTCATCTCAAGGTCGAAAGAACCGAGCGATGGAGATGAGAATGTCGATGATGAAGAAGCCTGCCCGCCGTTGGATCGCTGCCGCGATCACTGCAGCCTCAGAGCCGCTGCCCAACATGCCCTGGGCGCAGAAGGTCGGCCGCAACCCCAACCCGCTGATGGCCCAGGCCGCATTTATGGCCCAGGCCGTGATCTATCCGCACCGAGCGATCTTGCTCGCGCACTAAGACGCCGAGCGATCCTGCTCGCGCACCAAGACGCCGAGCGATCCTGTTTGCGCACCAAGACGAATCGTGGCGCGCCGCTCACGGCAAGCCTCACCGCAATACCTTTCGGATCGGGCGGCGATTGGCCACAAATCGCCAGAAGATCCCCGCGACCGACCCGGATTGTCGGACCCCGTTGCGGCTCTGCCGCTCTTTTCTTGACTCCCCGCCACACATCGGCCACGAACGCTCTGACACAGGTCCCACTGTGACAAAAGGCGCAACGCGGCGGGCAAACCCTCACAGGGCTCCTTCAATGTGCATCCGACCGGCAATGCACTGCCGGTCCCGGATATCGATGCAAAAGAAGGCGGCCCCGGTGCTGGTCACACCTTTGGGGCCGCTTTTTGTATGTGTCAGGCGGATTTCGCAAGCCGTGCTTCCAGCACATCGAACGGCAGGCCAGGCTCATCCTTGGCGCAGCGGATCACCAGACTGGTCTTCACATTTGCCACATTCTCGGCTTTCAGGAGCTCACCGGTCAGGAAGCCCTGAAAACTGCTCAGGTCCGGTGCCACACATTTCAGGATGAAGTCGATCTCGCCGTTCAGCATGTGACACTCGCGTACCAGCGGCCATGCCTTGCAGCGCGCCTCGAACGTGGCGAGATCCGCTTCTGCCTGGCTTTGCAGGCGCACCATGGCAAAGACCTGCACCTCGAACCCCAACTCGCGCGCATCGATATCGGCGTGATAGCCCGTGATGTAGCCATGCTCTTCCAGCGTACGCACGCGGCGAAGGCATGGCGGGGCCGAGATTCCCACGCGACTTGCAAGCTCGACATTGGTCATTCGCCCGTCTGCCTGCAATTCGGCCAGGATGCGACGGTCGATCGGGTCGATTTTCGTGCCGGGCATGGTCGCCTCCTTCATTGCGTTGTATGTAAGAGCTTCGCCCCTTCCGCGCAATATTATTTCGTGGAAAGGCGCGCGAACCGTGCGGCGGCTTCACCCAAATGTCGGTTTTCGCAACGCATCGGGGCTTTCCGCCCCAACGGGCAAGGCTTATATCCACGTTCGAACAGCAGGGGGCCACCATGGGCGAGACGCGGCACACACGGGTTCTGATCATCGGCTCGGGCCCTGCGGGCTACACTGCGGCGGTCTATTCTGCCCGTGCGATGCTCAGCCCCATCCTTGTGCAGGGTATCCAGCCAGGCGGCCAGCTGACCATCACGACCGAGGTCGAGAACTGGCCCGGCGACACTCATGTAATGGGCCCTGACCTGATGGTACGCATGCAGGCCCATGCCGAGGCGATGGGGGCCGAAGTGGTCTCAGACCTTATCACGGGGCTTGATCTGTCCAGTCGCCCCTTTGTGGCCGAAGCAGACAGTGGGATGATCTTTACCGCTGATGCGGTAATCCTGGCCACCGGCGCACAGGCGCGCTGGCTCGGCCTGCCCTCGGAAGAGCATTTCAAGGGGTTCGGCGTTTCGGCCTGCGCCACCTGCGACGGTTTCTTCTATCGGGGGAAAGAGGTTGTGGTGATCGGCGGCGGCAATACGGCGGTGGAAGAGGCGCTGTTTTTGACGAACTTTGCCACCAGGGTGACGCTCATCCACCGGCGCGATAGCCTGCGGGCCGAGAAGATCATGCAAGACCGGCTGTTCAAACATCCGAAAATCGCCCTGATGTGGAATCACGAGGTAACAGAGGTTCTGGGCGATGAGACCCCTCGTGGCGTCACCGCAGTGCGGGCGCGCAATGTCCTGACGGGGGAGATGACGGATGTGCCCTGCGCCGGGTTCTTTGTGGCCATCGGCCACGCCCCTGCGTCAGAACTGGTGAAAGACCAGTTGCCCCTGCACAATGGCGGCTATGTGCAGGTCGAACCCGGCACCACCCGGACCGTCATCCCCGGCGTGTTCGCCGCGGGCGACCTTACCGACCACATCTACCGCCAGGCCGTGACGTCTGCCGGGATGGGCTGCCAGGCAGCGCTTGACGCCGAACGATTCCTGTCCGGGCATTGACGACAGTGTGACCCCGGCCGGGCAGGCCCTTGCTTGACCCGACCATTGTTGCCGTTGCACGCTGCTGCCGGGCCGAACGGGGCGCGAGGGAAGCAAGCTATGCGTGATCTGTGGCGCGGCACATGGGCGACCAGGGCACGCATTGCCAGCGGTCTGGTGCTGTTTGTCTATGTTCTCCTTCATTTCCTGAACATCGGTCTTGGACTGATCTCACCAGAAGTGTTGCAGGCGGGGCAGGATCTGCGGCAAATCGTGACCCGCAGCCTTCCCGGCTCGGCGGTCCTATATGTCGCGTTGATTGTCCATGCGGGCCTTGCCCTCGCCCGGCTTGTCACGCGCACCACGCTGCGCCTGCCCCTGTGGGAGGGGGTTCAGATCGTGCTTGGCCTGCTGATCCCGGCCCTGCTGTTGACCCACATCATCTATACCCGTGCGGCCCATGAACTCCTCGGAGTAAATGATGAGATGTCCTACCTGATCGGCCTGATCTGGGGCAGCGACCCGGGCTGGAAACAGGCAGCCTTTCTCATGATCGTGTGGACCCACGGGTGCATCGGTCTGCATTTCTGGTTGCGCGGGCGGGCAGAGTGGCGGCGTAACCTGCCATTGGCGGCGGGGTTTGCTGCCCTTGTTCCGGCCTTTGCATTGGCAGGGTTTGTCACCGAGGGACGCCGTCTGGCGCTGGCCTATGCCGATCCTGTTATGCGTGCAGAAATCACCGCACCGTTCCAGCTGCCCGACAGCATTGGGTTTGCCCTGCTGGGGGATATCAAGGAAACCTCTCATTGGGTGTTCTGGGGGCTGCTGGCGCTGGTGGCATTGGGCTACATCGGGGCTAGGTTCTTGCGCCGCGGCAACACGCTGCGGGTGACCTATGAAGACGGCACCCTTGTCACAGCGCCCGTCGGCATGAACCTTCTGGAAATCTCGCGCAGCAATGGCATTCCGCATACTTCGCTTTGCGGCGGGCGCGGGCGCTGCACCACCTGCCGTGTGGTGATCGAAGAGGGCAGGGCCAACCTGCCGCCTGCGTCGCCCGTCGAACAGCAAAGTCTGGACGCGGTGGGCGCCGGCCTGAACACCCGCCTTGCCTGCCAGGTCCGCCCGACCGGCCCGATTGCGATCCACCGCGTGTTCCGTCCCAATGGCCGTCCGCGCCGTGCCCATGCGACCGAAGGGGTCGAACGGCGCCTGGCGATATTGTTCCTCGACATTCGCGGGTTCACCGCCCGCACCACTGGCCAGCTGCCATATGACGTCGTCTTCCTGCTGAACCGCTTTTTCGATGCGGTTGTCCCCGCGATCACCCGTTCTGGCGGCAGCATCGACAAATACCTCGGCGACGGCCTTCTCGCGATCTTCGAGACGGGTAACGAGGCTACATCGGCCCGAGCGTCGCTTGCCGCAGCCGCAGATATCGGCGCAGCGCTTGGCGTATTCAATCAGGCCCTCCTCGCCGAAGGCTCCCCTCCACTGCGTCTTGGCATCGGCCTGCATCTTGGCAATCTGGTCCTGGGAGAAATCGGAGCCGCAGGCAACGCGCCCCGCACCATCATCGGCGAGACGGTCAATGCGGCCAGCAGGCTCGAAGCGGCGACCAAGGACCTGTCCGTCGAGCTAATCGTCTCCGAAGCGGTTCTGCGCGCTGCCGGGATCGACTTATCTGGCCTTGATCTTGTAACCCTCGAATTGCGCGGAGTTGCAGAACCGGTGCGGGCCCTCGCGGTCGCCCGCGCAATGCAGTTGTCCGACATGATGAAACCTTCCCAGACCCCGCCCGGAACCCCGCCAATGACGCCACCTGTGGCCCCACCCGTACCCGCCTGATCGGCCCCGCTGCAAAGTCACGCCTTTTGAAAAACTGCGTGAGCCGTCTGGACTTTTGCCCATGCTTGCAGCTATCGCCCACGCCAGCAATCGTTCCAGAGGCGCCCCATGGCCAAATCCACTTTCGCCCCGATCCCAGAACTCTACGTTTCTGCCGAATCCGCACAGAAGCTGAAGAACGTGGCAGCGGCGCTGCCCTCTTGGGACCTTACCGCGCGTCAGGTCTGCGATCTGGAACTGCTGATGAACGGCGGGTTCTTCCCGCTCAAGGGTTTTCAATCCGAGGCGGACTACGACGGCGTCGTGGAGAGCATGCGCACCGAGGATGGCACGCTTTGGCCGATCCCGATCACGCTTGATGTGTCCGAGAAGTTTGCCGAAGCCGTGGCCCCCGGTCAGGACATTGCCCTGCGCGACCAGGAAGGCGTGAACCTTGCGATCCTTTCGGTCACTGACAAATGGGTGCCGAACAAGACGCGCGAGGCCGAGCATGTCTACGGCGCCGATGACCTTGCGCACCCCGCCGTCAACTACCTGCACAACGCTGCAGGCAAGGTCTACCTCGGCGGCCCCGTCACCGGCATCCAGCAGCCCGTCCACTACGACTTCAAGGCCCGCCGCGACACGCCGAACGAGCTGCGCGCGTTCTTTCGCAAGGTCGGCTGGCGCAAGGTCGTGGCCTTCCAGACGCGCAACCCGTTGCACCGCGCGCATCAGGAACTGACGTTCCGCGCGGCCCGGGAAGCGCAGGCGAACCTTATCATCCACCCGGTCGTCGGCATGACGAAGCCGGGCGATGTGGATCATTTCACCCGCGTGCGCTGCTATGAGGCGGTGCTGGACAAATACCCGCAATCAACCACAACGATGAGCCTTTTGAACCTTGCGATGCGCATGGCGGGCCCCCGGGAGGCCGTGTGGCACGGCATCATCCGCAAGAACCACGGCTGCACGCATTTCATCGTGGGCCGTGATCACGCCGGCCCGGGCAAGAACAGCGAGGGCCAGGATTTCTATGGCCCCTATGACGCGCAGGTCCTGTTTGCCCAGCATGCCGAGGAAATCGGGATCGAGATGGTCGATTTCAAGCACATGGTCTATGTGCAGGAGAAGGCGCAGTATTTCCCCGCCAACGAGGTGCCTGAAGGCTGCACAGTGCTCGATATCTCGGGCACCGAACTGCGTCGCCGCCTGCGTGAGGGGCTGGAGATCCCTGAATGGTTCTCCTTCCCCGAAGTGGTGACCGAACTGCGCAAGACCAGCCCGGCGCGGTCCAAGCAGGGCTTCACCGTCTTTTTCACCGGCCTTTCGGGGTCGGGCAAATCGACGATAGCCAACGCGCTGATGGTGAAACTGATGGAAATGGGCGGCCGCCCGGTGACGCTGCTGGATGGCGACGTCGTGCGCAAGCATCTGTCCTCCGAACTTGGCTTCTCGAAAGAGCATCGCGACATCAACATCAAACGCATAGGCTATGTCGCGTCCGAGATCACCAAGAACGGCGGCATCGCGATCTGCGCCCCCATCGCCCCCTACACCGCCACCCGCCGCGCTGTGCGCGAGATGGTCGAGGCTTACGGTGCCTTCATAGAGGTTCATGTGGCGACATCTGTCGAGGAATGCGAACGCCGCGACCGCAAGGGACTGTACAAGCTCGCGCGGGAAGGCAAGATCAAGGAATTCACCGGCATCTCGGACCCCTATGAGGCGCCGACGCAAGCGGAACTGGTGGTTGACACCCAGGACGTGGACGTCGACCACTGCGCGCATCAGGTAATCCTGAAGCTGGAGCAGATGGGCCTGATCAAGGGGTGAGATGTGGTCCCCCTGGCCCGGCCCCCGGGGCGCTGCCCCGGACCCCGGGATATTTGTGCAAAGCTGAAAGATTGAAGGACGGATAGAATGTGGGCCGCCACGGCCCCGGCAACATCCGGGCGATCGGGCGCTCCTTCAGCGCGTATCGGGGAACGAGCGCTGCGAAGGTGTTGACGCCGACGTCTGTCAACAGAAGGTTCCTCGCCAGGATATGCAGGTCGTCCGGGGGGTTGCCGGATCCAGCACCCGGCGCGTAGACCAACGCCATCTGCAACGCCGTCGCCCCCGCTGAAAGCTATTCCTCCCGCCTCATCTGAGCGTGGTACATGCACAGTGTCATGAAGCTGCCGTTTGGTGACGCCATGACCATACCTTCTGAGGGGACCGGTGGTTCCCCCGATCGTTCATCTACGTGAACCCCCGCCCGGCATCCTGATCCGGGATGCGCGGCGGACCGATGTGACCCGGATTTTCGAGTCCATTGGCGAGCTCGCCGCACACCACGGCGATTCGACCCTTTGTCGCGCGAAAAATCATGTCCGCGATGCCTTCGGCAGAACCCCGGGGATACGGGTGCCGTTGGCCGACCGCGCGGGAGAGGATTGCAGGTCAAGCTGCGCTTTGCGGGCATGCGCAATTGCAATTCGGCTTTCGAGGGCTTGATCTCAATTGCCTGTATGTCAAACCCGCCTTGCGTGGCCCCGGCATCGGGGCGGCGCTGGTCGATGCATCCGATAGCACGGCGCCACGGCTTCATCGCCACTTGCTCAGCG
>Ga0105047_10020398_pt1 | contig 10188 bp, 6 predicted proteins | sample MAT04_FD_78384 | JGI IMG/M metagenome (GOLD analysis project Ga0105047, IMG submission 78384) | Freshwater microbial communities from Lake Fryxell liftoff mats and glacier meltwater in Antarctica - MAT-04 (megahit assembly) | ecosystem: Environmental > Aquatic > Freshwater > Ice > Liftoff... | reverse complement strand
GCTATTGATCCAGGCGAGCGGGCGGCGTAAGCCCCCCCCGGTCAAGGCCGTACCACGAACAAACTCGTCTCGTTGACGATCACGAACTGCTTGCCCGATGGGTCGAAGGCGATCGCTTCGATGTGCCGGCCATGCTTGCCTTCGTAGATCGGCTTGCCGCCTTCGGTGTTCCAGACGAAGGTCCGATCTTCGATCTGGTCCCATTTCACGAGCGCCAGGAGCGACTTGCCGTCGGGCGAGTAGGCGATCTGGTAGAAGTTGCCTTTTCCTTCACTGACGGTGTCTTGTTCCTCGATCTTTTCACCGATCTTGAAGAGTCGCAGCGTGCCGTCGTTGCAGCCGGCCGCGAGTGTCTTGCCGTCCGGGGCGAAAGCAACGGAGCAGGCCCCACCCTTCAGTGTCAGCTTGTGAGCCTGCTTCGGCTTGTCGCCCATTTCCCAGAGGCGGATCGACTTGTCGCGGTCGCTGGTGGATGCCAGCAGCTTGCCGTCCGGCGCGGGCGACAGGCCACGCACGCGGTCTTCATGCCCCGTCAGCGTTGACTTCAACTTCGGGGGAATAGTCGATGCGTCCCACACTTTCACCGTCTTGTCCGCCCCGGCACTGAACAACAGTTTGCCATCGGCACTGAAGGCAACCGCCCAGACCGGACCGCCCTTGTGTGCGGGCACTATCGTCGGCCTGTCCGGTCGGCCGTTGGTGATCGTGAAGAATTTCAGGTTCCCCTGCGAGTCGCCCGCGGCCAGCGTTCGTCCCGATTGCGAATACGTGAGCGTGACGATCTCTTTCTGAGTAGTCGTCCCGGTGACCTTCAGGGTGGCCAGGTCCCAGATGCGGATGATGCCGTCCGGCCCGCCGACCGCCATCTGGGCGCCGTCCGGTCGGAAGGCGATGGAGTCGTAGCGCCCGTCCCGATCACCGAGCACCGCGAACACATCGGCCGGCGTACCCTTGGGCCGCAACGCGGCGGGCACCTTCTTCGCATCAAGCTTGTCGAGGGGTGATTTGGCCGTGTCCTGGGCGATTGCCGGGAAGCCGACGATGAGGGCGAACAACGGAAGGACAAAGTACCTGCGCTTCACGATCACATTTCCTGTGAGAGTAGGAGAAAGGGAAGAGTTGAATCCCTCTGTGGCTGGCATCCGCTCCCGGATGCTGAACGCCGGGCCATTGCTGCTCACTCGTCCTTGCGGGCAGGCATTTTCCGGATCCACTCGCGAATCAGCGCGACTGCGGCATCGTCGACGCGCGTTGTCGCCAACGGCGGCATATGCCCCTTGTCCCGATTGCTGATCCGATGCAGCAGTACGGATCGCTCGGGCGCGCCGGGGGCAATCAGCATCGGATTCTTGATGTCGAACGTGTGATGCACCGGCTTGACGTCGACAAGTTTCGTCTTGTCGAGCGCGACGCGCCATTCCGTGTCGAACAGCGAATTACCGCCGCCCGACTGTACATGGCAACTCGCACAGTTGGTATGCAGGTAGGCCCGGGCCCGGGCGTTCAGGTCGGCCTTCGTGTCGTACGGGTCGGGGAAGCGGCTGTAGCGGTCCGGGTTCAGCGGCAACAGCGGCGTGTTGGTCGGGGCGGTCCGCTGGCCTTTCCCCGGTGTGAACGTCGCCAGCAGGGCGTTGATTTCCGTGGCATCAACCTTCGCCTTCTCCAAGTCTCCCTTGGTGATCTCCTTCAACTGGGCCGCGTAGTTGAACGGGCCGATCAGTTTCAGGCGTTCCAGGACGGTCAACTGGTTTTCGACGCAGCCGTTGCCGTAATCGTGGTCGCGGTTCATCTGCGGCTCGGACAGGCCCAGTACCCAGTTGGCGGCCCGGCTGTGGCAGACCATGCATTCCGATCGGCTGGGGTAGTGCCACTTCTGCACGCGCTGTCCGGCCGGGGTCTTGATCGCATATTCGCCGTCGTCGCCCTTTGCTTCGACGAGTGTCGCGTCCGTCTGTTCGTCGTTCCAGCGATAGCTGTAGCCGTACCACTCCTTGCCCTGTTTGGTGAAGAAGCGTGTTTCGATCCACTTGCGGGTCTCGGGTTTGCCTTCTTCCAGTTCCAGCGCGAACGATTTGACGATGACCGTCTGCTCGGGAAAGGCCCAACTCTTCGTCCGGTTGTAATCGAACTTGGCATCGCCCGGCAGGCCCAACCAGCGGGCCTTGATCGCGCCGTCGCTCCACAGCGGGGAGTTGACGGAGTATGGAATCATCCCCGGCTGCATCTGGTGCCCTTTCACCGAGGCGAACAGGCCGCTGTCGCTGAGCTTCTTCGGGAATGTCGAAGGCGGCAGATCCTTCGGCGTGGGCACCAGCGTGTACAGGCCGCCCGCCTTCTTGCCGTCGTGATCGCAGATCAGGATCTCGCCGTCGGCATCGGTGCCGAAGCCCGCTATCTGCATCCGCGACTGGGCGATCTCCTTGTGCCATGTCACTTTGGTGCCGTCGTGCCGGGCGGCCCAGATGCGCCCCGTCGAGTAGTCGCCATAGATGTAGGCCCCGACCAGATCGGGGTGCTTCTTTCCGTAGTAGACGATGCCGCCGGTCAGCGAGCGTGCCTCGCTGTGGTGATGTTCGAGTGTCGCCTTCGTGTGCGGCGCGGGGGCGAGCTTGCGTTCAAGGTAGAACGGGTGCGACCCCTCGTAGACCGACCAACCGAAGTTGTCGCCTTTCTTCACGAAGTAGACCTGTTCCCAGAGATCCTGCCCGTTGTTGCCGACCCAGATGTGGCCGGTCTTCGCGTCACAGGTGATGCGCCACGGGTTGCGGAAGCCAAGAGCCCACGTCTCGGGCCGGGCATCCTTCATGGTGACGAACGGATTGTCCTTGGGTACCGAGTAGGTCTTTCCCTCATCCGGATGATCGACGTCGATGCGCAGGAGCTTCGCCAGCAGCAGGTCCATGCGCTGGCCGGTGACGTTGGCGTCCGAGTCCGAAGTGCCGTCGCCGGTGGTGACATACATCATCCCGTCGCGGCCGAAGCAGATGGCACAGCCATCGTGCCCGTCCGATTCCCATTCGAGGATGATCTTCGCGGAGGCTTCATCAATCGCGATCGGTTCCTTCAGCGACATCGTGTAACGCGTCACCCGGCAGGTCTTCACGCTCTTGTCGTTGGCGGCCTTCGTGCCGAGATAGATAAAGCCGTTCTCGGCAAACTTCGGGTGGAACTCAAAGTCATACGTCAGGCCTTTGGTATTCAGCAGGATGCTGCATTCTTCCACGTCGGGCTTGTCGTCGAGGATCCGGATCTCCCCCTCGCCGTCGCGCTTCTCATTCGTCAGCAGCAACAGTTTCTTCGTGCCGGGCAGGTGCTTGACCATCATCGGATTGGTCAGCCCCAGTTTGGCATAGGCACGTTCGACGCGGTACGGCAGTGGCGGGTCGGGCGAGCCGACGACCGTGGACGTCGTCAACGGCACGCGTTCCTTCAACCCCGGCGGCAGGTTCGGGTTGATCGCGGGGCCGACGAATTTCAGGTTGGCGTAGTCTTCATGAGCGTGGAAGTCGGCATACGCCTTCTTCCCCAGCGGCGCGACGGTCGAAAGTTCAGGTTGGCCGTCTTTCGTGTAGTCGTACCGGCACAGGGCGAACTTCCAGACTTCATCGATCTCGGGCCGGCCGCCGGTACGCATCAGGTCGCTCCAGGGGATGCGCCCCTCGACGACCCAGTTCTTGTCTTTGTCGTCATGCTTGTTCAATGTGCCGTCGAGGCCCAGCTTCACATCCATGTGAAATACGCCGTCGGCTTTGTGCTTCTCGTAGCCCTCCTTGATGCGGGCCGGCAGGTACATGTCGAGCTTGGTCCCCGCGGCATTCACCTGAAATTCGTAGTAGCCCGGCTTGTCGGCCGCGGGTTTCAGGAACAGTTCGAAGACGTCGTTCTTCCAAGTCATGCCGTCGTGTTCCAGCACGTCCGCGAACAGGTCGGCATCATCCATTGATGCGGAGAAGTAGAGATACTCGCGGTCCCACAGCAGTTTCGCGACCGTGCGTGTCTTCGCCATGCGGGCGTTCGCCCCCAGCCAGGGCAGATGAAACTGGTCGATGACTTCGGCCGACTTCCAGGCCGGGTCATCGAGCTTTCCGTCAATCACGATCGGGGACGCTGCCCATCGGCAGGTGAAATCGGTCGTCGGCTTGACGAAGTCGGCGGCTTCGGCGCGTTCGCCAATGACGATGGAAGCGAGTGCCACAAGCAAGCGAGTCAGCTTCATAGAAGGTGCATCCCGGCAGGGGTTGATCGGCGGGTCGGGTGAATTGTAGCCTCGCGGCGAGGGAAATTCGAGTTGAATCGAAGCAACGATTCTGATTGGTGTACATCGCAGCGGAATGCACGCCAAACAGCGTATCCGAGTCGCGGTTGCCTACATGGTAGCCCGGTTGCTCCGCAACCGGTCGGCGGCGTCATGCTGTAGACCGGTTGCGGTGCAACCGGGCTACCATAAGACTGATTCTCCCCCACTCCGTAGCATAACTTCCGTCGCAAGCGAGCCGGTTCGCTGCGGCATCGCATCGACCCGCGAGAGGCCCTCACCTTGCCGCGAATCGCAATTCTTGGTGGCAGCTTTGATCCGCCCGGCCGACATCATCGGGACTTGGCGGAACGTCTGTCGCAGCGCTTTGATCAGGTGGTCGTGGTGCCGACCGGCATGCGCGAAGACCGGCTCGGCGCGCCGGACACCGCTGCCGTGTTCAGGGCGGCGATGGCGGACATTACGTTCCGGGGGCTGCCCAAAGTCAGCGTTGATCTCTCCGACCTCGAAGATCAGTCGTGGACGCAGCCGAGCGTGCTCGAACAGCGCTTCGCACGGCAGGGGGAGGTCTGGTTCGTGGTGCCGGCGGAACTGATCCGCGGCGGGCGCGAGTCGCGGCTGGCGCGCTGGTGGGGCCACTATGCCGAGATGTGGGAAAAGTCGCGATTTCTCATCATGCGGCAGCCGGGTGAACCGCTTGGCGACGACCTGCCCAAGCAGCACGAGCTGTTCGAAGTACCGCCGTTCCTGCCGGCCACGGAACTGCGCACGCGCGTCTTCAATCATGAACCGATCGACGACTGGGTGCTGCCCGAAGTGGCGGCCTACATCGAACGGCACGGCTTGTACCGCGGCGTGATCCCGTCGAAGCAATCGCTGTTTCATGTTGAGAAGCCGCGGTTCCGGCTGTTCTTCGATCCGCAGAACCCGAAGTCAGTGCAAGTGGCCGACGTGTTGAAAGAGTTCGAAAGCCCGACCCCTGATATCATCGTCGTCATCGGCGGCGACGGCACCATGCTGCGCGCGATCCGCCAGCATTGGCGTGAACGCGTACCGTTCTACGGGATCAATACCGGGCATCTCGGCTTCCTGCTCAACGACACAGGAACTGACCGCTTCTGGGAGTCGGACCTGCGCGTCTACCAGTTGCCGCTCTTGTGGACGGAAGTCGAAACGCTCGACAGCGAACGCAAGACCGGCTACGCGTTCAATGAAGTCTGGGTGGAACGCGCCTCCGGCCAGACGGCCTGGGTGCACCTGAAGATCAACGGCCAGGAGCGGATCGCCAAGCTGGTGTGCGACGGAGCCCTGCTCTCGACCGCGGCCGGTTCGACGTCGTATGCAAGGGCGATGGGTGCCCCGCCGATGCCGTTCACGACGCCGGTGCTGATCATGGCCGGGTCGAACGTGCTGACGCCGATGTACTGGCGGCCGGCCGTGCTGCCGATCACTTCGGAAATCGAGATGACCACGCTCGACCCCGCCAAGCGCCCGCTGACGGGTTACATGGATGGCGTTCCCCTGGGGCAGATCTGGTCGATGAAGACACGCATCAGCCTGACCGCGGCTGTGGAGATCGCCTTCCAGGCCCAGCACGACCCGGCCGCCAAGTTGGCAAGCCTGCAGTTCAACGCGGGCGGGTGAATTCAACGCACCATCTTGATGAACTCACGCAACTTGTCGCGCGTCTTCGCGGGGGTGTACTTCGCGGGACTGTCGATGCCGTTCGTGAACTTCAACTGACAATGCAGCGACTCGATCGCGGCAACGACCTCCGGGTTGTTCAGTTTCGACTGCGCCATCGCGACCCCGGCGGCGTAGACGCGGGCGGCCTGGTCCCAGTCGAGGTTCTGCCACTCGGCATCGGTGAGGTTTAGAAAAGCCGCTGCCGGACTTGATTGCCCCGCTGCGAACTGTCGAACTGCCTTCACAACAGCTTTGTGGGGTGATGAATCTTTTGTCGTCAGCGACTTTGCCAGTGCGTTCTCCACGGCATCGAGTTCAGCGCTCAGCGGCCCCGCGGCGGAGCGGATTCCCGGGCGGTTCCAAATGAGGCTTCCCGGCGTTAGTTTCGGCAGTTCGCGCCTCCAACTGGCGGGTTGCAGATCGTGGTGGCAGGCATAACAGTTGAACTCGGCAAACTCGGGCCAACGCTCGGCGGATGCCGAATTGAGACGAGAATCCAGCAATCGCAAGTGTGCGATCGCCGACGCGTGCTGCCCGATCGACCAGGACCACTCTTGAACATTCTTCGCGTGGTCCGCGTCATTCTTCCTGCGATCACGTTCCCACCAGTGTGGCGGCATAAGCCGTGAGTAACTCGCAAACTCAAAATTGAGTCGTGGATGTCCCGCTGCGATCATGTCGTGCGTCACGTCACGAAGCGGCAGTCCGAGAACAGGGTCGGCCGGGGCACCCACATGACAGCCGGCACATGTGTGCGCCCGTGTGTCGATACTGTTCAGACCGGTCATGCCCAGCCGACTTTCGCCAGACTGAAGCCATCCCGTGTGCGCGTGCAGGTACTTGCTCGCATTCCCGTGACATGATTCACACGAGACGCCTTCGCTTTGCAGTTGACGCACGGCGGGGGTTGCGTTGTCGGCCATCGCCAGTGTCGGGTTCGAGTGGCAGGCCAGGCACTGCCACACGTGAGTTGCGTCTTTCTGCGTGCCGTGCGACCAGCTCTTGACGATTTCCTTTGATCGATCGTTATTCAGGACGTCCCAAGCCTGCGTGTGTTTGTCGTGTCCCATGAACGCCGTATAGCTCGACTTCCACATATCGGCAGGCTTGTCGGAGGGCGCGCCGCCGTGGCAGTTGCTGCCGGAGCAACCGGCCGAGCCGACGGCCTTGGCGTCCCCATGCGGATCAGACTGAACGACTGACTTGTCAGTCGGCTTCGCCGGATCGGCATGCGTGCCGCTACCGGCGATGACAATGAACGCCACGGCGGCAGCGACGACGATGAAACGAACGAGCAGATTCATGGGGGATGTCTCCATCCGTAGTGTACACGCCCACTTGTGCGCGTAAAGCCAATCGCGATATTGCTCGCCAATACTGCCACTGTCTTCCCGACTTCAAATTGCTACACCAAAGTTAATCGCATCCAATGCTTCCGGGAGGTTCGCCGTTGCTCGTCGGCAGGTCACGATTCGCCCGGCAGTCGTTCCTCTATCTGCTCGGGGCCATCTTCATCTTCTCGTTCGCTTGCGCGTTCTGGTACGCCGGCGTGGCAGTCGGGCTCGTGACGCGGGCACCCGGCTCGGCCCTGTTCGGCTATACGAACGGGACGACCACCATCGGTTACTATGCCGGTGTTGTCGGCTTCCTCATCATCATCTTCGAAATGCTGCTGTGGGTCCGCAAGAGACTGCGCGGCCGGCGGCTTGGCGCGGCCCGCACCTGGATGTTCTGGCACATCTGGCTTGGCCTGGCCTGCCTGCCGCTGGCGATCATCCACAGCGGCTTCGCTTACGGCGGCGCGCTGACTGGCATTATCATGATCCTGTTTTACGCGGTTATCGCCAGCGGCGTCTGGGGGCTGGCATTCCAGCAGATCATCCCGAAGAAGCTGCTCGACGATATTCCGCAGGAGACGATCGCCAGCGAACGCGGCAAGGTGATGTACGACCTGTTCGAGGAAGCCCGTGCCCTCATCGATCTGCTCCGCCTGGAAGATGCCGATGAAGTCGATGGCGAAGTAATCGTGAAGACGCAGTTGACCACTTACCGCACGAAGCAGTTGATCTCGTTCTTTGACCGGCAGATGGGCCCGTTCATGCTGGCCACCGGCAGCGGCACCGGCCCGCTCGCCTCGCAGACGCGGGCCCGGCAACTGTTCGCCGATCTGCGTGCCGGGGCTGCCCCGCAACTGGTGGCCACGTTGAATCGCCTCGAAGCGATCTGCGAAACTCGCCGGCAACTTGATCGCCAGTATAACCTTTACTGGTGGCTGCACAGTTGGCTGTGCGTGCATCTGCCGCTGTCGATCGCCCTGTTGGTGCTGCTTGTGGCTCATGTGGGTTACGCCCTGAAGTTCTGGTGAGCGACCATGCCTCCACCACCGGCCCCTAATCGCGAACGGCTCGACCGCTTTGCGGGCAACCGTGCCTACTTCCGCGATCTGACGCCGCTGTCGCGCACGCGCAGAGCGCTGTCGCTGCTCGGTTTGGCCATTCCGCTAGTTTGGGTCGTCGTCAGCCTCGGCCTGCCCGCCGAAGACCGCCACCATCAACTGACGCACGGCCCGGTTGCCAACGTCCATGCCGCGTGGGACAACAAGTGCGATGCCTGCCACGTGCCGTCCTCATTGGGGGACCTGTCGCCCGGCGCTGTGCTTTCGGTCAACGCGGTGCACGATCGCTGGAACGCCTTCAGCTGCGAGACGTGCCACGTCGGCCAGCAAGCGACTGACCCGAAGAACTATGCCCCGCATCACGTCAATGCACTCTGGACGAAGGACAAGTCGAATCTTTCCTGCTCGGCCTGTCATCATGATCACCAGGGGCGGGACTTCTCGCTGGTCCGCGTGGTCGACAACGACTGCACCCAGTGCCACAAGGAATTGAAGAACCACCAGCACGAGCCGTCCGACGCCGATCAGGCATCGATTCAAAGTTTCGTGGATGGCCATCCCGACTTCAAAGGCGTGAAGACCGGCTTTGAACGCACGATGCACTTCAACCATCAGCATCACATGACGCCGGGCGTCGCGTACTCGAAGCAGGCGATCGACAACAAGACCGGCGGCGCGATGAAGCTGAAAGACATTCCAACGGAGTATCGCGAGCGCTACCGCCAGCCGGGGCAGGGCGACGATGCGATCGTGCAACTGAACTGCGCGTCCTGCCATCAGCTTGATTCAGGCCGGGTCGGGGAGAAAGTGCCGGAGTCATTCGAGGCCGATCGAAAAGCATGGACCGCCACCGAGTGGCTGGCGAAGGGGCTCCCGGTCGATTCGGTGCTGCCGCCGCGCGGCGAAGGTGCCTACTTTCAGGCGGTCAACTACAACGTCAACTGCAAGGCCTGCCATCCGATGGCCGGGGGCAAACTGCCGCTGCGACCGGACCGGCCGGATCTGTTGATCGATCTCGTTCAGTTGCCGCACGGCGTACAGCCGAAAGTGTTGCGCCAACAGATGGAAGCGTCCGTTGTCAACCAGTTGCTGAAGGCGACCCCCGCGGCCGACAAGCCGGTGCTGCCGGGCCGACTTGACCCGCTGCCGGTGAAGAAGTCGGATGCGATCGAGAAGGAAGCGGCCGACTTCGTGCGCAGCTTCGAGAAGCGGCTGTACCAGAGTGCCAATGCCGGTTGCCTGCAATGCCACACAGCCACGGGCAAGGCGAATGAACCGGTGATCGTGAAGCCGAACTCCCCGGTGCTTTGGTACCCGCATTCGAAGTTCAACCACGCACGACATCGGGCGATGGACTGCGCGTCGTGCCATCCGGGACAGAAGGGGAACATCTTCGGCGAGGGCGAGGTTGCCAATCAGGTGGACTTGCGCAAGCCGCAGCCGCCGAACATACCGGGCATCGACAACTGCACGCAGTGCCACGCCCCGGCCACGACGGTTGGCGAACTGCCACGCGGCGGGGTGCGGTTCGACTGCGTCGAGTGCCACCGTTACCACAACGGCGACCTGCCGCAGCAGGGGATCGGTTCCCCACGCCGCGACCCGCCCGACAACTTGCGACTGAACACCGATCGATTCCTGCGCGGGCGTTGACCGTTCGCCGCTTGCGGCGTCGCCATGTGCGACTGATGACGGGTATGGCGACGCCGCAAGCGGCGGAGGATTCTTGATGATCGTTCAAAAACTTCGCGAGATTCAGAACGAGCACGGCTACCTGCCCGACGATGAACTGGTGAAGTTGTCGAAGGACACCGGCACGCCGCTATACCGTCTGCAGGAAGTCGCCAGCTTC
>Ga0105047_10020395_pt1 | contig 10189 bp, 11 predicted proteins | sample MAT04_FD_78384 | JGI IMG/M metagenome (GOLD analysis project Ga0105047, IMG submission 78384) | Freshwater microbial communities from Lake Fryxell liftoff mats and glacier meltwater in Antarctica - MAT-04 (megahit assembly) | ecosystem: Environmental > Aquatic > Freshwater > Ice > Liftoff... | reverse complement strand
CCGACGAGGCCGGCGACGGCCGTGGCGTGGGCGATGGCCTGGTCACGCGACCGTTCGGGTGGGATGCCCTCCTCGAGCCAGAGGCGAAGGCGGTCGAAGCTCCACGCAGTGGCCCAGCCGAACGCGGGCCGGAAGGAACTTGAGCCCCGACCAGCGGGTGCCATCGAGTCGGTCCCGCTCGCCGAGCGACTCGCCGGTGCCGGCGACGGTGACGCCAGGTGCGACGATCGTCGCGTAGGTGAAGCGCTGGGGCTCGCCGTCCACCTTGGGCAGGTAGGCGATCGAGCCGAACCGGACGTCCCAGCGTTGGTGCTGGGCGGGGTCCTGCGTCGCGTCCCACAGCTGCTCCATCGGCACCCGCATGCGGGACTCGACGTAGATCGGTCGACGGCGCTTGGTGGTGCGGTTGGCGTTCATCGGTCGATCAGCTCCCCGAGGCGTTCGCGGCCGAGGCGGGCGACGCTGGTGTCGAGTGCGGCGGCGAGGACCTGGCGGGCGGTGGCCTGCAGCTGCGCCAGGGTGTACGCCAGCTCCCGGGCGTGGACGGTGTCGAGTCCGTCCTGCCAGTTCGTGGGTGCGAGGTGCGTCTCGAAGATCGTGATGAACCGCTCGGCGATGTCGTCGGTGTGCGCAGCGAGCGCGTCCCACTCGTCGAGGATCACGTCGGTGGGGATGCCGAGCTCGGCCAAGGCGGCGCCGCTGTCGAGGAAGCGTCGGTCGGCGACCCGGACCTGGCCGTCCTCGGTCGGTTCGACGAGGCCGAGTGCTGCGGCCCGCTGCAGGAGCTCCGGCGTCATTGAGCCCTCGGGGAACCGGGCGAGCAGGTCGCCGGGGTCGAGGACGATGGCGTGGGCCTCGCCCAGGAGCGAGTCGAGCTCGGCCTCGATGCCGATCACCGCGTCGAGACTCCGGCCGTTCTCCCACTGCTCGATCAGATCGGCGATGCCGGCGAGCGAGTGACCCTCGTGCTGGAGACGGGAGATGAGGCGCAGTCGGCTGAGGTGGCTGTCGTCGTACCAGCCTGTCCGACCTTCGAGGCGGGGTGGGGCGAGCAGTCCCTTCGACTGGTACAGCCGCACGGTGGTCGATGCCACCTCTGCTTGGCGTGCGATCTCATCGAGCCGGTACTCGGTGCCCATCTGGGAACCTCCAGAATATGCTTGCAAATGATGCGTGACCATATGATAGCGTACCAATCATGAGCGAACAAGCCGACCACCTCAACCGAGCTGTCGAAGGGACCATCCGCCGCCGGTTGCTGGTCAACGCGGTGGTCGATCCCGATGAAGCCGCTCGGCGCCTTCCGCCGGGCGTGCGACCCCACGTGATCGCCGGTGGCACCGTCGTCGGTTGCTGCCTACTGGAGGTCGAGGCCATCCGACCGGCCGGCGTGCCGGCAGTCGTTGGGCAGAAGCTGCGAGCCGTGGCCCACCGCATCTCGGTCGAGTGGGACGACGCTTCCGGCGCAACCGAGGTCGGCGTCTACGTGCCCGTCCGCCACGCCGACTCCCGACTGGCGGTTGCCCTCGGTGGCCGCTGGTTCCCGGGCGTGCACGAGCGCGCTCGCATCGAGGTGTCGGCCTCGAAGTTCGATCTCCGGTGGTTGAGCGAGCCACTCGCCGCCAAGGGGTCCGGCCTTCGAGTCGCGGTGGCTGTCCCCGGTGACGCGCCGACGAACTCGGCGCTCGACGAGGTCGGGGCGACCTGCCTCGGCGCTTCGATCGGCGTGTCACCCGACCGCCGGGGCCGGCTCGAGGCCGCCCACATGGACCCCTCGCACCGTGACGCTCGGGCGGTGACCGTCGAGGAGCTCGATTCGGGATTCATCGACGGCTTCACCACCGCAAGGCTGTCGACCTCGTACCTGATGTGCAATGCCGACGTCACCTGGACGCGAGCCGTGGCCCCAGCGATGACGAGCGCGGGAGCCCTGGCATGAAGGTCGTCATCGCTGGAGGGGCTGGATCACTCGGCCGTCGTGTCGCCGACGACTTCGCGTCGCGCGGCAACGAGATCGTGATCCTCACCCGGTCACCTCGGCCGGACATCGTTCACCGCCAGGTCGAGTGGGATGGCCGAACCGTCGGAGCATGGGCGGCGGAGCTCGAAGGTGCGGTCCTGGTCAACCTGGCCGGCGAGCTGGTCGATCGTCGGCCCACCCAGCGGAACATCGAGCTGCTCCGTCGCTCGCGCGTCGAGCCCACGAGGGCCCTCGTCCAGGCGGCAGATGGCTTGGTGACGCCGCTGACTCTGTGGGCGCAGATGAGCACGCTCGCCATCTACGGCGACGCCGGTCAAGGCATCGTCGAGGAGGGCCATCCCGTCGCGGGCGGACCACCGCAGATGGCCGGCGTCGCCCGGCCTTGGGAAGAAGCGGCCCATGGCGCACGCGCCGATCGGCAGGTCGTGTTGCGCACTGGCATCGTGCTCGACCGGGGTGCACCGGCCTTCGAGCGGCTCACCCACCTCACCAAGCTCGGACTCGGCGGCCGCATCAGCCGCGGCGACCAGTGGGTCAGCTGGATCCACATCGACGACTTCCTCGCCGCGCTCCGCTTCGTGTGCGACGAACCCGCGATCGAAGGCGTCATCCACGTCACCTCGCCGAACCCGATCCAGAACCGAGACATGATGCGCGAGCTGCGGTCGGCGGTCCACCGCCCCTGGTCGCCACCGACCCCCAAGTCACTCGTGCACGTCGGAGCGCTCCTGATGCGAACCGACCCAGCCCTCGCGCTCACTGGTCGCCGGTGCGTGCCGCGCCGCCTTCGCGACGCAGGCTTCTCCTTTGAGCACCCGACGTTCGGCGACGCCGTGCGCGAACTTGCCTGAGAGCCGTGGCAGGACGACTCGGGGTCCGGCGATGGTTACAGGCTGGTTATCGCGCGTGAGGAATCATCGCCACCATGCCGCTACGCAACCGTCTTCGCCGCCTGCTTCTCGCGTTCGTCTGTGTCCTCCTCGCCGTGGGGCTCGTCACCACAACGACGGCGGTTCCATCGGGTGCCGACGTGGACGACGGCTGGGCTGTCATCGACGTCGGACTCGAGCACACGTGCGGGGTGACGACCGTCGGTGAGGCCTACTGCTGGGGCTCCGCGCACGAGGGTGCGCTCGGCAACGGGAGCGCCGGCGAGCTCGGATTCGAGAGCATTCCGGCGCTGGTGCCGGCCCCGGCCGGAGTGATCTGGGCCCGCATCTCGGCGGGCGAGTACTTCACCTGCGCGTTGACGGCCGGCGGCGGTCTCTACTGCTGGGGCAGCGACAACCTCGATGAGGGCTCGCTCGGCAACGGCCCTGTCGTCGGCGGCCAGTACCGCTACCCGGACCCGACCCCCGTGGATACGCCGCCGGGCGTCGTCTGGGCCAGCATCTCCTCGGGCCGCCACTCGTGTGCGCTGACCACAGCCGGTGCGGCGTACTGCTGGGGCAATGGCGACAACGGCCAGATCGGCAATGGCGCCAACGCCGACGCCGAGTCGCCGGCGTTGGTCTCCGCGCCGCCGGGCGTCGTGTGGCAATCGATCGAGGTCGGCTCGCCCGACAGCAACAACTTCGGGTCGCGGACCACCTGCGCGATCTCCACGACCGGCGTCGGCTATTGCTGGGGTGCCGACTCCTACGGCCAGCTCGGCGACGGCGATGACCTCGTCGACCACAACGTTCCGGTCCCCGTCCTGACTCCGGCCGGTGCGTCGTGGACGTCGATTCGGCCCGGCATGAACCACACCTGTGGCGTGACCGACGCAGGTGCCGGCTACTGCTGGGGACGGCCCGAGTCCGGACGTCTCGGCAGGGGCTATCGGGAGGGCACGGTGGGAACGCCCACCGAGGTCGTCACGCCAGCCGGGGTGACATGGACCACCATCGACACGGGCGCCTTTTACAGCTGCGGTCTCCCCACCGATGGTGACCTCTTCTGCTGGGGGGGGTGATCAGGCCGGCAACGGGTACCTCGGCAACGGCAGCGCCAGCCCCACCGTGCAATGCACGCCCGAGCCGGTCGTCACGCCGGCCGAGGTGGACGACTGGGTCCAGGTGAGCACAGGAAGCCAACACACGTGCGCCATCGCCAGCGATGACCGCAGTTGGTGCTGGGGGCGCGACCACACGCAACAACTCGGCAACGGTGGCGCGCCGACCCAGCAGAACTCACCGGTCCCTGTTCTCGCCACCGAACCGAGCGGTGGACCTCAGGTCATCGAGCAGTTCTACTTCAGCGGTGAGGTCGCGCTCGACGACGGAGACTTCGAGGCCCGCGCCCGGGCGAGCTCGTTCCTCAAAGTCGTCTTCACCTCCGACACGCCGAGCGTGTGCGCGGTCAGAGACGGGATCCTGTTCAACGACTACACCGACGTGGCCGTCACCCCGTTGACGACGGGGACGTGCGCGTTGACCGCCACGCAGCCCGGCGACGGCAGCTGGGATCCGGCGCCACCGGAGACCCGGTCGCTCACCATCCTCGGCAACTCGGCCACCCTTGCGCTGTCCGGGTTGTCTCGGACCTACAACGGCAGTCCGAAGGCGGTGACGGTCACCACCAGCCCCCCCGGTTTGTCTACCTCGATCCTCTACGGCGCATCGTCCACGCCGCCCACCAACGCCGGTTCTTACCTGGTGGTGGCGTCGCTCACCGAGCCGGGGTATCCGCCGACCCAGGTGTCGGGCATGCTCGTCATCGCCAAGGCGCCCCAGACCATCACCTCCGGCGCCCTGGGCGATGTCGAGGTCGGACACCCTGCCGTTCCCTTGTCCGCCTCCTCGACATCAGGCCTGCCGCTCGGGTTCGCGGCATCGGGTCCGTGCACCGTCGGCGGGTCCTCGGTCACCGTCACCGGCGTGGGGTCCTGCACCGTGACCGCGACCCAGGCGGGCAACCCGAACTTCTTCGCTGCCTCGCCGGTGGGCCGGACCTTCGCCATCGCCGTGGCCGATCCGATGCTCGTGGTCACCGACTGGGGCGCAACCTTCGACGGATCACCGAAGCCGGTCACGGTCAGCACCACGCCGGCCGGGCTCGACACCACGGTGACGTATGGCGGATCCGCCACCGTGCCCTTCCGGGCTGGCTCCTACGACGTGGTCGTCACGGTCACCGAGACCGGGTACGAACCGGAACAGGTCACCGGCACCCTGGTCATCGCCAAAGCGACGCAGACCATCACGATGGCGCCGATCCCGCCGCAGGTCTTCGGCGGCAGTGGTTTCGATGTCATCGCCACATCGACCTCGACCAGGCCGATCTCACTCACCGCCGTGGGCACATGCACGCTCGTCGGCGTGAATGTCGACGCTACCGGAGCTGGCAGCGGCCTCGTCACCGCTAGCCAGGCCGGCAATGCCGACTACTTCGCCGCCACGCCGGTGCGGAAGAACGTCGTCATCGCCAAGGGCTCGACGACCACGGCCCTTGTCGGTCCGTCGTCGGACACCCTGGTCGGCACCACGGCGAGGTTCACGGCCACCGTCACGGGCGCCGGGTATCGGCGGCGACGCCGGTGACGCACGACGTGGTCGAACTCGGGTTGTGCGGTGTGGGGGCGCCTGGTCCGTTCAACGACGTGGGCACTGTGCATCCGTTCTACGCCGAGATCGAGTGGTTGGCCTCGGAGAACGTGACGGGCGGCTATCCCGATGGTGGGTTCCATCCGACGAGTCCGGTGTCGCGTCAGTCGGCCGCGGCCTTCCTCTTCCGTTCGGAGGCGAAGTGACCGCCTCAGATCGATAGCGGTTGACGACCCTGCACCACGGCCCGGACGCCGGCACGATCGCGGGCCGCTGTGGGTCAGGCAAGTCTGCTGTGTAGCTGCTTCGACTCGATCAGGTCGCCGAGGCGCACGAGGGATCGGTGGTTCCGAAGGTGGGTGAGGGGGTCGAGCATCGGCCGTACGAGGCTGCCGATGACCCGGTTGACGGGCTCCTCTTCGAAGCTGATCACGCACCGCTGGTCGTCTCCGACGAACGTGAAGGTCACGATCGCCTTGATCAGCGGACGGGCGCGGACCTCGAGCTGCAATCGGCGATCCGTCTCGATGGCGAGCAGCACGCTGCTGTCGGGGATGGTCAGCGGTCCCACTCCCACGCGATGGTGGAACTTGCTGCCCGGCCGCGGCCAATCGTCATCGACGGCTCGCGTGTCCACGGCTCCGGCCAGCCACCGGGGATAGGTCCGCGGATCACTGACGATGGCGAACACGTCGTGGACGGGTGCCTGGATCTCTCTCGTGGCGCAAGCCATGGTCGCTCCTTCGGAGGGGATGCCCCCTCACCGATCCCAGTGGCGATGACGGGCGAGCTCGCCGACGACCTGATCCGTGAACGGCTTTGCGGCCTTCTCGGCCACGATGATGCCGGCGGCACCCTCGGCGATGCCGGCCTCGGCCACACGGGCGGCGCCCGAACCCCACCCGGCAATGGTCTTGTGATGTCGGTACGCCTCCTGGAGCATCATTCGCGATGCGGGATCGAGCTCCTCGACGCCGTCGGCGACCACGAGTGCGTCGTACACCACCGCATCGGTGTTGAAGACGGTGGCATCAGCGCTGAGCGTCCCTCGCCCGCTGCCTCGCACCGTCCCGCCGTGCGGCGCGATCACGTGCATGGCCGCGCCCGCCCGGTCGAGCGCCTTGCGCAGCGCGTTGACCCCGGCGGCGTCGACGCCGTCAGTGACGATGACGCCGACGACTCGGCCGGCGACCGAGCTCGGGGTCCCGGTCTCCATCGACAGAGCAGGAGACGCGCCCGCGTCGGAAGCGGGATCGCCCTTCGGGGCCTGGACGCCGAGCGCAGCCGCGACCGAGCCCGCCAGTTCGGCGTCGACGTTGGCAAGGTTCGCCACCATGCGAGCCCTGATCTCAGGGTCGGCCACCTTCGACAGCTCGAAGGCGAAGGCGCCGACCTCATGGTCGCGTTCGGGGCCGGTCAGGCTGTTCCAGAAGAGCGTGGCCTGGCTGTAGTGGTCATCGAAGGACTGCGGCCGCTTGCGTGCCTTGGCGCCGTCGACCGGGAGCGGGTGGTGGACGTAGCCGGCCTCGCCGGTAGCGAACGGACAGCCGCCTCCCACCGTGTTGGGCGAGTAGGCGGTCCGCCCGGTGTGGATGGCTTGCTGCCCGAAGCCGTCGCGCAGGTTGTCGTTCACCGGGGCTGTCGCCGGGCGGTTGATGGGGAGCTGTCCGAAGTTCGGGCCGCCGAGGCGTGTGATCTGCGTGTCGAGGTAGGAGAACAGCCGAGCGTGTAGCAGCGGGTCGTCGGTGAGATCGATCCCGGGCACGACGTGGCCCGGGTGGAAGGCGACCTGCTCGGTCTCGGCGAAGTAGTTCGCCGGGTTCGCATCGAGGGTCAAGCGCCCGACCAAGCGAACCGGGCAGAGCTCTTCGGGGACGAGCTTGGTCGGATCGAGCAGGTCGATCCCTTCGAAGGTCTGGTCGTCGGTGTCGGGCATGATCTGGACCCCGAGGTCCCACTGGGGGAACGCGCCTGCCTCGATGGCGTTCCACAGGTCCCGACGATGGAAGTCGGGGTCGATGCCTCCGAGCTTCTGCGACTCCTCCCACACCAGGCTGTGCAGGCCGGCGACCGGCTTCCAGTGGAACTTCACCAGCGACGACGCCCCCTTGTCGTTGATCAACCGGAAGGTGTGGACGCCGAAGCCCTCCATCGTGCGATACGAGCGGGGGATGGCCCGATCCGACATCACCCACATCAGCATGTGGGTGCTCTCGGGCTGGAGCGAGACGAAGTCCCAGAACGTGTCGTGGGCCGACTGGGCCTGGGGGATCTCACGGTCGGGCTCCGGCTTCACGGCGTGGACGAAGTCGGGGAACTTGATCCCGTCCTGGATGAAGAAGACGGGCATGTTGTTGCCCACGAGATCCCAGGTGCCCTGGGTCGTGTGTAGCTTGACGGCGAAGCCGCGCACGTCGCGGGCGGTGTCGGCCGAGCCGCGCGATCCGGCCACGGTGGAGAACCGGGCGAACACGGGGGTGACGGCGGATGTGTCGGTGAGCACCTGGGCCGAGGTGACGTCAGCCAACGACTCGTAGAGCTCGAAGCGGCCGTGGGCGCCGGCGCCGCGCGCATGCACGACGCGCTCGGGGATGCGCTCGTGGTCGAAGTGCATGATCTTCTCGCGGAGGTGGTGGTCCTCGAGCAACGTCGGGCCGCGCCGTCCGGCCCGCAGCGAGTTGTCGGTGTCCTCGACGGCGAGGCCCTGCGCCGTCGTCACGGCGTCGCCCGTCTGCGCCCAACCGAGTCCGACCGCCGAGTCCCGCGGGATGGATCCGACCGATGCCGAGATCGCGGCCGGTCCGGTGGCCGGTGCGGTGGGGTCGACATCGAGCTGCCCTCTCACCGGGCCGGCGGAGGGCTGCGGCTCGGTGGAGGTCGTCCGAGCAACGGGCGCTGCCGTCTTCTTGCTCGCCGGCGAACGACCGCTTCCGGTCCCCTTCTTGGCCGGACGAGTGGGCTTCTTGGCAGGGGGCATGTGGGGGCGCTCCTCCGGTAGGCCGATCACGCGACCGGAATCGCTAGCTACCCAGTCGGTGGGGCTCCCATGCCGCCAGCGATGGCGAGCCACGGCAGGGAACCACCGGCGCCCTCGTCGCCGGTCGTCTCTTGCGAGGCCGCCGCCGCGGCGGCCCCGGCGGGCAGCTCGTCGGAGTGCGTGGCGCAGTCGAGGGGTGCTTCGGCGTGGGCCTCGGTGGCGCACGCCACGGAGGCGAGGCGGAGGAGATCGGACGGCGTTCGTGGGCGTGGCGTCGAGCGATGACCTTCGCTCGATCGTGCACGGGTGGCGGCCGGACGCGGTGGTGCTCAGCTGCACCATGGCGTTCAACTTCTCCGGTCTGGCCCGATCGGTGTCGGCCGCGGGTGACACCGACGCTCCGGTGCTCATCGGGGGAGCGGCGGTCACGGATCCGGTGCTCGCGGCCCGACTCGGCGGTGACGGCTGGGCCGACGGGCCCGCCGAGCTGGTTCGGTTGCTTCTCGGCGAGCAGAGGATCGAGCCCCGTCGCTCGCGTCGCCTTGCATCCGGACGAGGCGCTCATCGTCGACGTGCGCCTTCGTGAGCTGACCGCCATCGGGCTTGCGGTGTTGCTCGATGCTTCGGAGCGCGCCGAGCCCTACGACGGCTGGGCGCTGGCCCGGGTCGGCGAGCTGCTCGAACAGCTGCTGCGCACCGCCGGTGCTGCCGTGCTGGTGGACGATCCTGCGGTGTTCGTCCGCTTCGCGGACTGGTCGGCCATCTATCTCGGCCATCGGGGCGAGCACGCGGCTGTGCTTGCCGCCGCGTTGGTCGCCGTGGCGTCCGAGTGCGGTCCCGAGCTTCCGGAGACCGGTCGAATCCTGCGCCTGGCCGCCGACAGCCTCGACTGAGGCCTGTTGGCGCTACCGGATCAGGACGCGGGACGCCAGGGATCGATGATGCCTTCGCGTGCCGCCATCGTCACCGCCTCCATCTTGGAGTGGGCTCCGAACTTCACCAGGATGCTGCGCACGTAGGTCCGGGTCGTGTTGGTGCTGATGAACAGCATCGACGACGCCTCGCTCGTGGACCTCCCGGTGGCGATCAGCCCCAGCACCTCCACCTCGCGACCCGACAGGCCCCGCATGTCGACCGATTTCGTTTCGCCCGCCAGGTGGATGGCGGCGGTGAGGTCGGCGGGTCGAAAGGCGACGCCCCCGGCGGCCACGTTGATGACGGCGTCGACGAGCTCGGGCGTCGTCGCCGTCTTCGACACGAAGCCGTCCATCTTCGCCTGCACGGAGCGAGCGATGAGAGCCGGGTCGTCATGGGCGGTGAGCAGGATCGACCGCATGTCTGGATAGGAGGCCTGCAACTCGATGGCCAACTCGATCCCGTCGCCAGAGGGCAGGGAGTAGTCGAGCAGGGCGACGTCGGGCAAGACGCGGTCGGCGAGCCGTCGCCCGGACGCAACGTCGTCGGCGATGCTCACGACGGAGATCTCTTCGTTCTGTTCGAGCGACCGGGCGATGCCGTCGGCCAGCAATCGGTGATCGTCAACGATCATGACCGTAGTCATGGTGCCCCCCCTTGCTCCCCTGCTCCCCTGGTTCGACTCCAGCCGCGCTACGTGATGTTCACGCACTGTTCACCTACCCCGAGGCCGCTCGCGGAAGGACTCCTCGTGCGTGCAGGGCCAGGGCGCGATCTCGAAGGATCTTCGGG
>Ga0105047_10020394_pt1 | contig 10189 bp, 9 predicted proteins | sample MAT04_FD_78384 | JGI IMG/M metagenome (GOLD analysis project Ga0105047, IMG submission 78384) | Freshwater microbial communities from Lake Fryxell liftoff mats and glacier meltwater in Antarctica - MAT-04 (megahit assembly) | ecosystem: Environmental > Aquatic > Freshwater > Ice > Liftoff... | reverse complement strand
GCATCGCGTTGTTCCGCATCCGCAAGTAATCGCGTGCGACCATTATCCAGAAGCACGATGTGAAGCTCTTCCGGGCCATCCGGTTCATCCGGACGCTTCGGACCGCTGATGAGTGAGTTGTAGCACGTCAGCATCTGCCCCGCGCCCGCGGACGCCAGCAGCGGAAGAAACACCGCGAGATCGGCAATGCGCGGTAAAATTTTTTCAATCCCCACGATCGCAATGTGTACCTTCGGCAGTGACGTCGTCAGCCTTGCATTGCCTTCGTTCTCGGTGATCGATATCGCGCCAAGCTCGGAGACTGCGAAGTTTGCCCCGGAGATGCCAATGTCGGCAGTGCAATAGAGTTCGCGCATCACCTTCCGCGCGATCATGGTCAACTCTTCCACATCATCCGTCGGTGCGGTGCCAAGTTTGCGGTGGAACAGCTCACTCACCTGCTGCCGCGACAGATGCATCGCCGGGAAGACAAAGTGATAGGGTGCCTCACCGCGCAACTGCACGATGTATTCACCGAGATCGCTTTCCACGGGCAGAAGACCCATCTCTTCCAGGGCATGATTGAGATGGATTTCCTCACTCGTCATCGTCTTGCTTTTGATAATGTGCCGGGCGCCCTTGTCGCGGATCACCTGCAGGATGTAGTCACGGGCGCGGTTGGCATCGGATGCAAAAAAGACTTTCGCGCCGCGGGATTCGATCTTCGTGGTGAACTGCTCGAGATGCTCGGCGAGATTGTTGACGGCCGCATACTTCACGGCGGCGGCGGCGGTGCGGGCGGATTCGTAGCTGGCAAACCGCGCCATCTTTCCTTCGCGAGCGGCGGCGTATTTCGCAAGGCCCGCCTCGCGAAGCTGTTTCGCCGGAATGTCGGCGGCGACTTTGGCGCTATCAGACAGAAACTGGAGCTTGGTACTGGTCATCAATTCATTTTCCACGCGACAATTCGATACCCGCGATGGAGGGCGACTGCCCCCAGTCGCCGTGTCTTTCTCCAAGGCACGGCGGCGGACGAGGACGTCCGCCCTCCAGGACGGCGGCGGACGAGGACGTCTGCCCTCCAGCGCGGCGGTGGAGAGGACGTCCGTCCTCCAGCATGGGGGCAGACGGGACCTCCGCCCTCCAGCAACGCGCCCGTCACCGTGACGCCAGCACCTCCGCGAGATGCAGCGTCTTCATCGGCAGTCCCTGCCGGTCGATCAGGCCCTGCAGATGCATCAGGCAGCTTGAGTCATTGCTCACAATGTATTGTGCGCTGGTCCCGCTGGCGTTTGACAGCTTGGCTTCGCCCATTGCGGTTGAAATCATCGGGAATTTCACCGCGAACGTTCCGCCAAACCCGCAGCAGGTGGCGGTGTCGTTCATTTCCGCCAGCTTTAATCCTCTCACATGCTCAAGCAATTTGCGAGGCTGCGTTTTCACATTCAATTCGCGCAACCCGTGACATCCATCGTGAAAGGTTACCGTCGCGTCGAATTTCGCGCCCAGATCGGTGACGCCCAGCTTGTCCACCAGAAATTCACTGAACTCGAACGTTTTCGCGGCGAGCGCTGTGGCCTGCGACTGAAGTGGCGTGTTGGCGAATAACTCGGGATAGAAGACACGGATCATCGCTCCGCACGATCCGCTGGGGATGACGACTGCTTCAGCATTCTGAAACGCATGAATCGCCCGTTCCGCCACCTGGCGCGATTCATCCCAGAACCCGCTGTTAAACGCCGGTTGGCCGCAGCAGGTGACGGATTCGGCAAAGCGCACCTGGTGTCCCAACCGTTCCAGCACCTCCACCACCGAGATGCCGACGCGGGGGTAAAGCTGGTCGATGAAGCAGGGGATAAAAAGCGAAACTCTCATAGGGTTCGGAATTCCCGGTTGAGCCCGTATCCTCATCGCGGAATGGCATGTGTCAACTGCTGTCGACGCCCCGAGCGTGGGATGGACATTTGCCTGTTTTCATGCGGTTTGTTCAGGATAAGCGTTACAGATGCTAAAGCTCGGTTTAGACGAAGATGATGTACACCCGCAAAACATCCGATGAGGAACATAAGCCACTCATCGGAGAATCTGCATGGACGGCAATGCACTCATGTTTTCGTTTCTCTTCGGCATGGTCGGCACAGGCATGCTGATGTACGGCAGGAAAGCCAGCCGCCTTGTGCCGGTGATCGTGGGTCTGGGACTGATGATCCTACCCTGCGTGATTCCGAATCTTCTGGTAATGACGATAGTTTGCGGCGCAATGGCGCTTACGCCGTTCTTTGTCCGCGCGTAAACCTGTATTGAATGCTGCGTCCACCCAACCACGTCCCGGGGCGCAGAGCGACCCTTACGGCATCTGATGTTCAGCTCTCTCGCCGCTTGGAATGACAGCGTTGCCGCCATGTAAGGCTTTGCCGAATCGCACTCGGTGAGCTACTTCCCCGGCACCAGTTCGTAAAACCCGCCGCTGTCACGTTTCAGATAGCCTTTGTCAGCGAGGGCTTCCCACACCGTCGCGCCGAAACCGGCGGGCGGGCGGATGGCGACAATCGTGCTCTTGGCACCCGTCAACGGGCCATGCCCCAGACGCGAATCATCTTCCATCTGATTCATCTTCAGCCGCTTGCGGAAAGCCTTCAAAGCTTTCTTTTCATCGTCGTTCAGGTCGTTCATAGCGATGCAGTATATCAAAACGCCCGCATTCGAGTACGGGCGCAGGATCATTCGGTGCCGTGCGGAAGCATTTGGAACTATCCCGCCATTACAACAGCTTGAAGCCGTTTTCTTGCAATCTCTGTCTCAATTCCTCAAAAATCCGGCTTGTTGCACTATTTTTGTTTCCCCGCACCTTCGAATCGTGTAATTAATAAGGTATCGGGCGTTAATATCGCTCGTTCCGCGTTGACGCTGACGCGGGGAACCATGTCGACAGCCCTTGGGGTGGCGGGTCGCTCACACTCCTGTCCGTCCAGCGGTTGCTGGAAGAAATGAATCCATGCCCAAAATGAAGCTGACCCCACTGGTCATTCCGGTGGTCAAACGTGTCTGTAATCCCGGGCATGTGGCTCAGGCGATCTCGCTGCATCGGAACCGCAAAAAGGAACGCCGGGTGGTGGACGATGCGCAGCTGCAGCTTTACGCACAGATCCTGCCGCGCGAATTTCTTCATTTTGCCTATTTTGAAAATGCGGACACCGCGCCTGAAGATATCAGTCTCAACGAGTTGCTTGACGCCCAACACCATTATGCTGAGCAGTTCATTGGCTTGGTGACAGATAAGGACCGTCCGGTGCTGGACATCGGTTGCGGCATGGGTGTCATCAGTTCGATGCTGCAAGAGCGGGGCTTCAGCCCGGTTGCGCTGACGCCCGACCGATATCAGATTGCTCATATCAAGAGCAAATATGACACTATTCCGTCCTTACACACGAAGTTTGAAGATCTCGACGCGGCCGATCATGCCGGAAAATATGGCACGCTGCTGAACGCCGAATCATTTCAATACTTGAAGCTCGACCGCGCGCTCCCGCTGGTAGACAAGCTGCTTGCACCGGGCGGGAAATGGATCATATGCGATTACTTTTATCGCGAGCCTCAGGTCAATCGCTCGCCGCATCACTTCGATGGTTTTCTCGAGCGGCTGAAATCGATGAACTTTGTTGTCGCCTCGGCCCGAGACATCACTGCAAATGTCCTTCCGACGCTGAAGTATATCCACATGTGGGCAAGTCGCTTTGGGCTTCCGTTGATGGAGTTCGCCACGATGAAACTCAGGAAGAAGCAGCCAGGCGTGCATCATCTCATTGAACCAGGTTTAGCCAAACTGCGGCTTCTGATCGACGAGCAGTTACGGATCATAGATCCCGTGTGTTTTGCGCAGCTTCACCAGTATATGCTTCTGGAGATTCAGCGGGCGTAATAACTGCGCAGCGATACCACGGAAGTTCGCCGCCACATGGTTGAAGATGCGCCGCCCTGAAGATAAGTTATTGGAGCAATTCAGCCTGAATCTGTCGCTGAATAGTTGCCAGCCTGCTTGGGATAGGGCGAAAGGGACTATTCCCTTCGCCACCCAGACGCCAAAGAGCATCAGTGGGTTGAGTCATCGCATCCGCCGGAGGAGCCAGTGCATATGCCAGCAGCAACGCCGTCCATGAAGATCTCCCGTCCCGCCACGCCGCCTTCCGCGCTGTTCGTGGAGAAGATTCCGACAACGATTTTTCCTTCGAGCGCCATCGCATCCCGCGCCGTCGCACAGGAAATCGCTGATTTGATCCGAGCCAAAAACGACAAAGGCGAAACCTGCGTCCTGGGGCTGGCAACCGGGTCAACGCCGATCGCGACCTATAAGGAACTCGCCCGCATGCACAGGGAGGAAGGGCTCTCGTTCAAAAACGTGATCACCTTTAACCTCGACGAATACTTCCCGATGAAGCGCGAGGAACTGCAGAGCTATTACCGTTTCATGCGCGAACAGTTGTTCGATCACATCGACATCCCGATCGAAAACACCAATGTCCCCGATGGCAGGCTGCCGCTGGAGAAGGTGTATGAATTCTGTACGAATTACGAACGCCGCATTAAAGAATGCGGCGGGATCGATCTCCAGGTGCTGGGCATCGGCCGAACCGGGCATGTGGGATTTAACGAACCGGGCTCGCCGCGGGAATCGAAAACCCGTCTGATTACGCTCGATCATCTGACCCGTCACGATGCGTCGGGGGATTTTTTCGGGTTGATGAACGTGCCGCGCAAGGCAATCACGATGGGGGTTGATTCCATCATGAACGCCCGCCGCGTCATTTTGATGGCGTATGGCGAGCACAAAGCGACGGTCGTTCGCAAGGCGATTGAAGCTGAAGTGACACCGCAGGTGTCGGCATCGTTCCTGCAGCATCATGTCAATGCGTGGATCGTTCTCGATCAGGCGGCGGGTTCGGAACTGACCCGCGTCAGCACGCCGTGGCTGATCGGATCGATGGATGAATTTGGGTTGAAGTGGGATGCCTTCCAGACCCGACGGGCAACGGTTTGGCTGGCCCAGAAGACGAATAAGCCGCTGCTGAAGCTGACCGACGAAGACTACAACGAGCATGGATTGCAGGAGTTGATCTCCTCCCGAGGCGGGGCGTACGAAATCAACATCGAAGTCTTCAAGGCGATGCAGAACACCATCACCGGCTGGCCGGGTGGTAAACCCCGCGATGGAACGACTGTTGACGAGCGTCAGCCGGTGAAGCACGCCAGCGATGCCTATCCCAAGAAGGTGATCGTCTTCTCGCCGCATCCGGACGACGATGTAATCTCGATGGGCGGCACGTTCATTCGCCTGTGCGAGCAGGGGCATGATGTTCACGTTGCCTATCAGACCTCTGGCAATATTGCGGTGTTTGATGATGTTGCGTTGCGGCACGCGGATTTCGTGGGCGAGTACTGTCGTGCGTTCAAGCTGCTGGGCGAGGGACAGGCGAACAAGATCGAAGAGCACATCGAGCAGTACATGCGTAATAAGAAGCAGGGCGATGCCGATTCGCCCGAACTTCGCACCATCAAGGGGTTGATTCGCCGCGTTGAAGCCCGCGCCGCGTCGAGGTTCAGCGGTGTCAAGGAAGAGAACATCCACTTTCTTGAATTGCCGTTTTACGAGACGGGCAGGGTGCGGAAGAATCCGCTGACCGAACGTGACGTGCAGATTGTCGTGGATCTGCTGACTGAGGTTCAGCCGAATCAGATTTATGCCGCTGGCGATCTGGCAGACCCGCACGGCACGCACCGAGTGTGCCTGGAAGCAATTCTGCAGGCGCTGGAAAAACTGCAGAACGAAGCGTGGATGAAGCAGTGCGATATGTGGTTGTATCGCGGCGCATGGCACGAATTTCCGATTCATGAGATCGAGATGGCGGTCCCGCTTTCCCCGGACGAATTGAACAAGAAACGGCTGGCGATTTTCAAGCATGTGTCGCAAAAGGATCAGATTGCGTTCCCCGGTGCAGACAACCGCGAGTTCTGGCAGCGCGCCGAAGACCGCAATCGCGGCACTGCACGAGCCTATGACGAATTGGGCTTGCCGCAGTACGAAGCGATCGAGGCGTTTGTGAAGTCCAAGCCCACGTGGAAGCAATGATCGGACTTGCGAAATGTAACGCATGCGATACATCGGCGGATGACAGCCATCTTCTGTTTCACGCGGAGTGGTCCACACTTATCTGAATGAGCGTCCAGATGATCAATGTCGGTATTCTCGGCTTGGGATTCATGGGCACCACGCACCTGAAGGCGTATCAGTCAGCGGCGGGGGCGGGTTTCCCATGCAGGGTAACCGCTGTGTGCGATCCTGTGGAAAGTCGCCGCAAGGGTCTGCCAGATGGACTTGGCGGCAACATCGGTGCTGCGGTGACGGAACGTCTGTTCGATCCAGCCCAGGTGAAGGGTTACGCCGACGCCGCAGTTTTTTTCGCCGATGCGGATTTGCATCTCATCAGCATCTGCACGCAAACTCCCACCCATGTTGATCTCGCCACACGGGCGTTACGGGCGGGCAAACACGTTCTGCTGGAAAAGCCCGTGGCGCTTACATCGGAAGATGTCCAAAAGGTGCAGCAGGCTTCCGAATCAGCCGGAAGAATCTGCATGCCGGCGATGTGCATGCGGTTCTGGCCGGAGTGGAGCTGGCTGAAGGATAAAATCGACTCGATGGAATTTGGCGCCTGCCTCTCGTTGTCACTCCAGCGAATCGGCGGCACGCCGGCATGGTCGCGGGACTTTTACCTCGACGCCACCCGTTCCGGTGGGGCGATCATCGACCTGCACATTCACGATGCAGATTTTATTCGCTTCTGTTTCGGCGACCCCGCCGCCGTCACCTGTGTGGGATACAAGACCGGCGGGGCGATCAATCGCATGACCACCACCTATCACTATCCCGGCGGACCCAAGCTCATCACCGCGGAAGGCGGGTGGATGTCGTCCGGGGTTGGGTTCCGTATGCGTTACATCGCAGAATTCGAGCATGCCACAGCTGACTTCGACATCTCCCGTACCCCGCAGTTGCTGCTGGCTGCGGATGGAAAATCTGACGCAGTTAGTGTCGATTCTCTAAGTGGCTATGACCTTGAGATAAGACACATCCTAAGCGCCGTTGGGGGTGGCACCTCGCGGATGATCGCCAGCATCAGTGATGCTGTCGCCACTGCAAAGTTGTTGGAAGCGGAAATCCAAAGTGTGAACAGCGGAGAGCGTGTAAGCCTTTCCAGCTAGCATGTGGATTCCGGCGATCGATGGTTCACAGTTTCTTCGCCGCGTTTGCCGCTCCATGCAATCCATTTTTATCCGACAGGATCAGCCGGATTGGCGTGCGCTGCAGATTCTCACGCATGTCTTCGTTTCCGTTCGCCCAATAATGCTTCTGAAGGTCCGGCCGTCTAAGGAACGACTGGATCGTGATCGCAATCCCACCGCCGATATAACAGCCGCCCAGGGCGATAGTCTTGAGCGTCCAGTTGCCCGCTTCCCCGAGATAAAGCCTGGTGAACAGTTCCACCGTCGCTCGAGCAAGTTCTGATGTCCCGACGGCGGCAGTGATTTCTTTGGAACCATCTTTCCCCTCAGCGAGTTTCCCGCGGAGGTTTGGCTGAGTTTCGCGGAGGAACTCATACAGCGCTCGGATGCCAGGCCCGGAAATGGCGTGTTCCACGCAGACTGAGTCGCCATGCTTTTTGCGCAGCCAGCGCAGCAGTTCATCCTGTTGTTCGTCCGTCGGGGCAAAATCGGTGTGGCCGCCTTCGGATGCGAACGGCACCCAATGATCGCGATCCCACGCCAGACCGCCTTCCCCTAAACCGGTTCCCGCGGCAATGATGCACCGGTTGCCTTCAATGTCATCACCTTCTTTCAGAGTCGTGACTTGATCCGGCGTCAGCATCTCGATGCCTTCGCCATGAGCGAGCATGTCGTTGATCAGCCGGACCCTCTCAATCTTGAATTCGGAGGCTAGTTCCTTCTCATCGAGATCCCACCCGATGTTAGTCATCTCCACTCTTCCTCGCGCCACCGGCCCGGCAACGCCAAAGCATGCGCGGTCCGGTTGCGTGTTTGCGTATTTCAGGAACTCTGCAATGACCGGCGATAGCGAGGGATAGTCCTTGTTGAGATAATCCCGCTCAAGCAACTTGTTCAGCGACCCATCAAAAATCGCCAGTCGGCTGTTGGTGCCTCCGATATCGCCTGCGAGAATCGTCATATCCATTGAATCATCGGATTATTGGATCATTGAAGCAATCATTCAATTCATCACTTCCTGAAGAACGGTTTTCCCTTCATATTGAACTTGCTCAGACGGTTGTTGACGTACAAGCCTTCGAGCAGAAATTCGCCGACGCAGGCGAGCATGGCGGAATCGGAGGGATCGATCTCAAGTGATTTCGCCAGTGCGACGGTGACCTTCTCCACCGGCCTGATGGCTTTCAAGTTGTTCACGAATTCATCGGCGCTGAGATCGTCGCCAGCCGGGAAGGTCAGATTGCCTTTGAACTGCTCAAGAATGCTCTCAAAATCCGCGCCCTTGGTCAGCTTGTTGAAAACCGCTTTCACCGCTTCGCCGGTGAGCGACTGAATGAGCTTGTCCTCGGCGTTCTCGTCATCCGCAAGCGTCATCTCGATCTTTCCGCGGCAACTGGCGGCGAGCTGCTGAAGATCGCAGATGCGCGGAACCACGCGGGTTTCCCCGGTGCGAATGCCGCGGCGTTCGGCGTTGGAATAGACGGTTTCAAAATTCGCAATGCTGGCGCGCACGGAGACACCCGATGCCTGCGACACATGCGGGCTGGATCGGGCAAGACGCACAACGCTTTCGACAATCTCGTTCATGAACCCGGGCATTTCGATGGTGACGCCGCTGTCGCGATCGAGAAACGCGTTGGCGGTCGCGACTTCGATGCCTTCCGTGACAGTCTCTGGATAATGGGTTCGAACCACGCTGCCGATCCGGTCTTTCAGCGGCGTGACGATTCGCCCGCGGTTGGTGTAGTCCTCGGGATTGGCGCTGAAGACCAGGCACACATCGAGATTCAAACGAATCGGATAGCCGCGGATCTGCACATCTCGCTCTTCAAGGACGTTGAACAATCCCACCTGAATGCGCGGCGCAAGGTCAGGAAGTTCATTAATCGCAAAAAGCCCGCGATTGGCGCGGGGAATCAAGCCAAAGTGCATTGTGGATTCATCTGACAGGTAACGGCCTTCCGCGTGCTTGACCAGATCGATCTCGCCGATCAGGTCGGCGATGGTGACATCCGGCGTCGCAAGTTTTTCCTGGTATCGCTGTTCGCGGTGCAGCCATTCGATCTTGGCATCATCGCCTTGCTCGGAGATGATCCGCCGACCCATCTTCGTGCCCGGCTGGATGGGGTCGTCGGGAATTTCAACGCCGGAAAGGATCGGAATCCACTCATCCAGCAACGAAGGAAGCATGCGGACAATTCGCGTTTTTGCCTGACCGCGAAGCCCGAGCAGCAGCATGTCATGTTTGGAGAGGATGCCATTGACGATCTGCGGGATCACCGTTTCGCGATATCCCACGACGCCGGGGAACATTTCTTCGCGTGCTCTCAGTTTGGCAATCACATTGCGGCGAAGCTCATCCTTCACCGAGCAGGGCGTATAGTCCGAGTCTTTCAATTGTCCGACAGTTGCGGCGCGCGGGTGCGACATTGCTTGGCTCCGGTTACTGCCACAGAATCCATTTTCCTCGGGAGTTCAACTCGTTGGGAATAGAGACCTGATGGCAAAAGGTTTGATATGATAGGCAAACGCCACCACGGAAATCACTCTTCGTCATCTTTCGCGTCCAGCCGCTTGCCCGCCTCAGCCCAGGCGTCGATGTATCGCGTTTGCGAACGTTTCTCGGATTGACGTGGAAAAAAGAACCGACCCACGCGAAATGTGAGCAGCAACCCCACCCCCAGAATAAAAAGGATAACCGCCATCAGCAGCAGGGAATTTGCGGAAAGAAGCTGTTTTTCCCGCTGCGTTGCGTTGGCGGCGACACGGATTGCGGGAATTAAATAGTAATGGCTGATGATGACAACGAGGACGCCGAAAGTGAGGAGATAAACGATCAACGCCCAGGGCGTTCGCCAGTGACGTTGATAGTCTTGAGGGTTGGGCATGTTTCATTCTCCCGCACACCCTGGGAGTGGGCTGGGGTGAGGGG
>Ga0105047_10020393_pt1 | contig 10189 bp, 5 predicted proteins | sample MAT04_FD_78384 | JGI IMG/M metagenome (GOLD analysis project Ga0105047, IMG submission 78384) | Freshwater microbial communities from Lake Fryxell liftoff mats and glacier meltwater in Antarctica - MAT-04 (megahit assembly) | ecosystem: Environmental > Aquatic > Freshwater > Ice > Liftoff... | reverse complement strand
GCCAGCGCGAGTTCGTGCCGGTGCTGGCTCGAGCTGCCGTGGCGGTGGGCGTGGACGCGGTCTTCATGGAGACGCACCAGGACCCGGACAACGCGCCGTCGGACGGGCCGAACATGGTGCCGCTGGCCCACTTCGAGGCCCTATGCGCCGACCTGATCGCCTATGACGACCTGACCAAGGCGCGGATGGCGAAAGCTGCCTGAATCCGATAGGCCAGAAGGATGGCTGAACGGACGCTCGATCTCGGACAATTGCAGGCGCTGCTGGAGCGGGTGCGCGGGCTGAAGGTCGCCTGCGTCGGCGACCTGATGCTGGACCGCTATGTCTATGGCGAGGTCAGCCGGATTTCGCCGGAGGCACCGATCCCCGTGCTTCGCATGCGCCGGACCATCGCCATGCCGGGCGGGGTCGGCAATGTGGCTCGCAATGTCGCCGCCCTGGGCGGTGTCGCGCGACTGGGCGCGGTGGCGGGGCAGGACTCGGCCGGCGACGAGCTCGCGGTCCTGATCGCGGCCGAGCCGGGCATCGAGGACGCCGTCGAACGCCGCGCGGGCGTGGCCACCATCGTCAAGACGCGCTTCGTCGCCGCCGGTCAGCAACTGCTGCGGCTGGACGAGGAGGCCGCCGCGCTGATGGGCGATGAAAGCGACGCATTTACGGGAGCGTCCGTCTATCTGTTGTCGGATTATTCCAAGGGTGTGGTGAGCGATCTGGTGATCGCACAGGCCCTGTCGGCAGCCCAGAAAAACGGCACGCCGCTGGTGGTCGATCCCAAGGGTCGCGACTTCGCCCGTTATGGTGCGGTCGATCTCATCAAGCCGAACGCCAGTGAACTGGCCGCCGCCACCGGCCTGCCGGTCGAGACCGACGCCGAGGTCGAGGCGGCGTTGAAGGCGCTTTTGGCGCGCACTAATGCCAAGGCCGTCGTGGTCACCCGCGCGGGCAAGGGCATGAGCCTGATGCGGCGCGGGGAGGCGACGCGACATTTTCCCGGCCGGGCTCGCGAGGTGTTTGACGTCTCGGGCGCAGGCGACACGGGTCTGGCGGCCTTGGGGCTGGCCTTGGGGGCGGGAGCGTCGCTGGAGACGGCGGTGGAGTTCGCGATCCTGGCCTCGGGCGTGGTGGTCGGCAAGGCCGGGACAGCGGTGGTGACGCCCGCCGAACTGATCGACGCCGAGATGACCCAGCACGCGGCGGGGGCCCATGCCAAGGTCATGCCGCTGGATGATCTGGCGCATGTGGTCGAGGGCTGGAAGAGGCAGGGGTTGAAGGTCGGCTTCACCAACGGCTGTTTCGACATTCTGCACCGTGGCCACGTCGCCTATCTGGCCCAGGCACGCGGCTGGTGCGACCGGCTTGTAGTGGCGTTAAACACGGATGCGTCGGTACAGCGATTGAAGGGTGAGGGGCGGCCGATCAATGATCTGGACAGCCGGGCGGTGGTCATCGGCGGGCTGGCCAGCGTGGACCGTGTCACCGCATTTGACGATCCGACACCATTGGCCCTGATCGAGCGGCTGCGGCCCGATGTTCTGATCAAGGGCGCGGACTATGTCCGCGAGGGCGTGGTCGGCGGCGATCTGGTCGAGAGCTGGGGTGGCGAGGTCAGGCTGGCGACCTTCGAGGACGGTTATTCGACGACGACGACGGTCGAGAAGATGAAGGGCAATACATGATCCGACGCATGATCGTGGTGACGGGCGGGGCCGGCTTCATCGGCTCGAACATCGTCGCGCGTCTGTGCGCCGAAGGACGGCGCGATATCGTCGTCTGCGACCGGCTGGAGACGGCCGATCTGGGCAAGTGGAAGAACCTGGCCAAACACGCGATCGCCGACTTCTGGTCGCCGGAAGAGCTGTTCGAACTGCTGGAACGAAACGCCGAACGGATCGAGGCCGTGGTGCATATGGGTGCCATTTCCTCGACGACCGAGCCGGACGCGGACCTGATCCTGCACACCAATTTCAGCCTGTCGCGCGATCTGTGGGTCTGGTGCGCGCTGCGGAATGCGCGGCTGATCTACGCCTCGTCAGCGGCGACATACGGCGACGGCGGACTGGGCTTCGAGGATCATGACGATCTTCGGTCCCTGTCTGCGCTAAGGCCGCTAAACGCCTATGGTTATTCGAAATATCTGTTCGACCAATATGCCGTTCGTCAGGCCGGATCGGGCACCGCGCCGACCCAGTGGGCCGGTCTGAAATTCTTCAACGTCTATGGGCCGAACGAGGATCACAAGGGCGGGATGAAGTCGGTCGTGGCCCAGATCTGGCCCAAGGTTCAGGCCGATCAGCCCGTGACCCTGTTCCGCTCACACAATCCGAACTACGCCGACGGCGGCCAGATGCGTGACTTCGTCTTTGTCGATGACGTGGTCGATATGGTCGAATGGCTGCTGGACACGCCCGAGGTGTCGGGGGTTTTCAACGCCGGCTCAGGACGGGCGCGGTCCTTTTTCGACCTGGCTAACGCGACCTTCGCGGCGGCAGGCAAGACGCCCCGGATCGACTACGTCGATACGCCCGAGATCATCCGCGACAAATACCAGTATTTCACCGAGGCCCGGATGGAGCGGGTGCGCGAAGCGGGCTTCATCGGACAATCGACGCCGCTGGAAGAGGGTGTGCGACGATATGTGCAGGACTTTCTGACGACTGCGGACCCGTATCGATGATGCGGTCCCGGCTGACCCTGCGACAGTGGCTCGGCTGGATCGGTCTGGCGATCGTCCTGCTGCTGGCCGCCGCGGTCGCGGTCTGGCGGGGGGACATTCTGAGGGCCGGGCTGGATCCGCAGGTGCCGTTCCAGACCTATACTCCTCCGCCTGCGCCGGATTACGCTACGCCGGCGGCCTGGGCACTGCGGGACACGCGGACGCCGGGGGCGGGACCGGCGGCGGTCTTCTTCGTCCATTCCACGACCTACGACGGCGGGTCAGAATGGAACGGGCCGATCGGGGATCGCGACGCGGATGCGTATCTGAGCCGGGTCGTTCTGCCCAACTATGCCGGGCCGTTTGCGCGGGCCGGAGCGGTCAGTGCGCCGCGATACCGGCAGGGCAGTCTCTATACCCGGCTGACGCTGCGCGAGGATGCGCGCGAGGCGCGGGCCTTTGCTTATGGAGACGCCCTCACTGCCTTCGATGCCTGGATCGCCAGCCACCCTTCAGGGCCAATCGTGCTGGCGGGGGTGGAGCAGGGCGGTGACATCGTCGAGCGGCTGGTGCGTGAGCGGGTAGCCGTCGATCCGGCGCTGCGTCAGCGGCTGGTTGCGGCCTATCTGATCGACGTTGTTGCGGCCGCCGACGGCCTGTCGCCCCAGGTTCCCGCCTGCGCCCGGCGCGATCAGACCGGCTGCGTCGTCGGCTGGTCGCCGGTCGGTGTCGGCAATGACGGTGCGGCGCAGCGCCGGCTGCGGCGGGCGCTGGTCTGGGACGCACGGGGGCGGCTGGTCGACCTGGGAGAGCGGGCGGCGTTGTGCGTTAATCCGGTGACCGGCTCGACCGACACGGCACCGGTCGAGGCTCGGCTGCACAAGGGCGCGACCAACGCCACGGGGCTGGAATGGGGCGCGAGGCCAGCCCTGATGGCGCGCGAGATTGAAACCCAGTGCCGCGGCGGCCTGCTGCGCCACACCGAGCCGACGACGGAGTCGTTCCGGGAAACAGGAAATTGGGCTGATCGCAGAAAGTCACGGCCTTACAATCTGTTATTTGGCGATATTGAAGCGGACGTGCAGGCGCGGCTGACGGTGTGGGAGGCGCGTTCGGCGGCCTGAGCGATTTGTGAGCACGTCTGCCCCGCAATGTTCGAAAGAAGCTTTGCTGCTAACGGCGGACTATGTTGACGGAGCCGATCTGGACGCTGCCGAATGGGAGCAGCCGAGCTCTTATCAGTGCTGTGACGACGAATCCTCGGCGCGTTCGATCCTTAAGCGTGAAGGTTATCCTCGCGCCACCTGACCTTGCTGACGTTACGATCAGCTCTCCTTCGCTTATTTCGCATTCGGCGGGGTCGCCGCCGACGATGCATGTGAGCGCATGGTTGGTTCCGGCCGTTATGGTCAAGGAAAGGTCAGGTCGGCCGCCCTCGTCCGACTTGATGGTGACACCGAAACCACGTCGCTCAGCAGGCGTTATCCTCAGCGTCCAGTGGCCGACAACCTCCGTGCTGGTGACAGGCGTTGCGCTTTGAGCGGAAGCCGCTCCGGCAATGGCAGAGACAAGCAGAAGTGCACCGATGACATCCAGTCTCGCCATGCCAGTCTCCCAAAGGTTCAACCTATCGACGCCCTCGGGTGCCATCTGAGGTTTGGCCCGTGAATTTTTAGACAGCTTTATCTCCAGGGCTGACGAGTCCAGACCCTAATCCACTCCCGGGCGGTCGTTGCGCCAGTCGAACAGGGCTTCCAGCACCTTGACCGCCTCGCCGCGCGCGCTGGTCAGGTCGGGGTCGCGGCCCAGCACCAGGCGGGCGTCGTCGGCGGCGGTCAGCATCAGGGCGCGGTGCCGGATGGGGTCGGCGAATCGGTAGGCGGGGAAGCCGCTCTGCTTCAGGCCCAGCGGATCGCCACCGCCGCGCAGGCGGAAATCCTCCTCGGCGATCTCGAAGCCGTCCTCGGTGCGGCGCAGGGTCTCGAGCCGCACGCGGGCGGTCTCACCGAGCCCGTCGTCACCGCCACCGTACAGCAGGATACAGGCGCTGGCCTTGACACCCCGGCCCACGCGGCCGCGCAGCTGATGCAGCTGGGCCAGGCCGAAGCGATCGGCGTGTTCGATCACCATGATGGTGGCGTTGGGCACATCGACGCCAACCTCGACTACCGTGGTGGCGACCAGCAGCGGAATCCGGCCGTCGGCGAAATCGGCCATGACGGCCTCCCGCTCTGGCCCCGGCATCTGGCCGTGGGCGAGGCCGACCTCGATCTTGAGGATGCGGCGAAGATCGGCGGCGCGGGCCTCGGCGGCGGCGAGGTCGACGACTTCGCTCTCGGCCACCAGCGGGCAGATCCAGTAGGCCTGGGCACCGCTGTCGATCGCCGCCTTCAGCCGTTTCGCCACCTCGCCGATGCGGGCCAAAGGCAGGACGGCGGTGGTGACCGGGGTGCGACCCGGCGGTTTTTCCATCAGGCGCGAGACCTCCAGTTCGCCATACTGGGTCAGTTCGAGGGTGCGCGGGATCGGCGTGGCCGACATGGTCAGCAGATGAACGCCGCCGGTGCGGGGATCGCCCTTGGCCTGAAGCCTCTGGCGCTCGTTGACGCCGAACCGGTGCTGTTCGTCGATGACGGCGAGGGCCAGGCGGTCAAAGCGGACGGCGTCCTGGAACAGGGCGTGGGTGCCGATGGCGACCCGGGCTTCGCCCGAAGCCAGTGCGGCGAGGCGCGACCGACGCTCGACGGGCGTGTCGCGGCCGGTCAACAGGATGGCGCGGACGCCAGCCGCCTCCATCATCGGTCCGATGCGCTGGAAATGCTGGCGGGCGAGGATTTCGGTCGGTGCCATCAGGGCCGACTGGAAGCCCGAGGCGGCGGCGTCGGCCAGAGCCAGGGCGGCGACGGCGGTCTTGCCCGAGCCGACGTCGCCTTGCAGCAGCCGGCCCATCTGTTCGCCCGAGGCCAGATCGTGGCGGATTTCCGCGATGGCCTGGGTTTGCGCGCCGGTCAGGATGAAGGGCAGGGCCTCCAGCAGGCGGGCCGAGGCGTTGCCGGGGTGGATGACCGGGGCGGGCGTGATCTGCCGCGCGCGGCGGCGGCGGGCTAGCGCCAACTGGTGGGCGAACAATTCGTCATAAGCCAGCCTCTGCCGCGCCGGGGCGTCGGGCTCCAGATCCGGTTCGGCCTCCGGGGCATGCAGGCGCATCAAGGCGTCGCGCCAGCCGGGCCAGCGGGTTTTCGCCAGCCAGGCGGGGTCCTGCCATTCGGGAGCGTCGGGCGCGAGTTGCAGGGCAGCCTGGACCAGCTTGCGGATAGTGCGGGATGTCAGGCCCTGGGTCGCCGGATAGACCGGCTCGACGGCCGGAATGTCGCCGGCCTGTTCGGGGATGAAGATGTCGGGGTGGACGATCTGCACCTCGTTGTTGAACCGCTCGACCTTGCCCGAGACCAGACGGGTCTGGCCGCGCGGCAGCAGGCGGTCGATGTGCTGGGCCGAACCGCCGAACCAGATCAGGTGGACAAAGCCGGTGGCGTCGGTGGCCCGCACCTTGATCGGAACCCCGGGCCGGGACGGCACGATCAAACGGTCGATCATGATCTCGAAGATCCCGACCTGACCCTCAACCGCGTCCACGGCGGTCATGGGGCGGCGCACGATCAGCCCGGACGGCGACAGGAACAGGACATCGCGCACCAGCGGACCGGCCAGCTTCTGGAGGTGAGGCAGCACCTTGGGACCCACGCCCTTCAGGGTGGAGACCTCGGCGAACAGGGGAAAAAGAATCTCGGGCCGCATGGCGCGACAGCATAGCTGGCGAAACGGCAGGGGGAACGCTATCTGACCGATCCTGTTCACTGACCGACCGGGCAAGGAAGCTTGTGGCCGATATTGACGTGCGTCCCGAAGAGATTTCTCCCCGCGAGCGGCTGGGCCGGATCGTGTTCCGCGCCTGGCGGCGCGGGTTCCGCGAGGCAGACCTCGTGCTGGGCCCGTTCGCGGACCAGGTCGGGCCGAGCCTGAACGACAACGAACTGAATTCGCTGGAGGCTCTTCTGGCCGAGGACGACGATCATCGACTGTACGCATGGATCATCGGCAGCGAGCCGACGCCGCCGGCGCATGACACCGTCTTGATGGGCAAGATCCGTGACTTCATGCGCGACCACGTCGCCGCCGCCGTGGCCGAGGGCGCGGGCTGATGGACGGCTCGCAGCCCCAACGCAGCGATCAGGACCTGGGCGGCGCACCCGAGGGGCTGGACGCGCTGACGGTGGCGGAGCGGCTGAAGGCCGAAGGCGGCGTCGGCGTCTTCGTATCGCGCGACTACGCTCGCATGGGAGATTTCGTTCAGGCATTCGGCTTTTTCTCGCAAGACATTGAGGTCATAGAGTTTCCCGCGTGGGATTGTCTGCCCTACGACCGGTTGAGCCCGTCGTCGTCGGTGTCGGCCGAGCGGATGGCGGCGCTGACGAAACTGGCCCAGCGCCAGCCGGGTGACACGCGTCCGACGCTGGTCGTGACCACGGTCGGCGCGGCCATCCAGCGGACGCCGCCGCGCGAGGTGACCAGCGGCGCCGGGTTCCAGACCACGGTCGGCCTCGACCTCGATACGGCGGCGCTTGAGCGGTATTTCGCGGCCAACGGTTATCTGAGGGCCTCAACCGTATCGGAGCGTGGCGAGTTTGCGGTGCGCGGCGGGGTTATCGACGTCTATCCGCCGGGCTTCGAGGAGCCGGTGCGGCTGGACATGTTCGGCTCAGAGCTGGAATCGATCCGCACCTTCGATCCGGCGACCCAGCGGTCGACGGGTCAGCGGCGCGAGGTATCGCTGGCCCCTGTGTCGGAAGCCCTGCTGGACGCCGCCAGCATTTCCCGGTTCCGCACCGGGTATCTCGGCCTGTTCGGGGCCGCGGGCGATGATCCGCTGTACGCGACCATCAGCGAGGGCGCGCGGCGGCAGGGCATGGAGCACTGGTTGCCGCTGCTTTATGACCGGCTGGAGACATTGTTCGACTATCTGCCGGACGACGCCAGGGTGTTTCTGGACAATCAGGTCGAGGCGGCGCGGGCCGAGCGCTGGACCCTGACGCGCGACGCCTATCAGGCGCGGCGCGACGCGGCGATGAGCCAGAAGGCCCGGAACGGCGGCAGTTCGGCCTATCGCGCCCTTCCGCCCGAGCGGTTGTACCTGGACCAGGCGGAATGGAACAGCGCGCTCGCCGGCCGGTGGGTGCGGCGGATGTCGCCCTTGCAGGGGTCGGGCGAGGACGCCGGCGGGCGGCTGGGGCGAAGCTTCGCGGCCGAGCGGGCGCAGGACAGCGTCAACCTGTTCGAGGCCGTGGCGCGTCACGCCGAAGAATTGAAGGCGGCGGGCAAGCGGGTGCTGTTCGCCTCGTGGACCGAAGGCTCGTCCGAACGGCTGGCGGCCATGCTTGCCGACCACGGGCTGGAGCATGTCGTCGCCGTGCGCGACTGGGCCGATGTCCAGAAGGCCCCGCAGGACCTTTATCTTCGCGGCGTGCTGCCGGTCGAGCACGGGTTCGAGACGGCCGACATAGCGGTGATTTCAGAGACCGACATGTTGGGCGACCGGCTGGCGCGGCCCAAGAAGAAACGGCGGGCCTCGAACTTCCTGGCCGAGGCCTCGGCTCTGACCACCGGCGATCTGGTCGTGCACCTGGACCACGGCATCGGCCGCTATGAGGGGCTGAAGACGCTGGAGATCCAGCAGGCCCCTCACGACTGTCTCGAGTTGAGCTACGCCGGCGACAGCAAACTGTATCTGCCGGTCGAGAATATCGACCTGCTGACCCGCTATGGTTCGGACGCCGACGGGGCGCAACTGGACCGGCTGGGCGGCGCGGGCTGGCAGGCGCGCAAGGCCAAGGCCAAGGCCCGCCTGCGCGACATGGCCGAGGGACTGATCGCCCTGGCGGCCAAGCGGTCGCTGCGAACATCTGACCCGATCGTGCCGCCGCAGGGGCTGTTCGACGAGTTCTGCGCCCGCTTCCCCTACGAAGAGACCGACGACCAGCTGAACGCCATCGGGGACGTGCTGGAGGATCTCGGCAAGGGCACGCCGATGGATCGGCTGATCTGTGGCGACGTCGGCTTCGGCAAGACCGAGGTGGCGCTGCGCGCCGCCTTCGTGGTGGCCATGACCGGCCAGCAGGTGGCCATCGTCTGCCCGACGACGCTGCTGGCGCGGCAACATTTCAAGACCTTCAGCGAGCGGTTCGCCGGCTGGCCCATCAAGGTGCGGCACCTGTCGCGCATGGTCACAGCCAAGGATGCGGCCGAAACGCGGGCGGGGCTGAAGGACGGCGCGTTCGAAATCGTCGTCGGCACCCATGCGGTGCTCAGCGAACAGGTTGGGTTCAAGAATTTAGGCCTTGTTATTGTTGACGAAGAGCAACATTTTGGCGTCAAGCACAAAGAGAAACTGAAGTCCCTGCGTGCCGATGTTCACCTGCTGACCCTGACGGCCACGCCGATTCCGCGCACGCTGCAGATGGCGCTGTCAGGCATCCGGGAGATGTCGATCATCGCCACGCCGCCGGTCGACCGGCTTGCGGTGCGGACCTATGTCACACCGTGGGATCCGGTGCTGGTGCGCGAGGCCCTGCTGCGCGAGAAATACCGTGGCGGACAGGCCTATTATGTCGTGCCCCGTCTGGCCGACCTGCCCGATATCGAAAGATTCCTCCGCGAGCAGGTGCCCGAGATCAAATTCGTCGTCGGCCATGGCCAGATGTCGCCGACCCAGCTCGAAAACGTGATGAGCGCCTTCTACGACGGCAGCTATGACCTGTTGCTGTCCACGACCATCGTTGAGTCCGGACTGGATGTTCCGACCGCCAACACCTTGATCGTGCACAAGGCCGACATGTTCGGTCTGGCCCAACTGCACCAGATCCGCGGCCGTATCGGTCGGGCCAAGGCGCGCGCCTTTGCCTATCTGACCACGCCGCCGGACAAGCCGATCAGCCTGTCGTCAGAGCGGCGGCTGCAGGTGCTCCAGTCGCTGGACAACCTCGGTGCCGGCTTCCAGCTGGCCAGCCACGATCTGGACCAGCGCGGCGGCGGCAATCTGCTGGGCGACGAACAGTCGGGCCATATCCGTGAGGTCGGGGTCGAGCTGTACCAGCAGATGCTGGAGGACGCCGTGGCCGAGCTACGCCAAAGAGGAACCGGGCCGGGCGAGGGAGGAGGCGTCGTTGACCGCGGCTGGTCGCCGGCCATCAATGTTGGCGCGGCCGTATTGATTCCAGAGGAATATGTCCCGGACCTCAATGTTCGTCTGAGCCTGTACCGCCGTCTGTCGGATGCCGAAAACTCGGAGACGCGCGAGGCGCTGGCGGCCGAACTGATCGACCGGTTCGGGCCGCTCCCGGACGAGGCGAAACAGTTGCTGCGGATCGTCGGCATCAAGGCCAACTGCAAGACCGCCTGCATCGAACGCATCGACATCGGGCCCAAGGGGGCGGTGCTGACGCTGCGCAACAACGCCTTCCCCAATCCGATGGGGCTGGT
>Ga0105047_10020391_pt1 | contig 10190 bp, 7 predicted proteins | sample MAT04_FD_78384 | JGI IMG/M metagenome (GOLD analysis project Ga0105047, IMG submission 78384) | Freshwater microbial communities from Lake Fryxell liftoff mats and glacier meltwater in Antarctica - MAT-04 (megahit assembly) | ecosystem: Environmental > Aquatic > Freshwater > Ice > Liftoff... | reverse complement strand
TACACTGGACGTGACTTGCTAGCGAAACACGAAGGTCTCGACGAGGAGGCATGATGCTCGGTGTTTTTGATCACCCCCTCTCTGGCCGGGGAAAACTGGCCCGGCGGGAGCTGCTGAGGATTGGCGGACTCGCCTTGGGCGGGATGTCTCTCCCCGGACTGTTGAGGAATGCCGTCGCACAGTCGTCGGGCACAATCGGCAAGGCCAAGCACTGTATCCTGATGCTCCTCAACGGGGGGCAGGCTCAGCAGGACACCTTCGATCTGAAGCCCGGAGCCCCGGACGGAATTCGTGGGCCTTACCAGCCGATCTCTACAGCAGTCCCCGGTATTCAAATTTGCGAGAAGCTGCCTCGCCTGGCTCAGCTGACCGACCGTATGGCGATTGTGCGGTCGATGCATCACCACTTGCTGGCTCACAACACGGGAGCTGCGTATGCCTTGAGCGGTCACTCGCCCGGCACCGATCAGGACATCTCCCCGAAGCCGACGAATCATCCGACGTACGGCTCGGTGATCTCGCGAGTTCTGCCGCCACCGGCCTCGATGCCAAGCTTTGTGCTGACCCCGACGTATCTTTTCGATATGGGGTTCCCGACACCCAGTGCGGGCGGAGGCTGGCTGGGGAAGACGTGGGATCCCTTTCCCCTGGTGCGAAATCGGATGATGGCGAAATCGCCCGCGTGGGACGGCCATCTGCCGGTGCCGCCCGATTTGCAATTGCCGTCCGAGGTCTCGCCCGATCGACTGCAACTGCGACGCAATCTACTGGGGTCAATCGATGCTTCCTTTGCGGATCAACATTCCGTAGCCGGGTTCCAGACACTCGACAAGCACTTCGACCGGGCCTTGCAGCTCATCACATCTTCGAAGACGCGAGAGGCATTTGATCTCAGCCAGGAATCCCCGGAAATGCATGATCGCTACGGGCGATTCGAGATGGGCCAGGTCATGCTGCTGTCGCGGCGGATGATTGAAGCGGGCGTGCGATTCGTCACGGCCAATGCGGTCTCCAATCCCAGCAACACCGCGCTGTCAGCCTTTCAGATCTGGGACACTCATTTCGATCATTTCCGAATCTACAACGACAACCTGCTGCCGGAATTTGACCAGGCCCTCTCGGCCTTGATCACTGATCTGGAGGAGCGATCACTGCTCGATGAAACTCTCATCGTCGTGATGGGGGAATTCGGACGCACGCCGAAAATCAATCAGGCGAAGGACGGGGGCCGAGACCACTGGTCCAAGGCGTACTCGATGCAATTGATCGGCGGGGGCATCCGGGGCGGTCTCGTCTATGGAGCGACTGACAGCCACGCGGGCGAAGTCGTGGACTCCCCCGTGAAACCAGACGACATCGCCGCCACAATCTACCACCTCATGGGTCTGCAGCACGACATGATCCTGCAAGACCTTAAAGGCCAACCTCACAAGATCAGCGAAGGCGAACCACTGTACTCACTGATGACGTGAGTCCGCCGCCGTGACTGACACGCCAGCCGACCGAGTTCCTCAAGCGGATGCTTTTTCGGAGGGGCTCGATGCCACCATCACCCGTCGCAAGCGGTGCAAGTCATGGTGACTCAGGAAGCCAGCTGGAACGGTGTGAGAGCGATTCGTATCACTCGCCCAGACGCGGATACTGTGTGAGGCCGTGACTCCGTTGCAGTCGCGTACTTCCCACTTCTCGACGATACTCCATGGGGCAGAGAACCCAACGACCGAGGGAACCATGTGGATTCCCGTCTGATCCACTCGAATTGCTCCAAAAAAGTCGACCACAATTTTGGGAAGCATCGCCAGGCCACCGACGATCAAGAGACCGCCCAAGATTGCCATCTGAACTTTCAGGCTGGGGGTTGCAGGGATCTCACTGATCAGGAATGCACCAGCTCCGAACATGGCAGCTGCCTGCAGAGTGAGCAAGATGCCATTTTGCCAGCGCTGGCGGGCGAAACCGAAACATAAATCGGTCTCTCGTTCGGCCTCTTGGGGTTCGACCAGCGAATCACCGGCAAGAGACGAAATGGAGGAGGTCAGGCTGGCCGTGTTGTTGTTGAAGTCAGACATGGAAGGATTCCAGAAAGAAGTGGAGAAAGCCGTGGCACGCGAGCGGCGATTGCCACGGGGAAAGCGAAACGGGTCGCGCCCGTTCATGAGCATCACATCGCGGGAGCCAGCCCATCGATGGGGCGGACCATGCGAACGCTGGAGTGGTATTCCGACACCGGCTGCATGGCTTCCAGCCCAATGACTCGGGCGGGTAATCCACTACGCGTGTATTCCTGAACCGCCGACAGGAGGTTCTCGCACGAGGTGTGGTCGATCAAAGCGACATTCTCTTCCAGATGAATCGTGATCGCCTTGGCCTCGGTGGGAATCCGTTCGAGCTCTTCGCTCACGTGCATCGAGTTGAAGCAGACCAGAGGCTTGTTCAAGTACATGTGATAGTTCCCGGCCACCATCTCTCTTCGCCATACGGGATTGGCAAAGAAGTCGTAGATCCCCTGGAACAAGGTGGCGCGTCTGGTGACTGGAATTCCCGAAGCGTTGACTGACCGACGGAGGAAATAAGTATTCATCGCGAACTTGGCGATCGTTCCGGCGATAATTCCCCACAACAGATCAGTCATGAGCGTGGCAACAATGGTAAAGGTGAAGATCCCCAACTGTTCCTTACCAATGTGTGCCATGTGATTCCAAACCAGCGGCTCGCACATTTTCCAACCGGTATAGATCAGAACCGAAGCCAAAACTCCCTTGGGAATCAGGTTGATCAGGTCACGGGCAAACACCATGTAAATGATCAGGCAGATGGCGTTGGTGAAGTTGGCCCACAGAGTTCGTCCACCCGACGCGATGTTCGCCTTGCTCTTCACACCACCAGGGATAATCGTGAGTCCGCCGATGAGACTCGAAGCGATATTGCAGATTCCCATCGCGAACAGCAGGCGATTCGGCTGCGACTTGCGATGAAAGGGGTCGATCCTATCAATGGCCATGGCGGTGGCCAGAGACTCCACCCCGTCGATCATTGTCAAAGTGATGACCGCTAAACCCGCTGCGTACCACAGATCGCGACGAGCCAACAATTCGCCAAACGCCGGGGTGTGCATTCCATGGAAGGGATCTTTGGGCAGACTGATCAAAAAGCCTGGCCCCAGATCCTTCAGGTGGAAAATCATCCCCAGGCACACTCCGACCACCACCGCAATCAACTGGGGTGGGATAACCTTGAGCAGCTTCACATGCTTCAGACTTCCCAGCCAGAAGAGAAGTGCGAGAGTCGAGAACGATACGGCAAAGGCCTGGTCAGTCAGCCCGTGGGCAAAGGTCGGGATCTCCGCCACATACTGGTAGAATTCGTGAGCGTGAACCTTGCCCGTGAATCCGAAGAAGCTCGGGACTTGCTTGACAATAATCAGCATCCCAATGGACGCGAGCATCCCCTCGACAACACTCACGGGGATAATTGCGCAGTATCTGGCCAACTTGAACAAGGCCATGAGCAACTGCATACATCCGACCATGAAGATGATCACCAATAGAAAGTGGTAACCTTGACCCAAATGTTCCGCATCTCCCACACCACCCATGGAAACCATGATGGCGAACACTGCGGGAGCGAGCCCCGCAGCTGGTCCGGCAATCGTGACATACGAGCCACCCAGAAGCGGGAAAATCAATCCCGCAATAATGGCCGAGATGAGTCCGTAAACTGGCGGAACTCCGGAGGCAATCGCGATTCCCGAGGAGAGTGGCAACGAAACCAGTGAGACGACAATCCCGGAGACAATGTCATGTCGGAGATGCTTTAGGCCTCCGATTCCGTTCGTGGGCTTCTCAACCGGCTCTGTAGGAGATGTGTGAGCGGCAGCATTCATTGAGCGTCCTCCTGATACAGCCCGTGTCTATTCTTCACCGACGGTAAAGACCCTGCGGACGGGGCAGTCAAAAGCAACAGGTATGCCGTAACAACCGCACAACTTTTGGACACCGAGACAACAAAAACTGGCCACCCCGTTTGTGAGGAGCTCGCGGCAGGAAAACCGCTGCCATTGGTGTTTAATGGTCGTTCGACGACCACTGTGGGTGGTCTGATTGAATCCAGAGAAGCGAGAACTGTCTGTTTTCTTGCCAGCCGATAATCGCGCCCCAGTGGCAAGAATCTTGCCAAGTCGCATGGAGAATAAGCACGATTGCTAGTGGATTTCCATGTCCGTTTCGCCCAGCCTGCCGGGCTGTGTATCCGATTCCTGGCGACTGACGCTGGCGAAGTCTCAGGCAAATTCGGCTTGGAACGCCATTCGCTTAGGCATTCCAGTGCGCACCGGAGTGAAAAATACGTTTTGGGTGACATCTTCGATTTCTAACGGCCTGCCGATTCACGATCTATGTCTCAACGCGTTGTCCGAAGAATCGCCTTTCCGATGATTGGGTTGGGATTAGTGTTGTCCGCTTTGGGAGTAGCGGCGGCCTGGAATGTTCAGCAGCAGCAGAATGTCAGTTCCGAGTTGATTGCAAAAGAAGTCAGTGGCGTCATTGCCATTGAAGAACTGCATCTTGAGATGCGAGAAATTCGCTATCAGATCAATTTGCTCCTTCGAACTCACAACCTCAGCCATCTCGCAGAATTCGCGAAAGCTCACGACGCAGCGGATGATTTACTGGCGACCGCCAAATCACTGGCACGAGCTGATCAGGAGCTGGAACTGATCCTCAAAGTCGAACGTGGTTACAGCGAATTTTTTAACGAATTTCAAAAACTCGCTGAGAAGCTTCCCCCAGCACAGGGAGCCACTGGCGCGATGGACCAACGGGTTGAATTAACTCCCGAACTCCAGGCGGGCCTGGCACACCTTTCCGACGAGGTTCTCACGGACCAGGTACTCCTCCCCTTGAAAGAGTGCATCTCCGTCAATAAACAAGTCGTCGAGCGGACGAACGCCGCCAGTCAAATGACAGCTCAACACTTGAAAATTGGGTTTCTGCTTTTGGGGTTATGCGGAGGAGCAGCTGGGCTCCTCATGGGGACCGTCATCGCGCGCGCGGTGGGCCAGTCGATCGTGCAACTCGACATCTCCGTTCGAGGTGTTGCCGGGCGACTCCCGGAGCTGATTGGACCGGTCAAATTCTCTCGTGTTGGCGATCTGGAAGGACTCGAGGCCGGCCTGAGAACGGTCGAGGAGAATATCGCGGGGATGGTTGAACGTCTCCAACAACAGGAGATTGAGATTCTGCGGAGTGAGCAACTCGCGCGAGTCGGTCAATTGGCAGCTGGCTTGGCACATGAGCTTCGGAATCCGCTCATGCCGATGAAAATGCTCGTTCAGGCAGCACTGGAACGACAAGATGGCGCCGGGCTCAAAGGGCGATCATTACAGATCATCCAGGACGAGATCACTCGGTTGGAGAATTCGATCCAGGCATTCCTCGACTTTGCCCGTCCCCCCGTTCCTGTCAAAACGAATGTCGCCATTCAAGACATCGTGCAACAGGCATTCGACCTCGTTTCGGCGCGGGCACGAAATCAATCGGTGACCATTTTGCTGGAGCACCCTCCCACCCCGATTCCGATCTATGTCGATCGACACCAGATTCATCAGCTCTTGTTAAACTTGATTCTCAACGCCATGGATGTTCTTCCCCAGGGAGGAACAATTCGAGTCTCTACGACCTCGCTGAGCCTGCCAGCACAAACGCAGGCGTTGTCAAACCTCCAGCCCTCCTCACATGATTTCTATGACATCAGTGAGCATCAGGCGATGCGCATTCACCGCACATCCTCGAAGTCGTTACAGCCTGATTTGTATGACTGGGTTTCACTCCGGGTCAGCGATTCCGGACCCGGCATCCCTCCCGAGTCACTCGACTCCATCTTTGAGCCCTTCGTAACAACCAAGGAGACCGGGACGGGCTTGGGGTTGACGATCTGCCAGAGGATTGTGGCTTCACATCAAGGCTCGATCAAAGCGTCGAACCTCCCCTCCGGCGGTGCAGAGTTTTCGGTCATGCTCCCCTGCCTGGCCCCCTGAATCCGAATCCCACTCCACCCAGACTTTCTTCACCAGCTTTCAATTGCGACTTCACCGGACTTGATAACCATCATGCCAAAACTACTTGTGATCGACGACGAACCCAACATCGTCTACACGATTCGGGAGACTCTTGGATCCCCTCAGCTGGAAATTGCGTCCGCCGGTACGGCCAAAGAAGGGATCGACATCGCACAGCGAGAGCGGCCCGATGTTGTATTGCTGGATGTCCGCCTGCCCGACATGTCTGGGCTCGATGCTTTCGACAAGATCCACGAGATCGATCCTCGGATCCCGGTCATCATCATGACGGCATTCGCCCGGACAGAGACTGCGATCGAAGCCATGCGACGCGGAGCATTCGAATATTTCGTAAAACCCGTTGACCTCACTGTTCTCAGAAGCGCCGTAGAACGCGCACTTCACACCAGTCGAATGTCATATGTCCCCGCCTTGGTGAGCAAAGACGACTACGAAGAGGCTCCGAGTGCTGATCTGATCGTGGGACGATCAGCAGCCATGCATGAACTCTACAAGACCATCGGCCGAGTGGCCCCGCAGGATGTCACAGTCCTCATTCAGGGAGAGAGCGGGACCGGCAAGGAACTGGTGGCACGTTCGATCTACTCCTACAGCAAACGCAGCCAGCTCCCGTTCCTGGCCGTCAATTGTGCGGCGATTAGCGAGTCCCTGCTCGAAAGCGAACTCTTTGGACATGAGAAGGGAGCCTTCACCGGCGCGGATCAACGACGTATTGGGAAGTTCGAACAAGTCAACAAAGGGACCATTTTCCTCGACGAAATCGGAGACATGTCACCGGCCACGCAAGCAAAATCACTGCGTCTCTTGCAGCAACAACAGTTCGAGCGACTCGGTGGCAGCACCACCATCCAGACAGATGTGCGAATTATCGCGGCGACAAACAAAGATCTGGCCGCCATGGTGGCCCAGGGAACGTTCCGCCAGGATCTCTATTATCGCCTGTGCGGATTCACCCTCCAGATCCCCCCCTTGCGGGAGCGAAAGGACGACATCGCGAGACTGGCGAGCTACTTCCTCAAAGCCATTGCATCGGAGATGCAACGCCCCGTGAACCGGATTTCCGACGAAGCGATTCGCGTTCTGGAACGGCACTCATGGCCTGGAAATGTTCGAGAACTCAATAGTGCCATTCGCTTTGCCGTCGTACAGACCACCGGAGAATCACTTCTTCCTGGGGCACTTCCCGCATCCTGTCGCGAGGCCAGTGACGAGCTCGCCCCCTCCCCGGGCACACACCATTTCACTCCAGAGGTTTCAACTCGTTCCTCAGGGCCCTTGCTGCCGGATGTTCTTCAATTGACGAAAACACTGCTCTCCAATGACTCCCGGGATCTCTATCGGAAGGTGTTGCAAGAAGTCGAACAGATCATTTTCAACGAAGTGCTGGAATCCACCGACGGCAATCAAGTCCAAGCCGCTGATCGCCTGGGCATCTCGCGCATGACATTACGATCCAAAATGAAGGCCTTCGCCACAGAGCAGCCGGAAAAAGTCCCCGACGAATCGGCCACCGTCAGCGAGTAGCTCCACTCACTTCTTCCGAGTTTCCGTAAACACCAACTTGGGATTGAGGTCTTGGCAGTAACGCAGCATGCCAGGGGATTCGAACAAGAGTACCACGTTCTCATCCTGGTCTCTGAGTTCCCGGCAGGCAGAAGGTGTCCGCACCGCTGCCAGTTCCTCGGGTTCTCCGGTCACCCAGCGGGCAAACTGATACGGGAGCCGCGAAAACGTCGTGCGGGCGTTGTACTCATACTCCAGCCGGTACTGAACCACTTCGAACTGCAACTGACCTACAGCTGCCAAAACAGGTTCCCGAGACATGGTTCCCGGATCGTGGAGCAGCTGGATGGCGCCTTCTTCGGCAAGCTGTAGAATTCCCTTATCAAACTGTTTTCTCCGGAGCGTGTCAGTACAGCGGAGAACGCCAAAGCAGTCGGGCGAGAAGCTCCATTGCCCCTGGATCTGGAGCGGTGGCCCTTCGGTCAATGTATCTCCCAGCCGGAACTGGCCAGGGATGACCAGGCCAATCACGTCACCGGCATAAGCACAATCCATCGTCTCTCGTTCGCGAGCGAATAAACGCTGCGACTGTTTGATGCGGATCAGCTCGCCCGTACGCGAGTGAGTGATCTCCATATCTCGATTGAAGCGACCGGAACAAACGCGGACATAAGCCACGCGATCATGGTGACGAGGATCAAGATTGGCCTGGATCTTGAAGATCACTCCCGCGAACTGGGGACGAAACTGCGAGAGCTCCCCCGTCTCTGTCTGACGTGGCCCGGGAGGAGGCGCGAGTTCGAGGAACGACCGCAAAAATGCCTGGACTCCAAAATTATTGAGGGCGCTGCCAAAGAACACCGGCGTCACCTGACCCGCGAGAAAGTCCTCGCGTTCAAACGGCTCGGCGGCGTGATCGAGCAGTTCCACTTCTTCGTGGAGTGCTTTCAGTTCTTCCTCGTTCAGGAGTTCCCCGGCTGCTTCGAGGGACCGCGTTTGAGTCGGTACGCGATTTGAACCTCCCACGACATGCTGAAACAGATTGATTTCTCGGCGGACCCGATCGAAGACCCCGCGAAAGGCTCGGCCTGTGCCGATCGGCCAGTTCAAGGGGATCGCGTGAATGCCCAGCACCTTCTCGATCTCACTCAGCGTTTGAAGCGGATCACAACCGGGTCGATCGACCTTGTTCACGAAGGCCAGAATCGGGATGTGACGCTCAGCACAAATTTTGAACAGCTTCCGCGTCTGAGCCTCGATCCCTTTCACGGCGTCGATCACCATGATCGCGCAGTCAGCGGCTGTCAGCGTACGATAGGTGTCTTCACTAAAGTCTTCGTGACCTGGCGTATCGAGCAGGTTGAGTTGGAAGCCCTCGTACTCGAACGACAGGACCGTCGAGGTAATCGAGATCCCGCGTTCCCGCTCGATTGCCATCCAGTCAGAAGTCACCGCACGCTGGGTCTTGCGGCCCCGGACCGCCCCGGCCTCTGCCACACAGCCGGAGTACAGCAACAGCTTTTCGGTCAGTGTCGTCTTCCCGGCATCGGGGTGAGAGATAATGGCAAATGTGCGTCGTCGCTGGACCTGCTCGATCACCTCACGTTGCAGGGCCGTCGTGGCAGGACTCTCCATCGAGCTCGGTGAAGAGAGACTGGCCGGAGACGGATCGAGTGGGGGAAGAGATTCGGTCATGGTTGAGTTCTGGCAGCGCAAACGAAATAAGACTAGGGAACGAATCGGGGGCAGGGGAAAGCGTGTTCTGCCTGCTCAATCAAGAACCAAGAACACCCCCTGCCGGGAAGACTCTCTTGGTCAGAAGGAGCAAATGCGATGGCAGCGTCTCCAGCCCTAAGGGGGCGAGACGGAAGAGCGAAATGTGGCGAACAGAGACGTATTGATCATAGGGGCCACGGTATTCCTGACAGAGCGAACTGTCAAGCTCTTCGGTCACTCAGGCCCATCCACCGACGCCCCAATCGTCCGCCGTCCACTAAGGGTTCGGCGCCGCTGCCGGAGAGGCATTCTTCAGCAGCGTGGGCAGGCCTTGCTCATTCGGGCCTTGCACTCCAATGACGCCGGCGAGTGCCGCTCGCACAGCGGGGTCCGTCTCTGCGTTCCAGGTTTCGACGAGCTTCTTGCGCAGGTCATCCGAGAGCAGCGACTGATGACGGCGAATGTGTGCTGAGGCCAGGTTCGCAGCTTTCGCTCGGACCGGGGCGTCGAAGCTTGGGTTGATCGACGCTTCAGCCAGTTGAGCCTGTGCAGCGGCTGTCGGGATCGCGGCCAGGGCGATCCATGCATCGTCCCCCAGATCGGTGCGAGGAGCCGCCTGAGCCAATGCCGCCTCGGCGGGCCCCAAGTCGTACACATTCGTCCGGCCTTCGGCAATTTTCCGCAGCCACTTGGCCGCTTGCTTCGATTGGTTTGACTGCTGTTCGGACGAAAGTGCTGGAGGATCGATTTGAGCCAGGAAAGGTCGCAACTGTCGTGACAGTCCCGATGAAAGAACCGACTCTTCCACATATGTCAGAAGCGGATCATGCGCGAGCAGATGCTCGACCGAGCCACGAAATCCATGCGGACCGTAGATCGCAATTGGTAAGTTCCT